>Ga0208589_1001264_pt1 | contig 10739 bp, 6 predicted proteins | sample NGESurshal092012_2_FD_184486 | JGI IMG/M metagenome (GOLD analysis project Ga0208589, IMG submission 184486) | Arctic peat soil microbial communities from Barrow, Alaska - NGEE Surface sample F53-2 shallow-092012 (SPAdes) | ecosystem: Environmental > Terrestrial > Soil > Wetlands > Peat ... | reverse complement strand
TGCATCAACGAATGTGGGAACTGTCGATAGGGCCAAGGTGGGTTGCGCTATATAGTTAGAAGGCCTTGCTTGCAATTTGGCGCGAAATGTTTCGATTTGTGCTTTGGTTGAGGTGGGACCGACTAACATTCCATAACCGCCGGAGCCGTGGACTTCTTTCACTACCAACTCTGCTAAATGCTCATCTACATATTTCAACTCTTGCGGGTTGGAACAGCGCCAGGTTGGAACATTGTTGAGCAACGGCTTTTCACCTGTGTAGAATTCGATGATATCCGGCATGAAAGTGTAAATTGATTTATCGTCGGCAACGCCCGTGCCGGGCGCGTTCACCAGCGTTACGCGTCCCGCGCGGTAGACATCCAGAATGCCTGGCACACCCAAGCTTGAATCGGGACGGAAGCTTAGCGGATCAAGAAAGTCATCATCAATTCGGCGATAAACCACATCAACCCGCTTTGGCGCTTGCGTGGTGCGCATATACAGCCACCCATCCGACACAAAAAGATCACCACCTTCACACAATTCCACACCCATTTCATCGGCCAGAAAGGCATGTTCAAAAAAAGCTGAGTTGTGAATGCCGGGGGTTAACACCACTATCACTGGCTCATTGCCAACGGTGGAAGGTGCCACTGCTTCCAGCGTTTTGTGTAACATCGCTGGATAGTTTTCAACTGGTGCAACGCGTTGCCCCGCGAAAAGCTCTGGGAACAAATGCATCATCGCTTCACGGTCTTCCAGCATGTATGAAACACCAGAAGGTGTTCGGCAATTATCCTCCAATACGTAAAAATCATTGTCAGCCACGCGCACAATGTCGATGCCCATAATGTGCGCATAAATTCCTTTGGCGGGGTTTACGCCCACCATTTCCGGCACGAACGCCTGATTCTGAATAATCACGTCTTCGGGAATACGACCAGCACGTATGATTTCTTGCCGATGATAGAGATCATGCAGGAAGGCATTGATGGCGCGCACCCTCTGTTCAATGCCAGCTGAAAGTCTGCGCCACTCTTGTGCCGCAAAGATACGCGGCACGATATCAAATGGAATGATGCGTTCAGAAGCCTTTTCGTCACCGTAAACCGCAAAGGTGATCCCTTGCCTGCGAAAGCGCGCATCACACTCGCGCAAAGCACGTTCAATATCAGATGGGCCGAGTTGCTTAAGCCAGCTTTCAACTTTCGAATATGGCAAACGCACTTTGCCATCTGGCCCCAGCATTTCGTTGAACGACATCAAAATCCCCCACTATCTTCTTTCCCATCACAAGCCGATTTTAAAAAACTTGCAAGCGTGATAACACCCCACATCGAGATGCAGCATCTCTATAAAAAAGGAGGGATGAGCAATGCGATAGCGCTGCCCATCCCCCAAAATGGCGGTGGTGCAACCGAAGTCACCAAGCCAGTGCACATTGAATTTGCCATGGGAGGAATCAAAACCAATTTGTGCAACACTAATTACGAAGCAAATCCGATGCCAAGTTTTTGAAAGCTGGATAGTGCAGGCTTATCGATATGATGCGGAACACTTTATCTTGATTTGTGTGGGGAAACGCCGAAAAGTTGAACACCGCAGAACGCAAATTTTTTATGCAATGTTCGGTCTAAACAGACGTTCTGTCCAAAAAAACGGCAGTGGCGATGGGTTGACAAAGTTCTTGTTTTGTTCTTACCTATTTGAATGCGAATAATCTTTCCTTTCAGGCAAGCCGTAGACCTCACGTCTATCAGAAAACGTCTGGCTGTGCGCTTTGAAAAAATTAGGGTTGAAGATCGGCCAGATCCGATCAGCCAATTGGTTGGCTTCTTTATTGACAGCCGCATTTATGATTGGAAATCTTGGGATGCTTTCGTACGGCTCGTGCAGCGCTATTCGAGCTGGGATAAGGTTGCGGATGGTTTGGATGCGGATGACTCTTTGAGTCGCATTGGCAAATGAAGAGCTTGGGTCAAACTATCTGTACACATGCGCGGGCTTTATGTGCCTCTTGTCCGCTTTCGGATATTTGCCTGCGCCGGGTAGAAAATCTGACAACCCTGAAAGCCTTCCTCGACAAGCCGGAATTTGAAAAAACGCCCATTCGCACTTCGCTTGGTCATGTAGATGCTGATTTTTGCTTGAAAGGCGGGCTTCAGCATGGAGTTCTGCATGAGGTCTACGCTGCCATTGGCCATGAAGCGACGGCGACGGGTTTTGTCGCAGGGCTTGCCACCCGCGTTGCGGCGACCAAGCATCTGCTCTGGATCGGGCAAGATTTTTCGGCACATGAATTTGGTGAACTTTCACCCACAGGCCTTCTTGAGCTTGGCCTCGACCCGGCACGCATGCTTTTACTCTCTATCACGAATGCCAACGATGGGCTTCGTGCCGCAAATGATGCGTTGTCTTGTGCGACACTTGGGGCTGTGGTGGTTGAAATTCGGGGCAGCCCAAAAGCTCTTGATTTAACAGCAAGTCGACGGTTGACGCTGGCAGCCGCGCAAAAATCTGTCACGGCTTTTCTTTTACGCTTTTGTGCGCAACCCGATGCCAGCACGGCGGAGACCCGTTGGCTGGTGCGTGCGGTAGCTTCGCAAACACAGAATGAAGATTGGGGTTATCCGGCTTTTGAGGTTGACCTCATTCGCAACCGGCATGGCAAAACCGGAAATTGGTTTATGGAGTGGAATTGTGATGAGCGTATTTTCCAAAACGCCACGGCGGATCATGACGCTGTGGTTTCCGCGTCTGCCAACTGATCGGTTGCAACGGCGCGAGCAAGCGCAGAAAAAACCGATCTTTGATGCCCCACCCTTGGTACTCGTCGCAAAAGTGAATAATGCCCTGCGTCTCTCGGCCGTGGATCGCAAGGCCACATCGCTGGGTTTAACAATCGGCCAGCCACTGGCCAATGCGCGGGCCATGTTGCCGGAACTCAAAGTCGTGGCGGCCAATGATCCGGCTGATTTGAAGTTGCTCACAGGGATTGCTGATTGGTGCGACCGTTTCACGCCCTTTGTGGCGCTGGATGGCCCACGGCGTCTTTTGTTGGATGTTACAGGTGTTACCCATCTTTTTGGCGGCGAACAGGCGATGCTTGATCACATTCGAAGCAAGCTTCAGGCTCAAGGTTTCGCTGTGCGTGGTGCCTTGGCCGGAACTGCGGTGGCGGCGCGAGCCTTGGCGCGTTACCGCGATGGGGCTGTTGTTGCTTCTGGTGAGGAAGAAAAAGCGATGAAGCCGCTTTCGGTTGAAGCGCTGAATCTTGATGAGGTGACAACCCACGCGCTGCGTCGGGCCGGCTTGAAAACAGTGGGGCAGATAGCAACGCGCAAACGCTCGGAGCTTGCTGAGCGACTGGGTGCTGCCACACTGGCCGTTTTGGATGAGGCATTGGGAGCTGCTACAAAGCCGATCACCCCGCGCAAGCCGCCACCCGATTATTGGCAAGAGCAAAATTTTGCCGAACCCGTTGTTACAGAGGAGGTGATCCGCGCCACGCTCAATTCCTTGACCGTCGCACTGACAAAAATCTTAGAACAGCATGGCGTGGGCGCGCGCCGTCTTGAAGCGGTGTTCTTTCGGACCGATGGCGCGGTGCGCCGCATTGCCATTGAAATGGGGGCACCTACGCGTGATGCCGCTATTATTGGACGACTTTTCCGCGAGAAGCTGGCTATGCTTTCCGATCCACTTGATCCGGGTTTTGGTTTTGATCTGATACGACTTTCTGCTGGCCGCGTGGAGCGCATCGCGTCGGAGGCTGTTGACCTTGATGCCAGGGGTAATGAGAAATCCGAGATCAATTTTCTGATTGATCGTCTAGCAACGCGCTTTGGCAGCCATCGCATTCTCGCATTTCAGCCGCATGATACGCATATTCCCGAAGCGGCTTGGGTGTCTGTGCCTGCACAACATACGCCGCCGTCAAAGTTACCCTGGAGAAAAACTCGAAAAGCAAAAGATGCGCCGCGCCGCCCTTTACGGCTGTTTGCCAGGCCGGAATCGGTGGACTTCACGACGGCGCAACAGTTTGTCTGGCGCAAAGCACGCCGTGTTGTGACACAACGTGAGGGCCCCGAGCGCATTGCCATGCAATGGTGGCACCATGAAACACCGCAAGCCGCGCGCGATTATTTCCGCGTGGAGGATGGTGAAGGAAAGCGTTACTGGCTCTATCGCAATGGCACGACTTCACAATGGTTCCTGCATGGAACCTTCGCATGAATGCCTATGCTGAAATCGCCGTGACCACGAATTATTCCTTTCTGCGTGGTGCTTCTCACCCGAAGGAATTGATTGAGACAGCAGCCCAGCTTGGCCTTACCGCCATCGGCATTACGGACCGCAACACGCTGGCCGGCGTAGTACGTGCCTATGCGGCTTTGCAGGAGATTAAGGGCGACAAGCCAAAACTGCTGGTTGGTGCGCGTCTTGTCTTTATTGATGGTACGCCAGACATTCTGGCCTATCCGAAAGACAGGGCTGCCTATGGCCATCTATGCCGATTGCTGAGTGCTGGCAAATTGCGTGCACCCAAGGGCGAGTGTTATTTGGTTCTGGATGATCTGTTGAAGTGGCAAAAAGGTCTGCTGCTCGTCGTGTTGCTGCAAAATAATGAACCTCAGAAAGAACCGGAAGCGAATTTCTGGAACAAGAAGTTGGCGCATGAAGAGGTTTCGAATCCTCCTACGGGACATTCTCCACGCGATATAAGAGCACTTCTCCTAACGCTCCGGACTGCCACGCCTGCTGATGTCTGGCTCGGCGTTTCCATGCCTCATCACGGTGATGACCAACGCCGTCTGCAACACTGGCAATGTATGGCGCAGGCCGCTGGTGTGCCGCTGATGGCGACCAATGACGTGCTCTACCATTGCATTGAGCGGCGCATGTTACATGATGTTGTCACCTGCATTCGCGAACATGTCACACTGAATGAAGCAGGCCAGCTTCTTGAAGCCAATGCTGAACGACATTTAAAATCGGGAGGCGAGATGGTGGAACTTTTTCATCAAGCACCGGACGCCATCGCTGAAACTATTCGCTTCGCCAATCGCATCACCTTCTCGCTCGACCAACTCAAATATAATTACCCCGACGAACCCGTTCCAAAAGGCAAAACGGCGCAGCAGCATCTACATGACATGGCCTGGCAGGGAGCAGCGGGGCGTTATGGAAACGTCATCCCCGATAAGGTGCATGCCGCATTGGGGAAGGAACTGGCACTTATCGCCAAGATGGAGATTGCGCCCTATTTTCTTACCGTTCATGATATTGTGAGCTTCGCCAAGAGCCAGAACATTCTCTGTCAGGGCCGTGGCTCCGCCGCTAATTCCGCCGTGTGTTATGCCCTGGGAATCACTGCCGTCGACCCCATGCAGATTGATCTTTTGTTTGAACGCTTCATCAGCGAAGAGCGCCGCGAGCCGCCCGATATTGACGTTGATTTTGAACATGAGCGGCGCGAAGAAGTCATTCAGAACATCTATCAGCGCTATGGCAGCCATCGCGCGGCGCTGGCGGCCACTGTGATCCGCTATCGACCACGCAGTGCTATTCGCGAAGCAGGTAAGGCTTTCGGACTAACCGAAGATGTAACGGCCAATCTTTCCAGCAGCGTGTGGGGTAGTTGGGGCAGCGCTTTGAAGGAATCTCAAGTGCGCCAAGGCAGGCTTGATCCGGCCAACCTTTTGGTGGCGCGCGCGGTGAAAATGGCCAATGAACTCATCGGTTTTCCGCGCCATCTCTCGCAACATGTCGGCGGCTTTGTGCTGACGCAGGACCGTTTAGATGAATGTGTACCCATCGGTCCGGCAACGATGGAGGACCGCTTTTTTATTGAATGGGACAAGGATGACATCGATACCTTGCGCATGATGAAAGTGGATGTGTTGGCGCTCGGCATGCTCACCTGCATCCGCAAAGCCTTTGATCTTATCCGTGTGCATGAGGGCAAATCCTATGATCTCGCCACAGTGCCGCGTGAAGATTCGGCCGTTTACGAAATGTTGCAAAGGGCCGATGCCATTGGTGTGTTCCAGGTGGAAAGCCGGGCACAAATGAGCATGCTGCCACGGTTGAAGCCAGAATGTTTTTACGATCTCGTGGTGGAAGTTGCACTTGTGCGCCCCGGTCCCATTCAGGGAAACATGGTGCATCCTTATCTGAAGAATCGAAAAGAGCAGAAACAATCCAAAAATCCAAAACCTATTGAATTTCCCTATCCCAAGGGCGGTGATCCGCATGAATTAGTTGGTGTTTTAGGAAAAACCTATGGCGTTCCACTATTTCAGGAACAGGCGATGAAACTGGCCATTGTAGCGGCAAAATTCACCGCAGAGGAAGCCAATGGCCTTCGCCGCGCCATGGCCACCTTTCGCAATGTTGGCACCATCAACAATTTCAGGGACAAATTCATTGGCCGCATGGTGGGGCGCGGGTACAAACAGGATTTTGCTGAACGCTGCTTTAAACAGATCGAAGGCTTCGGCTCTTACGGCTTTCCTGAAAGCCATGCCGCGAGTTTTGCTCATTTGGTTTACATCTCGGCCTGGATCAAGAAGTACCATCCGGCAGCTTTCGCTTGTGCTCTATTGAATTCCCAGCCCATGGGCTTTTACGCACCGGCTGAAATTGTGCGCGATGCGAGGGAGCATGATGTTGAAGTGCGCCACGTCGATGTGAATCACAGCGCATGGGACAACACGCTTGAACTTGTCGAGAGTGGTACACTGGCCCTGCGTTTGGGTTTTCGTCAGGTGAACGGGTTTCGTGAAGATTGGGCTAATACGCTCACCACCTGTCGTAACAACGGTTTTGATACGGTGAATGTGGTGGCGCGACGCACCAAACTGCCCAAGCGCGCACTTATCATTCTGGCAGAAGCCGATAGTTTCCAATCTATCGGCAAGGATCGCCGCGAAATCCTCTGGGCCGTGCGGCGCATTCCAGATGACGATGCGCTGCCGTTATTTGCGGCTCGATATGTTGATGAGCAGGCGGAAGAAGACATAGAGCCCCTGCCGCTCATGCCACTCAGCGAGCATGTACTAGCTGATTATCAAATGCTGCGACTTTCACTTAAGGCGCACTTGATGTTTTTCCTGCGCGACTTGTTTTGCAGAGAGAGTGTTTTGAGTTGCGCCGAAATCAACGAGACAAAAGACGGTACGAGAGCTTCATGTGCTGGCATCGTTCTCATACGCCAGATGCCGGGCGATTCCGGTGTTGTCTTCGTAACGCTCAGCGATGAGGAGGGTGTTGCCAATGTTGTGGTTTGGCCCAAGCTGGTTGAAACTTTCCGCCGCGAGATCATGGGTGCGCGGTTGATGTTGGTTGAAGGCAAGGTGCAGCGCGGCGAGGGCGATGTGGTACATCTGGTGGCGGAACGTATCTTTGATCGCTCACATGAACTGCAACGTCTTTCGGAAGATGAAACCCAAACGCTTCCTGCACACACCAGTCACAGCCACCCGCGCAATGTGCGCACCGTGCCGAAATCGCGGGATTTTCATTAAATGGAGGAGGAACTGACACATGATAAAAGTTGGCATTGGCGGATGGACCTATGAACCTTGGCGTGGCCTGTTCTTTCCGGAGAAACTGCCCAAAACCAAGGAGCTGTTTCACGCCAGCAGGCATGTCACTTCCATAGAAGTTAACGGCACATTCTACAGCACCTTTACACCAAGCACTTTCAAACGCTGGGCCGATGAAACGCCCGACGATTTCATCTTTTCGCTGAAGGCCCCGCGTTTTGCCGTCAACCGCCGGGTGTTGGGCGACGCTGGCCCCTCAATCGAAAAATTCTTTGGCAGCGGTGTCAGCGAACTCAAGTCAAAACTCGGTCCCATCTTGTGGCAATTGACACCATTCAAGAAATACGACGAAAAAGACATCGCGGCTTTTCTATCGCTATTGCCACGAAACATAGAGGGTTTGCCGCTTCGCCACGTGCTCGAGGTGAGACACGAAAGCTTTCTGTGTGAAGGTTTTGTTATGCAAGCGCGCGAAGCCAAGGTTGGAGTTGTCTTTGCGGACTCTCAAAAATACCCGCTGCTTGCCGATCTGACATCCGACTTTGTGTATTTGCGGCTTCAAGATGCGCACGCTGAAATCGAAACGGGCTATTCGGTCAAGTCATTGGACAAATGGGTGGCACTGGCGCGGTCATGGGCGCGCGGAGACGAACCAGAGGAATTTCCACTTGTGGCACCAAAAGGCCGCAAGCTCGCTTCGCGTGATGTATTTGTTTACTTCATTAATGGTGCCAAGGAGCGTGCGCCCGCCGCCGCCGAAGCTGTGATCCGGCGGTTGTTGGAATAGAAGATGTTGATTGGTGAGCAACTCAATCCAGAGGAAAAATTATTTTAAAACAAATAGCTTACTCATAGGATTGGCGCGCCCGAAAGGATTCGAACCTCTGACCCCTAGATTCGTAGTCTAGTGCTCTGATCCAGCTGAGCTACGGGCGCATCGCGAATTGTTCATTCGTGGCGCTCAATTAGGCGAAGCGGGCAGGGATTGCAAGCGCGCTATTGATGAAGCTAAAGGCACCGAATTCAGTGCCCATTACGGTCTGGAAAACTGATTTCAAATACTGTGCCGCGCTCACCAGTTTGCGCAATAGATATTCCGCCGCCATGGGCTTGTGCCAGTTCTGCCGATATCGCCAACCCAAGGCCGGTGCCGCCCTGGCGCGCCGCGGTTTGGAACGCCTCAAACATTTTGCCCTTCAAAGCAGGTGGAATGCCCGGGCCAGTATCCGCAATGGAGATCAACACCAAGTGGCTTTCGCGCTTTGCACTGATGCGCACTTCATCTTTGGTTTGTGGTCTGCTTTCGATGGCCTGAATGGAATTGCGCACCAAATTGGTAAGAATACGCGAAAGCTGTTCGTGATCAGCATCTACTAAAAGTTTCGCGGCAACATCATCAATCAATTTAATATGGCCAGCTTGAAGCTTAAGGCTTTCAAACACATCATCGATAACGGATTTGAGCGTTAGCATTTCGCGCCTTGGCGGCAATTCCTGTGCGCGGCCATAAGTGAGAGTTTGATTGAGGAAGACAATGGCGCGGTCAAGCGACGCTATTAGCTTCGGCGCAAAGCGTTGCACGCGCTGGTCTTTGACTTCGCCCAAGCGGTCTGAAATCAATTGCGCAGAAGTGAGCATGTTGCGTAAATCATGACTCACTTTGCTGACGGCAAGGCCAAGTGCTGCAAGTCGACTTTTCTGCTGCAACAGGCCCTGCAACTGTTTCTGCATGGATTCCAAAGCATGCTCGGCGAGGCCCAATTCATCGCGCCGCGTCGTTGGCATTATGATGCGCGATGCATCTTCGGGTGCCTGCGTAAAGCTCATCATATTGGCCGAAAGCATGCGCATGGGCCGCACGAGAACCCTATTCAGCGCAGCAAAGATCAAACCGGCCACGATGAGCGACAGAACCACCGATAACCCCAGAACACGTAATGCAAAATTTAACATCGCATCACGCAAGGGCCATTCATGTAATGCAATTTCAATAGAATTGCCGCTCATCGCGGGTGGCTGGTCAATCACATTGATCAGACGGTCGTGCGATTGAAACATCACCATCATCGCAGGAAGAATTGAGGTGTAAGACACACTACCGCGTAGATCGAAGGACTCTTCCACCATGGCCGTGCTTTCGCTGCGTAACACCAATGAGCGCCGCCCTTCGCGCATAACTGCTACGGCTTCAACGCCTGCATCCATCAGCAAAGTGTCGCGCAAAGCGGCATCAACCATTTCATTAGGTGCAGCTTCGGTTGCCAATGCGGCAATCTCTGCCTGGGCCACGCGCGTTTTCAACCATTGCACACGGAAATTGGCAATTGAAGGCAAAAAAATCAAAACCTCACCTAGCATCACAAAGACAATGGTGAGCAGCAATACTTTGCCGGAAAGTCCAGTCAGAGGGTTTGGTTTGATCTGTGGCGTTGGGTCTAGCATAACTTCGGGTTTAGCCGAAGATTTTCAACAAGCCTAGTATGCGCCGCGTCAATGGCTTTTGCGCAAGGCCAGCATAGTTACTCATGGCGGCGCGCTTGCCAATTTCTGACAAGGTGGGATAAGGTAAAACCACATTTGCCAACGCTGATATTTTCATGCCTTGAGTGACTGCTAGCACAAATGGCGCGATCAATTCACCTGCCGATTGGCCCACGATTGATGTGCCGATGATGCGCCCTTTTCGCACAACTATTTTGATCAGACCGATGGTTTTTCCATCTGTCTGTGCGCGGTCATTCTCAGCAAATGTCCATTTCAAAATTTTTATCTCAGTGCCATGGGCCTTACGCGCTTGAGTTTCACTTAAACCAACCTGCGCTAATTCAGGATCAGTGTAGGTCACCCATGGGATAATGTCTGTGCGGTTTTTAACTGGAAGCCGGAACAACGCGTTGCGGATAATGAGCCCGGCATGATAGCCCGCCACATGGGTGAATTGTAAACCACCTGCCACGTCACCTGCTGCGTAAACATTTCTGTTGCTAGTGGAGCGCAGGCCTTTATCCACCGTAATACCGTTCTTGTCATGCATAACTCCGCCCGCTTCGAGATTGAGGCTTTCGATATTAGGCATGCGCCCGGCTGCCACAAGAAGGTGGCTGCCTGAAATAATTTCACCTGTGCTTAAAGCCACAGAAATACGCTTTTTTACGAGAGTGATTTTTGTGATCCGAACCGATTGGCGAATTTCAACGCCTTCGGCTT
>Ga0208589_1001263_pt1 | contig 10740 bp, 11 predicted proteins | sample NGESurshal092012_2_FD_184486 | JGI IMG/M metagenome (GOLD analysis project Ga0208589, IMG submission 184486) | Arctic peat soil microbial communities from Barrow, Alaska - NGEE Surface sample F53-2 shallow-092012 (SPAdes) | ecosystem: Environmental > Terrestrial > Soil > Wetlands > Peat ... | reverse complement strand
CAAATTAACGGAACAACTACGCTCCGGCAAGGGCCGCCCCAGACCCGCAACCAGCCTCGCACAGCCGCCAAGACCCCTGGCAGCAGCGCCCGTCAGGAGATGACACGGTGGACAGCCAGGATCCAGTGGCCACGCGCCCAGGGTCGATTGACCGGCACCCGCATTCTCGGCGGTGGCCCGGGCTATTCGGGGGCCGCTGCCGTAAGTGCCTCCCGAAGCTGGGCGGCGGTGGGTGCTGGGCCCAGATGTCCGTGCTCGCCGGGGTAGAGACGGCAGGACAGGGACGGCTGCTGGCCCGGCGAGGGAAACAGGTCCCTGCCATCGGCCAGGATCGTCGGCGAACCGGTCATCCCCAGCCGTCCCGCCTCATCCTCTGCCGTCACGACCTGCCTCGTTACCTGGATATCAGGCCGGGCCGCGAGCAGTGGGGCGAGGACGCCATTCAGGGCTTCCGCGCCGGGGCAGTCCGGCACGTGCAGGATCTGGAGCCTCATCGCCTCAGCCCGTCCTGGCTGGTGAATCTGCGAGCCTCGTCCAGATCCCGGTAGGCCCGCATAGCGACGACCTGGCCCTGGCGCAGCGTCAACACCAGGTAATTCCGGTCGTTGCCCTGCCACGCGCGGTGCTGGCCGGCGCCGGGCGTATGGACGGCCACCATCACCTTGTCTCCGCAGGAGCCGATCTCCTCTAGCTCCGAGTCCACGCCCCGCTCAGCCTGACGCCTCAGCGCCCACGCCAGTGCGTCCCGCCCGTGGCAGACCTGCGGCTGAGGATTTTCGAAGCTGGGATCGAGATATGTCCACTCCAAGTCAGGATGGACCAGTTCCAGCAGCCCGGTGACATCACCCCGGCCGTAGGCCTCGTAAGCGCTGCGCACCAGAGCCTCATTCTCCTCAGACATAACCCTTCCTCCTGGCAGTCAGTGAGATACCCGCCTCGAAAGGGGGCCGAAGAGCCCCCATCGACAGGCGGTGCGCGTGCCGCAGCCGGTTCACGATCAGCGCGGCGGGGAGATAGCAGACGAAGACACGGCCGCTGGCATGAGACACCGGCGGCCCAGACTCGGGTGCCCGAAGCTCAGGCTCAACCGAACGGACGCACCCAGCCAGTATCCACCCCAGCGCGGTGAGTGGAAAGTCATGCACCAGCCCAGCCCGATCGTCACGTGTCTGGTGGCGCATGCCCCCAGACAACTGCCTGACCTGCGGACTCTCCCCTTGATACCTTCCTGGGGTGGGAGGCTCCGACCTGCGCGGAGACCTCGCGACTGCTGGGCTACCGGGGCCGGTGACTCCTGTGGAACGACTCGCCAGACTGCACCCTCCTTTCCGCAACGAAGATCAGGAACGGCTGTACGCCTCGATCACGGGCGGCCCGAGAGGCGGCGGCAAAGGACCGTTTGCGCTGGTCGATGAGGTGGGTGCGCTGACCGGGCCGTTCAACGCGATGCTGCTCCAGCCGGGGCTGGGCGCGGCGCTGCAAGCGCTCGGGGCCGCGGTCCGTTTCCAGGGAACGCTGCCCGGCCGCACGCGCGAGCTGGCCATCCTGGTCGTCGCGGCGCACTGGGCGAGTGGGTTCGAGCAGCACGCGCACGAGGCCGCCGGGCGGCTGGCCGGGCTGACCGAGGCGGAACTAACCGCGGTCCGGGACGGCGAGGAACCCGACCTGGCGGATCCAGCCGAGCGAGCCACGGTCCGCGCGGCGCGGGCGCTGGTCCGGACCGGCGACCTGAACGACGAGGAGTACGCCGGCGTCGTGAGCCAGTTGGGCGAGGGTGGCGTGTTCGAACTCACCACCCTGGTCGGCTACTACGCCACGCTGGCGCTCCAGCTGCGCGTCTTCCGCGTCCAGGCCCCGGAGTAAGCAGTCATCTGCGCACCATCCCTGGGACCACCACCACCGGGCAGGGCGCGTGGTGCGTGACTTGCGCGCTGACCGAGCCCATCAGCAGGCGGGCGAATCCGCCGCTGCCCCGGGCCCCGACGACCAGCAAGTCCGCATCAGTTCCCGCCTTGATCAGCTCGGCCGCGGGCAAGCCGCTGACCGACCGGACCGTGACCGCGGGCGCCTGCTCGCCCAGGGGGGCGGCGGCCTTGTCGGCACTCTCCTGCGCGGTCGCGCGGGCACGCTCTTCCTCGGCCTGGTCCTGAGGAAAGCTGATCGGGGTCTGCGTCCACGCGCTCATAGCGACGGGGTGGACAGCGAGGACGGCGAGCGGAACGTGCCGGAGCGCGGCCTCCCGCGTCGCCCATTCGAGTGCACGCTGGGAGTGCTCTGAACCATCGACTCCCACAACAATTCCAGGCATGGCTCCTCCTGACGCCAGTACCTCACCGGGTCCAGCGGGCGCTGGCCTCCCGGTGCTTATGTCTACGACGATAGAACCGCGGCCTGGTCTCGCGTCAGGGGGACTGCGCCCGAGGACTCAGGACGTTTGGGCACGTCAAGCAGGCCTAAGGCCCCGTCAAGCCAGCGGGCTGCGTGGCTAGTGTGGGTTGGCAAAGAACCGGGGGCCGGGGGCACCGATGGACGAGCCAGAGAGCACAGGAGCGACAGGGGCAGCAGCGCAGGACGCGGCGGCCCACGACTCAGACGGGGCCGCGGCCCCGGAGCCAATCCGGGTGTTCGTGCTGGATGATTTTGAGCTCGTCCGGATGGGGATCCGCGACCTCCTCGACGCCGAACCCGGAATCACCGTGGTCGGCGAAGCCGGCACCGCCGCCGCTGCCCTGGCCCTCATCCCGGCCATCAGACCTGACGTCGCCATCCTCGACATCCGCCTCCCCGACGGCGACGGCATCAGCGTCTGCCGTGAGCTGCGCTCGAGCATGCCCGAGCTCGCCTGCCTGATGCTGACCAGCTACACCGACGACGAAGCCCTGTTCGGCGCCATCATGGCCGGCGCCGAAGGCTACGTTCTCAAGCAGATCCGCGGCAACGACCTTGTCGCCGGCGTCCGCAGCCTAGCGTCCGGCCAGTCCCTCCTCGACCATGAAGCCGTCCAGCGCGTCATGCACCACCTCAGCGGGCGGACCGACTCCGCCGATCCCCTCGCGGGCCTCACTCACCAGGAACGGCGCATCCTCGCCCTCATCGGCGAAGGCCTCACCAACCGCCAGATCGGAAACCGCCTGTTCCTCGCCGAGAAAACCGTCAAGAACTACGTCTCGTCCGTCTTCACCAAGCTCGGCATGCACCACCGCTCTCAGGCCGCCGCCTACGCCGTCCACGCATTCGACTGGCGGGCCGGCAGCCAGCCCAGCGGTCACGAGCCCGACGTGGTCGGCTCACCCGCCGGCTCGATCGGCTCACCTGCTGGCTCGATCGGCTCACCTGCTGGCTCGATCGGCTCACCTGCTGGCTTAGCCGGCTTAGCTGGCTTAGCCGGCTTACCTGGCTGGCCTCCCTGAGCGCGGCTGCGGCGCGCCGGCTCGGGGAGGCCGCGGCGCACGGGCTCCCGGCCGGGAGGCTGGGAGGGCCGGGGCCGGGGAGGCAGCCCGGGAATGTCCCGGATCTCCGGCTGGCCTGCCCTCACGATGACGGACGCCCCGTGGTGAGTGATCTCCAGCGGCGGGCCCTCGCCGTCCAGGATGTAGGTGACGCTGCCCGGCACCACCTCGACCCTCAGGTGACGCCCGCGCAGGATGAGCGTGAACGTGAGCCGGGTCAGCGCCGCGGGCAGCCGCGGCGCGAAGCTGGGCGGCAGGCCGGGCCGGTAGCGCATCCCGCCGAAGCCCTGCACCAGCACGATCCACGACCCGGCCAGCGCCGCGATGTGCAGGCCGTCCCGGGTGTTGTGCTCCAGGTCGGCCAGATCCATCAGGGCCGTCTCGGCCAGGTAGTCGTAGGCCAGGTCAAGGTGACCGGTCTCCGCGGCGACGACCGCCTGAGTGCAGGCGGAGAGCGAGGAATCCCGGACCGTGAGCCCCTCGTAGTACTCGAAGTTCCGGACCTTGTCCTCTTCGCTGAACGCGTCCGGGCACAGCTGGATGGCCAGCACCAGGTCGGCCTGCTTGACCACCTGCTTGCGGTACAGGTCGAAGTACGGGAAGTGGGCCAGCAGCGGATACTGCTCCGGCCTGGTGTGGGCGAAGTCCCAGACCTGGTGATCGGTGAAGGCCTCCGCCTGGGAGTGCACGCCCCGCCCGATGTCGTACGGCAGCTGCACGCCGTCCGCCGCAGCCACCCAGGCGGCCACCTCGTCCGCCGAGACGCGCAGCTCCCTGGCCCGTTTGGGATAGCGCCGGGCCACCGCGGCCGCCGCGCGCAGGTTCCGGGCGGCCATCAGGTTCGTGTAGACGTTGTTGTCGGCGATGGCGCTGTATTCGTCCGGCCCGGTGACCCCGTCGATCCGGAAGGTCCCGGCCCCGTCATGATGGCCGAGTGAGCACCACAGCCGGGCGGTGTGCACCAGAAGGTCAAAACCGGTCGTGCTCTCAAATTGTTCGTCGCCGGTCGCCTCGGCATACTGGGCCGCCGCGTGCGCGATGTCCGCGTTCACATGGAACGCGGCGGTCCCGGCTGGCCAGTAGCCCGAGCATTCGGCGCCGCTGATCGTGCGCCAGGGGAAGGCCGCGCCGCGCAGGCCGAGCTGGCGGGCCCGGTCGAGCGCACTCTCCAGGGTGCTGCGCCGCCAGCGCAGCACACCCGCCGCGGCGTCCGGGATGGTGTAGGTGAGCACCGACAGGACGAACGTCTCGGCGTCCCAGAACGCGTGGCCGTCGTAACCGTTCCCGGACAAGCCCTTGGCCGGGATGGGCTTGCCTTCCGCGCGGGCGCCGGACTGCAGCACGTGGAACATGCCGAAGCGGGTCGCCTGCTGGATCTCCTCGTCCCCCTCCACTTCCACGTCGGCCCGGGCCCAGAAGTCGTCCAGGTAGGCACGCTGCTCAGTGGCCAGGCCCTCCCAGCCGGTCTGCACGGCCACCGTGAGCCCGCCTTCCACCTGGTCGCGCAGGGCTGGTCGGGAGCGCGTTCCCGACCAGCCGTACGCCACGAACTTCACCAGCCGGAGCGGCTGGCCCTGCTGGAGCCGGGTGCTCACGGTGAGCCGGGCCAGGTCCGGCCCGGTCTCGGTCCAGGTGTGGGTGTCCGCGTCGCAGGCCACCGCGTGCTGCATGGCGACCGCCAGCGTCAGGTCGCTGTGCCGGGTCCGGTGGATCAGCCCGACCCGGCCATCCATGGCGCCGTATTCCACCGACTCCAGCGGCGCCTCGAGCACCGCGGCGACCCGGGGGTCGCCGCCGCGGGGCGGCAGCTCCTCGTTGGCGACCAGCTCGGACTGCACCACCACGCGGAGCGGGCCGTCCAGCGACTCGACCTGGTAGCTGATGGCGCCGATCGAACGCTGGGTGAACGAGACCAGCCGGACCGAGCTGACCCGGACCCGGCGCCCAGCGGGCGACACCCAGTCCGCCTGCCGGGTCAGCGTGCCGGCCCGGAAGTCCAGCACCCGCTCGTGCCGCAGCAAGTCGCCGTACCGGATATCGAACGGCTCGTCGTCGACCAGCAGCCGGATCAGCTTCCCGTTGGTGACGTTGATCACCGTCTCACCGGATTCCGGGAAGCCGAAACCAGCCTCGGCGTAGGGCAGCGGGCGGCGTTCGTAGACGCCGTTCAGATACGAGCCGGGGAGCCCATACGGTTCCCCCTCGTCCAGGTTCGCCCGCCAACCGATGTGGCCGTTGGCCAGCGCAAATACGGACTCAGTCTGGGCCAGCATGTCGGGGTTCAGGGCGGTCTCCCGCAGCAGCCATGGCTCGACGGGGAACGCCGGATGCTGGATCACCGCTCGTCCAGCAGCTCGGCCAGGTCCCGCACCACGATGTCGGCCCCGGCGTCGCGAAGTGCGTCGGCCTGCCCGGCCCGGTCCACGCCGACCACGAAGCCGAAGTGGCCGGCCTTCCCCGCCGCCACCCCGGCCAGCGCGTCCTCGTAGACCACCGCGTCGGCCAGCGCGAGGCCCAGGGCGCGGGCCGCGTACTCGTAGATGTCCGGGGCCGGCTTACCGGGCAGCGCTTCCCGCTTCGCCACCACGCCGTCCACGACCACGTCGAACTGGTCGCTGATCCCGGCCGCGGCGAGCACGCTGGCGGCGTTGGCGCTGGAGGTCACCACGGCCCGGCGCAACCCGGCCTCCCCCACCGCGTGCAGGTAACGGATCGAGCCCGGGTAGACCTGCACCCCGCCGTCGGCGATCTTGCGCAGCACCATCTGGTTCTTCAGGCTGCTCAGCCCGGCGATCGTGGGCGTCCCCGGCTGGTCACTGTCGCTGCCTTCCGGCAGATCGATGCCCCGGGACTGCAGGAACGAGCGGGTCCCGTCGGCCCGGGGCTTCCCGTCCACGTATTTGTCGTAGTCGGCCACGGGGTCAAACGGGACGAACGGCTCACCGGTGCGTTCGGCCCGCTGGCGGAGGAAGTCATCGAACATCTCCTGCCAGGCAGCCGCGTGCACCGTAGCCGTCTGAGTGAGCACGCCATCCAGGTCGAACAAGCAGCCACGGCTGCGGTCAGGTATACCCAGCACGGTGCCAGCTTATGACGTGACCAGCCCCAGGCCGTAGCGTGGTCCCTGTGACCGCGCCACTGGACGGCCAGCCGCTCCCGGCCATCCCGGCCTCAGCCGGAGCGTTGATCTTCGACCGGGCGGGGCGGCTGCTCATCCTCAAGCCAGTCTACAAATCCGGGTGGACCATCCCCGGCGGCGTCATGGAAGCCGACGAGCCCCCCTGGACGGCCTGCCAGCGCGAGGTGCACGAGGAGTGCGGTCTGACCGTGCGCCGCGGCCGCCTGGCCTGCGTGGACTTCCGGCCGCCCCACCGCGGCAAGCCGGGCGGGCTGCGGTTCCTGTTCGACTGCGGGACCATGCCGCAGGAGAACCTGGCGGCGATCGTGCTGCAGCAGGAGGAGATCTCGGACTACCGGGTCGAGTCCCTGGCCGCCGCCCTGGACCTGCTGCGCAAGCCCATCCGGCGGCGGGTGACTGCCGCTCTCCTCCCCGGCGGCCCGCACTACCTGGAGAACGGCCGCCCGGTGCCGGGGGTCGGGCCCTAGCATCGCCCCCGGGCGCGCCACACCGGGCCTTTCGCCCCGGCGTGGCGGGAGCAATGTCCCTGCCGGGCAGCGGCCGGGAGTGCGAGGGTGGGGTCATGTTCCGGAGAAACGCGCAGGCAGGTGCGGGCCAAGCCGCCCAGCGGGCCGCTGCCGCCGGGCATCCCGCCGGGAGCGCCCTGAGATCAGCGCGGCCGCGCCCCGCGGTCGCGGCCCGGTCGTGCTGCTGCCCAGCCCGACCGCAGGTCAAGGTCATCATGCCAGCCACCGCGGCGCGCCCGCACCCGGTGGACCTGTGGCTGTGTGGGCACCACTACCGCGTGGCGCGGGCCGCCCTGGCCACGGCGGGGGCGGGCGTGCAGACCGTGGGCCACGACGCCAGCGACTGGCTGGCCACCACCGCCCGCTGAGCCGGGGCGCCGGGCTCATCCCCGGCGACTCCCCCCGGCGGCGGGCGCCTGGTTAATCACCCGGCACAGACACCACGGGCCCGTGCGCGTGGCTCAGCACGGCGTGGGTCACCGAGCCGACACCGGGAGCCTGCGGCTCACCCGGAGCGTGGCGGCCCAGCACCACCAGGTCGGCCCGCGCGGACAAGCCGGCCAGGACCCGGCCCGGGTGCGCGTGCACCACTTCTGAGCGCGCCTCCACCTCCGGGAACTTCTCCCGCCAGGCGGTGAGGGCGTTCTCCAGGCGGCTGGTCTCCTCCGCGGGTACGTCCGAGTGCCCGGGGACCGACCACGACCAGGCGTGCACGGCGAGCAGTCGGGCCTTGCGGAGCGCCGCCTCTTCGAAACCAAAGCCCAGGACCACCCCGGACTGGGCCGCGTCCCGGATGCCCACGACGATTTCGCGGTTCGCCGATGTGGTCTCCTCCCGCGCCACCACGACCGGGACCGGCGCGTGCGTCGCGACGTAGCGGCTCACCGAGCCGAGAATCAGCGCGCTGAATCCGCCCGCGCCGCGCGAGCCCAGCACCAGCATCGAAGCGTCCCGCCCGGCTTCGGTCAGGATCTCGGCCGGCGCCCCTTCCAGCATCTGCGTCTCGATGGCCAGGTTTGGCTCCAGCGCCGCGGCCCGCTGCGCCGCCGCGGCCAGGGCCCGGCTCATCGCGCGCTCGACCATGCCGGCCACCGTGTCCGGGGTCGCCGGGTTGGGCCTCATCCGCGGGGGCAGCACCGGGACCGCCACGATCCGCAGCGAGGTCCCGCGGAGCGTTGCCTCGCGGGCCGCCCATTCCACCGCCCGCAGGGACTCTTGTGAACCATCCGTGCCCGCAATTACTGGCTTCGTCGCCATGTTGTCCTCCCAGCGGCCATCCTTAGCATGCTCTGTACCCAGCCTGGCCGCAGAAGCGCTCTTTTACCCCGGGACCACGGTCCCGGGAACCCGGGCCGAACGGCCCTGCTGCCGGTGACCGGCTCGCAGGACGCTCGTGTTGTGACACCCGCCGCGCGGGACAAGGCGAAGGCAGGCCCGCTGGGAACGATCGAATACTGGCGGTCTCGTGGGACCGCAAGACCAACGTCCTCAGGACGGAGATCCTCCCGGCGCCACGCCGGTCCCGCGGCGGGTGCCGCCCGTTTATTCCGGCGAGCGCCCAGGGGAAGCCATGGACCTGACCAGCCGCTACATGGGGCTGAACCTGCGCAATCCGCTGGTGGCCTCCTCGTCACCGCTGACCCGCACCCCCGATGGAGTGCGGGCGCTGGCCGACGCTGGAGTGGCCGCCGTGGTGCTCCCCTCCCTGTTCGAGGAGGAAGTGCGGCGTGAGATGCAGCAGAACCTGGTCCTGGCCGAGGCGCACACCGAGAGCACCGCGGAATCGCTGTCCTACTTCCCGGCCTCAGCCGACGCCGACGCCGACGCCAACCCCCGGCGTTACCTGAGCCTGGTCGAGCGGGCCGCGGCCGCCGTGGACGTGCCGGTCATCGCCAGCCTCAACGGGGTCACCACCGGCGGGTGGACGGACTACGCGATCGCGCTGCAGGATGCGGGCGCGGCCGCCATCGAGCTGAACATCTACCACCTGCCCGGCGACCCGATGTCTTCCGGCCGCGACGTGGAGCAGCGGCACGTGGAGATCGTGACCACGGTCAAGGCCGTGGTGACCGTGCCGGTCGCGGTGAAGCTCAGCCCCTACTTCAGCTCCCCCGGTGAGATGGCGCTGCGCCTGGACCGGGTCGGCGTGGACGGCCTGGTGCTGTTCAACCGGTTCATCCAGCCCGACATTGACCCGGAAGGGCTGACGGTGACCGTGAGCTTCGGGCTGTCCAGCCCGGCCGAGGGCCGGCTGCCCCGGGCCTGGATCGCCAGGCTGGCCGGGCGGGTCCAGGCCTCGCTCGCCGCCAGCACCGGGGTTGACGACGCGGCCGACGCGGCCGCCTACCTGCTGGCCGGCGCGGACGTGGTGATGACCACGTCGGCGCTGCTGCGCCGCGGGCCCGGGTACGCCGCGACGATGCTCGACGGGTTGCAGGCGTGGATGGAACGCAAGGGCTTCACCAGCCTGGACAGCGTGCGGGGCAAGCTGGCCGCCCCCGCTGATACCACCGGCTCGGCGTACCAGCGGGCCGGATACCTGACCACGCTGCGCGCCGCCAACCAGGGGCACGAGCCGTGGTCGCCGGCTCCTGGCTAGCCAGGCCGCCCTGAGCCGACGCCCAGGAAGTCCCGGTGCTGCCAGGCCAGGCGGAGCAGGGCCGCGCCTGCGGTCTGCACCGGCTCACCCGCGCCGGTGAAACGGTCCACGCTGGCCTGGGTGAACGGGATCGCAGCCGAGCCGTCCTGGGTGACCACCCGGCCCTCCGCGTTCTCGGCGACCAGGCCGCAGAACATCCGGTCGAACACGGCGGCGTCGAAGACGGCCACGGTCAGGATGTCGGTGGCCAGCGTCAGCGGGTCGACCCCCAGCCCGAGGCAGCTGACCCGCAGGGTGCCCGCCTCGCGCGCCGCGGCCAGCTCACGGTGGAACGGCCACTGCCCGTAATCGAGCCGCCCGTCGCGGGTAGGGTACTCCTCCGACCCGCCCAGCAGTTCCTCACTGAACTCCCGGGTCATGCACCGCCACAGGCTGAAGTCGTGCCGCTGGGCCGCCGGCTCCGCCGAGACCGGCTGGAAGATGCCGGCGGGCATCACCTGGTAGACGCCACCCGCGTGGTTGACCCGGGCCGGGTCCCGCCAGTGCAGCAGGAACGACGCCGCGCCACCCGGGTCGCGGCGCAGGGTGAGGGTGGTGACGGCGGTCAGCGCACAGCGGCGCCGGAGCGCGCACGGGTCGCCCACCGCGGCGCGCAGGGGCAGGGCGGCGAGCTCAGGCGCCGTGGCTGAGGATGCCCAGGCCGCGGTCAGCTCGTGCGCCACGGCCTGGCCGAGGTTCACCGCGTCGAAATACCAGGCCGGGCCGAAGCGCAGCCCCGGCTGGCCGGCCAGGTCCGCGTCCAGCAGCCGGTAGCAGGCCCGGTTCTCGAACAAGGCCGGCCGGTCCAGCGCCTCGATCGCCGCCGTGTACGTGGGATACGCCTGGCCGGCCGCGGACCGCGGCAGCACGTGCGCCGCGGCCCCGCCGGTCCCGTCGGCGGCGGGTGCGGGCGCCGCACTGGTCCAGCCGAGTGGCACGTCCGCCAGGTCAAGCGGGGTGGCGGGCAGCCATCCCGGCCAGCACAGCAGGTCGGTGCCGGCTACCCGG
>Ga0208589_1001262_pt1 | contig 10748 bp, 8 predicted proteins | sample NGESurshal092012_2_FD_184486 | JGI IMG/M metagenome (GOLD analysis project Ga0208589, IMG submission 184486) | Arctic peat soil microbial communities from Barrow, Alaska - NGEE Surface sample F53-2 shallow-092012 (SPAdes) | ecosystem: Environmental > Terrestrial > Soil > Wetlands > Peat ... | reverse complement strand
TTATCATGAACAGTACTGCCCGATCCACTGTACCGGATTTGTGCCATCGTTCAGTAAATTGGATTACCTCCGCCCTGACCATCTCCCACACGGTTGCAGCCGACCGGTAAATCATTTCGGCCGCGAGTACGGGATCAATCTCGATGGTTTCCAGTATGGCCGCTCCGACTGCGCGAGCCCCGTTTTCATCCACTCGCGAAGCCCGTTCACAAGCAAACAAAACGGATTCTTCCCACGAACGGGTATTGAGTGGGCCAAGCCTCAAGTTCAGCTTGCTGTCGTTATCGCCCTCCGCTGCCGTTCGCATTATGTCTTCAACTTCGAAAGATGCATACCATTCCTGAAACTGCTGGTGCTGGAACGAAAGTCCTCCAGTATCACCCCCTGACCGAATCAAGAGGTGATGGCTAACTAGTAAGTCCAGAAGGGAAGTTGGCTGCGGCAACACACTAATCTGACCATCTGAAATCAAACGAGCTTCTTGGCGTTTGATCGCCGCGCGCGCTTGGATCTCGGATAGGGTGGTCGTTCCCAACCGAGTGGCTTCGACGGCAAGCGCTTTCAGAAGTTCTGAGTGAAATCCAAACATCTCCCGTCGCAGCACCTCGGCGTTGTCGCTGTCTCGCTCATGTTCCGTAACAAACAGCCGAAGCACTTCTTCCTTGCTCGTAGGCAGTCTTTCGCCTTCAGCATGTGCGAGCAAGGCAGTGAGATAGAGCGGAATTGAAACCAGTCCTCTTATGCCTGGAGTCCGCCAAGCGTGATCGAGGAGAGCCTCACCTTGTGTGCCACGCAGTGATCGAGCGATCTCCATCTGTTGGTTTTCGCTCAAAGGCTCAACTTCGGCCACTGGGCCTGAAATGGGAACGTCTAATGCCTGACGACGTGTGCTAATAACAATGCCCAAGCCGGGAAAATCCCTTTGAAGTCTCTGAATTTCATTCCTTGCGCGTTGTCTGGAGACTGAGTCAAGCTCGTTCCAGCCGTCCAAAAGCAAAACCAGCCGTCCCTGACGTGCTAGCTGCGTTAGATCGTCTTCGCTGCATCCAAGAAAGGCGTCTCGCCGCGAGACTGATGTCAGGAGCGAATCGGATTGTGATGACCATTCGCTAAGCGGAATGAAAACAGCGACCGAGTTCCCGAGAGAGAGAATGGCGTCTGCAACCTGAAGCAACGTCGTCGTCTTGCCGGTGCCAGGAGCCGCAATGAGAACAATCTCATTGAAGGCAACGATTGCGTTAGCGAGTGCCGAAGGGCGGAACGCCTGAGCGTTGCCATCGCGGGTCATTGTTAATCCCAGCTCAATCGGGTGTCGCGGCCAGCGTGGATTGCGTTTGAAAGCGTCAAGATCGTTCTTTGCTGCGAGGAGGAGGCGGGCAACGGCTGCGTCCTCGCTGGCTTCCGCCCCAGCAACCTGTTCCTGGCCTCCATCCATTAGAACGAGAGCCGTAAAGGACCGAACCTCTGCAGCGCGTTTCCACTCACGAAGCATCTCGACAGTGAAGTGTCCTTCGTCAGAATCAACAGCCTTCCCATGTGTCTGGCAAAGCCAAATCCCGTTCGACTGATTTCTACGTTGTTCTCGTGTAAGATTTGGATCGTAACGAGGCCCTCCGGGCGCAGCCGCCGTAATGTGGCCGGCCACTCCCACGTTCACAACCCCATCATGGCTCTGGGCAGCGCCAAACGTCGGTCTACCGCAGCCGGGATTTGAACAGACTGTCCCGGCACGCTTGGCAAGCTGGTCGGTTGTCCGTTGGGTAAAGTCGTCTCTCACGAGGAATCTTTCTTGAAGAACGAACGGCTATTCCATTCTACTTTCGACCGGGAGCGTAGGAGCTCCATTAGCTTGTGAGGTTGTGAGGGTACATGAATAGCCGTTCAGGGAATTCCCGTGCATGCGAGACAACGATCGCATGAAGATTGATAACCCATAAACGCGAATATTGGCCTCTATTCTGTGCGGCTCTGGCGGGAGGAGGAGGGTATCGTTTTCGCCAAACAAGAGCGTATCCCCGTGGTGCTGTCTCCCAGACCAACCGTCGCTATGGAATAGCGATGGAAATCAACTTCTACGGAAAATGGTTACAATAATGGTTACAGTGGCAAAGGAAAAGGCCCAACCGTTTCCGGTGAGCCTCGATTAAGTCCTTTGGATTGAGTCTGGTGCGGAGGAGGGGACTTGAACCCCTATGCCTTGCGGCGCTAGCACCTCAAGCTAGTGCGTCTGCCAATTTCGCCACCTCCGCGTTCGACTGGCGCTACGAAGGCCAGGTGCGGTGATCAATCCGAAGCTAAGTATAACATTAGTGCAGGTCTCTGGGTGACGGCGAGTGGGCGAATTCGCCTGAGGAATTTTCGTAAAAACTGGTTCGGCAGGATGACAAAACCCCGATGTTGGCGGATCGGCTTCAGAGCCTCAATACCCGTCTGAAAGATGTAAAAATGGCATTCATCCAATGATTTTACATTCCGTTTCCGAGGTCAATCCATGTCATCAGCTGTAGCGCCGCTGAGGGGCGCGCCTGCCAAGGCAGACCATGGTGACAACGATTTTCACTACGAGCACTGGACGCCCCGCTTCAATCCCTGGATCATCACCTTCACGGTCACGCTGGCCACGTTTATGGAAGCGTTGGACTCGAGCATCGCCAACGTCGCGCTGCCGCACATCGCCGGTTCTTTAGGGGCCAGCCAGAATGAAGCCACCTGGGTACTCACGTCCTATCTCGTCTCAAACGCAATCGTGCTTCCTATCAGCGGATGGATTTCGAATCGCATCGGCCGCAAGCGTTTTTACATGTCTTGCGTTGCGGCATTTACGGTTTTTTCGTTTCTCTGCGGATTGGCCGCGTCGCTGCCGATGCTGGTTTTTTTTCGCGTAATTCAAGGTGCCGCCGGCGGAGGCCTCCAGCCGAGCGAGCGCGCCATCCTCGCCGATACGTTCCCTCCGGAGCGCCGCAGTCTGGCGTTCTCCCTCTACGGCATGGCCGTCGTACTCGCTCCTGCGATCGGGCCGACCTTCGGAGGTTGGATTACCGACAACTACACCTGGCGCTGGATATTTTTCCTGAACATCCCCGTAGGCATCCTTTCGCTCATCCTCACCAGCCGCATTGTGGAAGATCCACCCTATCTCAAGCGGATGCTCAAGAAGGCTGGCAGCAGCATCGATGGTATCGGCCTCGGCCTGCTCGCACTCACAATCGGCGCATTGCAGATGGTCTTCGACAAAGGCCAGGAAGACGATTGGTTTGGCTCCCGATTCATCGTTACCTGCTCGGTAATCGTCGTCGTCGGGCTGGCGCTTTTTCTCTACCGCGAACTCACGGTGGAGCACCCCATTATCGATCTCTCGCTTTATCGAAAGCGCAACTTCGCCATGACGCAAATCGTCATGTTGCTGATCGGCGCTGCGCTCTATTCAACAACGGTGATGATCCCGCAGTTTCTTCAGGAATTGATGGGGTATACAGCGGAACAGGCTGGATTGGCGCTTTCGATAGGGGGGCTTGTCCTTATAGTCCTCTTTCCGGTTGTCGGTTATCTGGGGCAAAAATTTGACCCTCGTCTGATGATCACTCTGGGCTTCGCCGTTTTGACCTTCGGCATCTGGCGCATTGGCGATCTTAATCTGAACATCACTTTTTGGGATGCGGCCAGTTGGCGGGCGATCATGGTGATCGGAATGCCGATGCTCTTTGTGCCCATCAGCGTCATGTCGTACGTGGGCGTGCCCCAGGAAAAGAACAATGAAGTTTCGGGTTTGACGGCTCTCGCTCGAAACATCGGCGGAAGTATCGGAATTTCGTTCATCACCGCCATGCTCACGCGCCGCACGGCGGCACACCAGAATTATCTGGTGGCACACTCATATTCTTCCTCGCCCAGCTATCTCGCGATGAAGGGAGCGCTTCAAGGGGCCTTCGCCAAGGAAGGGCTTGCACCAAGTGATGCGTCGCATAGCGCAATGGCACAAATTTATGAGATGACGCAGCGCCAGGCGAGGGCCCTCGCTTATGTCGATACGGTGCATATTCTCGTCTTTTTCACTGCCTGCCTGATTCCCATTGGTTACCTGATGAAGAAGCCTCGCTTCCGCAAACCAGTCGAGCCGCTGGAATAATCACCCGGCGCTGCAATTTGACAGGCACGACAGAGCTAAACTAGAACGGTCCATTCCGAGAAAGTTTAAGAATGGCGCGCGCCATAGGTCATTATCGTTGTTCAAAAGGAAGGGTTTGCCTTATATGAAGTTGTCGCGAAGCGGGCTGTCTGGCAAGGTCTGGTCTCTGGGAAGTGTCATAGCGCTGGTGATGATCGGTCTGGGCACTGGAAGTATGCAGGCGCAGAACAGGGTCGTTCTCCCTCGGCAGGAAGCAACTGTGATGCTGGAGCCATACGCCCCGAACATCATCCGAGTGACTTTGAGTCTGCGGAAGGATGACGCGCTCGCAGCTCCGGGCTACGGTTTTATCGCTCACCCAGACGCTGCCGGGTGGACGCATGAGACGACGGACAAAGGGGACGTATACCGCTCCTCACAAATGGTCGTTACCGTGGATGCAAGTCATCATTGGACACCGACTGGGTCAGCGGCCGACATCGCAAAGTTCTTCAACGGCTCGACGCCCGGAGTGGGCATCTCGTTTAAGACGCCTGAAGGCAAAGACCTCCTGAATATGCAGGGATGGCAGATGTCGGTGCCGAATCACAAAGACGGCAACGCCGATATTCTCTATGACCGTCGGCCTACCGACCCACCGTTCTACGAGGTTGGAGCTACCTTCAATTCTCCCAAGGATGAGCACTATTATGGCCTTGGTCAGAACCAGCAGGGCTTCATGGATCGCCGCAATCATGCCCTCGCGTGTGCTCACGACTACGATGCGCCGGCAGCGCCCAGCGTCTGCGTTCCCTTCGTGGTGACCAACTATGGCTACGGTCTGGTCTGGGACAATCCATCCAAGACCGAGGTAGCCTTCGGCTTCAACGATCAGGTACGTTGGACCTCGCATGTTGGCCAGCGCGTCTCGTTCTTCGTCATCGCGGGCAAGACGTACGATGACATTTACTCCGGCTATCGCCTCTTGACCGGCAGCGTTCCCATGCTTCCCAAGTCGGCCTACGGTTACATCCAGTGTAAACAGCGGTACTCTTCTCAGGCAGAGGTGATGGCCGTCGCCAAAGGCTATCGAGAACGTCATCTACCCGCAGACGTCATCGTGATCGATTGGTTCTATTACACGAAGATGGGCCAGATGGACATGGACCCCAAGAAGTGGCCCGACCCTGTGGAGATGAACAAGCAACTCCACGCCATGAACTTTCATACCATGATCAGTGTGTGGCCGCGCTTCGTCCCGAGTTCACGCTACTACAACCTGCTTTTGCATAACGGTTGGTTTGAACATCTGAAAGACGGCACACCCACCAACGGATTGCCGTACGATCGTGCGGGTTCAGACATAGACACCACAAACCCAGCCGCGGCAAAGTGGTACTGGGACACCATTCGCGACAACTTTGTCAGCAAAGGATTCGATTCCTTCTGGGCCGACGAGACCGAGCCCGACCTGCCTCCGAACGGAAGCTACTTCCACATCGGCCCCGGAACTCAGTACTTCAACGTCTATCCTCTCTTCCACACAGCCGCTTTCTACAACGGTTTTCGTCGCGACCTCAAAACCCGTGCCCTCATCCTCGCGCGTGACGCCTATCTCGGCGCACAGCACAATGGAGCCATCTTCTGGTCATCCGACATCGCACCCAATTGGGACACCCTGAGGCGCTCCATTCCAACCGGCATCAACTTTGTCGCCTCTGGCATGCCTTACTGGAGCACAGACATTGGAGGATGGCAGTATCTGCCGGCCTATCACAAGCCGGAGCGTCCCCCACTGATCGATCCATCCGACGCTCGCGATAACGTCGGCCACTATGACGACTATCCCGAACTCTACGTCCGCTGGTTCGAGTACGGTGCCTTCCAGCCAAACTTCCGCGCCCATGGAAGCCGCAAATACAACGAAGTCTGGTCCTACGGCAAACAGGCGGAACCCATCCTCGAAAAGTACCTGCGCCTGCGCTATCAGCTGATGCCCTACATCTACACGCTCGGCTACACGACACATGAGACAGGAGCGCCATTCATGCGCGGCTTGTTCATGGACTTCCCGAATGACCCCAACGTGACAAACATCGCCGACGAATACATGTTCGGCCCTGCGCTCCTCGTCGCCCCAGTCACCGAACAGGGAATGACCAGCCGCAAGGTATATCTGCCCGCAGGAACGGACTGGTATAACTTCTGGACCAACGAGCGAGTCCACGGCGGCCAGACAATCACCGTCGATGCACCCATCGACATCATCCCTCTATTCGTTCGCGCCGGCTCCATTCTGCCTCTTGGGGTGCCTGTTGAAAGCACCAACCAGCAACAGGCAATCGCCAGGGTCCGCGTCTACCCCGGAGCGGACGGCAACGCGCTCCTCTATCAGGACGACGGCACAACCTACAACTACGAGAAAGGTGACTTCAAACTCACGCATCTGCACTGGGACGACGCCACCTCCAAACTCACTACAACTGGAGCGAAAGCGTGGAGTGAACCCGACTCAGAGATCGTTGAGGTGATGGGCAGGTAGCCATTGAGCCGAAAGATCAACTCGTACCGGGCAACCCTCGCTTTGGCAGAAATAAAGCCGGGAACTCCATCGTGCCTTTCGGCGTATTCATCTCTGTCATTCGCGGTACCTTCGCATTCAAATAAACGCAGCACCGAAAACAGGAGAACCTTATGCAAAGCCGCATTCTCGGGACCACGATGCCCGTCCTTGAATTCGCCCTTGGGCCCAACGATGCCGTCATCTCCGAGGCCGGCGAACTCTCCTGGATGTCAGCGTCCGTGCAGATGAACACCCACACACAGCACGCCGGCGGTGGCGGTATCTTCGGCGCCATCAAGCGCGTCGCCGGCGGCGGCTCGCTCTTCATGACGGAGTACCGCGCCATCGGTGCCCCCGGCGAAGTCGCCTTCGCCACACGCGTTCCCGGCCACATCGTCCCCGTCGAGGTTGGCCCCGGCAACGAGTACATGGTTCACCGCCACGGCTTTCTCTGCGCCACCTCCAGCATCGAACTCGGCGTCGGCTTCCAGCAATCGCTCGGCGCAGGTGTCTTCGGCGGCGATGGCTTCATCCTTCAAAAAGTCTCCGGCCAGGGCATCGCGTGGCTCGAACTCTCCGGCGAACTCGTCGTCAAAGACCTCGCCGCCGGCGAACTCCTCCGCGTCCACCCCGGCCACGTAGGAGCCTTCCAGTCGAACGTAGGCTTCCAAATCCAGCGCGTACCCGGCATCCGCAACATGATCTTCGGCGGCGACGGCATCTTCCTCGCCGCGCTCACCGGCCCAGGCCGCGTCTGGCTGCAGACGCTCCCGATCTCAAAGCTGGCCCACCAGATTCAGGAGTATCTCCCCAAAGAAGGCACCCAGCAAGCCGCTGAAGGAGGAGTCGTCGGTGGCATCGTAGGCTCCATTTTGAAAGGGATGTAAACCTGCCTCAGTGCGGGCTCTCGTTGCCAACAGGGGCCTGCTCCGGCTGTATATTCACCAGCGCCCGTCGAAAGGCCGTGTCGCTCACATGAACTGATCCCATAAATGGCCGGTCAATATCCGCGATAGCGATCAGCACTAAGCCGATCAGCAACGCAAACGAAAAGACCTGTATCCCATGCAGAAGAGTACTGTCCTGCCCAAACAGGCACGCAGAAAATATCGTCAGCACCCCGCCAATCACCAGCACGAACCACAAGACCCCTGGCAGTTTGGATGTGACCTCAAGTTCGCGTGCCTCTCTGCATTGCACCAACGTGCTTAGCTCGTACAGCGCATGATCTTCCGACGTAATCTGCGTCCAGGTTGGCGACTGAATCGACATCAGAACGTGCCACATCTTCCGGCTGATCTCGCTGCTCTCCATGCCAACCGTGCCCTCTGCCATCTCTGCCCATTCTCGATTCATCACGGCATCCGCGTAAGCCACCGTGAGCGCTTGTATCTGGTCACGCTGCTCTGTGGGGAGACCTGCCGCCAGTCTGTGCAGTTTTACGATCTGGTTGGCTTCCGCATTTGCATTCGCGCTTGCCGCACCAAAGTCCGTCCAGACGGTATAGAGCATGAAGCCGATAATGACGGCATACGTGGTGCCCAATATACCGAGCTGCCATCCAATCAGGTCATTGTGGACTTTGCGCTTTTCGCGGGGCCATACCCTGTTGAGTATCAGCATGGTGATAAGAGAAAGCGCCACAATAGCAATCACAACTAGAACATCTTCCGCCTCATTCAGCATCGCGCGCTTCCTCCGGGGCAGCAAAAAATCGAGATCCAGTCACTCCGACAAAATCTATCATCTTCGACCGAATTTATATCCTGAAAACTCTACCGCTGCATCAGGCGATCAACCGACCATGCATCGTAGCGATGCAAAAACAACAGCAGCGAATAGACCAAAGCATAGAGCAACTGCGTACCCGCTATCGACCAGTCCTGCACGAGCGTCGATCCGAAGGTAAGCGCCAGCAGAAGAAGACTGCTCACAATCAAGACGGCCCGCGTTCGCAGACCAATCAGCAGCAGCAGACCAAGAATTCCTTCCAGCACGGGTAGCATGGTAGCGAAGCCCCACACGCTCCACGTGGGCAAAGGGGAGTGCGCAAACTGCTCCAACAGTTTCGCTGCAAAGTTCCCCGGGCCGGCGAGTATCCGGGCTACGCCATGCATCATCAGGTTCATCCCCACTATCAATCGCAGCAGCGCATAGGCGATCTCTTCATCACTCGTTTTGAGCCCATCCCGTATCATCTTCCACACCTCAAACAAATTATGCTTGTATCTACAATGTCATCTTTTCTGGAACTGGCCCATGTCAATGTCGCCCGAGGCAACAACGTTGTCCTTCACGATATCAACCTCACCGTGAATACGGGCGAGCATATCGCCATTCTCGGGCCGAATGGCTGCGGCAAATCGACCCTGATCAAGACCATTACCTGCGAGTGCTACCCCATCGTCTCCGGCGATGGCGAACCGCAAACCAGGGTAAGCATCTTTGGCCGTGAGCGATGGGACCTGACGGAGCTGAAAAAGCGTCTGGGAGTAGTCTCTCCGGAGCTTCCAGGAAGGCCCACCCTCACCACAACCGGCCGAGATGCTGTGCTGACGGGCTTCTTTTCCAGCTCCACCCTCTGGCCCAACTTGACCGTCACCGGGGCAATGCGCACGCGCGCCAACGAGGTGCTTCAACAGATCGATGCGGTCCAACTGGCGGACAAGCTGGTAGGTGAGATGTCCGCTGGCCAGCAGCGCCGCATCATGATTGGTCGCGCACTTGTCGCTTCTTCACAGATGCTCCTGCTCGATGAGCCGTCCAATGCGCTGGATCTGGCGGCGCAAGCCGATCTCCGGGACTTGCTCCGGAAACTCGCCCAACAGGGAACCGGTATCCTGCTGATTACCCATCACATAGCCGACATCCCTCCGGAGATCGACCGGATATTAATGATGAAGGACGGCTGCATCATCTCCGATGGGCCGAAAGACGAACTGCTGACGGCAGAGCGGCTGAGCGATCTCTTCAAAACCGAAGTCCACCTGACCCAAAAGGACGGCTTTCGCCACGCGTGGTAATGACAGCAATAACGAGGTAGGCCCGACGTCGATTTCTGCCAGGATTTGGCGGTTAAGTTTCATCGAATCGCTATAATAAGAATAGAGGTTCAAACAGCCCCGGATATCCCCGGGGCTGTTCTCATTTAACGCTATCGAGTCAGAAAGGAATCCCGCACCCTGCTTCGTATTCTGTCTATATATAAGTCTTCTGTAATAAATACTTTGCAAAATATAAATAGAGAAGAGCACGAGCTATTGCCTAGCAAGCTTCCTGTTTAGAATACTTTGCGACGGCAGTAAACAGACGCGGCAATTGAAGTACAGGGCTAAAGTATCTGCAATGAATACTTTGCACAATAATGGTGGGGGGGAGGGTGGTCAGCGTTTGAGCGGGATGGTCCCGGTCTGCAGCTTCACCAGCTCTAGCTCCGCAATCTTGCTCGGCCCCAGAACCGCAATCCTCGGCAGCGGGCCATGCACCATCGCCACCTCATCGCAGGCGTAGAGGCGCGGGCAGTTCTGGCAATCTTTATAGATCTTGTCCGGCAGAGTTGTGCGGTCAACGACACGAAAGCCAAAGTGGAAGAAAAAGTCAGGAATCCGAGTGAAGAGGCTCACGGTCGCGACGCTCTGTTCATCAGCTTCAGCCAGCAGAGCGCGCAGCAGCTTACCGCCCGCCCCCTGGCCCTTGGCCTCCGGCTTGACGACAATCGAACGCACCTCAGCCAGGTGGGGACCATAGAGATGCAGCGCCCCGCAACCAAGAAAGACACCACTCTCCGACTCGGCCACGGCAAAGTCGCGGACATTTTCGCAAATCTCAGCGTAGTTCCGGCGGAGAAGCGTGCCATCGCTGGAGAGGGAGTTCACAAGGTCGAAGATATGGACGGCATCCGGCAGCTTGGCATTGCGCACCGTCGCGCCGCCAACGCGAGGACGCGAGGTGGACGTGGATTCGCTGACCGGCTGCAATGGACTAAAGACCGACATCACCTGTATCGCTCACCTTCCCGGCATCGGCAGAAGACGCTGGCGAGCTTCCGCAAGAGCCTGCTTGACCCGGTGCCGCGCCGTC
>Ga0208589_1001261_pt1 | contig 10755 bp, 8 predicted proteins | sample NGESurshal092012_2_FD_184486 | JGI IMG/M metagenome (GOLD analysis project Ga0208589, IMG submission 184486) | Arctic peat soil microbial communities from Barrow, Alaska - NGEE Surface sample F53-2 shallow-092012 (SPAdes) | ecosystem: Environmental > Terrestrial > Soil > Wetlands > Peat ... | reverse complement strand
TGTAAACCTCGGGCGCAGTGTGTCGCGAGAACGAGAACCCGTATTTCGTCGTCATCGCCCGGCTCGACCGGGCCACCCAGTATTCCAGAGCGCTGATGATGAACAAGAACGCTCTGGAATACTGGATCACCCGCTTTCGCGGGTGATGACGGTGAGTGAGTTGGACCGGATGTCTTTTGTTATTACGAGCGCCAGGGGTTATGGGTCTTCGCGCTCGCGGGGACGACGGCTGATGGTGGTGCCGCTCAGTGCCCGCTCAATTCAACACCCGCTTGCTGTCCGGGCTGTCCAGCGAAAAGGTCGGCACATCGATCTCGAATTTTTCGCCTGTCGCGGTGACCATCTGGTAGCGGCCGGTCATGAAGCCGGAGGCGGTCGGGAGTGGAACACCGGAGGTGTACTCAAAACTCTCGCCGGGCGCGAGCGTCGGCTGCTCGCCGACCACGCCTTCACCGCGGACTTCCTCCTTGCGCCCGGTGGCGTCGGTGATGATCCAGTGCCGGGTGCGCAACTGCACGGTTTCGCGTCCTGCATTGGTGATCACGATGTTGTAGGACCAGAAATATTGCGACCGGTCCACCGAGGAGCGCTCCGGCATGAAGTTGGGCTCGACGGTCACTTCGATCTGGCGGGTCACGGCGCGGTACATGCGGGCAAGCTTTCGAACAATCGGCTCTCGAAAATCCGGAGCCATCATATCGAAAAAATCCGGCAGAACCAAACGCACGGGCGCGACAGCGCGATTTACCGTGGTTTGACCACAGTTCCCGCGTAAAGCGCGCGGCGCGAGACTCGCAAAACGCTGCGCGGGGCCTGCAAAACCACATGGCTAAAAACCTCTTGGCTAAACCCCTCGTAACTTGGCTTGCGATGCCCAAGTCGGTAAATTAGACCGGGACATTGGCCAGCATATTCGCCCTGTACTTTTTTCCCAGCCACCCCGTGACTGACGGTTCCAGATGACCTCCGTTGCCGATCGAATTGCCGGACCAGCGCTTGCGGGCGAAGCGGATGCCGATGCCGCGGCGTTGCCGATCGGGCTGGCGCCGACGATCTCGTCGCCGCCGGTCAGCGAGCGCGAATTGCGGCTCGATCTGTTTCGCGGGCTCGCACTATGGCTGATCTTCATCGACCATCTGCCGCCCAGCCTTTTGACCTGGCTGACGATCCGCAATTACGGTTTTTCCGACGCCACCGAAATCTTCATCTTCATCTCCGGCTACACGGCGGCGTTCGTCTATGGCCGCGCGATGCGCGATGTCGGCTTCGTGGTCGCGACCGCCAGAATTCTTCGCCGGGTCTGGCAGATCTATGTCGCGCATGTGTTCCTGTTCACGATCTTTCTCGCCGAGATTTCCTACGTCGCCACCAGTTTCGAGAATCCGCTCTACACCGAAGAGATGGGTATCCTGGATTTCCTCAAGCAACCGGACATCACCATCGTCCAGGCGTTGCTGTTGCGATTCCGCCCGGTCAACATGGATGTGCTGCCGCTCTACATCGTGCTGATGATGTTCCTGCCGCTGATCCTGTGGCTGATGAAGTGGAAGGCCGACATCACGCTGGGGCTGTCGGTGCTGCTCTACGCCGCGACCTGGCAATTCGATCTGTCGCTCTCGGCCTATCCGAACGGCGTCTGGGCCTTCAATCCGTTCGCCTGGCAATTGCTGTTCGTGTTCGGCGCCTGGTGCGCGCAGGGCGGCGCCAGGCGGATGTCGCGCATCCTGTCGTCGCCGATCACGATGTGGATCTCGATCGCCTATCTGGTCGCGGCGTTCTACGTCACGCTGACCTGGTATGTCCCGCAGATGAACACCTGGCTGCCGCGCTGGCTCGAGCAGTGGATGTACCCGATCGACAAGACCGACCTCGACGTGCTCCGGTTCGCGCATTTCCTGGCGCTGGCGGCCTTGACCGTGCGCTTCCTTCGCAAGGATTGGGCCGGGTTGAAATCGCCGTGGCTGCGGCCGCTGATCCTGTGCGGGCAGCATTCGCTGGAAATCTTCTGCCTCGGCGTATTTCTCGCCTTTGCCGGGCATTTCGTGCTGGCCGAGGTTTCCGGCGGCCCGGCGCTGCATGCCGTGCTGCACGCCGCCATCACCGTGGCCGGCGTGGTCATCATGTCCGCAGCCGCGTGGCTGTTTTCGTGGTACAAGCACTCCGCCGATAAAAGTGCGCGGACAAAAGGCACGATCGGCAACGCGGATCTGGCCGGGGGAAGCTTATGAGATCCTGCTCGGGAGCTATCCTGGGAGTGACGCTGCTGGCAGCACTTGGCGCAGCCTGTGCGGTGCGTGCGCAGGATTCTGCTCAACAGGATGCTGTCAAACAGGACGCGGTCAAAGACGCCGCCCCGAGTCCCGTCCCCGCCGCTGCCCCAAACGCTGCGCCGGATGCGGCCCAGGCTTGTGAGGTTCCGGCCTATTTTCTGACTTCCGAGAGCCCGCTTCCAAAGGTCGCAGGGGCGGTCAAGGACGCCCATGTGCTGAACATATTGGTGGTCGGCAGCCGCTCCTCGACCATTCCCTCGCAGGAAGCGAGCGCTTACCCGGCGCGCCTGCAGGCCTATCTGAGGGAAAAGTTGCCCGCCGTGACGGTTAACGTCTCCGTAGAATTACAGGCCAAGAAGACCGCCGAGGAAGCGGCGGCCGAGCTCGTTAAGCTTGCGGACGATAAGAAAGCTACTTTGGTTGTCTGGCAGACGGGAACCGTGGATGCTATGCGATCAGTCGATCCCGATGATTTTCGCGGCGCGGTCGACGATGGTGTTGCTGCGCTGCAAAAAGCGGGAACCGATGTGATCCTGATGAATCTGCAGTATAGCCCGCGCACGGATTCGATGGTTTCGGCGCCGCCTTACCTCGATAACATGCGCGTGGTGGCGCAGCAGTACGACGTTCCGCTGTTCGACCGGTTTGCGATCATGCAGCAATGGAATGACTCCGGTGATTTCGATTTTTTCAGCGCTTCGCACGGGCTCGATCTCGTCAAGCGCGTTCACGATTGCCTTGGCCGCGCGCTGTCGAAATTCGTGATCGACTCGGCGCATCTCGATACGGCCCAGCAGAACCAGGAACCAACGCGTTAATGAGTTTCGACCGCCGTTTTTCCGCAACGACATTTTTCGCTATGGCTACCGTCGCGGCACTGATGCTGCTGACGCCGGCGCTCGTGCTGCCCGCGCGCGCCCAAGCTGCTCAGCCGCAAGTCGCCCAGCAGGCGGCGCTGTCCGACGGCACTAAATCCGAAGCGCCGAAACCGGATGCGGTAAAGCCGGCCTCGCAACCCGTCGCCGCCGTCGATCCGGCAAATCCGTCGCAGCAAAAGAGCCTGACCACCCGCGCGATCGAGAAGGTCAGGCAGGTCGCCAAATCCGCCAACGATATTTTCAGCCGCGTGCCCTGCCTGCCGCCGAAAGGCGGCGTGCAACCGATGGGGTCGCTGCCGCACGTTGCGAGCAAGCTCGCATCCGGCCAGCCCGTCACCATCGTCGCGTTCGGATCGTCGTCGACGCAAGGCTGGGGTTCGTCGTCGCCCGACTTCACCTATCCGAACCGGCTGGCGGCGCAGTTGCACCGGCAATATCCCGGCGCCGACATCACCGTGCTCAATCGCGGCGTCGGTGGCGAGGACGCGCCGGAAATGATGAGGCGGCTGCAAACCGCGGTGATCGATGCCAAGCCGGATTTCGTGATCTGGCAGGTCGGCACCAACGCGGTGCTGCGCAACCTCGACCCCTCGGAAACCGCCAGGCAGGTCGAGGACGGCGTCGCGCGCATTCAGGCGGCGGGCGCCGATCTGGTGCTGGTCGATCCGCAATATTCGCCGCGCGTGATCGAGCACGGCGAAGGCGCCAGCCAGATGGTGAAGCTGCTCGGCAAGGTCGCCCGGATGCGCCATGTCGGCATTTTCCCGCGCTTCGAGGTGATGCGCGAATGGCACGACCAGCAGGATCTGCCGGCCGATGCATACACGATCGCCGACGGCCTGCACATGAACGATTGGGGTTACGCCTGTTTTGCCCAGTTGCTCGGCGACGACATCATCAAGTCGGTCGGCCAGATCAAGCTCGGCGTCAACGTGCCGGCCACGGTGCAGACGTATCGGCCGATGTGATTAGCCGTCATTGCGAGCCAACGGGTCGGCCGAATGGCCGCCCGATGACAGGCTCCGCGAAGCAATCCAGAAGCCACGAAGAAAGACTGGAGTGCTTCGTCGCAAGAGCTCCTCGCAATGACGAACGGGTCTCACGCCTTCTCCAACGCCGCGTGCAAATCCTCGATCAAATCATCAGGATGCTCCAGCCCGACCGATAATCTGACAAAGCCTTCGCTGATGCCGAGCTCGGCGCGCGCTTCAGGCTTGAGCCGTTGATGCGTGGTGGTCGCGGGATGGGTGACGAGGCTCTTGGCGTCGCCGAGATTGTTGGAAATCCGCGCGATCTTCAGCGCATTGAGCGCGCGGAACGCGCCGGCCTTGCCGCCCTTGACCTCGAAGCCGATCAGGGTCGAGCCGCCGCGCATCTGCTTCTTCACGGTGGCGGCCTGGGGATGATCGGCGCGGCCCGGATAGATCAGCCGCGAGATCTTCGGATGCGTCGCCAGCGCGTCCGCGATCACGGCCGCGCTTTCGCTCTGTGCGCGGACCCGAACCGCCAGCGTCTCCAACCCTTTCAAGAGCACCCAGGCGTTGAACGGCGACAGCGATGGCCCGGTCTGGCGCATGAAGTTGTGCAGGTGCTCGGTGATGAAGGCCTCGGTGCCCAAAATCATTCCGCCGAGGACACGGCCCTGGCCGTCGATATGCTTCGTGGCGGAATACACCACGACGTCGGCGCCGAGCGCCAGCGGGCTCTGCCAGATCGGGGTCGCGAACACGTTGTCGACGATCAGCCGGGAGCCGGCCTGATGCGCGATCTCGGCAATCGCCCTGATGTCGAGCACGTCGAGCGTCGGATTGGTCGGGCTCTCCAGGAAACAGCTTTTGGTGTTGGGCCGCATCGCGTTACGCCACTGATCGAGATCGAGCCCGTCGACCAGCGTCGATTCAATGCCGTAGCGCGGCAGCAAATCTTCCACCACATAGCGGCACGATCCGAACATCTGCTTGGCGGCCACCACATGGTCGCCGGCTTTCAGCGGCGCCAATATCGCCGTGGTCACCGCGGCCATGCCGGTCGCGGTCGAGCGGCCGGCTTCGGCGCCCTCGAGCTCGATCATGCGGCGCTCGAACATCCCGATGGTCGGATTGGAGTAGCGCGAATAGATGTAGCCGGGGTCCTCGCCCTTGAACCGCGCCTCGCATTGTTCCGCGCTGTCGTAGACATAGCCCTGGGTGAGGAACAATCCCTCGGATGTCTCGCCGAATTCGGAGCGCAGGGTTCCGGAATGCACCAGCCGGGTTTCCGGGCGGTAGTGGGCAGTGGGCGACGTAGATGTTTTAGTCTCAGCCATGTGACCTCCATCGTGACCACCCCAAGAAATGGTCACAAAAAAACCGGCCTGGAAAAATTCCACAGGCCGGGATCACACGTGTCCCCGGCCTGTTTAGCGACTTATTTTACGTGGCTGCAAGCCGGCCGGCTCAAATCACCACGGGATAAGTCATGCTCATATTCCGTCGCGCCCTTTCCGTCAAGGCGACCATCGGATAACCGGATAAAAGGCACCATTTCCAGCGTCCAGTACCGTGAGTAGGGAAATTGTCGTTCACGCTCCAACCCGATGCCAGTGGCATTCTTCCCGACCGCATGATCGCGGCGATGGCCGATGCCGGGCTGATTTTGCCGGCCTATCCGTTCGTCGAAAGCCAGATCCAGCCGGCCAGCCTCGATTTGCGGCTGGGCGATATCGCCTATCGGGTCCGCGCCAGCTTCCTGCCCGGACCGGGCGCGACGGTGGCCGAGCGCATCGACGAGCTGAAGCTGCACGAAATCGATCTCAGCGACGGCGCGGTGCTGGAGACCAATTGCGTCTACATCGTGCCGCTGCTGGAAAGCCTCGCGCTGCCTCCGGAAATCGTCGCCGCCGCCAACCCGAAAAGCTCGACCGGCCGGCTCGACGTGTTCACCCGCGTGATCGCCGACGGCACACGGCGGTTCGACATGATCGGCGCCGGCTATCACGGCCCGCTCTATGCCGAGATCAGCCCGAAGACATTTCCGGTATTGTTGCGTGAGGGCTCGCGGCTGTCGCAGGTGCGCTTTCGCACGGGCGACGCCATCCTCACCGCCGATGAGCTCGATGCGCTGCATGAGAAGGAGCGGCTGGTCGATGTCGACGACGCCGATCTCGCCAATGGCGTGGCGCTGAGCGTCGATCTGTCCGGCGACAACGCCAATGGTTTTGTCGGCTACCGCGCCAAACGCCACACCGGCGTGGTCGATGTCGACCGCCGCGGCGGCTATGTGGCCGGCGAGTTCTGGGAGCCGATCGCGGCGCGGCCCGACGGCAGCCTGATCCTCGATCCCGGCGAGTTCTACATTTTGGCCTCCAAGGAAGCCGTGCAGGTGCCGCCGGATTACGCCGCCGAGATGGTGCCGTTCGATCCCCTGGTCGGCGAATTCCGGGTGCATTATGCCGGCTTTTTCGATCCCGGTTTCGGCTACGCCGGGGCCGGCGGGCAGGGCTCGCGCGCGGTCCTGGAAGTGCGCTCGCGCGAGGTGCCGTTCATCCTCGAGCATGGCCAGATCGTCGGCCGGCTGGTCTATGAAAAAATGCTGGCGCGGCCCGACGCCATGTACGGCCAGAAGATCGGCTCGAACTACCAGGCCCAGGGCCTCAAGCTGAGCAAGCATTTCAGGGTGTAGCGGCGTTAACCTCCCGCATTGCGGCAAGAGACAAGTCCGCGGCTTCTTGCTACCCTGTAGGGAATGAGCATTTCGCTGCACCCCGACGCGCCGCAGGGCCGGGCGCTGGACGCTTCGCGCGAGGCCGCGGCCGCGCCGGTTGCGGGGCCGTCGCCGACCAAAATCCGCAGCCGGCTGTTCACCAAATACGTCGCGCTGTTTGTCGCGGTCGTCGGCGTCGCGCTGCTGTCGAACGGCATTTTCGAGGTGTTCTTCTACTACCGCGAACACAAGGTCGCCCTGATCCGCATCCAGCACGAACAGGCCGAGGCGGCGGCGGCGAAAATCAGCCAGTTCATCAAGGAGATCGAAAGTCAGCTCGGCTGGACCACGCAACTGCCCTGGTCGGCGGGATCGATCGAGCAGCGCCGGTTCGATGCCCTGCGGCTGCTGCGGCAGGTGCCGGCGATCACCGAACTGGCGCAGGTCGATTCCACCGGCAAGGAGCGGTTGCGGGTGTCGCGCCTGGCGATGGACGTGCTCGACAGCGGGCTCGATCTTTCCAAGGACCCCAAATTCACCGAGGCTGTTGCCAACAAGGTCTATTACGGCCCGGTCTATTTCCGGCGGGAGTCCGAGCCTTACATGACGCTGTCGCTGGCCGGCACCCGCAAGGATGCCGGCGTCAGCATCGCCGAGGTCAACCTGAAACTGATCTGGGACGTGGTGTCGCAGATCAAGGTCGGCGAGCATGGCCATGCCTATGTGGTCGGCGAGCAGGGCCGTCTGATCGCGCATCCCGATATCAGTCTCGTGCTGCGCAACACCGACATGTCGAAGCTCGCGCAGGTGCAGGCCGCACGCGCCGGCAATGCAGACCCGACCACGGAGGCAATGAACATCCAGGGCCAGGAGGTCTTGACGGCGTCGGCGCCGATCGCCCCATTGGGCTGGACCATGTTCGTCGAGCTTCCAGTCGAGGAGGCCTACGCCTCGCTGTATCTGGCGCTGCAGCGCCTCGCGATCGTGCTGGCGGGGGCGTCGATCTTCGCGGTGCTGGCCGGAATGTTTCTGGCGCGCCGCATGGTCGGCCCGATCCAGGCCCTGCGTGAGGGCGCCGAACGGATCGGCGGCGGCGATTTCAGCCAGCGCATTTCGATCAAGACCGGCGACGAACTCGAAGGCCTCGCCAACCAGTTCAACGACATGGGCGGCCGTCTGCAGGAATCCTATGCCGACCTCGAAAACAAGGTCGAACAGCGCACCGCCGAGTTGAGCGAGTCGCTGCAGCAGCAGACCGCCACCGCCGATGTGCTGAAGGTCATCAGCCGTTCGGCGTTCGACCTGAAAACCGTGCTGACGACACTGACCGAGTCGGCAAAGGCGCTATGCGGTGCCGCGATCGGCGTGGTCTTTCTGCGCGACGGCGACGTCTTGCATCTGCAGGCGGAATCGGGCTGCACGCCGGCCCTGGTGGATTTTTTGCGCGCGCATCCCATCGTCAGGAGCCGCAAAACCTTCACCGGGCGGGCCTTCATGACCGAACAGATCGCGCATTTGCCCGATGTTCGAAGCGATCCCGAGTTCGATTTCGGCCCGGCGCCGGAACTTGGAAGGTTTCGCGCCGCGCTCGCCGTGCCGTTGATGCGTGACGGGAAGATTGAAGGCGTGCTGTCTCTGGCGAGGCCATCGCCCGGCCCGTTCACGGACCGGCAAATCGAACTGGTGCGGACGTTCGCCGACCAGGCCGTGATCGCGATCGAGAACGCCCGCTTGTTCAACCAGGTTCAGGCGCGAACCCGCGAATTGTCGCTGTCGCTCGACGAGTTGCGCACCGCGCAGGACCGGCTGGTGCAAACCGAAAAGCTGGCCTCGCTCGGTCAGCTCACCGCCGGCATCGCCCACGAAATCAAGAACCCGCTCAATTTCGTCAATAATTTCTCCTCGCTCTCGGCGGAGTTGATCGACGAACTCAACGACGTGCTGAAGCCTGCCGCGCTCGACGACAAGACGCGGGAGGAGATCGACGAGCTGACGCACATGTTGAAGAGTAATCTCGAAAAAGTCGTGCAGCACGGCAAGCGCGCCGATTCCATCGTCAAGAACATGCTGCTGCATTCGCGCGAAGGTTCCGGCGAACATCGCCTCGCCGATATCAATGCGATCGTCGAGGAGAGCCTCAATCTCGCCTATCACGGCGCACGCGCCGAGAAATCCGGCTTCAACATCACGCTGCAGCGCGATTTCGACCCCACGGCGGGCCTGATCGACCTGTATCCGCAGGAAATCACGCGGGTGTTTCTTAATCTGATCTCGAACGGGTTCTATGCGGCCAACAAGCGCAAGGAAGCAGGCCAAGAGGGTTTCGAGCCGACGCTGAGCGCGGCGACCAAAAACCTCGACAGCAAGGTCGAAATCCGGATTCGCGACAATGGCACCGGCATTCCGCTGGAAGTGAAGGAGAAAATGTTCAATCCCTTCTTCACCACCAAGCCGGCCGGCGAGGGCACCGGGCTTGGCCTGTCGATGAGCCATGACATCATCGTGAAACAACACGCCGGCAAGATCGATGTCGAGACCGAGCCGAACGTATTTACCGAGTTCATCATTACGTTGCCGCGCGCGGCGGCGGCCCAGGGCAATATTGAGAGAAATATTCAAGCGGACATTCAGTCCAGCAGGCAGGCAAATACCCAGGCAGATACCGGAGGCGCGACTTGAGCGTTTACATACTCGTCGTCGATGATGAGCCCGACGTGGAAGCCTTGTTTCGGCAGCAATTCAGGCGCGACCTGCGCTCGGGACGCTTCGAGATGGAATTCGTGCTTTCGGCCGCGGCCGCCCTGGCGCGCGCGGCGGAGCTTCGCGATCCGTCGCTGATCCTGATCCTGTCCGACGTCAATATGCCCGGGATGAGCGGGCTCGAGATGTTGCCGAAGGTGCGTGCCGAGCGCCCGGACGTGCCGGTGATCATGATCACCGCCTATGGCGATGCCGAAACCCGCCGCAACGCGATTGAACGGGGTGCCGTGGGCCTCTTGACCAAACCGATCGATTTCGCGCTGCTGCGGCACGAGATCGACAACAGGCTCGGGCAGGCCGCATGACCGCAACCATCCTGGTCGTCGACGACGAGCCCGATCTCGAGGCTCTGGTGCTGCAGAAATTCCGCAAGCAGATTCGCGACGGCGTCGTCAGTTTCATTTTCGCCCATGACGGCCTCGAAGCGTTGCAGTCGATCGAGCAGCATCCGGCTGTGGATATGGTGTTGTCCGATATCAATATGCCCCGGATGGACGGGCTGTCGCTGCTGCAAAAGCTGCAGGAGGCCGAGGACAAGAAATCCACCGTCATCGTCTCCGCCTATGGCGACATGAGCAACATCCGCACCGCGATGAACCGCGGCGCGTTCGACTTCCTGACCAAGCCGATCGATTTCGGCGATCTCGAACTGACCATCGACAAGACCATCCGCCATGTCGAGATGATGCGCGAGGCGCGCCGCAGGCAGGCCGAGGCCGAGCGCGCTCACGCGTCGCTGTCGCGATATTTCTCGCCGCAGATCGCAAGCCGGCTCGCCTGCGACGGCGGAGCCGACGGCATGGCGGTGCATTGGCGCGAGATCGCCACCATCTTCACCGACATCACGAGTTTCACCACGCTGGTGGAAAGCGCCACCCCGGAAGTGCTGGGCGCGCTGCTCAATGAATATGTCGGCGGCATGACCGAAGTGGTGTTCGCGCATGAGGGCACCGTCGCAAAAATCATCGGCGACGCCATCCAGGTTCTGTTCAATGCGCCCGGCGAGCAGCCAGATTACGCCATCCGCGCGGTGGCCTGCGCGCACGATCTCGACATCTGGGCGGAGCAATTCCGCGAACGCTGGAAAGACAAGGGCGTGAGTTTCGGCGCCACCCGGATCGGCGTTCACGCAGGGCCTGCGCTGGTCGGCAATTTCGGCGGCAGCC
>Ga0208589_1001260_pt1 | contig 10758 bp, 9 predicted proteins | sample NGESurshal092012_2_FD_184486 | JGI IMG/M metagenome (GOLD analysis project Ga0208589, IMG submission 184486) | Arctic peat soil microbial communities from Barrow, Alaska - NGEE Surface sample F53-2 shallow-092012 (SPAdes) | ecosystem: Environmental > Terrestrial > Soil > Wetlands > Peat ... | reverse complement strand
GCTCGATCCTCACCCAGTACATCAACGAAGGCACGCTCTCGACCAAGTCCGCCAGCTGGATGGTCGAAGGCATCGGTGAGGATTTCCTGCCCAGCATCAGCGATTTTTCGCGGGTGAAGAAGGCCTACGCGATCTCCGACAAGGAGAGCTTCCTGACCGCCCGCGAACTACTGGCGAAGGAGGGCATGCTGGGCGGCTCATCCACCGGCACGCTGGTGGCGGCGGCGCTGAAATACTGCCGCGAACAGAACAGCGCAAAGCGGGTGGTGACGCTGGTCTGCGACACCGGCAACAAGTACCTGTCGAAGATGTACAACGACTACTGGATGCTTGACAACGGCTTCCTCGAACGCGAACCGCAAGGCGACCTGCGCGATCTGCTGCTGCGTCCGTTCGCCCAGCGCGACACCGTGGTGATCGGCCCGAACGAACTGCTGATCACCGCCTACACGCGCATGAAGCTGTACGACGTGTCGCAGCTGCCGGTGATGGAGGGGCACAGGCTGGTCGGCATCGTCGACGAGTCGGACGTGCTGATGCACGTGCATGCCGACGAGACGCGCTTCCGTGACCCGGTGTCCACCGCCATGATGACCAACCTGCAGATGCTCGCGGTGAGGGAGCCGATCGAGGCGCTGCTACCGGTGTTCGAGCGCGGGCATGTGGCGATCGTGGTGGACGGCGAACAATTCCTCGGCCTGATCACCCGCATCGACTTGTTGAACTATCTGCGCCGCAAGGTGAATTAAACAGGCATTCCGCGCGCGCCTGCTCCCAGTGTCGGCGGGCAGGTCATGAAAGCCTGCAGTAATGCAGCCTCGTCAAAATGGACGTCCGTGACGGAGCCTGGGCTCCGCCTCCAGCATAAGGAAACTTTGCCATGTGTGGAATCGTTGCTGCCGCTGCCCAGCGGGATGTCGCGCCACTGTTGATTGTCGGTCTCAAGGCGCTGGAATACCGCGGCTACGATTCCTCCGGCGTGGCCGTGCTCGATGGCGGCACGATCCAGCGCGTGCGCGCCAAGGGCAAGGTGCGCGAGATGGAAGCGCTCTATCTCGCGCATCCGTTCCCGGGCGGCACCGGCATCGCGCACACCCGCTGGGCCACGCACGGCGTGCCGAACGAGGCGAACGCGCACCCGCACGTGGCCGGCCGGGTGGCGATCGTGCACAACGGCATCATCGAGAATTACGCCAATCTGCGCGCCGAGCTGCAGGCGCGTGGCCATGTGTTCACTTCGGAAACCGACACCGAGGTGATGGCTGCGCTGATCGACCAGCGCATCGGCGAGGGCATGAAACTGCGCGAGGCGGTGCTGGCCACCGTGCGCGAACTGGAAGGCGCCTACGCGATTGCAGTGATCAGTCGCGACGAACCGGGCCACGTGGTTGGTGCGCGCCGTGGTGCGCCGCTGCTGGTCGGCGTGGGTATCGGCGAAAACTTCCTCGGCTCCGATGCGCAGGCGCTGATCCAGGTCACCAACCGGATGCTCTATCTCGATGAAGGCGATGTGGTCGAGATCACCCGTGACTCTGTGCAGGTCTACACCCTCGACGGCCATCCGGTCGAACGTGCCGTGCACGAAAGCGAGTTGTCCAGCGATGCCGTCGAGCGCGGCGAATACCGCCACTACATGCAGAAGGAAATCTTCGAGCAGCCGAGTGCGGTGGCCAACACGCTGGAAGCGCGCATCGGTCCGCACGGCGTGTTGCCGAACATCTTCGGCATCGACAGCGACGCGCTGCTGCAACGCACGCGTGGTCTGCACATCATCGCCTGCGGCACCAGCTATCATGCCGGCCTGGTCGCGAAATACTGGATCGAGGAATACGCGCGACTGCCGGTCAGCGTGGAAGTGGCCAGCGAGTACCGCTATCGCGAGACGGTGGTGCCGCCCGACACGCTGTTCGTCGCCATCTCGCAGTCCGGTGAAACGGCCGACACGCTGGCCGCCTTGCGCGAATCACACCGTCGCGGTTATCTCGGCACGCTGGTGATCTGCAACGTGCCGGAATCCTCGCTGGTGCGCGAGGCGGATCTGAAACTGATGACGCGTGCCGGCCCGGAAATCGGCGTGGCCTCGACCAAGGCATTTACCACCCAGCTTGCCGCCCTCGCCCTGCTGGCACTGGAGCTGGCGCGCCGCAATGGCCTTGCTCTGCCGCGCTACGCCGCGCTGTGTGCCGAGCTGCAACACCTGCCGCGCGCCATCGAGAATGCGCTGCGGCTGGAGCCGGCGATCATCGAACTGGCTGGCGAATTCATTCATCGCCAGCACGCGCTGTTCCTGGGCCGCGGTGCGCATTACCCGGTGGCGTTGGAAGGCTCGCTCAAGCTCAAGGAAATTTCCTACATCCATGCCGAGGCGTATCCGGCCGGTGAACTCAAACACGGCCCGCTGGCGCTGGTTGACGAGGACATGCCGGTGGTGGCGGTGGCGCCGAATGGCCCGCTGCTCGACAAGCTCAAGTCCAACCTGCAGGAAGTGCGCGCCCGCGGCGGCCGCCTGATCGTGTTCGCCGACGGCGCCGCCGGCATGGACGACATGGCCGCTCATGGCGCCATGCTGCGGGTGGAATCCGGCGGCAGTTTCATCGCACCAGCCGTGTTCACCGTGCCACTGCAGCTGCTGGCCTATCACGTCGCGGTGTTGCGCGGCACGGATGTCGACCAGCCGCGCAACCTCGCCAAATCGGTGACGGTGGAGTAAATCGCGCCGTAAAGCCCACAAAAAACCGCGCATTCAGCGCGGTTTTTTTGTGGGTCATTCAGAGTGGTTCGGGCGCATGGTCAGATCCAATAGAAGTTCCACCTCTGTAATAGAGCGACTAACTTTTAGAGAGACACGGTCGGCTCGCCTCAGCGACGCGTCCTTGAACAGGGATGACGGGCCTAGCGGCAAATGCCGAGTCAACCGTGAAAACCTGAACGGGTATCGCAAATTGCTATTGACGACATCGCAGATTGCGATAACATGGTCGGCGAGCACAAGGACGTACAAGATGCGAATCATCACCAACAGGCGCCTGGTCGAGTTTGCTCGGGAACACCCGGATGCAAACGAACCCCTGCAGACTTGGCGAAAACTGGTCGAGAGCACCGACTTCCAAGGCTTCAACGATTTAAGAAAGACCTTCGGCGCCGTCGATATCTACGATGACAAGTACATCTTCGACATTCGCGGCAACTACTACCGCATCATCACCGGCATCAGCTTTATCCAGCAGATCTGTTACATCAAACACGTCCTGACTCACGCCGAGTACGACAAGGGCAAATGGAAATGAACGCACAACTCGCCATCGCCCCCATTACGAACGCCTGGGATAACTTCCGGGGGGCCACCCATATCGGCCATATCACCGATGAGCGGGACTACGAGGAAGCCACTCGTGTTGCCGATGAGCTGCTTGGGATTGGCGCTATGGATGAAGGCCATCCGAGCCATTCGCTGTTCATGACCATCAGCGATCTCATCTACGCTTACGATCAGCGGCACTACCCCGTGCCGAAAGTGAGTGGCGTGCAAATTCTTCGATTTCTGATGGAACAGCACGACCTCAAGCAGAACCAGTTACCGGAGATCGGTCGCCAGAGCGTGGTTTCCGAAATTCTGGCCGGCAAGCGCAGCCTGACCGTAGACCACATCCGAAACCTATCGGCTCGCTTCGGCATCAGCCCGGCTGCTTTCTTCTAGCAGGCCGCTACTATCCGCTGACACCGAGCTTGTTGGAACTTATAGTGCGAATTATTTTCGCCGATTTCGTTGACTGGGGTTGCGAAGTTGCATGGCCCCGGTTGGAAGTTTTTTCAGGTCGCAACAAAAAAACCGCGCAGTCAGCGCGGTTTTTTATGGACCATTAAATGTCTAGGCGCGGCCGTAGACGTCGTCGAAACGCACGATGTCGTCCTCGCCCAGGTAGCTGCCGGATTGCACCTCGATCAATTCCAGCGGCAGCTTGCCGGGGTTGCGCAGGCGATGCTTGCTGCCGAGCGGGATGAAGGTGCTCTGGTTTTCGCCGAGCAGGAACACCTTGTCGTCGCAGGTGACTTCGGCGGTGCCGGAGACCACGATCCAGTGTTCGGCGCGGTGATGGTGCTTCTGCAGGCTGAGCGCGGCACCCGGCTTGACCACGATGCGCTTGACCTGGAAGCGTTCGCCGGCTTCCAGTGAGTCGTAACTGCCCCACGGACGGTGCACCACCCGGTGCAGCGAGTGCTCGCTGCGGCCGGAGGCCTTGAGTTGTTCCACGATCTTCTTGACGTCCTGCGCCGCGTCGCGATGGGCGACCAGGGTGGCGTCCGGCGTGGTCACCACGATCAGGTCGTCGACGCCAACGGTGGCGATGAGATGGCGTTCATGCGAACGCAGCAGCGAGTTCCGGGTATTCACCGTGAGCGTATCGCCCTCACGCAGGTTGCCTTGCGCGTCCTTGTCGCCGGTCAGCCACAGCGCCGACCACGAACCGATGTCGCTCCAGGTGCAGCTGACCGGAATCACTGCGGCGTGTCGGGTTTTCTCCATCACCGCGTAATCGATCGAGTTGTCGGGCACCCGCGCAAAAGTGTCGTGATCGATGCGCACGAAATCCAGGTCGGCCGATGCGTTCGCATGGGCCTCGCGCACGGCAGCCAGCATGGCCGGCGCGTGCGCGGCCAGTTCTTCCAGATAGCGCGAGGCCTTGAACAGGAACATGCCGGAGTTCCAGTCGTAGCCACCATCGGCGAGATAGGAGTCAGCGGTGGCCAGATTGGGCTTTTCGACAAACTGCTCGACCCGGTAACCGTCGCCGCCGATCGCTTCCGCGCGGCGGATATAGCCGAAGCCGGTTTCCGGCCGATCCGGGCGGATGCCGAACGTCACCAGCCAGCCCTGTTCGGCCAAAGGCGTGGCCTGCTTCACCGCCGCGACAAAGGCGGCCGTATCGCCGATCAGATGATCGGCCGGCAACACCAGTACCAGCGCATCGGCATCGCGCTGTTGCGCCTGCAACGCGCCCAGCGCGATCGCCGGCGCGGTATTGCGTGCGAGCGGCTCCAGCACGATGGTGGCGTCCTGAATGTCGACTTCCAGCAACTGGTCGGCGGCGAGAAAGCGGTGATCCTCGCTGGCCACCACGATCGGCGCAGCCACCTCCGGCAACTGTCGGGTACGAGCCAATGTCTGCTGGAACAGCGTGCCGTTGCCAGCCAGCGCGAGGAACTGCTTGGGCAGGTTCTTGCGCGACACCGGCCATAGCCGGGTACCGCTGCCGCCACTGAGTATGAGGGGAATCAACATGGGCTCAATGTCCTGACGTGGTGAGCTGGTGCATGACTTCGTGCAAGCCTTGCTGCCAATCAGGCAGCGGAAATCCAAAGTGCCGCTGAAAACCGCTGTTGTCCAGCAGCGACCACGCCGGGCGCAAGGCCGGCGTGGGGAAGTCGGCGCTGACGATCGGGATAACCCGCGGTTTCCGCGTGATCAATCCATGGGCGGCTGCCTGCTCGAAAATGGCGCCGGCAAAGCCATGCCAGGTGGTGACGCCACTGGCGACCAGGTGATGCGTGCCACTCAGCTGCTGGCGTTGTGCGGCATCGGCTTGTCGCCAGTGATCGAGTGCTGCGAGGCTGCCGTTGACGATGAGCACAGTATCGGTCGGCGCGCCATGCTGGTCGGCGACCACGCGCAGCTCGTCGCGCTCGCTGCCCAGACGCAGCATGGTGCGCAGAAAGTTGTGGCCATGCGCGGCGTAGACCCACGCCGTGCGCAGGATCAGATGATCGGCGCCGCTGTCGCGCAACGCCTGTTCACCGGCCAGCTTGCTGTGGCCGTAGGCACCCAGCGGCGCGGTCGGTGCATCGATGGCGTATGGCTGCGATTGACGGCCGTCGAACACGTAATCGGTCGAGTAATGCATGACCAGGGCGCCGTGAGCCGCGGCCCATGCGCCAATGACGCCGACGGCCTCGCTGTTGATGCGGGTGGCCAGTTCCGGTTCCTGTTCGGCACGATCGACGGCCGTATAGGCGGCCGCATTGACGATCACGTCGGGCCGTACGCGATCGAGCAGGCCAGGCAGGCTGGCCGGCGCGGCAAGGTCGGCAATTTCGCCACGACCACCTTGTGTGAGCACGCTGTCACGGCTGGCGGCCGTCAATGCACCGCGTGCGGTCAGGCCACCGTGGTCGAGAAACGTGCGGCCAAGCTGGCCGTTGGCGCCGAGCAGCAGGGTTTTCACGGCAGAAAAACCGGCAGTCGCTCGGGCGCGACGTCTTTCAGCAACGGCGTCTTGCCGTCCTTGTCGGACAGCAACGGTGCGCTCAGCGGCCAGTCGATGCCCAGTTCGGCGTCGTTCCAGCGTATCCCGGCGTCGGCCTTGGCGTCGTACAGAGCGGTGCACTGGTAAGTGAAGGTGGCGAATTCGGATAGCACGCAGAAACCGTGTGCGAAGCCTTCCGGCACCCAGAAGTGACGACGGTTGTCGGCAGTCAGCATTACACCGAACGACTTTCCGAATGTGGGTGAGCTGCGGCGGATGTCCACCGCCACGTCGTACACCTCGCCTTCGAGCACGCTGACCAGCTTGCCCTGCGGATTCGGCCACTGGTAGTGCAGGCCGCGCAGCACGCCACGGGCCGAGCGCGAGACGTTGGACTGGATGAAGTGGTGATCGATGCCAGCCTCGCGATACTTCGCCTGGTTGTAGCTCTCGTAGAAAAAGCCGCGCGCGTCGCCGAACACTTGCGGTTCGAGGATCAGCGCGCCGGGCAGCGAGGTTTCGATCACTTTCATCGCGCGTGATCCTGCAGGGTGAGCTGCTGCAGGTATTGGCCATAGCCGGTCTTGGCCAGCGGGGCGGCCAGTTGCAATACTTGCTCGGCGTTGACCCAGCCGTTGAGGTAGGCGATCTCTTCCGGACAGCACACCTTGAGGCCTTGCCGGTTCTCGATCGTCTGGATGTAGTTGCCCGCCTCGATCAACGAATCGTGAGTGCCGGTATCGAGCCATGCGAAGCCGCGGCCGAGCTGCTCCAGGTGCAGCGAATCGTCGTCAAGGTAGCAACGGTTGAGATCGGTGATTTCCAGCTCGCCACGCGAGGAGGGTTTCAATGCCGCCGCGTAATCGCACACGCGACCGTCGTAGAAGTACAGGCCAGTGACCGCGTATTGGGATTTCGGCTGCGCAGGTTTTTCCTCCAGTCCGATCACCCGGCCGGCAGCGTCGAATTCCGCCACTCCGTAGCGCTCGGGATCCTTGACCCAGTAGCCGAACACGGTGGCGCCGTGTTCGCGTGAGGCGGCGCGCTTGAGTCGCTCGGTCAAGCCCACGCCATAGAAGATGTTGTCGCCCAGCACCAGGCAACTGGGTTTGCCGTCGACGAAATCGCGGCCGATAGTGAACGCCTGCGCCAGGCCATCCGGCGACGGCTGCACGGCGTACTGGATGTCGATGCCCCACTGCGAGCCGTCGCCCAGCAGACGCTGGAACATTTCCTGCTCATGCGGGGTGTTGATCACCAGCACTTCGCGGATACCGGCCAGCATCAGCGTGGCCAGCGGGTAGTAGATCATCGGCTTGTCGTACACCGGCAGCAACTGCTTGCTCACCGCGCGGGTGATCGGATACAGGCGGGTGCCGGAACCACCGGCGAGGATGATGCCTTTCTGTGTCGTACTCATGAGCTCATCCTTCATGACCCCAGGCGCTCCATGCGATAGCTGCCATCGAGCACGCGCTGGCTCCACGGCTGGTTGGCGAGATACCAGTCCACTGTCTGCGCGATGCCGCTTTCAAAGGTCTGAGACGGCCGCCAGCCCAGTTCGTCCTGCAGCTTGCTGGAGTCGATCGCGTAGCGGCGGTCGTGACCTGGCCGGTCCTTCACGTAGGTGATCAACGACTCGCGAACACGACCATCGGCCAGCGGGCGGCGCTGATCAAGCAGCGCGCAGATGGTTTTCACCACCGCGATGTTCTCACGCTCGGCATTGCCGCCGACGTTGTAGGTTTCGCCGACGCGACCGGCTTCCAGCACGCGGCGGATCGCGCTGCAATGGTCGCCCACGAACAGCCAGTCGCGGATGTTGCGGCCGTCGCCGTAGACCGGCAACGACTCGCCGGCCAGCGCCTTCTGGATGATCAACGGAATCAGTTTTTCGGGGAACTGGTAAGGGCCATAGTTGTTCGAGCAGTTGGTGGTCAGCGTCGGCAGGCCGTAGGTGTGCCGGAACGCGCGCACCAGATGATCCGACGCTGCCTTCGAGGCGGAGTACGGCGAATTCGGCGCGTAAGGCGTCTGCTCGGTGAACTTGCCTTCGGCACCGAGCGAGCCATACACCTCGTCGGTCGATACGTGCAGGAAGCGGAAAGTATCGCGTGCGTTGCCTTCCAGGCCGCGCCAGTAGTCGCGCGCACATTCCAGCAGACCCAACGTGCCGACCACATTGGTCTGCACGAACTCGGCGGGGCCGTCGATCGAGCGGTCGACGTGCGACTCTGCGGCGAAATTGACAATGGCATGAGGGCGGTGTTCGGCCAGCAGCTTCGCTACCAGCGTGCGGTCACCGATGTCACCATGTGCAAACACGTACTGGTCATTGCCCTGCAGCGACGACAGGGTGTCCGGGTTGCCGGCGTAGGTGAGCTTGTCCAGATTGACAATATGCAGGCCGTCAGCAATGGCCTGCAGCACGAAATTGGCGCCGATGAAACCGGCTCCGCCGGTGACGAGCAATGTTGGAATGTGATCGGATGGACTGTTCATCGAGCCTTCTTTGGTGTCATATGGGCGAACATTCGGCTGCGAATGGTCTATCAGTGGCTGATATGGTGTGCCAAGGGGGCTGATATGCATGCGCATGGTGGATCAATGGATAGTTTGCCATTGATTGGTGATGAGGATTGGGGCACACGTTGATGGCAGGTGGCAGGTGGTTGGCGGCGCTTCAGCGTCGGCTGGTATCCAGGCAAAGCACGGAGTGAGGATGGAAACAGCAAAAATGTCCCTGTCAAGACGTGTCTGGGCTAGACGAGACGTATTCTGGGAGCTCACCAAACGCGATATTTCAGGGCGTTACAGCGGATCCTTCCTGGGGATGCTGTGGTCGTTCTTCAATCCGCTGTTGATGTTAGCTGTCTATACCTTGGCTTTTCGCGTATTTCTCGGCATGCGCTGGCCGAACATGGGGTCGGGAGCCGATTTTTCATTGATGATCTTCTGCGGCATGATCGTCCATTCGTTGCTGGCCGAATGCATCACGCGTGCGCCGGGGGTCATCGTCTCGCAGAGCAACCTGGTGAAGCGGGTGGTGTTTCCACTGGCGATCCTGCCTTGCGTCATGGTGGCCTCGACGCTGTTCAATGCCCTCCTCAGCGTACTGGTGCTGCTGATCTTCGTATTGATCTCGCAGCACACGCTGCACGCGACGGTGCTGTATCTGCCGCTTCTGTATGCGCCTTATGTGCTGCTGCTGTGCGGGGTGAGCTGGTTCATGGCATCGCTGGGCGTATTTGTCCGCGACGTGACGCAGGTTGCCGGCGTGATTTCGTCGATGTTGATGTTCCTTAGTCCGGTGTTCTACCCCGCGTCGAACCTGCGCGAGCCGTATCGCGACTGGATCACCCTCAATCCGCTGACCTTGATGATCGAGCAGACGCGACAACTGGTGTTGTTCGGAAAGTCGCCCGACTGGCCTGCCCTCGGGGTCTATACCTTGGTTTCCGTGGCAGTACTGTTGTTCGGGTACATCTGGTTTCAGCGTACGCGGGATGGATTCGCCGATGTCCTCTGAGTCCGCCCGGTCGCAACAGCCGTCTGATGAGGTCGTGATCGAGGTTCGGGCGCTGGGCAAGTGCTACCAGCTCTACGACAAGCCGGTGCACCGGATGTTGCAGAGCCTGATCGGCGGCAGACAGCGGTTCTATCGCGAGTTCTGGGCTTTGCGTGGGGTCGACTTCGAGGTTCGGCGCGGTGAGACGCTCGGCATCATCGGGCGTAACGGTGCAGGGAAATCGACCCTGCTACAGCTGATCGCCAGCACGCTCAAACCAACTGAGGGCAGTGCCGCCATCCACGGTCGCGTAGCGGCGCTGCTGGAGCTGGGCAGCGGCTTCAATCCCGACTTCACTGGTCGTCAGAACGTATACCTGAATGCATCCATCCTCGGGTTGAGCCGCAGCGAAGTCGATGCGCGGATCGATGACATCCTGGCCTATGCCGAGATCGGCGAATTCGTCGACCAACCGGTGCGCAACTATTCCACCGGCATGGTGATGAGATTGGCGTTCGCCGTGGTGACGCATGTGGATGCGGACATCCTGATCATCGATGAGGCGTTGGCGGTGGGGGATGCCTTCTTCATGCAGAAGTGCATGCGTTACCTGCGTGAGTTCCGCAAGCGCGGCACGATGTTGTTCGTTAGCCATGATGGCGGCGCGGTGACCAGCCTGTGCGATCGCGCGATCTGGTTGGAACATGGGCGCGCACAACGCATTGGGGATGCCCGCAAGGTCATGGAGGCCTATCTGGAGGCCTCCATCGTCGAACGCCAGGGCGGAGCGGGTGGGCGTGACTCCAGGCCGCCTGGTCACGCATGCGTGGCGCCGGTGGATCAGGTCGATTTCAGACAGGAGCTGATGGATCGATCGACACTGCGGAATGACCTGAAAATTTTTCCTTTCAGACCGGATGCTGACGGCTTCGGGGAATGCAAGGCTCATATTGCCCATGTCGCATTCCGCAACGAGGCTGATGAGGTGCTGGTCATGGTAGTGGCAGG
>Ga0208589_1001259_pt1 | contig 10759 bp, 7 predicted proteins | sample NGESurshal092012_2_FD_184486 | JGI IMG/M metagenome (GOLD analysis project Ga0208589, IMG submission 184486) | Arctic peat soil microbial communities from Barrow, Alaska - NGEE Surface sample F53-2 shallow-092012 (SPAdes) | ecosystem: Environmental > Terrestrial > Soil > Wetlands > Peat ... | reverse complement strand
TGGTTCTTGTCGGCGGGGTCGATTCTGCTGGCGGCCGATGCCGCGCAGGCGCTGTTCAGCGCCAAGGATGTTGCGCTGGCACTGCGCCGGCACGTTGCGCGGGATGGCGATGAAGGCGTGCCGGTCGAGGTTCCAATATTCGCGGTGCAGTCCTATCAACAGTCGCTGCCCTTCTATTTGCGGCGGCCGGTGGTCTTGGTCGACTATCGCGACGAATTCGACTTAGGGTTGACGCAGGAGCCGCAGCGCGGCATTGCGACTCTGCGGCAATTCGCGGACCTTTGGCTACCCCTCCGCCGCGGCTTTGCGGTCATGCCGCCGGGTACGCGCGACAAGTTGTCCGCCTTGGGGCTGCCGATGCGAGAGATCGCGCGCTTTCCCGACCGAGTGATCGTCAGCCGGCGCTAATGGCCGGTGTCGATAGCCGGCGTTAATTGCAAGTCGTCGTACGCGTTTCGGTGCCGGCAGGGTAAGATCGAATCTACGGAATCATCCTCAGGAGAATCAGTTGGCCAAGCCGAATTATCGTCACGCAAAGAAACAAAAGGAGGCCTCGAGGAAGGCTCGCCAAGACGCGAAACTGCAACGGCGGTCACATGTGCCGGAGACCGTGGATGCGGCGGACGCACCCGCGGCGGACACGCCCGCCGAGCCCGTGCCGGCCAAACCCCTCGCATGACATGAATGCCTACGTGTCGCCATGGATGGATGAGGATCTTGCGATTTTTCGCGAGGCGGCGGCACGATTCCTCGAGGCGGAAATGGTGCCGAACGAGGAACAGTGGCGCAAGCAGCAGCACGTGGGAAAGGATATCTGGCTCAAAGCCGGCGCCATGGGTCTCCTGTGTACGGACGTGTCAGCCGATTATGGCGGCGTCGGGGGTGACTTCCGCCACGAGGCGGTGCTTTACGAGGAGCTGGCGCGACGGGGCCTGAGCGGTTTCGGCCAGGGTGTGCACAGCATTTGCGCCCATTACCTGGTCAATCATGGCACTGAAGAGCAGAAACATCGCTTGCTGCCGCGCATGGCGAGCGGCGAATTGATCGGTGCCATCGGCATGACGGAGCCGGGAGCGGGATCCGATCTGCAGGGACTGAAGACCCGGGCCGTGCGCGACGGTGACGACTATGTCATCAACGGCTCGAAGATATTCATCACCAACGGCTATCTCGCGGGTCTGATTGCCTTGGTGGTCAAGACTCAGCCCGGCGCCGGAGCCAAGGGCACGTCGATCCTGATGGTGGAGACCGCGAATCTGCAGGGATTTCGTGTAGGGCGCATTCTGGACAAGATGGGCATGAAGTCGCAGGACACGTCCGAACTCTTTTTTGACGATGTGCGCGTGCCTGCGGCCAATCTCCTGAGTGGCGCGGAAGGCCAGGGGTTTTACCAGCTCATGGGCGATTTGCCTTACGAGCGGGCGCTGATCGCCGTGGTCGGCGTGGCCGCGATGGAAGGAGCCCTGGCGGAAACAATCAAGTACGTGAAGGACCGCAAGGCCTTCGGCAAGAGCATCGCGGAGTTTCAGAATACCAAGTTCAAACTGGCTGAAATCGCCACCAAGACCCATATCGCCCGTGTGTTCGTCGATGACTGCATATCCAAGGTCGTCGCCGGAACTCTCGATACCGTCACCGCATCCATGGCCAAGTATTGGATCACGGACACGCAGCAGGAAGTGCTGGACGAGTGCGTGCAATTGCACGGTGGCTACGGTTACATGAACGAATACCTGGTGTGCCGTATGTTCGCCGATTCCCGGGTGCAGCGCATTTATGGCGGCACCAATGAAATTATGAAGGAGCTGATTTCCCGGGCCCTGTAGCCGTTTTAGCTGATTTTGTCGCTGCCGCGCGACGCCTGGCCGCCCAAACAGGCACCTTTACAGATCTTTTCCTGTTTATGGCTTCAATCGCGGCGTGAATCGCTGAACAATAGCCTACCGAGAGGATTTGCCAGCCAATGAATGCATCCCACCCACCGTTCCTTTCCACCCTGCCCGGCGCATGGGGAAGGGCGCTCATGGCCGCAATGCTGATGGCGCTCGCCGCCTGCGGTGGCACCGCCGTGGTGACCATGACCAGCACCGCATCGTCGGATAATTTTCTGGCCTACCGGGTCGCGCTGGTTTCCGTGCAGCTGCAATCGTCGGGCGGGGGTTCAGGCCTGACGGTACTGCCGGCGAGCACTACCGTGGACTTCGCGACCCTCACCAATTTGAGCGAGGTGTTGGGGGCGACGCCGATTTCGAAAGGCAATTACACCAGCGCGCTCATCACTCTCGATTACAGCGCGGCCCAAATCGTCTATGACGACGGTAGCGTGGACGGCGTCCCCCTGACGCCGGTCGATGCGAACGGAAAGGCCATGGGTCAAGTTGCGCTCACGGTCAGGCTGGACCCGAGCGGTTCGTTCAGCATCTCTGCCAAGGGAACGTCCCAGCTCTCGCTGGATTTCAATCTGGCCGCCTCCAATGTGGTCGATTTGACCCACAATACAGTGACGGTCACTCCCCTGATTGCCGGCAGCGCGATGCCCATCGACTCCAAGCAGGTGCGCATCCGCGGCGCGCTGGCCAGTGTCTCCAACAGCGGTGCAACGGACACCACCAGCGCCGTGACCGGCTTGTTCACCACCAATGTCATGCCGTTCAACAGCATCACGAAGGGCACGGGACAGCTGGCCATCGTTCCGAGCGACTCCACGGACTATGAGATCAATGGTTCGGTATCGGTCGGGAGCACGGGGCTGGGGCAGCTCGGGGCGCTGAACACGGGAGCTCTCACCGTCGCCTACGGCACGCTGCTCGCCGCCGACCAGGCGGTCACAACCACCACCGACGGCGTGACGAGTACGACGAGTAGCGGCGGCTCGTCGGCGGTGACCTTTTCTGCGACGCAGATTTTGGCGGGCAGCAGTGTGCAGGGGTCGGGCTTGGATCGCGTGTCGGGCGTGGTGCTGGCGCGCAGCGGCAATACGCTGAGCATCGAGGACGGCACTGTCATCGCCAACGACGGGACCGTCAGCTTCATTGCCGGCACCGCGACGGTGTTCATGGGCGCCAACACATTGATCACCGCCCTTGGGGCCAACGGCACCGCCATCAATAGCCTGCAGCAGGTATCGGTGGGGTCTGTGATCGACGCCTTCGGTGTGATTACCAGCCAAGCTTCGGCCAGCGCGGTTCTGGATGCCAGCGCGGGGCGTGTGCGGCTCGATCCGGTCACCGCGTCTGGTGTCGTTGTCGCCAGCTATGCGGTCACCTCGAGCAGCACAACCGGGCTGGGGCTCAATCTTGCCTTTCTGGGCGGACGGGCGATCAAGCCCTTCGATTTCACCGACAGCGGTGTGGGTATCAACCCCTATGTGGTCGATACACCTAACTTGGATTTGACGAATTCCAGCGGGGGGGTTCCCGTCATCGCGACCGGGATGACCGGTTCCTTCGGCGTGGCTCCTTTGGATTTTTCCGCGACCTCCCTGCTCGATCCGACCACCATCGACGCCCTATTGGTCGTCGATTGGGGCGCCGGGACGGCTTCGCCGTTCACCACTTACAATAGCTCCGCGATCACGCTCGATGCCCATAACAGCAGCATCGGAACGCGGCATGAGATCCAGATCGGCGCGCAGCTCATCAACATTCCCTCCCTGACGACGGATCCCCTGATCTCGCCGAATGCGACATCGAACACGGTATTCAGCATCGGTCATTCCACACAGTCGGCCACGGAGAATTTCAATACTTACACGGCGTTCATTACTCAGCTTCAGGCTGAGCTGACCGGCACTACCTTGGCGACGGGAATGACGGCCGTCGGTCAATACACCACGACGAGCTACTCGCTTATCGCGACGAGCATTACTGTTTTCTTGAATAACTGAGGTCTCGTTGCTAGACCCGGAAATCACACGCCGAGATTTTCTAAGAGCAGCATCCCTGCTCGCCGTGCCCGTGGCGTTCCCCCACGCCGCGAACGCGGCCGCGGTGGCCGCGCCACCGACCGGATATGCTTTCGCGTACGTCGGCACCTACACCCCGAACGGCGGCGGCATTTATCTGTTTCGCGTGGACAGAGCGTCGGGCGCCATGACCCAGATTCATGTATTCGACGATATTCGGAATCCGACCTGGCTTGCCATCAATCCGGCGCAGACACGGCTTTACGCGGTCAGCGAGATCGATGATTACCAGGGCGCTCGGGGCGGCGCGGTGGTTGCGTATGCCATCGACGGCGAGAGTCGGCTGCTCACGCGATTGAACGCCGTCAGTTCCGCGGGCACCAGCCCCGCGTATGCCAGTGTGCATCCTTCCGGCAAGTTCGTGTTCGTCGCCAATTACGGCGGCGGGAGTGTCGCGGTGCTTCCCGTGGGACCGGATGGAGCGCTGGGTTCGGCGACGGATGTACGGCCGAGCGTGGGTGCCCGGCATCGCGCGCGCGCGGTGGACGATCCTCCGGGCCAATTTGCGGTCAGCGATCACGACAGCCCCCACGTGCACATGGTGGCGACGGATCCCAGCGGGCAATTTGTGATTGCGAACGACGCGGGGCTGGATCTCACCCTGGTCTGGCGCTTCGATGCGCAGGCGGGACGGCTGCTGCCCGCCGACGTGCCGGTGGTGGCCGCGCCGTCGGGTTCCGCACCGCGTCACTTCGTGTTCCACCCGAACGGCAAAGTCTTCTACAATTTATACGAGCACGATGCCAAGATTGCGGTCTACGACTATGACGCTGCGAAGGGCGGATTCAAATCCAAACAGTTGATTTCCGCGCTGCCGCCGAAATTCAGCGGCAGCAATCTGTCGTCGGAAATCCTGATCACCGCCGATGGCCGATTCGTGTATGTGTCGAATCGCTTGCACAATACCGTCGCTATTTTCGCGGTGCAGGTCGACGGTCAGTTGCGGATGATTTCCGAAACTTGGGTGCACGCCGACTATCCGCGCGGTCTGACCATCGATCCCAGCGGTGAGTATCTCTATTCGTGCAATCAGAAGGGCGATTCGATCACCTCGTTTCGCATCAACGCAGCATCCGGCGGCCTGCAATTCACCGGCCGATTCGAGCCCGTGGGCAGCCCCGCGGCCATGGTCATGCTGAAACACGGTTGAGACTCCAAAGCCAGATCCCGCTGTACCTCGCCGAGCTCCGAGATCTATACTGACCGCGTTGCGTTCGCGCGAACCGGTTGTATTTTATGCAAATTGCAATGATTGGCTTGGGTCGCATGGGCGCCAACATGGCGCAGCGTTTGATGAAGGGCGGACACCAGGTGGTGGGATACGATCCCGCCGACGCGGCGCGTTCGGCGTTGGAGCAGAAGGGCGCCGCATCGGCCGCTTCGCTCAAGGAGCTGGTTGCGAAACTCGAGGCGCCGCGCGTAATCTGGCTGATGGTGCCGGCCGGCGAGATCACCGACGGCACCATTACCAGCCTCACACCCATGCTGGCGGCGGGCGATACCATTATCGACGGCGGCAATTCGAACTATCGCGATAGCCAGCGCCGCGCAGCGGCGGTGGCTCAGCGTCAGATTCACTATGTGGATTCAGGGACCAGCGGCGGAGTGTGGGGGCTGGCGGAGGGCTACAGCCTCATGATCGGAGGCGATGAGGCCGTGGTCGAGCGTTTGCGCCCGATTTTCGAGACCCTGGCGCCTGCGCCGGATCGCGGATGGGGACGGGTCGGACCTGTCGGCTCCGGTCACTACACCAAGATGATTCACAACGGCATCGAGTACGGGATGATGCAGGCCTACGCCGAAGGCTTTTCCATTTTGCAGCATAAAACCGAGTTCAATCTCGCCTTGCACCAAGTCGCCGAAATTTGGCGCTACGGCAGCGTGGTCCGTTCATGGCTGCTGGATCTTACCGCCAACGCGCTGGAGAAGAATCCGACGCTGCATGGGATTGCTCCGTACGTGGCTGACTCGGGCGAAGGCCGCTGGACCGTGGCGGAGGCCATCGAATTGGGCGTGCCCGCGACGGTCATTACTCTATCGCTGTTGGAGCGTCTACGTTCGCGGGACGCCGATTCGTTCACCGACAAGCTGTTGTCGGCCATGCGCAATCAATTCGGCGGTCACGCGATCAAAGAGGAATAGTCGTCAGCCGCTGGGAAGCTCGGCCTTGTGGCGGCTCACGGCATCGCCATCGCCGCTTCTGAGTTCGTTGAAGACAGCGGTCGATACGATGGTCAACACGCCGAGAAACAGAAACGCAAGGTGAATCCCGTGAATCAACTCAGGCGCCGTGGCGTGCATTCTATTGGGAATGAACAGCGCGGCCGCGAGTGATGCCGCGGCGATGCCGAAGCTCACTGCCAATTGCTGCACGGTGCTGGCGATGGTGCTGGCGCCGCTGGCCTGTTTCTCGTTGACATCGGCATAGGCCAGCGTGTTCATGCTGGTGTACTGCAGCGATGTGAGGAACCCGAACGTGAAGGCCATTGCCACGATTATCCAAACCGGCGTGGCGACGTCAATGGTCGAGAACAGGAAAATCAGCAATCCCAGTATGATGGTGTTGGCAATCAACACCCGACGGTAGCCGAATTTCTTCAAGATGAGCGGCATGGTGAGTTTCAACGACATCGCGGCGAATGCCTGCGGCATGATGAGCAAACCGGATTGAATCGGTGTGAATCCGAGACCGACTTGGTAGAGCAGCGGCAGCAGAAAGGGTATTCCCCCGATTCCCAATCGAGTGAATAGATTGCCGGTCACCGCGACGCGGAAACTGCGGATCTTCACCAGGCCCAGCCGCAGGAGCGGGTGCGCGGTGCGCAAGTTATGCAGGCCATAGGCGCCGAGCAGCGCCGCGGACATGGCCAACAATCCCAATATCTCGCGGCCGCTCAGGCTGGTCTCACCGAATATTTCGAGCACATAGGACAGCAGTGAAATACCCGAACCGAACAGCACCAGGCCTATGATGTCGAGCGGATAATTGCGCTGCTCGCGGTAATTGGGTAAATGCCGATAGACCATGTAAAGGCCGCACAGGCCGATGGGTATATTGACGAAGAAAATCACGCTCCAATGAAAGTATCCGATGATCAGACCGCCCAGCAGAGGTCCGAGCATGGGACCGATCAAACCCGGAATCGCGACGAAGCTCATCGCCGTGATCAGTTCCGACTTGGCGAAGGCACGGACCATGGTCAGCCGTCCCACGGGCAGCAACATGGCGCCCCCGCAGCCTTGCAGCACGCGGCAGGCCACCAGCAGGTGAATATTGTCGGAAATGCCGCAAAGAAACGAACCGAACGTGAAAATGCCGATCGCGGAGGCAAATACCCGCCGCGTGCCGAAGCGATTCGCCATCCATCCACTGATCGGTATGAACACGGCGAGACTCAGGGTGTAGCTCGAGAGAACGGCTTTCATGCTGAGCGGCGGCACGTTGAGCGCCTGCGCGATCGCGGGGACGGCCGTGTTCAAGATGGTCGTATCCAGCGACTCCATGAAAAACCCCACGGCCACCAGCCACGGCAGCAGCCGCTTGGCCGTATCGCTTAGGGGAGTATTGTCGCGGGTCGCCAAGTCGTCCGCGGACTCAAACGCCCGCGAGAGCCGCATCGACGATGCGCTGCGCCTCGGCGATCAGCCGGCCCAGATGGGCTTCGTCGTGAAAACTCTCGGCGTAGATCTTGTAAATATCCTCGGTTCCCGAGGGCCGCGCAGCGAACCAACCGCCGCGCGAACTGACTTTCACGCCGCCGATGGCCGCATCGTTGCCGGGCGCGGTGGTGAGGATCTGATCGATGGGATCGCCGGCGAGTTCCGTGATCCTTACCTGCCGCCCATCGAGTTTGCCGAGTTTTCTCTTCTGTTCGGCGTTGGCCGGCGCGTCCTGGCGATTGGTGAATACGGCGCCCAGTTCCTCAGCCATGGCTTGGTACGCCTGTGCGGGGTCCTTCCCGGTGCGCGCCGTGATTTCCGCCGACAACAGCGCGGGTACCATGCCATCCTTGTCCGTGGTCCAGACGCTGCCGTCGAGGCGGCTGAACGACGCGCCGGCGCTTTCCTCGCCGCCGAACGCCACGCTGCCGTCCACCAGCCCGTTCACGAACCACTTGAAGCCCACGGGCACTTCGTACAGCCTTCGGCCGAGCCGGAGGGCGACTCGATCGATCATGGCGCTGCTCACCACGGTCTTGCCGATGGCCGCATCCGCGCGCCAGTGGGTCCGATGACGGAACAGGTAGTCGATTGCGACCGCGAGATAGTGATTCGGGGGCATCAATCCGCTGCCGGCGGTGACGATGCCGTGGCGATCGTGATCGGTGTCGCAGGCGAAGGCGATGTCGAAGCGATCCTTGAGTCCGATGAGCCGCTGCATGGCGTAGGACGAGGAGGGATCCATGCGGATCTTCCCGTCCCAATCCAAAGTCATGAAACGGAATGTGGGATCGACTTCGTCGTTCACCACCGTCAGGTCGAGACGGTAGAGTTCGGCGATGCGCGCCCAGTAGTGCACGCCGGCTCCCCCCAGAGGATCGACACCCATGCGAATGTTCGAGCCGCGGATCACGTCCATATCCAGAATGGTGCCCAGGTCGCGAACATAGTTCAGTACGTAGTCATAGGCGTGGGTGGTCGCAGCACGCCGAGCCGCGGCGAATGTGACTCTGCTGACCGCGTCGGCACCCGATTTCAGGAGTTCGTTGGCCCGCGTCTCGATCCAGCGGGTCACGTCGGAGTCGGCGGGCCCGCCGTTGGTCGGATTGTATTTGAAGCCGCCGCTGTCCGGAGGATTGTGCGAGGGTGTAATGACGATGCCGTCTGCAAGGCCCGCTTCGCGGCCGCGATTGTAGGTCAGGATGGCATGCGAAACAGCCGGAGTAGGCGTGTATTCATCGCCCGCGGAGACCATGACCTCCACATCGTTGGCGGCGAGGACCTCGAGCGCACTCGCGAACGCCGGCGCCGACAGCGCATGAGTGTCGCAGCCGATGAACAGCGGGCCGTTGATGTTTTGCTGCCGACGATGCTCGCAGATGGCCTGACTGATCGCGAGCACGTGAAATTCGTTGAAGCTCACATCGATTGAGCTGCCGCGATGGCCGGAAGTGCCGAAGGCCACTCGTTGCGCGGCGATACCGGGGTCGGGCCGTTCGCTGTAATAGGCAGTGATGAGCCGCGGCACATCCACGAGCGAGGCCGCAGGCGCGGGTTGCCCTGCGAGAGGGTTGACCCGGGTACTCAAGAGGTGGCCAGTGCCGCGCTTTTATCGGCGATGCGTTTCATGAGTTCCGTCCAGGATTTGACGAAGGACTCGGCTCCCTCCGTCTGCAGACGGACAGCCAGCGCGTCCACATCGACGCCGGCCTTGGCGAAGCTCCCGATCACCTGTTCGGCATCGCCGCCATCCCTTGCCATGGCGGAACCGACCTTGCCCCCGGCAGCAAATGCCAGCAAGGTCTTTTCGGGCATGGTGTCGATGGTGTCGGGAGCCGCCAAAGCCTCGACATACAGGCCGGCCGGCGCTTTCGGGTCCTTGGTTCCGGTGCTGGCCCACAACATGCGTTGCTTGCGCGCGCCGGCTGCCTCGAGATCCCGCCAGCGCTTGCCGGCAATGAGCTCGCAATGAGCACGGTAGGTACGCTGGGCGATGGCGATGCCGAGTTTGTTATGGAGTTGCACGGGAACAAGGACGCTCACGGCCTTGTCCCATCGGCTGACGAACAAGGACGCGACCGAATTGATGCGCGGATCGAGTTTCGCGGCGATGCGGCGTTCGATGCCCCGCATATAGGCTTCGGCCACGCTGAGATAGTGTTCCCGAGAAAACAGCAGAGTCACATTGACCGGCACGCCCGCGAAAATGGCCTCCTCAATGGCGGGAGCGCCCGCGGCGGTACCGGGGATTTTCACATAGAGGTTTGGGCGGTTGGCCTGGCTGTGGATACGCAGCGCGGCGTCGATCGTGGTCTTGGTGTCATTCGCCAGCAGCGGCGAGACTTCCATGGACACCCAACCGTCGATTCCCTGAGTTCGATCGAACACGGGCCGAAACAAATCGGCGGCGCGGCGCAAGTCCTCCAGCGCCAGTTCTACGAACAACTCTTCGCCGGACAGACCCGCCTGTGCCTTCTGGCGAATACCGGCGTCATAGGCCGCCGTGTTGCCGATGGCTTCGTCGAAAATAGTGGGGTTCGAGGTAAGGCCGGTGACCGACAGATCGTCGACGTACCGGCGCAGAGTACCGTTGTCGAGGATTTCGCGGGTGATGTTATCCAGCCAAAGGCTTTGCCCCAAATCGTGAAGGTTCTGTGTGATGGTCATAGTCGTACCTGAAAGTCGGATGAGTGGTGGTCGATCAGATCCCCGATGCGCTCGATGGTCATGTCCGGCGAGGGTGTTACGGAACCGGATTCGGGAGCGATGGCGTAGTGCCCTTGACGCACGAACACCGTCGTCAGCTTATCCTTCAATACTGTTTTCATGGCAGCCAACAAGTTCGGCTTATCGTCGACCATCACATAATGCTTGGCCGCATAGCGTTGCTGCATATGGTCGAGTACGCGTTCCTTGTGCAGGTAAATCATAACCCGGCCTTCGACCGCATCCCATATTCCCGAGCGTTGAATTTTACGCGGCTGATAGACGATGTCGCCGTCCGACAGAACCACGGGAAGGCCCAGGGTACGCAAGTGAGCCACCGCCTCGAGCGCGCGCGGGAACAGCCTCGCGGTAAACGGATACTCCAGCAGAAATTCTGACATTGCCAGCAATTCCGGGTGGTCGTCGAGC
>Ga0208589_1001257_pt1 | contig 10761 bp, 7 predicted proteins | sample NGESurshal092012_2_FD_184486 | JGI IMG/M metagenome (GOLD analysis project Ga0208589, IMG submission 184486) | Arctic peat soil microbial communities from Barrow, Alaska - NGEE Surface sample F53-2 shallow-092012 (SPAdes) | ecosystem: Environmental > Terrestrial > Soil > Wetlands > Peat ... | reverse complement strand
CCAGCCTAGGAGCAGGGCCAGCGAGCATCTGTGCTTTCAACTCTGCCTCCACGATCGGGCCAAAGGTCGACCAGGATGCTGCGAGATCGCCGGTCAGGATGATCACCTCCGGAGAGAGTACCGCCGTTACGAGACGAAGCCCACGCCCCAGGTGCGTCGCCTGCCTGGTGAGAGCGGCGATAGCGTTTGAATCGCCATCCTCCGCAAGATTCAACAGGTCCTGAATGGCAATCGGAGCGGCGTCAGGCGCCAGCTCCCCGTAATAGCGGATCGCGGCGCGGGACGAAGCATACATCTCCCAGCACCCGCGCATGCCACAGCCGCATAACGGGCCCGATGGATCAATCGGTACATGGCCAAACTCGCCCGCCAGCCCGCCGCTGCCCGTGATGATCTGGCCATTGGCCAGAATGGCCGAGCCCACACCCTCCGATACGGTAATCAGCACGGCGTTGCGAACGCCATCCATTCTGCCAAACCAAAGCTCCGATAGCAGTGCGGCATTGGCGGCGTTGCTCAGCTCCACCTTCAAAGGGATTTTCTTTTCGATTGCGCCCTTGATGTCGTACTGCGACCACTTGAGATTCGGCGAGAGCACGAGCCCCTGGGACAGGGGATCGACGCGACCGGGGACACTGATGCCGATTCCTTCAAAGGTCTTGCCAGCGTGATTCGCCTGCATTCGCTTCATGCAGTCGATCAGGTTATTGACGCCTCGCTCCGGATCGGACACCAGAGGAATGACCTCGCGCGAGAGAAATCTGCCATTGAGATCGACGACTGCGACAATGGCCTGGTTGGGCCGAATATCAGCGGCCAACATCACCAGATCGGCATTCAAAGAGATCAGGGTTGGTCTTCGGCCGCGTGGACGCTGCACCGCGGCTCCCTCCACAATCCAGCGTTCAGCCAACAGTTGTTCGATGATCGCCGAGACTGTGCTGGGTTGAAGGCCGGAGAAACGAGCCAGATCGGCGCGCGAAAGCGGTTGCCGGGCGCGGATGAGCTCCAGGACGATATCTCGGTTGATATCGCGCGCCACTTCGCTGGAGGCAAGCTGGACGTAAGCCAGCTCGACATCCTTCTTGCCCTTAACCAGTTGGCCTGGCATGGAAGATCTCTGCGCCATGAATCCTCTCTACTGATTAACGCCACTGGCGAGCTGGCCGCCGTCGACTACGATGACCTGACCCGTGGTGTAAGAACTCGAATCGGAGGCGAGATAAACCGCTATACCTGCGATCTCTTCAAGAACTCCGAAGCGCCGCATAGGAGATCGCATGAGCAGCTCCTGCCCACGTCCCGACTCCAGGATCTTGCGATTGAGCGCCGTGGGAAAGATGCCGGGAGCGATCGCATTCACGCAAACGCCTTGATCAGACCACTCCACTGCAAGCGAACGCGTCAGAGCGGCAACAGCAGCCTTGCTGGCTCCATAGGCCGCCACCTCGTAGAAGGCCACGAAGGTTGCCAGCGATGCGATGTTGATGATCCTGCCATAACCTCGCTCCAGCATCGACCTTCCGAAGATCTGACATGCACGGAGCGTCCCTCCAAGATTGATGTCCATGATGCTGTTCCACAGTTCTTCGGTGCATTCCATCGTGGGAACGCGCTTGGTCATGCCGGCACAGTTGACCAGAATGTGGATCTGGCCATACTCCTCGGCGACTGCATCGTGCAGTCTCTCAAGGGAGGTTCGGTCGGCAACATCGGACACAACCCGCAACGTTCTGCTATGCCGTGCTTCAAGATCGTCCGCTGTTTGGGCCACAGCTTCGGCAGAGCGTGACGTCGCCACGACGTTGGCGCCGACATCGGCCAAACCGAACGCAATCGCGCGACCGATTCCCTGCGTTCCGCCAATCACTACTGCCGTTTTGTTCTTGAGATCTTCCATATCTACTTTTGCATGGTGAACATGTGGAGCGAACCTGAATTTCGGGCTGGCGGGATCCATCTACCTACAGAAATGATTTTATATTTTCTTCATATAAAATCGAATCCGTCCATGCAGCAATGATTTGTCGTACTCTTCTTCGTCCCGTAGAGTATCACGTTAATCGATTTTGTAAAGCTCTTATAAGGAGATTTCCCGGTTCAGGACATCCAGCGAACGCGGCCTGACTCAAATCCAGGAAAATTCAGATTTATTCGTATACACAAATAATTTCACAATTGGCGCTGAGGCAAGATTGGCTGCCATCCAGCACGGATGCCCCTTACGCGGATGCCACCATACCAGTAGAATCTGTAAGGATCATTCCGAAGTTTGAAACCATTGCGGAGTGTATCCCCCATTGAAAGCGGTTTCATCGAAGAGGTGCGACTTGGGTCAAATGCAATACATCCTTGCCCTCGATCAAGGAACGACGAGCTCCCGCGCCATGGTCATCGACAGCGCAGGCAGCGTCGTCGCAATCAAGCAACGTCCCTTTCAGCAGATCTTTCCAGAGCCGGGATGGGTCGAGCACAATCCCACCGAGATCTGGTCTTCGCAAAGCGGCGTAGCCACGGAAGCGCTCGCCGAAGCAGACCTGACCGAACGCGACATCGCAGCCATCGGTATCACCAACCAGCGAGAGACCACGATCCTCTGGGACCGCGAGACCGGTGAACCCGTCTACAACGCAATCGTCTGGCAGGACAGGCGGACTGCGGAGTTCTGCGACACTCTCCGCGCCTCCGGAGAGGCGGCCATGATTCAAGCCAGGACGGGCTTACTGCCGGATGCCTATTTCTCCGGAAGCAAGCTGAACTGGCTGCTCAACAACGTGGAAGGCGCACGCAGCCGCGCATTGGCCGGCAAGCTTGCCTTCGGCACCGTCGATAGCTGGCTGATCTGGAAGCTCACGCAGGGCGAGACGCACGTCACCGACGCGACGAACGCCTCGCGAACCATGCTCTACAACATCCATACGCTCGACTGGGATGATGAGCTGCTCAAGCTCTTCGACATCCCCCGAGCCCTACTCCCGAAGGTCGTCAGGTCAAGCGGACGTTGCGGCACCACCAAGGGAATCTTCAACGGCATCCCCATCGCGGGGATAGCGGGCGATCAACAGGCCGCGCTGTTTGGCCAGATGTGCAGCACGCCGGGAATGGCAAAGTGTACGTTTGGAACCGGAAGCTTCATGCTTCTCAACACGGGAACGCAGCCTGTGACCTCGCCTAATCGGCTGCTGACGACCATCGCATGGAAGATTGGCGATACGGTCGAGTATGCGCTTGAAGGAAGCATGCTCATGGCCGGCGCGGTCGTGCAATGGTTGCGGGACGAGTTACAGATCATCCGCACCTCGGCGGAAATAGAGGAACTGGCATCGTCCGTTCCTGATACCGGCGGCGTCATGATGGTGCCCGCCTTTGCTGGCCTCGGAGCGCCGCACTGGGACCAGTACGCACGGGGAGCGTTGCTCGGCATGACGCGAGGAACGACGCGCGCGCACATAGCTCGCGCTGCTCTTGAAGGGATCGCTCTCCAGGTCACCGATGTGCTCGAAGCGATGCAGATCGATGCTGGCGTGCCGCTTGCGCAACTGCGCGTTGATGGTGGAGCGGCCGCGAATAATCTGCTGATGCAGATACAAGCCGATGTCCTGGGCATTCCGGTCGTTCGGCCTAAGAATGCAGAATCCACCGTTCTCGGAGCTGCTTATCTTGCCGGTCTCGCCGTAGGCTATTGGCCAGACATTCAAACCATCGCCAAACAATGGCAGGTGGATCGGGTATTCGAGCCGCAAATAGACGCCGCAACCCGGGCCAGAGTGCGCGCTAACTGGCATAAGGCCCTCAGCCGCGCACAGGATTGGGAGACACACGATTGAATCAACGCTCCGAGATTTTGCGCCTGCTTGGCGAGCACTCCAAACCATGGGATGTACTGATCATCGGCGGCGGAGCGACTGGTCTCGGCGCTGCTGTCGAGGCTGCCTCGCGAGGCTATCGCACGCTCCTCATCGAGCGATTTGATTTTGCCAAGGGCACATCGAGCCGCAGCACCAAGCTCGTCCACGGCGGTGTTCGCTATCTCGAACAAATGAACATCACCCTCGTGCTCGACGCTCTCCGCGAGCGAGGCCACATGCTGCGGAACGCGCCGCATCTGGTACATGACCTCTCGTTTGTCGTGCCCGCCTTCAGCTACTTCTCGCTTCCCTACTACGGCTTCGGGCTTAAGGTATATGAGCGGCTTTCTGGCAGACTTTCGTTTGGCGCATCCAGGCTTCTCTCTCGCCGGAGCACGCTTACGATGCTGCCCGGCATCACGCAGGATGGGCTTCGAGGCGGCATCCTCTACCACGATGGGCAGTTTGACGATGCTCGCTACGCTATCTCGCTCATGCGAACCTTTCAGGATCTTGGTGGAGTCGCAATCAATTATGTTGAGGCGATCGGCCTTCTGCATCAGGACGGGAAGGTCGCTGGCGTTCAAGCGCGAGACTGCGAGGCAGACGTCCGCTTTGATCTCCAGGCAAAGGTGGTCGTGAATGCGAGCGGCGTCTTTACCGAGCAGATTCTTGCCATGGATGGCGAAACCCCCGGCTCGCTGCTCGCGGTCAGTCAGGGAACCCACTTCGTTCTACCACGCTCGTTTCTGGCAGGGAATACGGCCTTGATGATCCCCAAAACCGCGGACGGTCGCGTTCTCTTCGCCATCCCCTGGCATGACGCCACCATCGTCGGGACAACGGATGTACAGGTGGAACGAGCATCGTCCGAGCCCCGTTCGCTCGCATCCGAAAGAAGATTTCTCTTCGACCACATCACCAAGTACTTCGGACGCAGGCCGCAGGCCGAGGAGATTACGAGTGTCTGGTCGGGCTTGCGCCCCCTGATTCGTGAGGGTTCGGGAGAGACCTCAAAGCTGTCCCGGGACCACAAAGTGATCGTCTCCAAATCCGGACTGGTGACCGTCACGGGCGGAAAGTGGACCACCTACCGCCGCATGGGTCAGGACGCGATTAATCATGCCGCCGGCATCGCGGGACTGGCAAAAGGTCCCTCACGAACCCTGGAACTGAAGCTGCACGGATGGACCGACACGTCGTCCTCAATTGCGGCGGAGTCGGATCGTGTATACGGTTCTGATCTTCCCCAGCTTCAGAGCCTCTCGAAGAACGATGCCGCTCTGGACGAATTGCTCCATCCGCAACTTCCCTATCGATTGCGCGAGGTTGTCTGGGCAGCTCGCCATGAGATGGCGCGAACCGTGGAAGACGTACTCGCCCGACGAACACGAGCGCTCTTCCTCAACGCGCAGGCAGCCATCGAGGCAGCCCCAAAAGTCGCTGACCTGCTGGCGCGAGAGCTAAACCGTGACGAAGCATGGAAGCAAAACGACCTTCAACAATTCATCGAAATCGCCAACGGCTACCTCTACAAAGAAGATTAAGCCGTTGCCGGCTACTTCGACTCTCCGCTCAATGCTCGCAGGTGCGCAGGCAGATAAGGCCGAACCAGATATTGGTAGGCCGCTCCGCCAACCACACCGCCGATAAGCGGTCCTGCAATCGGCACCCACCAATAATTCTCTGGCGAGGGAAAGGCCGAGCTACCCCACCCCGTCAAAAAGCAAAAAATACGCGGGCCAAAATCGCGAGCCGGATTGATGGCCCATGCTTCCAGATACCCCATTGACGCGCCAATCAGCGCCACCAGCAGCCCGATCATCAATGCCCCCGAGTTCGCGCCCGGCGCCATCTCGTTATATTGCTCGGTAATGGCAAAGATGCCGAAGATCAGAAATGCCGTAAGGATGATCTCATCGCTAAAGGCGTGCATCGGCGTAATCGCCAGCCCCGGATGCGTAAAGAAGACTCCCGCCGCGCCACCGGCTGCACGAGTAAGGTGCGCAGCTGCGTTGAAGTGGTCGATGACGGGCCAATACAGCACATACACCAGCCCTGCACCAAGCAGCCCTCCAAACACCTGCGCAACACAATAAGGAATCACCTTGCTCCAGGAAAACTTCCTGTACATCGCCAAAGCCAGCGTCACCGCGGGATTCGCGTGTGTCCCCGAGACCGCGCCGGTGGCATAGATCGCAATCGTGACCGCCAGTCCCCACGCGATACAGACGCCCCAATACGCTCCCTGATACGGACTCGGCGAGTACAAGCTATACATCCCAGCGACGGAGTCGCCAAACGCGATAATGATGAAAACCGCGATCGTCTCCGCCATCAGTTCTCCAACATATTGTCGTTTCATCCTAGAGGCCTCGTCTTAAATTTAGTTGCTTACCTGCGCCACAAGCGCGCAACTCTGCTCGCGAGACACCCTGGCGTATGCGAATAAGATGGAACAGCAGGTTGCGATTGATCCAACGCGGCGTTTTGTTTGAGGCGGTTTGTTTGCACGTCAAGAGAAAGCGTTGCATAGACAGTTTTCGTTCGGCTCGATCGCTTTCTCAAAACCCTGCGCAGAGGTCGCAACTCGTCAGCCACAGGGCCTGCCAGCCTTTATATCATCACGGCCTTCCGCTAAATCGTCTACCAACGCAGGAAAGTGTCCGCAGCGGCACCCCGCCACTACGGACACTCTATCTCCTTACCAGGTGCCAGAGGCTTCGAGCGCCTTCTTCATCCCCGCCCAGCTAATCCGCGTAGACTCCTCGGGAGTCCCGCCGCCATGCCAGTGCGTCTCCAGGCTCACGGCCTGCCGATACCCCACTTGTTTGAGATCGCGGAACTGCGCCGTCCAGTCGATATACCCCTTATCGACCGGAGACCAAACTATCTTGCCATCCGGTCCTTTGATTGCATTCTTAACATGGCAGTGCTTGATGCGCTCCTTCGGAAGCAGCCCCCATCCCACAGGAAACGCATCAAGCTCGCCGCGCATGACCGCGTTCGCCGGGTCCCAATTCAGAACAAAGCTCGGAGAAGGCACTGCAGCCAGCGTTCGCACGGCCTCTCTCGCAGTCGCAGTATTGCACTCAAACTCGTTCTCGATCACCAGCAGCACATTATGCTTGCCGCAGGTAGCCGCCGCATCCGCAAGTTTCGTATCGATCGCTGCCCGATACGGAGCTACATTATCCAGCCGCCAGAAATCGAAGCACCGCACCTTGTTCGTCTTGAACCGCTTTGCAAGTGCAATACACCGCTCCAGTAGAGCTTCCTGTTGCTTGAACGTCTCATTCGAGCTGAAGTCCTTCTGCTTGGAGTGGCGCTGAGGTGCACCCGGCCAATCCGTCTTGAAAAGGGGGCTCGCAATGTCCGTCACTCGAAGCTTGTGCTTCTGAAGAATCTTCTCCACATCTGCGAGTTGAGAATCGTCGAGTTCGTGAAGGCTCTTCTTCCACATGCCCCGCAATTCAGCCCAGTGGAGCCCAAAATCGTTCGAAATGACCGAGCACGCATGATCAAAGTCCTCAGAAATCTCGTCGGTAATCACACCGATTTTGAACGGCGACTGGGATGCCCCAGCCCACCCGAACATTGGCCGCGTTGCACGTGCCGCAGCGGCAATGCCTGCCCCGGCGAGAAAACTACGTCGTGAAGACCCTGACATGGATGCTCCTTTTGAGTTGATCTTTCTATTTCCTGCCTCGAATACACACCGCGTCCTTTGAATCCCTTGATCGGTTGCCTCAAAATTCGCAACCGGACGGAGCGGCATTAACCAGGCATCAGCATCTTAGAGCCGCCGGTGAACGATACACAAGGCCACGTTGAAGATTTAATCCGGAATTACAACAAAAACTCTGGACGACGCCATACCAACCTAAGTAGGATGCCCTGCATGAACACTTCTATGACTCGGCGTAGCGTATTGCGGGGTGGCACGATGTTGGGGGCCGCTGCTCTTCTGTCAAACCAGGCAAAGGCGTTTGCAGGTGAGGCTCACACCGCCTCCGCTTCGCCCATTCGACTGGGAATTGCCAGCTATACCTTCAGAAAATTTGACCAGGCCCACCTGATCGATTTCATGAAGCAGCTCAAAACTCCCTATCTCAACTTGAAAGACGTGCATCTTCCGATGACGCCGCTCGATCAGGTCGCGCCCAGCGCCGCCGAATACAGAGATGCAGGTTTCATTCTGACTGCGGCCGGCACCATCTACTTCCCCAAGGATGACGACGAGGATATCCGCGCCAAATTCGAGTACGTCAAGGCCGCCGGCATACCCCTGATTGTTGGCGCGCCTACCCACGAGACCCTGCCGCGCGTCGAGAAGTTTGTGAAGCAGTACAACATTCGACTCGCCATCCACAATCACGGCCCGGAAGACAAGCAGTGGCCATCGCCTCTCGACGTCCTTGCCGTCATCAAGAATATGGACCCACGAATCGGCTGCTGCATCGACGTAGGCCACACCATGCGCACCGGAACCGATGTCGTCGAAGCGATCCACAAGGTAGGCCCTCGTCTATTCGACATGCACATGAAAGATCTCGCTGAGCCAAGGGTGAAGGAGAGCCAGGTTGCCGTCGGCCAAGGCGTCATGCCTGTCCCTGAAATCTTTAAAACGCTGATCGCCATGCGCTATCCCGGCTGCGTCGATCTTGAATACGAGATCAACGATGACGACCCCATGCCCGGAGTCATGCAGAGCTTCGCTTATATGCGTGGCGTCTTGGCAGGTATCGGCTATAAAGCCTAGCGACCAGCCAGACCCTTTCGATCCCCGCCCACGACATCACCGGGAATTTTGCTAGTCAAGAGCCTGATCGCCCGTTATAACCGGGAATCTCGCACTAACAAAAAGATAAATAAGGCTTTAAGCGAAGTACGATTTCTTGGGAAGGTTGGCATGTTAGTTCTATCCGATTCGTTAGAATAAAGATGGGAGAACCCTCGAGTAGACGTTAGGCCCAGCCGTCAAGCTGGGCCTAACTCTTTTATTAAGCCGATTTCAGCCGTAACCCCTTTCCCTGGACGATTTTAGCGGAATCGAAACCCGTATCTCATTGCGAATAAATAACTTAAAGCAAAGATAACCCCCGGGGGTACCCCCCCGAGATGGGGTTCACCTGATTCGCTTGCTTAAGGAGATGGAGCAATACCTGGCGCGGGTTCGCTCGACTGTAATATCACGCGGCTCGTTGGATCCTCCGCTGACTGCACTCCGGACACGGGCGAACCGCCAGCCAGACGTCCCTATTGCCCACCGAAGCTATACGTGAGCCCGGTGCCAATGCGGACATCATTCTGGCGATTGTTAACGGCATTCGGAATCCTCGTGTAGACCCAATCGGCCTGAACGATGGTGAAGCCCAGCCTCGGCTTGATTTGGGTAGTCACCCCGCCGCCAGCAGCGATACCGAACGCATTGCGATTGATATCGAATTCGATATTGACATCTTCCTTCGCGCCGCCGAGCAGTGCTTGTCCGTAGGGGACAAAACGGCTGGAGTTGCGCCAGCTGTATCGGGGTCCGAACAGGTAATTGAAGATGGTAATGTTTTGCCCCGTGTTGTCGACGTTATTTGCATGTGCTAACGCGATGTCGGCCACAGCGCTCCACGCTGGCGTTATGTTGTAAAGGAAGGTCGCACTCCCTCCATTGAGACCGAAGCAGCCGCACTGACCTGGGGGCGCATTGGCATGGAAGTAGTTGTAATTCAGACCTAGCTGGATCCTTCCCATATCGCCGCCTACCGATCCATTCGGTATCGCCTGGGCACAAAGCATCCAGGGAAAAGCAAGTATCACCGCAAATAGAACGGCTCGTTTGAGATACATCATTCTTCTCCTACTGTACGACCAGTGTTGCGGTCGCTGTATGTTGTATGGAGCCTTCGGTACCAGTCAAGGTAACAGTGTAGGTATTAGCATCCGGTGCGAAATAACCGCCCGCGCAACCACTCAGCGCAGCAATCGGCAGAAGTGACGCAATCATCAGGATAAGCAGTAAGAGTGGCCGCGGTAGCTTCTTTCTAAACTTGCGAACTGTCCCCAAACCAGCCAGTCCAAGCATCCCAAGCGCGACAGGCACCTCACGGTGGGAACCTGGACCGTCTTGCGGAAGACGGTTCTGCGCACTGAGCGTGCTACTTGCCGTGACGCTGACCACAACCCCGATCTCGCCACTACCCGAAGTGATTGATGCAGGGGTAACTGTGTAAGTCGCCCCCGTCGGAAGCCCGGTTACCGTAAGTGTCACATCATCAAGGAAGGTAGAAGCACCAACCGGTGTCAACTCGAAATTGAAGGTCGTCGTTTTTCCCGGAGCTACTTCCTGGCTCGCCGGACCGCTGTTTACGTTGGTAAAGTCTTCCACCGTATTCGTGACCGGAGCCGATGTGCTTGTCGTAAACGTGCTGTCTCCGGAGTAGATCGCCGTGATCTGGTGCGCCCCGTCAGCCAGCGTGCTCGTCTGGAAGGACGATCCGACAGTGAGCGAAACGACTACACCGCCTCCAGCCGTGACAGGAGAAGTACCAAGTACGGTTGTGCCATCCATGAACGAAACGGTTCCAGTTGGGGTGGGGCTCGAAGCTGTAACAACCGCGGTAAACGTAACCGGAGTATTAAGTAATTGCGCGGGAGTACTTTCACTCAGCGAGATTGTTGTAGGAATCGTACCAACTACCTGCGTGAGCACAGCAGATGTCCCGGCGCTGTAGGTAGAGTCGCCACCGTAAGTCGCCGTGATCGGATGGGATCCGATCGTGAGGGAAGACGTTGTAAAGGTTGCAACACCGGAGGCATTGACCGTTCCCATGCCAAGAACGGCGGAGCCATCAAGGAAGGTGACTGGCCCGGTCGCACCTGCATAGACTGTCGCCGAAAATGTTACTGCGGCGTTTGG
>Ga0208589_1001256_pt1 | contig 10763 bp, 11 predicted proteins | sample NGESurshal092012_2_FD_184486 | JGI IMG/M metagenome (GOLD analysis project Ga0208589, IMG submission 184486) | Arctic peat soil microbial communities from Barrow, Alaska - NGEE Surface sample F53-2 shallow-092012 (SPAdes) | ecosystem: Environmental > Terrestrial > Soil > Wetlands > Peat ... | reverse complement strand
AACCTTCGGCACCTATCAACTGACTCTCACGGCATCGAACGGAATCGCCCCCGACGCCAAGCAGACCTTCACGCTGACCGTTAATCAGGCCCCGGCCTTTACCAGCAACCCAAGCGCGATCTTCGCCGCCGGCTCCAACAGCAGCTTCACCATCACCACCTCCGGCTTCCCGACCGCCGCAATCAACGAAATCGGCGGCCTTCCGACCGGCATGCAATTCTTCGATAACGGCGACGGCACCGCCACGCTCTCCGGCACGCCTTCGGCAAGCAGCGCCGGCCAGTTCACCCTGACGCTCGGCGCCTCCAACGGCGTAACGCCAGATGCCAGCCAAACTTTCACGTTAAACGTCACCAGCTCACTGCAAGTCATCGATGCGAACCAAATAACGATCAGCCGCGGCGGCTTGGTCTTGAATCATCACACCGGCCAGTATGTGCAGACCATCACGCTGACCAACGTCAGCGGCTCTGATTTGGCCGGCCCGATCTCGATGGTTCTGGAAAACCTGACGAACGCTACCCTTACCAACGCCACCGGCCTGACCTCCACTCAGGACACGCTCGTCCCGACAGGCTCCGCCTATGTGACCGTCACACTCCCCAATGGCGTCATTCCCGCCGGCGCGGCAGTCACGGTAACGCTACAATTCAACGACCCGGCACTGGTAAGCCCCCTATACTCGATACAGCTTTTGGATGGGTCAGGAACAATATGAATCCCCGGCCATGCGTTTTTGGTGTATACTCCGGCTTGAATTGAAGGGGATTGGAACTCGGAAGAAACGGTGATGATGATGAAGCGAAATCTATTTGCTCTCGGCATGGCAGCCGCTGCCATGCTTGGGCTGAATCAGGTCAGCCGCGCGGGCAATGCTTTTGTCTTTGACACCACGGCTCTGGAAGGAAATTCCGACGGGCCGTTTTATCTTGATTTTCAAATGACCGAAGGCGACAGCAGCGCCGGCAATACCGCGACGCTGAGCAACTTCTCCTTCGGCTCCGGCGGATCAGCCGGCGCCGTTTACACACAGTCGGCGGCCACGCCATTCATTACCAGCCCCGCCAATGAGCCGGCCGGCGGTGCCAGCGGCACCGCCGTGTCGCAGATTGTCGTCACCGACGACCCCGCCGTGAATGCGGCGGCAACCACTTTCAATGAACTGATCCAGGCCTTCACACCCGGCGATAAACTGACCTTTTCGGTTGCCCTGACCAGCAACCTCGTTGATACATCAAAACTCAATCCCGACGAATTCAGCTTCCAGGTCCTGGACCACACCGGCGCATCCATTCCGACGACCTCACCGGATGGCTTGGAATTACTGACCGGCACCTTTGGCCAGCCGCAGGTAACCATCGCTCAATACCGCACCACGCTTTCGCCAACCACCGCGGCTCCCCTCCCCGCGTCCGGCGCGATGGCCTTAGCCGCCGCTCTTCTGGCCGCTGGATTTTCGCTTCGCGCCCGCGGCCGTATGGCTCGTGCTTAATACTCACTCCGCGTTGACAGTCCCCCCGCCCCCTTCTACATTTGGCCCATGCGAATTCGGGCTTGCGCCGGCGTGCTTTTACTCTGCCTGCTATTGGTCCACGCCGGTTGCGAACAGAGCATCCTGCGGCCGCCGCCGGCGCAGACCTCCGGTGACGGGCGCGATCTGTTCGGACCCGCGACCATGCGCCTGCATCCAATTTTCACCCAGGTAAAAAATCTCGACGGCTCGCTCACCGGCCGACCGGACGGAATCGAAGCCGTCCTGGAATTCGACGATCGCTTCGGCGACCCCACCAAGGCTTCCGGCGCCGTCATCTTCGAGCTATACGCCATCCGCAAGGATTTCCCCGACGAACGCGGCAACCGCCTCGCCGAGCCTTGGACCGCGTCCCTCACCACCGTCGACCAGCAGCAAGCTCACTGGCGCCGTGAGATCGGCTCTTACAGTTTTCTGTTGGCTTTTGATCAAATCCGCGACGACCGCGATTATGTACTGACCACCACCTTCGAGCCGCTCACCGGCAAGCGGCTCTTCGCCCAGTTGGATATTCCGGCGAGAGTGAAGCCTTCGACGCGAAAATCCAATGGCGATTGAATGGGTGATTCACGATATGAATTGATGATTGTTGATTGTTGATTGAGAAGACGGCCAGCCTCATTTCCCCCTCTCCCGGTACTCTGGGAGAGGGTCGGGGTGAGGGTCTCAATCACCAATCAACAATCACCAATTCCATCACCCCAGAAATATATCAGTAGCCGCTCACTTCATCCCCGGCCTATCAATCTCCTTCGCCTCATATCTTAAATATCGAATTTTCATCCAGCGCACCGCCAGCAGGTCGTTGAACGCGCGCCACGCGCGATTGCGGAAGCCGTATTTTGCTGTGCCGGCGAAACGTGCCGAGTGTTTTACCGGCGTCTCCAGCACGGTGTAGCCACGCATTTTTATCAGCGTCGGCATGAAGCGGTGCATCCCCGTGTAGAGCTGAATCCCCGCGAGGCAGTGCCGCTTGTAGAGTTTGAGGCTGCTGGCCGAATCGTGAATGGTCTCCTGACTGATCCAGTTGCGGATGGCGTTGGCGATCTTCGTCTGCACGCGGCGAAACCTGGTGTCGTGCCGATCCTTGCGCCAGCCGGTGATCATGTCATGGCCGTCGAGCATGGGAATCAGGCGCGGGATCTCCTCGGGGTCGTTTTGCAAATCAGCGTCGATGGTGGCGATGATCTGGCCGCGCGCCAGCTTGAACCCGGCATCGAATGCCGCCGACTGCCCGCAATTGCGACCCATTCGCAAAACCCGCAGCCACGGGTGCGACGCCATCGCATCGTTCAGCAATCGCGGCGTGTCGTCGGAACTGCCGTCGTCAACGATAATCACTTCAAACGGCCTGCCGATTTTGGTAAGCGACGACTCCACGCGCCCAAGCAGCGCGGGAATGACTTCCTGCTCGTTGTACGCAGGGATCACCAGGGAAAGAAATACATCCTCGCTCGTCACAACCCATCCGCCCGTAAAAAGGACCAACCAGTCCGATTGTATCAACTCAGCTAATCTATATCTCCGCCCAAATGAAAATGGGACAGATAAGAGTTTAAGGGTTCAACGGTTCAAGAGTTCAAAGGTTAAAGAAATGTCACGCATGGTTGAACTCTTAAGCTATTCAACTCCTAAACTTTTGAACTCTTAAGCCCTCCCACCTTCCACGCCACCGCCGCCAGAAGCCATCCCAATCCGACGGCGGCTATCGTGTCGCTCGGATAATGCGCACCCTCGGCAACTCGCTCAACGGCCACCAACACGATGGCCGCCGCCGGGAATATGCGGCAACCGGGAAAAAGTCGCATCAATCCGAATCCGGTCGCGGCGGCCAGACAAACATCGCCCGACGGAAACGACTGGTTCGCCCCGCCCATCCCATGAATTCCGCCAACGAACGGGTGCATGGCATAAACATCCCCCTGATATGGCCGGGCGCGCCCCACGACCCATTTCACCAGCGCGTTGCACCCGGCCAGCACGCCGCAGACAAAGATGTACACCGCCGATTTCCACTGCCTGCGGTCGCGGACAAAAAGAATCATCGCGATCGGCACTGAAAAAGTAATGAAGTTACCCGGAATGCGCGCCAGACCGGGCAGGCGGCCGATGATCGGAAGCTTTTGGTTCGTGGTCGTCAGCCAGCTCCAGTCGCTGGATTTCAAGTGATCGCTCAGGCCCGAATCATGAACCCACGCCGCCACCGGCCGATCCAACGCCAGCGCCAGAGCGAACCCCGCGCACCAAATCGAGAAAAGGATGAATCGCCGCCGGTTCAATCAGCCGACAAGTCTACACACACGCACGGAGAATCCAAATGCCCCGACTACACGCCAACGCGACGCGCCACCGCGACACGCCAGGGCAATCCGCATGTTCCCGCATACCCCCCTCTCCCGGTACTCTGGGAGAAGGCTGGGGTGAGGGTCGTCGGCAATCTTGACCGATCACGCGACTTCCCTGGTATTTGTTGGAAACCTCCAACGCACAACCCCCCAAAGGTGTAGAAGCGGATATGAAAAAGTTCCTGACGGCATTCATCGTTGCCTGCTTCCTCTTCCACGGCTTCGATCGCGCATTAGCAGCCGACGAACTCCCCTCCATCTTCGTCTGCGGCGACTCAACGGCCAAAAACAACGGCAGAGGGAGAAGCGGGGAGGCGATGGTTGGCTGGGGAACGCCCATCGCCGAATTCTTCGACAGCGCCAAGGTCACCATCAAAAACGTCGGACACGCCGGCACGTCAAGCCTCACCTATTACAACGGCGACTGGCCCAAGGTTCTCCCGCAGATCAAGACCGGCGACTATGTCCTCCTCGTCTTCGGCATTAATGATGGCACCACGCCCAACGGCCTCGGCCCCGAAACGCGCCCCGGCCGCGGCGGGCAGGCTGCGCATACCTACGGCTGGTATATGACAAAAATGATCACGGACGCCGAAGGCAAGGGCGCTCGCGTCACGCTCCTGACCGTCACCACTCGCAATATCTGGACCAATTCCAATCCCGCCGTGAAATACCGCGACGCCACGCCCGCCACCACCCTGCCGTCTAATTACGACGCGAGTCTCGATCGCATCGAGCGCGGCACTGGCAACGGCAAATACACCCAGTGGATCAAGGATGTCGGCGCCGTCCAGCACGTGCAGGTTTTCGACCTGACCAATTTCTGCGCCGACCTTTACGAAAAAATGGGCCGTGAAAATGTGAACAAGCTCTACAGCGATCACAATCACACCTACATGCTCGGCGCCGAAATCGTCGCATCGAGCATCGTCTCCGGACTGAAGGCAATGGATAACAGCCCCTTTGTGCCGCTGCTTTCGGATAAGGGCCGGGCCGTGCAGCCTGCTGACGCGAAATACATCAGCAATAATCCGGCGCCGGTAAAATGAGGATTTGAAGGTAGTGATTGTTGATTGTTGATTGAGAGGAAATAGTGTTCAGTTTTCAGTGTTCAGTTTTCAGCTAAAGGCCGCCGGTTCTAGCTGAAAACTGAACACTGAAAACTTCAAACTGCCTCTTCAATCAACAATCAACAATCACCACCCTCAATTCTCATCCTCAACCTTCAGTTTCCGCTCCAGGTTCCTGATTTTGAGGTCCATGCTCGGCATCGGCTGGAGATTGAACGCCTTGCGATACATTTCCAGCGCTCCGCGGTCGTCCCCCTGCTCTTCGGCAATATGTCCCGACATGTACCAGATGTTCCAGTAATCCGGCACGGCTTGCCTGCCCTGCTCCGCGACTCGCGCGGCGCCGGCCATGTCGCCGCGGCCCAGCAATTCCGCCGTCACCAGTTCATACAATCGCACAGACTTCGGCTGCTCTGCCAAACTTGTCTGGTAAAATTGCAGCCGGTCATTCCATCTCCATGCATAAGTCTCCGCGCGCACGCACCCTAGCAGCAAAATCGGCGTCAGCACCCAGCAAAGCGCCGCCAGCCGCAAACGGGCCAACTGAATCGCTCCCCAAATCAATAGAAAAATCGACGGCAGGTAGATCAATCGCTCCCCAAAAATGGTACCGATGATCACAACATTGCTCACCATCGAGTAAATCATGGCCGCAATGATCAAACAGAGCGCCTCGATTTTTCGCCCGCGCAACAGGGCGAGAATCAGGAACACCGACATAACCCCAGCCGTTGCCAGCCCGGCGTACAAATACGGATCGCGCCAGTTTTCATGGCCCGTGATCACGTTCATGCCGTAGTCGATCGACAAATAAACCGGCGCGATCAGCAATTGCGCGTATCGCCCCAGCAATGCGAACACGATCAGCGCATGTTCCCCCCGGCTGCTCCGCACCAGCGGCTGGATCGAGACATCCAGAAACCGCGCGTCCCATTCAAATGGCAGCCTGAGCACCTGCTCGCGCATGAAGATCAGGCCAGCCGTTGCCCAACACAGGCCCATCGCGAGCAGGAGCATGGCGCTCTTTTCCCGCTGCGATTGCCAGCGCCGGCCGGTGAAGAAAACCACCGCCAGCAGTATCACCGGCAGAAGCATCCCCTGCTCCTTGCAAAGTTCGGCTGCGATCGCACAAAGCGTGATGGAAGCCGCCCTGAGAGGGGTCATCGGCGCCCGCAAAAACAGAATCACCGCAACGCAAATCAACAGCGCGCAAGATTCCTCGCACCGCCCCACAATTCCCGCGACGGCTTCCACATGCACGGGATGCGCCGCAAAGAGAAGCCCCGCGATCCATGCGACTTTGATTCCCGCAAGCCGCCGCGCCAACTCCGCCACGGCGGCGCAAACCGCCGCGCTGAGCAGGATGTTTACCAGGTGAAACGCCCACGGCCGATCCCCATGCAGCCACCACTGAATGGCAAAGCTCTGCGAAACCAGCGGCCGGTAAAGATTATCCACGCCGCCGTTGAAATAATCCCTGGTCCAGATTTCCTTCCATTTCGCCACGGAATGAACACGCTCGTCGGCCCCGATGATCTGCACGTCGTCATAAATGTAAGTTCCGCCCAGATTCACGGCGTAAAGCAGCAAACTGAGCAGCGCGGCTGCGACAGCCGGAGCGGCGGGGTGAGAAATTCGCGTACGGACGAACATCAGGTGAGTACTCCTCCAAATCGGAAGAATCAGCCTTAAACCAAACCGCTTATGGCGGAAGGTTTTATGCTACCGGAGGCCATGCGGAGGAGCGAATAAAGCGGGAAAGAAAACTTCCGCCGCGTTAACGTTGCGCCAGCGCACCGCGCGCAGCAACATCCCCCTCCATCGGCGGTATGAAACATCGAGGAGCCGAAATCCACCTCATCCAAATCTTCAGCCAAATGGTGCATGATGCAAACTGTGGGTATTGAGCGCAGGAAGCGCAACGCTGGCTTCACGCTCGTCGAATTGCTTGTCGTCATCGGCATCATTGGCATCTTAATCTCCATTCTTCTCCCCGCACTAAGCAAAGCCCAGTTGCAGGCGCAGAAGATCAAGTGCATGGCCAATCTCCGCCAGATCGGCGAGGGAATGTTGATCTACGCCGGCCAATACAACGGCTATTTATTTCCGCCCAACAAGGCCTGGATCGATCCCCAGCCGCCCACCGTTCCCGGCAGCGATCCGCCGCAATTGGATGTCTGGCCGTACTATTTATTCGGGGTGTGGAATCCGCCCGTGATGTTTTGCCCGACCGATGTGGACCCCGCCGGCCAACACTCCTACTTCGCCAATGCGCACCTGCTTCCCAAAAGCATGGACAATGCCTCCAACGTCAGCCGCAATACGACGAACGACATTCTCTACAGCAGCGTCTTGCCCCCCGGCCGCGATCCGACAAACGTGATTGTGGCCGGCGAAAAAGTGTCAACCTACAGCGACATGTACATGGACCCCGGTGACTTCGACGAGAAGGTCGAACAGTTCCGTCATGGCCCATATATCGGCAGCAACTATCTCATGCTCGACATGCACGTTGAGACCCTCCTCCCCGCCGCGGCCAAAGGCGGACTAGACCCCTGGGATCCCCAGGGGATTCCGACGACGCAGCCATCAAATTAGAATAGAGCAGACAAGCCGCGAAAGTCCGGCGGCCATCATGCCGCGTTTGCCGGCGCCCTGGCTGAAAGCAAAAATGCACCGGCGCCCACCTTGAACCGCGCCCACAGCTTGGCAATTTGCGATTTGCCCGGCTCCTTGCGTTTGCCGCTGAGAAGTTCAGACGCCGCCCCTTTGCTTCCAAGAAGTTGGCCTAATTCCGTCACGGTCATGCCGGCCTGCTCCACCAACGTGCGGATCGCCTGCGTTGGAGTTGCTTCATCAAAATTGATAACGTGATGCTCAAGATCATATCGCTCGACAAGGCCTTCAAGAACTTCCAGATATGATTCTTCCCCGGCATCGAGCCTACCCTCGCGCAGGGCGAGACGATGGACGATCCCGACGCCGCGGCCGTAGTCAGCTCCACTTCTAATCGGACGCAGCGGGAATTCGACCATCAACGCCAGGTATGACCGCGGTAAATCTGCGACAGCCGCCGGCAGATCAGTAAGTTCGCGGGTTTTTACAGGTTGCGTTTCGATTGTTGATTGCCTTTGTCGTATTCCCGATGCGTCATGACTCTTAAAACATAAACTTTGCCCCTGGCGCCTTTGCATTTCAACAATTTTCGAAATTCGTTGACTTCCGGAAACCGCGAGGGAAAAGGATTCATATGCAACAGATCACTTTTGATGAGGTTTTGGAAGCGATCGAGCACCTGCCCGTCGATGAGCAAGCCGATCTGTTAGAGGTCGTCCGGCGGCGGCTTGCCGAGCGGGGACGCCGCCAAATCATCGAAGACGCCAAGGAAGCGCACGCACAGTTTAACGACCGCACGGCCAAACCGGCAAGCGTGGACGAGATCATGCGAGAGATTGAGTCTTGAAACGCTTCCTGATCCAATCGCCTGCGTTTGTTCGTGCGGCGAAGCGTACCGCCAAAAAGCAGCCCGCATCGACGGAAGCGATCCGTCAAACTCTCCTTCAACTTGAGAACGACGCTTTCGAGCCAAGGTTGCGCACCCACAAACTCCAGGGCGATCTAACTGGCCATTGGTCCCCCAGCGCCGGTTACGACCTCCGTATCGTCTTCCAGCTCGTCCAGCATGGCCGAATCCAGTTCTTTGTTGACATATTGATCCCCCCCGGCGGAAGCAACAATGTGTCGATCCTCTATCGCCTATCGCCGGTCAAATAACCGGCCCGCGCGACGCACACCTGTCCTAAATGTCATTCGCCGGACATATTGCTGTAATGACATTGCCGATTCCTTCCGCCGGCGTGTAGTCGCCGGCGGAATTTTTGGAATCAGTGCGCACATTGTTGCGACTTATTCAGACCTTATGTGTAGAATGGTCTGGGTGGGGTTCATTGGCCGCCGGCGCGGCCCAGGGCGATGGAGGCTCATCGTGAAAAGCCAAACGGCACAAATACGGCGTTCTTGGGGCAGTCGTTCTAGCGTTCTTCGATCGGGGGTTCTTCGATCGGGCGATTGCAGCGCTTTCACGCTGGTTGAATTGCTCGTCGTGATCGGCATTATCGGCGTGCTGATTTCCATCCTGCTCCCCAGCCTCAACAAAGCGCAAAACTACGCCCGGCAGGTGCAGTGTTCATCCAATATGCGATCCGTCGGCCAGTCGATGCTGATCTACGCCAACCAATTCAACGGCTATCTCTTCCCGCCGAACAAAGGCTGGCCCGGCGCCGGGCAGTATCCGCCGATCATCGATGGCTACAATCCAACCCAGTACGACGTCTGGACCTTCTATGTCCTGCGGCAGTGGGATCATCCGGTGATCATCTGCCCGTCTGACCTGGATTTGAATGAATCCCGGCACTCCTACATTGTCAACGCGCACCTCCTGGACCACAGCATGAAGAGCGCCAGCGATGCCTCCAACGCCGGCGCCCCCGACATCAAGTATTCCAGCGTTCTGCCGGCGGGTTATGATCCGACGAACGTCGTCGTCATGGGTGAAAAAATTTCAAATGCTTACGATTACTACATGGAGAACACCGATTTTGATACGAAGGTTGAGCAGTACCGGCACGGACCGCTGCTGGGCAGCAATTACCTCATGCTCGACATGCATGTGGAGATTCAGTTGCCCGCGGCCGTGAAGGGCACCCTCGATCCATGGGCTTTAAAAGCGACAACCACTCAGCCTTAGCGATCGCGTTTCGGCGCACTCCTCGTTGGCCCGTCATGTTCTCGGAATCATCTTCTTCTCTTTTCCCCAAAGGCCCGCGACGGGTAATCGGGTTGATTGTTCTTGTTCTTTTCGCAGGCGACGCTTGGTTGGCGGCCAAATTCTGGCCAAACCTTTCGGTGCCAACCTTGTCAAAATCGACGCCGACGCTCACCGCCGCCGCCACACGCCCCCAGTCTCCGCCCAACGTGGTCGTCCATCGCAGTTCCGCCGGCGCCTGGACCCTCATCGGCAAGGGCGTGGAAATGATCGCGCAGCCCGCCAAGGGCGACACATTTGTCTGCCGTGTCATTTACACCACTGCCGCCCCGAACTTGCTCGGCCAATGGCAAACCATACGGCGATTGCGGACGCTTCTAACCGCCTCGTCGCGCAATACTCGCGGCGGGCCGCCGATGGGCCTAACCCGCGACCAGATCGCCAGCCTGCGCCCGCTGCTGGCGAACTTTGAAGTCCAGTTGAGTGATGCCGCCCGCGCCGCATTGCAAACAGAGATGGCTTCCCTCTCCGCCAAATGCGGCGCCAAGCCCGTCAATTCGCCGGTGCTGTTGCCCGATGAACGCAAGCTGGTCGCGGATTTGAACGCCGTCGCCGCCGCGGATATCGCCGCCGGGCAACCCGCGTTGCGCGATCGCATCAGCCAGATTCAGCAAATTATGGGTATGCCGCGCTGGCAGGCGCTGGCCGCCGCCCGCGTTGCCCCCGGCGGATTGATCGCCAATCGCACGTCCCGCCCATCAACCCAGAGGACATATGGTAATTAGAGCTAATTGTAATGGGCGCAAACCCGTGAAATTGCGATGGTAATCGCATCGTGATTGAAATTTTATCGCTTTGGATGCTTCTAACCCGTTAGAGGACGTGGGCGCATTTCGTGGCAAGACGGAAGAACCCCCACCCCAACCCTCCCCCTGAGTACGGGGAGAGGGGGCTAGCAGCCTGTGGCAAAAGTCCCGCGCGGCCACGCGAAGTGGATTTTGGCCGCGAGCGAGACGCGACGACGAAGCGTATTGCAGCCAAATACGCTGAGG
>Ga0208589_1001255_pt1 | contig 10768 bp, 10 predicted proteins | sample NGESurshal092012_2_FD_184486 | JGI IMG/M metagenome (GOLD analysis project Ga0208589, IMG submission 184486) | Arctic peat soil microbial communities from Barrow, Alaska - NGEE Surface sample F53-2 shallow-092012 (SPAdes) | ecosystem: Environmental > Terrestrial > Soil > Wetlands > Peat ... | reverse complement strand
CCATGGGCAAGAAGAAGAAGGAGATCCTGGACAAGGAGTTCGCGCCGTTCGAGGCCGGGATGAAGGCCAACGGCTACTCCGCCTCGGCGATCAAGACGCTGTGGGACATCCTCGTCCCGTTCTCCGACTACGCGTTCAATAAGGCGCACAGCGCCGCCTACGGGCTGGTCTCCTACTGGACGGCCTACCTCAAGGCCAACTACCCCGCCGAGTACATGGCCGGGCTGCTCACCTCGGTGTCCGGCGACAAGGACAAGAGCGCGCTCTACCTGAACGAATGCCGCCGTATGGGCATCACCGTCCTGCCGCCCGACGTAAACGCCTCGGAGGCCATGTTCACCCCGGTCGGCACCGACATCCGGTTCGGCCTGGCCGCGATCCGCAACGTCGGGATCAACGTGGTGGACTCGATCCTGGAGGCCCGCGCGGCCAAGGGCGCGTTCACCAGCTTCGCTGACTTCCTGCGCAAGGTCCCGGGCAACGTGTGCAAGAAAAACGTCATCGAGTCGCTGGTGAAGGCGGGTGCGTTCGACTCGCTCGGCCATCCGCGCAAGGGCCTGGCCATCATCCACGAGCAGGCCATCGACACCGTGATCGACGTCAAGCGCAAGGAGGCCATCGGCCAGGACTCGCTGTTCGGCGGGGACGCCGAGGTCGAGGCCAGCTTCGAGGTGCCGGTGCCCGACGGCGAATGGGACAAGACCACGCTGCTGGCGTTCGAGCGGGAGATGCTGGGCCTGTACGTGTCCGACCACCCGCTGCTGGGCGTGGAGCACATCGTGGCCGCGAACACCGACTGCTCGGTGGCCGAGCTGCTCAGCTCCGCGGCGGAAGAGCCCGCCGAGCGCGCAGCCCGGGGTGGCCGGCCGGACGGGCAGATGGTCACGCTGGGCGGGATCCTGTCCGGGGTGGCGCGGAAGGTGACCCGGCAGGGCAACCCCTGGGCCACGGCCACCCTGGAGGACCTGGAAGGCGCCATCGAGGTGCTCTTCTTCCCGGCCGCCTACCAGCAGTGCTCGCTGCTGCTGGCCGAGGACGCGATCGTGATCGTCAAGGGCCGGCTGGACCGGCGTGAGGATACGCCCAAGCTGATCGCGCAGGAGGTGAGCGCGCCGGACCTGACGGTGGACCAGGGTGGCCCTTTCGTCGTGTCCATGCCGGTCCAGCGGTGCGTCGCGCCCGTGGTCGACCGGCTGCGTGAGGTGCTGTGCACCCACCCGGGGCTGTCCGAAGTGCACCTGAAACTCTGCAATGGTCCGAGGGCGACGATCGTCCGGCTGGATGACAAGCTGCGGGTCAAGCCGTCGCCCGCGCTGCTGGCCGACCTCAAGCAGCTGCTCGGCCCGGCCTGCGTGGGCTGAGCTTCGGTCCGTTAGCTGCGGCCCGGTAGCTTCGGCAGGGTGTGAGCTGGGAAGACTGGACGGTAGTCCGGCCAGCGAAGGGCGCCGCTGTGATACGCCGCATCCACTTGTCCGGCCACCACAAGGAGGCGCTGCGTACCAACCTGTGGCTGGTCCCGGCGATCGAGGTGCTGGCCGCGCTCGGCCTGTTCGCCGCCACCAGCGTGGCCGACCGGGCCGCTTACCACGGCTCCTTCACGCTGCCCTCGTGGGTGATCAGCGGCTCGGCCGATGCCGCACGCCAGATCCTCACCACCATCGCGGCGGCGATCATCACCGTAGTAGGCGTGGTCTTCTCGATTGTCATCGTGGCGCTGACCCTGGTCTCCACCCAGTTCGGCCCCCGGATGCTGCGGACCTTCATCCGGGACCGGGGTACCCAGCTGACATTGGGGACATTCGTCGCGACCTTCGTCTACGCGGTCCTCACCCTGGTGTCCATCGGCGGTCCCGGGCCGGGCGGCCCGTATGTGCCGCATATCGGTATCACCGTCACGCTCGCGCTGACCGTGGCCGACCTGGCGGTGCTGATCTACTTCATCCACCACATCGCCACCCAGATCCAGCTGCCGGAGGTGATCGCCGGCATCTCCGCCGACCTGTCCGCGGCGATCGATGACCAGGTGGACGACGGGGCTGCCCGGCCCGGTGACCCCTCGGCGTCCGGCGTGCTGGCCAGCATGCCGTGGCCGGGCGGCGTGGTCGAGGTCGCGGACAGCGGGTACCTGCAGTACGTCCACCGCCGCACGCTGCTGGGCATCGCCACGCAGGCCGGCGCGGTCATCTACCTGAGATACCGGCCTGGTCACTTCCTGGTCCAGGGCAGCCCGCTGGCCACGGTATGGCCGGCCAGCGCGGCGCGCCAGGTGGCCGACGGGCTGACCCGGGCCCACGTCACTGGCCCGTACCGGACGCTGGCCCAGGACGTCTCGTTCGGCATCGACCAGCTGGTGGAGATCGCAATTCGCTCGTTGTCTACCGCGGTGAACGACACTTTCACGGCGCTGACCTGCGTCGACTGGCTTTCTGACAGTCTGTGCAAGGTTGCTGGCCGATGGCAGCCAGCCCGGGTCCACCGGGACCGTACGGGCGCCGTGCGGGTGATCACTAGCGAGCCGACGTACGACCGGCTGGTGCAGCGGTCGTTTGAGAAGATCCGGCAGAGTTCCCGTGGCAATCCCGCGGTGCTGATCCGCCTGCTGGATGCGCTGGCCAGGATCATGGAACGGACGACCGCGGACGATCAGCGCCAGGTGCTGCTCGACCAGGCCGCCATGATCATCCGGGCGAGTGAGGAATCGGTGCCTGACGAGCCGGACCGGGCCGACGTGCGCCGCCAGTACGAGGCGTTCCTCGCTGTTCATGCCCAGCTGGGGAGCCTGCCGCTGCCCACACCGGGCAGCTGACCGGCTGCACCGGGTCGTCCCCGGGGGCTAGGTGTCGCGGCGCTGCAGGAGAAAAGCGCCGATGGCGAGCAGCAGTGCGGTCCACAGGCAGAAGATTCCGAAGCCCTGCCACGGCGAGAGCAGCTGATCCGCTTGCTGATGGTCCGCGGTGATCAGCACGCCTGCCACGGTCGGGAAGTACTCGTGAATGTGCGCGCCCCAGCTGTACGGCAGCAGCGCCAGCAACGGCCCGATCACCAGGACCAGGCCGATCACGGTGGTGATCGCGCCCGCCGTGTGCCGGATCAGGTTCCCGATGGCCAGCGCGAACAGGCCGAGCACGGTCAGGTAGAGCCCCGCCCCCAGTACGGCGCGGGTCACGTTCGGGTCGCTCAGGGACACCTTGACCAGGCTGCGGGTTAGCGCCGAGCCGATGAGGAACGACCCGAACGCGACGATCTCCCCGATGACCAGCACCAGCACGCTGAACACGGCCGACTTGGCGGCCAGCATGGGCAGCCGCTTCGGCACGGCCAGGAGGGAGGCCCTGATCGTGCCGGTGGAGTACTCACTGGTGATCACCAGCACCCCGAGCACGCAGATGGCGAGCTGCCCCAGCCCCAGACCGGTGCCGAGGATGAAGCTGGTCGGGTCGGCCACGATCGAGGCGCCCCGGCCCGTCGCCTTGCCCTGGTTCAGGGCGTGCACGGTCAGCCAGGTGAGCAGGGCGGTGAGCCCGAGGGTCACCACGACGAATAGCAGCAGCGTCCACAGCGTGGATCGCACGGAGCGGATCTTCGTCCATTCGGCCAGCATCAGGTGGCCGAATCCCACCCGGTGGGCGGGCAGGGGGACAGCGGGCCGGGTGGCCCGGACAGGGGGGCTGGTGGAGGTCATTCGGTGCGCTCCTGGGCTGCGGCCACGCGGGCCGGATCGCCCGGGGAGTGCCCGCCCGGGGAGCCGCCGCCTGGCGGGGTCCCGGGACTGGCGGCCGCCGGCTGCGGGCTGGCGGACGCCCGGCCCGTCCCGAACTCGGAGCTGTCCGCGGTCAGTTCCATGTAGGCCTCTTCCAGGGAGGCGAGCTGCGGCGTGAGTTCGTGCAGGACGATCCGGTTCGCGGCGGCGATCTCGCCGATCCGGGGCGCGTCGAGGCCGGTGATGTCGACCTCCGGAGCTGGCCGGCGGGCCGCGCGGGCGCCGTCAGCGTCCCCGGCCGGCTCGTCCCCGGCGGGTGCGTCCTGGGCGGGTGCTTCCCGGGCGGGTGCTTCCCGGGCGTGGTCGTCCCGGGCGGGCTGCTCACGAATGGTGGCCTTGCCGCCTTCTGCCGCGACCAGATCGGCGAGCCGGGCTGCGTCCGGCGATCGCACCAGCACATATTTCTCGGAACTGCGCTCGATGAATTCCTGGGTGCTGCAGTCCGCGATCAGCTTGCCCCGGCCAATAACGATCAAGTGGTCCGCGGTGACGGCCATCTCGTTCATCAGGTGGCTGGACACGAAAACGGTCCGGCCCTCGGCCGCCAGTTGTTTCATGAGGTTCCTGATCCAGAGGATGCCCTCCGGGTCGAGCCCGTTGACAGGCTCGTCCAGCATCAGCACCTGCGGGTCGCCCAGCAAGGCCACCGCGATGCCGACCCGCTGCCCCATGCCGAGGGAGTACCCGCCGGTCCGTTTGCGGGCCACCTCACCCAGCCCGACCAGGTCCAGCACCTGATCCACCCGGGACCTGGGCAGGCCCTGGGTCTGCGCGAGAAACAGCAGGTGGTTATAGGCGCTGCGGCCTGGGTGCATGGACCGGGCCTCGAGCAGCGCACCCACCGTGCGCAACGGCTGGGCGAGGTCGGCGTAACGCCGGCCGTCGATCGTCGCGGTACCGGACTGCGGGTGATCCAGGCCGAGGATCAGCCGCATCGTGGTGGACTTGCCGGCGCCATTCGGCCCGAGGAAGCCAGTGACCCGGCCTGCTTCCACGGTAAAGGACAAATGGTCAACGGCGAGTTTTTCCCCGTAGCGCTTGGTGAGGTCTCGTGCCTCAATCATCGCTTCCCCTTGAGACGGCCTGGCCGACTTGGTTGCGCCGTGCACCAGAATCCACGGTACCAAGGAATTGCCGCCCGCCGATTCTTCTCGCTGCAGACTGCGGACTGCTGGCGCGGGCCGTGCCCGCCACAGGTTGCGTGCTGCCTGGTACACGGGCGGGGCGGCGTTCACGTACGCTGCTGCGCAGTATGACCGAGCCGATGCCCTTGCCCGCCGCGCGTGCCGCCGCCGGAATCCGCCGCGGCGTCGTGGCCTGCCTGGGTGTGGCGGCCGGGACTGCGCTGCTCGGGCTGGTGGCCGGGTTCCTCTGGGCCCTGGTCGCCCCGCGGCCGCTGCTGGTGATGACCGGCCACGGCACCGCGGCCGTGATCAACGCCGAGACCAGCGCGTTCATCGCCGGGGACGGCTGGTACTGCTTCATCTGCCTGGCCGGGGGAGTAGTCACCGGGCTGTTCGGCTACCTGCTCGCGGTCCGCAGCTACGGCCCGGTAGCGATGATCATGGTCCTGGTCAGTGCGCTGGCCGCCGCGCTGATCACCCGCTGGATCGGGGAGCACGTGGGTCTGGCCAGCTATCACCATCTGCTCGCCACGCTGCCGGCCGGCGCCAGGCTGCGGGCCGCCCTGGCCCTGGGCGCCCGGAGCGCGATCGCGTTCTGGCCGCTGGGGGCCGGCCTGGTGGCAGGCGGCATGGAACTGGCCGCGGTGCTGCGCGGCCGGCAGCTAAGCAGCTCCGGGTCCGCCCTGGCCCCGGAATGACGGGCGGGCCGGCCCGTCAGGGCCAGGCCTGCAGCTCTCAGGACCGGGTCCCGGGTGAAGTCACCGGGGGCGGCGGAATGTCCATCATGCGGACAGGGCCGCCGCCAGCCCTGACGCGCTCCGTACACTGGGCGGGTGCTTTCCAGGATTGATCTGCGCGGATCGTCGGCTGCCCAGCTGAGCAGGGAAAAGCTCGCCCCGGTACTGCCCCGGGCCGGGCTGGACGTTGAGGCTGCGATCGAGAAGGTCCGGCCGATCTGCGACGACGTGCGCCATCGCGGGACGGCCGCGGTCCGTGAGTACACGCTGCGCTTCGACGGCGTGGACCTGCCTAGCACCCGGGTCCCGGCCGCGGCGCTGGCCGGTGCGCTGGAGACGCTGGACCCGGGGCTGCGGGCCGCACTGGAGGAGACCGTCCGCCGGCTCCGCCTGGTCTGCCGGGCTCAGCTGCCGGGCGACGTCGTGACCAGCCTCGGTCCGGGGGCGACCGTCACCGAACGGTACGTCGCGGTGAGCCGGGCGGGGGTGTACGTGCCGGGCGGCCTGGTCACGTACCCGTCCTCGGTGCTGATGAACGTGGTCCCCGCGCAGGTGGCCGGGGTGCCGCAGATCGCGGTGGCCTCGCCGCCCCAGGAAAACGGCCTGCCCAGCCCGGCCGTGCTGGCCGCGTGCGCGCTGCTCGGCATCGAGGAGGTGCACGCCGCCGGCGGGGCCCAGGCCATCGCCATGCTCGGGTACGGCACGGCGGAGTGTGCCCCGGTGGACACCGTCACCGGCCCGGGCAACGTCTACGTGGCCGCCGCCAAGCGGCTGCTGCTCGGCACGATCAGCACCGACGCCGAGGCCGGCCCGACCGAGATCGCGATCATCGCGGACGAGACCGCGGACCCAGAGTTCGTCGCGGCCGACCTGATCGCCCAGGCCGAGCACGATCCGCTGGCCGCCTGCCTGCTGATCACCACGGACCCGGGTCTTGCCGACCGGGTGGACAAGGCCCTGGTGCCGCAGATCGCCGCGGCCCGCCACCGGGAGCGAGTGGAGGCCGCCCTGGCCGGCCAGTCGGCCTGCGTGCTGGTGGACGACACCGGCGCGGCCCTGGCCACCTCGGATGCCTGGGCGCCGGAGCACCTGGAGATCCAGACCCAGGACGCGAGCTCGCTGGCCCGCCGGGTCCGGAACGCGGGCGCCATCTTCGTGGGTCCCTACGCTCCGGTCTCGCTCGGTGATTACCTGGCCGGCTCCAACCATGTGCTGCCGACCGGCGGCACCGCCCGGCACACCGCCGGCCTGTCCGTGCTGACCTTCCTGCGCGCCATCCACCTGGTCGAGTACGAGCGGGACGCCTTGGCCGAGGTCGCGCCGCACATAGACGCGCTCGGCGGGGCCGAGGATCTGGCCGCGCACGTCGCCGCGGTGCGGGTGCGCATCCCCCGGACCGAGCCGTGAGCGGTTCCCCGGCCGGTCCCGCCGCGGGCGGGCCGGGTGCTGCGGGAAATTCCCGCGCCGGGTCATCACTCCCGTCGTCGCTTCCCTCATGGCTGCCGATCCGCGAGGACCTGGCCGGGCACACCGCCTACGGCGCACCGCAGATCGACGTCCCGGTCCGGCTGAACACCAACGAGAATCCCTATCCGCCCTCCCCGGCGATGGTCCAGGCGATCACGCAGGCCGTCGCGGAGGTGGCCGGGACGCTGAACCGCTACCCGGACCGGGACGCGGTGGCGCTGCGAGGTGACCTGGCCACCTACCTCGGCCACGGGCTGGGGGTCGGCCAGGTGTGGGCGGCCAACGGCTCCAACGAGATCATCCAGCAGCTGTTCCAGGCGTTCGGCGGCCAGGGGCGGACCGCGCTGGGCTTCGAGCCCTCGTACTCGATGCACCCGCTGATCGCCCTGGCCACCGGCACCCGCTGGATCAGCGGGGCCCGGGACGCCGACTTCGGGCTCGAGCCCGACCACGCGCTGTCCGCGATCCGGGCCCACGCTCCCGACCTGGTCTTCCTCACCTCACCGAACAATCCCACGGGTACCGCGCTGAGCCCTGAGGTGATCGAGGCGGTCTGCGCGGCAGCCCCAGGCATGGTCATCGTGGACGAGGCGTACGCCGAGTTCGCCCGGGACACCTCGGCGACCGCGCTCACCGTGCTGCCCCGCTGCCGGCGGCTCGTGGTGACCCGCACGATGTCCAAGGCCTTCGCGCTGGCCGGCGCCCGGGTCGGCTACCTGGCGGCCGACCCCGCGGTGCTCCAGGCGCTGCTCCTGGTCCGGCTGCCGTATCACCTGTCCGCGGTCACCCAGGCGGTGGCCCGGGCCGCGCTGGCGCTGGCCAGCGCGCCGCTCGCCACCGTGGCGGCGCTCCGCGAGCAGCGGGACGATCTGGTCGGCTGGCTGCGCAGCCGGGGCCTGCGGGTGGCGGACTCAGACGCCAACTTCGTGCTGTTCGGCGAGTTCGGCGACCGGCATGCGATCTGGCAGGCGCTGCTCGACCGGGGCGTACTGATCCGGGAGACCGGGCCGTCCGGCTGGCTGAGGGTCACGGCCGGGACGCCCGCCGAGATGTCCGCGTTCCGTGACGCGCTGGGCGCGGTGCTCGTTCTAGTCCGGGGGGACGCCCCCCCGGACCCCCCGATCGCCGCTACGCGCCGAGCGGCGGCAAGCCGCCGCGGCTCAACCTCGGAGGCGTCACGATGAACGACACCTGGAACAGGACCACGCGGCGGACCGGGCGGGTCGAGCGGGTCACCAAGGAGACCAGCGTGCTGGTCGAGCTGAACGTCGACGGGAGCGGCACGGCCGACATCAGCACCGGGGTGGCGTTCTTCGACCACATGCTCGCCCAGCTGGCCAAGCACGGGCTGCTCGATCTGACCGTTAGGGCTACTGGCGACATCGAGGTGGACGCGCACCATACGGTGGAGGACACCGCGCTCGCGCTGGGCCAGGCGCTGCGCGAGGCGCTCGGTGACAAGGCGGGCATCTGCCGTTTCGGGGACGCGGCCGTCCCGCTGGACGAGACGCTGGCCCGGGCCGCCATCGACCTGTCCGGGCGCCCCTACCTGGTGCACGCCGAGCCGGACGGCATGGCCCCGCTGATCGGCACCTACGACACTACGCTGACCAGGCATTTCTTCGAATCCGTGACGTCCACGGCCGCCATCTGCCTGCACCTGGAGGTGACCGGGCGCAACCCGCATCACCTGGTCGAGGCGCAGTTCAAGGCCGTCGCCCGGGCGCTGCGGGCGGCCGCGGCCCCGGACCCGCGCGCGCCCGGGATCCCCAGCACCAAGGGCGTCCTGTGAAACGAGCGGGGAAATGAGCCGCCGGCCCCGCGTCGCGGTCCTGGACTACGGGTCGGGAAATATCCGTTCCGCCCAGCGGGCCCTGCAGCGGGCCGGGGCGGACACCGAGGTGACCGCCGACTTCGATGCCGCGCTCAACGCGGACGGCCTGGTGGTCCCGGGGGTCGGCGCGTTCGCGGCCTGCATGGCCGGGATCCGCTCGGTGCGCGGCGATCAGATCATCGACCGGCGGCTGGCCGGTTCCCGCCCGGTGCTCGGGATCTGCGTCGGCATGCAGGTGCTGTTCGACGAGGGCGTCGAGCACGGCCTGCACACCCAGGGCTGCGGCCAGTGGCCCGGCACCGTGCAGCAGCTGCACGCACCGGTGCTGCCGCACATGGGCTGGAACACGGTAGACGTCGCCGGCGGGTCCCGGCTGCTGGCTGGCCTCGACCCCGGCACGCGCTTCTACTTCGTGCACTCCTACGCGGCCCTGGAGCTGCCCATGCCGCCGTCGCCGCGGATGACGCTGCCGCTGACCAGCTGGGCGACCCACGGAGAGCCGTTCATCGCGGTGGTGGAGAACGGCCCGCTGTCCGCGACCCAGTTTCACCCGGAGAAATCCGGCGACGCGGGCGCAGCGTTGCTGGCGAACTGGCTGGAGATGGTGTGATGACGCCCCGTGATCCGCAAGCGGGCTCGGAGGCCAGGCTGACCCTGCTGCCCGCCGTGGACGTCGCCGGGGGCAAGGCCGTCCGGCTGGTCCAGGGCGCCGCCGGGACCGAGACCGACTACGGCGAGCCGCTGCAGGCCGCGCTGGCCTGGCAGGCGGCGGGCGCACAGTGGCTGCACCTGGTGGACCTGGATGCCGCGTTCGGCCGGGGATCCAACGCCGGACTGCTCGCCTCGGTGGTGGGACGGCTGGATATCGCGGTGGAACTGTCCGGGGGGATCCGTGACGACGCGTCGCTGGCCGCCGCCCTGGCTACCGGCTGCGCCCGGGTCAACGTCGGCACCGCCGCGCTGGAGAACCCGGACTGGGTCCGGACCGCCATCGCCGGGTACGGGGACAAGATCGCGGTCGGCCTGGATGTGCGTGGTACCCGGCTGGCCGCCCGGGGCTGGACCCGCGAGGGCGGCGAGCTCGACGAGGCGCTGGACCGGCTGGACGCGGACGGGTGCGCCCGGTACGTGGTCACCGACATCAACAAGGACGGCATGCTGTCCGGGCCGAACCTGGACCTGCTGCGGCACGTCTGCGCCCGGACGGCGCGTCCGGTGATCGCCAGCGGCGGCGTGTCCAGCCTGGCCGATCTGGAGGCCATCGCCGCCCTGGTGCCGGACGGAGTGGAGGGCGCGATCGTGGGCAAGGCCCTGTACGCGGGGGCGTTCACCCTGGAGGAGGCGCTCAAGGCGGTGGCGGCATGACGCGGCGGGTCTTCACCGGCACGGAGTGGGAGCCGGTCGTCGGGTACAGCCGGGCGGTGGCGGCCGGGGACTACGTGTTCGTGGCCGGCTGCACCTCGGTCGTGGGTGCGGAGTTCGTCCATGAGGATGACGCGTGTGCGCAGACCGCCCAGGCGCTGCGGAACGTGGCGGATGCGCTGGCGCAGCTGGGCCTGGGTCTCACCGACGTGGTGAGTACCCGGATCCTGGTCACCGACATCTCCCGCTGGCAGGAGTACGGCCGGGCGCACCATGACGCGTTCGGGGACACGATGCCCGCGGCCACCATGATCGAGATTGCCGGGCTGGTGGATCCCCGGATGCTCGTCGAGGTGGAGGCCATCGCCTACCGCCCTGGGATCGGCGCCTGATGTCCCCGCGAGCAGCGGCCGCCCCGAGCCCAGTCCCCGCATCGCCAGTGCCCGCACCGCGAGCCCGCGTGCCGCAGACCGCGGTCCGCCGG
>Ga0208589_1001254_pt1 | contig 10770 bp, 10 predicted proteins | sample NGESurshal092012_2_FD_184486 | JGI IMG/M metagenome (GOLD analysis project Ga0208589, IMG submission 184486) | Arctic peat soil microbial communities from Barrow, Alaska - NGEE Surface sample F53-2 shallow-092012 (SPAdes) | ecosystem: Environmental > Terrestrial > Soil > Wetlands > Peat ... | reverse complement strand
AACCAATAGCCTACGAAGTTTCCAAGGATTCCTGCAATGGCAATTAATAACCATAACATTCCCAAATCGGCCCACTCATTATTGGATTGAAATAATGCTGAACTTACCACATTGTTACTGTAAATTCCTGTTACAAAAAGTAAAGCATCCCCCGGCAAAAAGAATCCGGCAAACAAACCTGTTTCCGCAAAGACAATAAAAAGAATCATCCAAAGTCCACCATGTTCGATATAGAATTGAGGATTCAACAAATCTTTTAAACCGATTCCTAAAAAGAGTAACAGATCCACTTGATATATTTTAAAAAGAAAAAAAGGTCAATAATTAAACAACAAAGATTCTTAAAAGAAATGAGAATTACTAATCAGGTACAAAAGCCAATGCTTTTTCCTGGTCAAATTCTCCCTCCCATTTGGCTACTACGCAACTTGCAAGAGTATTTCCAATTACATTGACTGAAGTGCGCGCCATATCCATTAATTCATCAATGCCTAAAATTGCCATCACCGGCCATAAAGGCAAACCGAAAGAAGAAACCGTACCTAACAAAATAACCAAAGAAGCTCTCGGTACTCCGGCTACTCCTTTGCTGGTAAGCATCAACGTTAGTCCCATGATAAATTGAGTGCTCAAAGGCATGTGAATGCCAGCCGCCTGTGCCACAAAAACGCTCGCAAGAGAAAGATACAAGGTAGTGCCATCCAGATTAAAGGTATATCCCGTGGGCAATACGAAGGATACGATTTTGCGGGGCACACCAAATTTTTCCATATTTTCCATAGCTATCGGAAGTGCAGATTCTGAGCTGGTAGTCGCAAATGCAATAGCTACAGGCTCTGAGACGGCCTTAATGAACTGGCGGACAGGTATTTTTAAAAAATACGCGATAGAGAAAAGTACTATACCAAGGAAGGCAATCAAAGAAGCATATAAAGTAAGCAACAGCTTTACTAATGAGAACAATATATCAAGTCCTAAATGGCCAACAGTAACTGCAATGGCAGCCCCTACTCCGAACGGGGCAAAATGCATTATGATATTAGTGAATTTAAACATAGTTTCAGCAAGGCTCTCAGAAAAAAGTAACATTGGTTTTCTTTTTTCTTCTTTTACCATAGCCAGGCCGATCCCAAAAATGACGCTAAAAACCACTATGGGCAATACATCACCGTTATACATGGATTTTATAATATTTTCAGGGAAAATATGCAGGATCACATCCTGCCAGGTTTGTGGAACCGCAGGCGGTAATTCCTCGTGAAAACCGGGCGGAATATGAATTCCCACACCTGCCTGCGAAAGATTGATGGCTATTAACCCTATGATCAAAGCAAGGGTGGTTACCACTTCAAAATAAACGATAGATTTCCATCCCATTCTTCCCACTTGTTTCAGGTCGGAATGGCCGGCAATACCCACCACAAGGGTTGAAAAAAGTATGGGAGCTATAATCGTTTTTACCAATCGCAAAAATATCTGGCTAAGAAATCGAAGGTCTTTTGCAAACTCAGGAAAATCCAAGCCAATCTCTACTCCTATTGCCATACTTACCAGTATCCATGTAGTAAGCGACCGTTTGAAAATAGCAAAGAGTATTAAGGAAGCAATAAATATCCATCTTAAAAATCTCAGGAATACGGGTGACAGGCTATTGAAATGATAGATATCTATCAAATGAAAGAAAACAGTAATAGTCAGCAAAATGAAAACAAGGATAATACTTTTTCTTTTATTCATAAAAACAGTTGAGTTGAAGATTTCAGATGTCCCATTTCGAAGACTAACAAATTGAAGTTAGCAATATTTTTCGACAGATAATAGAGTGGTCATGCCTGCCAGAATGAACTTGGCAATATAAGGATGAACCGGACTGGGATTCGTTCTGGCGGGAATTAAACTTATTTTCACAAATGAGGAAAATAAGGAAATTGATAGTACTAAAAAAGACGGCTAAATGAAACGGAGTTATTTCAAATTGTCACGTTGCTCGAGCTGCTTGTGGGCGTTGGGACACCGCCCTCGGCGGCCTACCCCGGCTGGTGTCCCCACCAACCAGCGAGAAATTTGGTACAAAAAAAGGCGGCTCAATGAGCTGTCTTTAAAATAGTAATTATTTCTTTGTAAGTTACCTCCTGTTTCCAAACATACGAAGTAGGAAAAGGAAAATATTAATAAAATCAAGGTACAATGTCAAAGCACCAAAAATAGATAATTTCTTTACATTATTAGCATTGGCGGCTACTCCCTGGCTTGCATCACCATTCACTTCCAGACCCTCTCCTATCCTCTTTAATTTCTGAACGTCATAAGCGGTAAGTGCAGTAAAAACCATTACGCCCACGATGCTGATGATATAATCTAATTGACTGCTGTGCAAAAAATAATTGATCACCATTGCTATCAATACGCCGATAACACCCATCATTAAAATTCGACCGAATTTAGTAAGATCCTGGCTGGTTGTATAACCCATTACAGCCATAACGCCAAACATAGCCGATGCGGAAAGAAAACACCCTAAAACAGAGCCTGGTGTAAATGCAAGTAAAATAAAGCTAAAAGTAATCCCATTTATAATTGCATAAGCAATAAATAAGGCCATCAGGGCAGTCGCCGAAAGCCGCTTAAAACCAAATGACATAATAAGTACAAATCCAAGAGGTGCAAACATAGTAACCATTCCCAAACCTGTTAATCCTGTTGGCCCAATCAAATAACTCAATAATTGGTTGTTGATTGAAAACTGCCAGGCAACTAATGCGGATACGCCAAGGGCAATAAACATTAGTAAAAACACATTTGCTATAAAAGATCTTGAGCGGGTTTGTTCGCCCGTAGGTACATAACTGATATTGGTAATATTAGAATTGCTGTTTGTTAATTCCATGTTTTTAAAAATTTTCAGTAAATGTAATACTGATTATTCAAATTTAAAAAAGTGAGAGAAAATTTAAGATTTTTGTAGCTAAAATCCTTGCCAGGGAAATGGCCTATTTTTTTGGTGCAGAACCCCGAAGGGGTGATATATTGATGCTCGCACTCATTATACCTAATCCTTTATTTTAATATTTTAGAAATTAATGATGCTTTTTTATTTTAATAGTTCTAAGAGAATCAAAACAACGGCACACAATAAACAAATGACCGTAATCAACAAAAACAACAATTTTATCAATTTTGAGTTTCGCATTGCTTTAATAAATAATAGTTTCATTCTAAAAACATACTATCAGTATAGCGGGAATACCGGCATATTGTCCATAATCTTTTGCACAAGAAAAATGATGTATTGGCCAAAGAAAAATGACATAGCTAACAAAAGAAAAGTTACTCCTGCCATCAATGCTGCCTCCTCTAAATTTTGATATGTTTTCATCTTAAGATTTTTTTAGTTAATGAATACATTACAGATATGTGAGAATAACCAGGATTTATATTACAAAGATGATATTAAGAGGAAAGGAGATCAAAAAATAACCGACCAATGTCGTTGAAAAATCGTCAAACGTTTTTTACGAATTAAAAACCGCACAGTAAACAAATAAATATTCGTGATTCTTATTTACATTTCTTATTTTAATGAATCCGGGAAATACTGTATAAAGTCTTATTTGTTGTGCGCTGCCTTTTTTCTTACCGAATTCTCTTTAAATCTATTTTGGCACTATCTGTTTGAATTATTAGTTCCTTGTCCGTGAGTTGGTATTTACCCTCTAAAAAAGTAATAAATTTTTGACCGTCTTTTGTAAAATGTTTAAACTTAATTGAATCGTCTTTAAAAGAATATTTACCCCATACGATCTCATTATTGTCATAATACGAGTTGATAACATAACGATGGGATAAATCAAAGTTAAATCTGTGTAATAGAGATGTTGAGTCTGCATTTTTCCAGGTTCCATAAAATTGGTCTTTGCTCATATACTTATCTTTTAAAAAGTTAAGTCCGAAAAATATCCCAACACAAGCGATTGGAATATAAATCCACTTGATTTTGCTAAATTTATTTATCCAATTCGGTCTTGCACTGTCCTGATATAATGGGGGTTCTTTAAAAAAATATTTAATAAAAAGCGGATACTCCGAAAAGAAAACAAATAGAGCCATACTCGTTAATAAAACAGCCATTCCCTTTGCCCCATCTATATTGTATGCAAAGTCCACCAACAAAATATTTATCATAAAAGAGAGGAATAAGATTATTCCAAGCCTTGTTGTTTTTCTAAAAAACAAAAGTAGCGAACTAACAATTTGAGTAATTGCAATAATCATTCCGTACCAAAATGAATATCCATAATAATACCAGGTCAATTCAAAACCAGAAAGCAAGCCAATTGGTTTGTCAAATACATCCGGGTTTGATGTGAATTGCGTCCCAAGTATTTTTGCAAAAGCATATACCAAAATAATTGTCGCTAAAAAATAACGACAAAAAGTGTACAGATAAAAATGTATTTTCTTTAGGATCATAAGTTTAATTTATAATGCTTAGATAAGGTAGAGTACACGTAAATATATGGTTGTATGATTTTTGAGTTTCGCATTGTCTGAATCATAATAGTTGTTCACAAAATCAGAAATTCGATATAAAGTTAATCTGTATGGGAAGAGATTAAAAAATAACCGACGAACAACATTTTAAAATCGTCAGTCATTTCCTGATGTGCAAATTGTCGGATAACCCACCATTAAAAATCAAAAAAATGCATTCATCCGAGGGTGATCAAAGTAGGCCTTTTATTTAGATTCGGTAAGATTGCTATCTTTTCCTTTGTCTGACATTGCTTTGTCCACGTCACTTTTCAGCGACCGGAACGAATCTTTTAAATTGTTGTCTGCTGAGCGAAACCGGTAAGCGCCATAAGCGATGAGGATAGCTCCTGCAATAGCGGCCCATATTCCAAAACTGAGGCCCACACTACCAAAGGCTGCACCTTCTTCGCTGCTTACACCACTCATTGCCGATTCCCACCTGATGATGAGATAGCCAATAATACAAATGTTTATAACGCCGGCACCCAATACCGGCAACCACATTTTCGCAGGTATGTTGGCTTTCTGGTCGCCTGCCAATGCAAGCAGCCCGGCCAAAATAAAAAGTATAAACACCAGCACGCCAATACCGTTCATGCCATTGACTGATCCCATACCATAGCTGAACCATGGCAGGAAACAAGCGATTACTCCCATTGCAGCGCCGACTATAATGGCCTTGCGCTGTTTGTTCATTTGTTGAAAATTCATAATGATTGTTTTTAACTTTTTAGAAAATATTTATAGCGAATATTAATCACCGGATGTTTGTTTATAGCCCTGCGGCACTTCAAACATACCAGCAGGAAAATCCTGGCGGGTTACTTTAGTGATTTGGTTAGTAGATGCCATGTCCTTTGAGTGCATATCTAATTTTACCATAAAACCCTCGCATCCCATTTGCTTTAGTTGATTGGCCACATCGGCATTGAACAAAACGCCGCTCATTTTAGATGTTGACATCTCCATATATTTTTTTTCTGCTCCAGGTATTGGCACATCGGGGCTTAGCCAGAGGTCGGTAGTGTCTATGCTATTCATAAAACTGGCAGGGCCAGTATAATTCTTATTGGCTATGATTCTTGCGTGTGTGCAATTGAAGCCTGCAATTTGCTCCTGGCCTATTTTACTAACAGCATATTTTGTATTACTACCATCGCCCGAATTAAGGTCCGCTGAATCTACATGATTGATGGTGTAAGTTTTTGCGCTATCATCGATAAGCATGCTTTGGTTGGGATTGTTGGCATCACCAACAGAAACGATTGCCGTTGTATATTTTCCATCCCGTAACAGATCCATCTCCATGCGAACTTTTCCATTGTCGGCAAGAAATATTTTAGTGAGCGTCTGCATTTGCATTTTATCGCCTTTGGAATTTCCTGTCATTTCAATATAAGTATCTTTTCCGGATCCGGAAGTGACGGCAGTGTTGCTACCTGAAGCATTAGTGCTATTGCTATTGCAGGAAAGAAAACAGATGGGCGAAAGTAAAATCGCTGCGAATATTTTTATCGGTTTCATTTTAAATTTTTATTCTAAAGAATTAAGAAATATTGAATATAGATGTGCAGCTCCGCTGCTGTATCGCCTCTCGAAAAAAGGGTACCAAAACACCCTAAGCTGATAACCTGAATAAGTGAAAGGAAGTTTTGGTATTTTTTGCATCAATTATGTTTTATTACATGGTCTCTTATAAAGAAAGAATCGCTCCGTTTAAGGTTTGTACTCGATAATGGGAAAGTAGTCGATGATGAGGGTGCTTTTTTGTCTTGTTTTTTCACAGTACGTGGTGGGGGCGGCATTATCGGTTCCTTTTGTTTATTTACTGATTTTATCGCTTCCTGGGAAAAGCCATTCAATGTTATTAGCAGCAATACCGCGATGATTGAAAAATGTGCTTTCATTTTTTAAATTTTAAGTTTGATTGAAAAATTGTTTAAAAATTTATTTCTGTTGAGGTTTTACATTTTGTTATTCTGCGTGAACGATTTCCCCCAATCCTGGGAGTTGGAAAATGGAATATCAAATTTCCCATCTGTAACTATGACAGAACTCTTTATTATCCTGTTCATTGTTCCTACCTGCCTTTACGTCACTGTTTCCCGGTACGCAGCAACCATTATTGAAGGCAAAAAAAACGGTGCGAAAATTTTTATGTATTTCATGATTCTATTTTATGGTTTTATAAAAGTTTGAGAATATGATACTGTAAAGATGTAATGGAAAAAAGGTTGCTTACAAAATAACCGACGAACGTATTTGCAAAATCGACAGAATATTTTTTTAAATAAGGACTTACTTTTAAAAAAGAATTATTCCCGGAAGAGTATAATATAGACAGGAGATAACATAATGCAATTACAATAAAGATTATTTTGTTTTATCAGGCAGCGCATTAAGCAACGCCATCACAGCCCAATTCGTTCCGGCAGCGGAAATAAACTGGTTATCATCGTAGGGTGGAAATTCGCTATTTACAAATGGCTGAATAGGAAAGGAACGCGTTGCAACAAACCATGCACCCTGGTCATCCTGGGTTTTTAATAAATAGTTTAATCCTCTCTGATAAACTTCGCCGTTAGTTTTTTCCATCCCACTTACATATAATGCATAAAGCGTTTGGCCGGTAGCGTAGGCATCGCTTTTTAAAGTGGGTAACTGCGACCAGCCTCCATCCTCATTTTGCATTGATCTCAACTTTTCCGCAACTTTTATTTTATAGTTATTATCGCTTCCGCACCACTGCATTCCCAGCAATTGAAAAGCCAGTTCCTGTTGCTGATTCGTTTGCACTCTTTCAAGCCATTGTCTTGTCTTTTTTACGAGTTCATCCACATGTTTCTTTTTGGCAGGTGATGCATACAACTCAATTGAGCGTATAGCCATAGCAGTTAGGTGTACATCCCCGGTTTCCAACGGTACCCTTCCTGATTCTGCCAGGAAAGAGCCGTCAGATTTTGCCAGGCTCATCATGTAATCAACAGAAATGTCGGTATTCATATCCGGCGGATATTTTTCGGCATACATTCCCAACAGTAAATAGGGTGTTGCAAAACTGATCGGAAGTAATTGATTTATCTGGTTAGGATTGCAAGCTCTTATCATCGTGAACTTCATAGCAGTTAAATTATCGGCAGAAAGTGAATCAATCACTGTAATGCCTTTCTGTAGCGCCAGCCCGGTAGCCATTGCCGTTAGCGTATTGTTGTGGCAGGAAGCGCATTTAAACCTGTTGTTGTTTACAAATGTATATCCGCTTTTTTGAAGAAGCAGAATACTTTTTGTTGCCGATTGTTCTATCGCTACATTATCAGTAATCACAGGTTTATGCATCCAGCCTTCCAGTGTACTCAATAAAAAGATGCTTCCGGAAAAAATAACAACAGTAGAAAGAAGTTTGATTTTCATTTTATTATTATTTAAGCGTAATTATTTATTTGCATACTTCTCCAATATCGCTACCGACGGCGCTTTGCCTTTTTCTTTTGCATAATACAAAGCATCAGTTCCATCCTGGGCTTTTTGAGTAACATTGGCTCCGTGGTTAATAAGTGCAAGTGTCATTTCCGGATCATCTGTTTCAGATTGCTCCAATAACATCAATGGCGTGTACCCCTGCTTGTTAGTAGCGTTTGGATCAGCCTTATTTGCCAGGAGGTAAAGAAATGAAGGTTTATCGTGTGCTACAGCCGCAAACATTAAAGGTGTGAAACCTTTAAATGCATCCAGCCCGAAAGGTATCCATTGACTTACATTTACATTGGCGCCATTGTCAACAAGCATTTTGAGGGTAAGAAAAGTACGAAAGGCAAGCGCATTATTAATGGGATAGTCTCCAAATGAAACAGAATCATTTACATTGAAACCATTTCTTATAAGAAACCCAAGTATAGCCGTATCGCCTGAGAACGCAGCATTGTACACAAGATAATTATCAGCCGCACTTCTCTTAAGATCAGCGCCTTTATCAATTAATAAATGAAAAAGTTTCATCGTTCCCGGTATAGCGGCCAACTTTACTAAAATGCCGTATCCGCCTATTTTATGATTTACATCTGCACCCTTATCAAGAAGTAATTTTGTTTTATCCCAATCGGGCACAGCCAGCCATAAAGTAGTAGTTCCATCAGCCGATTGATAATTGACATTTGCGCCGTGTTCAATCAGTATTTTCATTTGTTCCACCGAACCATTTAATGCTGCGGCCATCAATGCTGAATAACCATTGATCGAATCATTTGCATCGGCCCCATTTGCAAGTTGCTTGTTGAGTTCTTTTGCGCTACCTAATCTGATTGCCTGAAAAAGGTTTGCGGTTTTTTCGCTAATTGCTGGAGCAGATTGTTGTGCAAAAAGATTATGAGAAAAAATAAACATCAAAGCACTCGTGATCAAAGGCATTATTACCTTTTTAAATGTGCCGCAAAATAAAAATAGCTGATTTTGTAAACGTGAGCTGTTTAGCATAAATGATTATTTTAAAAAATAAAACATCTTGTTTATAACACAGGCTAGCTCATTATCTTTTCACCGGGTACGAATCAAAAGAAAAAAATAGTCAATTTCTGGTAGAAAGATACTGAAAAAAGAGAAATCATTTTAAAGTATTTAGCAAATAAATCACTTCATTTCTCTCCTTAGTCCACCTCCATTTACTTGTCCTCTTCTGCCTGAGCAAGAATCTTCAACTACAGCGAATGAGACAGAATCTTCTCCCACAAACGTAAGATTATACTTCCCCCAATAACCGTTTCCACAGCCTTCATCTTCTTTATCATTAATTGAAAAAAGAGGATCATTAAATGTATAATTTCCATAGTGATTTAATTTTCCTTCATAATGGGTATCAAACGTGCCATCACTTTTAAAATCAACATACATTTTTGAACCATCGGGATTACTGGAAGCCCAATGCCCTACTATACTATGTTTTGGTGGAATGAATGCAAAGGCAATTGAAAAAAGGAAAACTGCAAGAAAAATAGTTGCTGTTTTCATGATATTTTTTTTAAGTTTTAAAAATTATTAGTATTCTATTAAAGCTACATTTACTTCAATCTACCTTATAAAATAACCGACGAACGTATCTTTAAAATCGTCAAAAATTTCTAATCTTATACCAGGAACCGCGCAGCAAAGAAGGAATATCAGAGATTCCTACTTTTTTAAAAAAACCTGTTTTTTTTAAGATTTTATTTCAGTTATTTTTTTGTTTCTCTGTTTTATAATTATCCATAATAAGATTGCGAACACACAAACAGCCGCGGCAATAATTATATAAAGGATCCTATTATTTTCTACAGGTATCGCATTAAGAACCATATTGTCAAAATATCCATCATTATCTCCACCCACATGGCGGATGGCTATTAATTGAATCCTTACAAATTTTGTTGAAGCCGGGGCAAAAAAAGTATCCGCAACCAACCGCCATTTATTTAATGACCTTGTAGAATCGGTATTGAAAATAGTGGTGATTTTTGTTTTCGAACTATCTAATCCTGTAAGGATAATCTGCGCCTGGTCGGAGTTTGGTCCCTGGTCAAGTGAATACACATAACCGTTAAAAATAAATTGCTGTTTATGCACATCAATATCTTTTGCATATTGGGAAACATTTACATCTTGCTGCAAAATGCCCAATGTATCGTTGCCTGCAAAAAAGAAATATTTACCATTTTGCGCAAACGCATCATCATGGCTGGCGCTGTCGCCCTCCACTGAAACCCAATGTCCCTGCACATTTACCCAGTTTGGTGGTATGCTGTCGTATTTAGGTAATTCTGCGTTTCCATTGATGATAAGGTTCTGTAATGGCTCATCATGTTTATCACAAGATGTTAGCAATAAAAGAACAGCACCTGCATAAATGAAACTATTTAGAATATTTTTTTTCATTGAATTAATTTTTTGTGTCTTTAGTAAATGGCAAATCGAAACTGCCGCCTGTAATTTCTAATGCAACAGGCGGCTTATCACTTGATAAATACTTGCCTGAAAATGTGCCTGCAACACGTGTTGCATTAATATCTGTAATAGTTACAACTACAGAATCACCATAATAATTTTTTAATTTAGAAGACATATATCTTGCCTCATTACTTTTATTATCAGTGAAATTTGAAAGAGAAGGACTGGAATGAAGTACAGTGGTAGCGCCGGTATTAGCGATTGAAAAATTAAATACTTCCGATGTAAACGAATTGGTAATTTCAATTTTTATACGTCCATCGG
>Ga0208589_1001252_pt1 | contig 10788 bp, 8 predicted proteins | sample NGESurshal092012_2_FD_184486 | JGI IMG/M metagenome (GOLD analysis project Ga0208589, IMG submission 184486) | Arctic peat soil microbial communities from Barrow, Alaska - NGEE Surface sample F53-2 shallow-092012 (SPAdes) | ecosystem: Environmental > Terrestrial > Soil > Wetlands > Peat ... | reverse complement strand
CGAACGCTCCAGAAGTCATTATCATCAGCGGGCACGGGACGATTGAGGCTGCGGTGCGCGCTACAAAGTTGGGAGCCTACGATTTTCTTGAGAAGCCGCTGTCGCTGGAGCGCACTCTGATCGTTTTGAAGAACGCGATGAAGGCGAGGCAGATGCGCGAAGATAACGCGGAGTTTTCTCGGCAGCTTGCGGTAAAGGGAAATGTTACGGGCCAGAGCGTTCCCATGAAAGCGCTGCGCCAGCAGATTAAGCTGATGGCCCCGACGAATGGTCGCGTGCTGATTTTTGGCGAGTCGGGCACGGGCAAGGAATTGATTGGCCGAGCGATGCATGCTGAGAGCTTGCGAAAAGACCGCGTGTTTGTAGAACTGAACTGCGCGGCGATTCCTGAGGACTACATTGAGAGCGAGCTATTTGGTTATCGTCATGGTGCAGGGCCTTCGGGGATAGGTGGCCCTTCGGAGAAGCGCGGCACTTTCGAGCGTGCCGACGGCGGGACGCTTTTCCTGGATGAAGTGGGCGATATGAGCCTGAAGACGCAGGCCAAAGTGCTGCGTACGTTGGACGAGCAGCGGTTTCTTCCCGTGGGAGCCTCGCATCCGATTCATGTGGACGTTCGCGTGATTGCAGCGACAAACAAAGACCTCGAAGAAGAGATTGCGCGGGGGAATTTTCGCGAAGACCTGTTTTACCGGCTTAACGTGATTCCGTTTTTTGTGCCGCCGTTGCGGGATCGGAAAGAGGACATACCTCTGCTGGTGAAGGAATTTCTGCAGCAGTTTGGTCAGCAGTATGGGCGCCCCCATGTCGAAATGACCGAAGATGCGCTGGCTGCCTTGAAGCAGTACCACTGGCCGGGCAATGTTCGCGAGCTGCGGAACCTGGTGGAGCGGGTGATTATTCTGAATCCCAAGACACTGCGGATTGAGCGCAAACACTTGCCGATGCTGGTGTACCGCGGGCCGGGAAAGGTCACGGATTCGGGCCGCGTGAACATGCGTGGCGAAGAGTTTGCCAGCTTGCTGGAGGCGCGCGAGGCATACGAGCGCGACTACATCTTGAAAAAGCTGGATGAGAACCACGGCAATGTAAGCCGTACTGCCGAAGGGCTTGGGCTGGAGCGGAGTCATCTGTACCGCAAGATGAAGGCGTTGGGTGTGAGTGTGAAGGAGTAGTCCGCTACTTTTCTTCGGCCTGCTGTTTTTCGGCGATCTGTTCGAGCTGGCGGCGCCAGTCGAGGTCTTCGACGAAGCCGCGCGAACTGCGCCACTCTTCCTGTACTTTCACGAAGAGTTCGAGGAAGACACGCGTGCCGAGGAGCGATTCGATGTCCTTTCGCGCGGCGGTACCGATGCGTTTGAGCATCTCGCCGCCTTTGCCGATGAGGATGGCCTTCTGCCCGGTTCGCTCGCAGTAGATGGCGGAGGAGATTTTGGTAACGGGCAGCTTGCCGTCCTTCATCTTCTTCATCGAGGCGGGTTCTTCGTACTTTTCGATGACGACGGCGGTGGCGTAGGGGACCTCTTCGCCGGTGAGCATGAGGATCTTTTCGCGGATGAGTTCGGCTACGAGGAAGCGTTCGGGCTGGTCGGTGAGCTGGTGCTTGGGGAAGTAACGCTGGCCCTCTTTGAGCTGACCGACGATTTTATCGAGCAGGAGTTCGAGGCCCTCTTTTTTTCGTGCGGAGATGGGGATCACGTCGGCGAAGGAGTGTTGTGCCGACCAGTGGGCGATGAGGGGGAGGAGCTCTTCTTTGCGGATGGCGTCCATTTTATTGAGCACGAGGATCACGGGGCATTCGAGCTTTTTGATCAGCGACAGGACAAAGTGGTCTTCGGCGGCGGACATCGCCATGCGGCCTGTGGTCTTTGCTCCTTCGCTGTCAGTGCCTTTGGCGAGGCGATGGGTGACATCGACGATGAAAAGGACGGCGTCTCGCGACTCCAGGGCGTCGTGTACCTCCTGCATCATGCGGCGATCGAGCTGCGTCTCCGGTTTGTGGACGCCGGGCGTATCGACGAGGACGATCTGCGCGGCGGGGTGGCCGGGCTCACCTTTCGACTTCTTTTTGAGGGGAACTTCGAGCACACCGTGGATGCGGGTGCGCGTGGTCTGCGGCTTGTGCGTGACGATGGCCAGCTTTTGACCGAGCAGAGCGTTAAGAAGCGTTGATTTGCCCGCATTAGGGCGACCGATGATGGAGACGAAACCGGAGCGAAAGGCCATTCCCTCTATTATGCGCTGCGACTGCAAGGAATGATGGTGATCCGGGCCAGTCGCACGGTAGTTGTGCTCGGGATGGAAGAACGTGCCTGTCGATCACACCGAATAGGTTTGCGCGAATGGCAGGCCGGGTGCGATAAGCTGATCCGGCTTGTTTCGTTGCTCTTCCAACGCAATTGAGCGTAGACCTTATTTGTAACTGTATCTATCTGTTTTGGAGTAACTATGCGCGAGATAGTTCTGCTTGTTGCATCGCTTTTTATGATCGCTGCTGCTCGCGCTCAGCTTCGGATTGAAGTTACGGTTCCCTCGAAGACGCCGCTGCACGGGCATCTGATTCTGGTAGCCTCAAAGCCTTCGGAGGGACAGAGCGCGAATGAAGTGACGACCGAGCCGCGGTTCGAGCTGAGGGAGGACTACGAGTCTGCGCAGGGTTTCGGCGTGGATGCTGACGGTCTCGCACCTGGCAATCCCCTTGTAATTGACGAAAAGACGGTCGGCTATCCCCTGAGCAATCTAGCCGCTCTTCCGGCTGGCGACTATATTGTGCAGGCGGTCTTTAATGTCTATGAGCAATTCCATCTGGCCGATGGGCGCACGCTGTGGCTACCGCCAGACAAGGGAGAAGGGCAACTGTGGAATCTTAAGCCGGGGAACCCTTACGACGCGCCGGTGAAGGTGCATCTCGATCCCAGGTCGAACGAGCCGATCAAACTGACGCTTGACAAGATCATTCCGCCGATTAAGGGCACGGACAAGGACCCGGAGGTCATCGCGGCGAAAGACCACGCGGCGAAGTGGCTGAAGTTCGAGCGATTCAGGAGCGAGAAGCTCAGTAAGTTCTGGGGGCGCGATATGTACCTCGGTGCGTGGGTTCTGCTGCCGGATGGCTTTGCGGAGCATCCCAATGCGCACTATCCGCTGGTCGTCTATCAGGACCACTTTCATGCGAATTTTGGCGCGCCGCTTCCTTTCCTCACGGAGCCGCCGTCGGATAAATTGCAGGGCCGGGAGAAGATGCGGGCGCTGTATAGCTATAAGTTCTATCAGGACTGGATTTCGGGTACGCTGCCTCGCGTCATCATCCTGTATGTTCAGAACGCGAATCCTTACTATGACGATTCGTACGATGTGGACTCGGCCAATGTAGGGCCTTATGGTTCGGCGATCAATGATGAGTTAATTCCATACATCGAGAAGAAGTATCGCGGCATTGGACAGGGTTGGGCACGGGCCACCTATGGCGGGTCGACGGGTGGTTGGGAGTCGCTGGCCACGCAGATTTTTTATCCTGACATGTACAACGGCGCCTATACGGCGTGTCCCGACCCGGTGGACTTTCACGCGTATCAGAACATCGACATGTATAACGACACGAATGCCTTTTATCGGCAGGGACCGTTTGCCGAGATTGCCACAGCTGCCGATCGGAAGCCCGACGGCACGATTATTGCCACGGCAGGCGGGGAGTTTCGCTACGAGTATGTACTCGGCACGCACGGCCGCTCGACCGAGCAGTGGGACATCTGGCGAGCGGTCTTCTCGCCTGCGGGGCCGGATGGATACCCTGCTGCCGCTATCAATCCACTGACGGGTGAGATTGACAAGAAAGTGGTGAACTACTGGCACGATCATTATGATCTGGATGCCATTCTGATGCGCGACTGGCCTACGCTTGGGCCGAAGCTGGAGGGCAAGATCCACATCGCCGTGGGAGACGGGGACACCTACTTTTTGAACAATGCTGTTCACCTCATGCAGCACTCGCTCGAAGACACACGTAACCCGCACTCGGATGCTACGTTTCAGTATGGTCCGGGCGAGCCGCACTGCTACACCGGTGGCCCATCCGAGTACACGATGGAGCACAATAGCCTGACGTGGGCGCAGCGTGTGCTCCCTCTTATGACGGAGCACATGTTAAAGACAGGTCCGCCGGGAGCGGATACGACAAGCTGGCGGTACTGATGGCTGCCGACTTGAATATCCGCCCGGTGATTACCTGGCCGATAGAGGTGCGCTGAGTTCCTTCAGGTAAGCGGGGCTCAAGGTTCTTTTTGCCTTCGCCAGGTCGAGCAGTGTCGGATAGAACTGGACGAAGGTTGTGTCTACTGCGCCGTGGCTCTCGTGGCAGGTGTAGCAGCTTGCGGGACGGTTGATGAGCTTTGCACTGCCCGGGCCGTCGAATTCAAAAAAGCCCCATCCGCCCTCCAGCGTGGAATCTTTCACATGGACTTCCATCCCCATGATCTCCTGCGACTGGGAGTGGCCGCGCTTGTTGATGGAGCTGGGCCCTTCGGCTCCACGAATTTCGAGTACGAAGGTTGTCTTGTCGGGCCATGTTCCTGTGTGCAGGAATGCCTTGTAGGATGTCGGATTGACGAACACGTTGTCGAACATGGAACGGCCCGCCATGGCCGGGCTGGGGTTGTAGCTCATGTCGATGCCTGCGGTGAGAAAGGTCCATTCGCGGTAGTTTGCTGGCATCTTGAGCTGGTGGTTGGCCGTATAGTTTGGTCCCTCTTCGGTTGCAGCGGTTTGCGCAAAGGCTACCGAGGCTACTGTGGTCAACATTAAGAAGAGTGAGATCGTACGTATCATGCAAGCTCCGATGAATCTGTTGTAATTCTGGCCCATTCGTCTCATTTCATTACGTTCGGCAGCGCGATTTGTTCACAGGCCGGGTTTATGGGAAAGAAAGCGCATCCGCATCTAGGCTGCCACCTGCGCATCGAGGGTCTTCTCGCAGATAATCTATTGCTAGCGCATGGAATCTTTCTTCGTCCGTTTCAAGAACATCCTCGTCCTGGTCGCAGTTCTACTCGCGCAGACGATCTCACTTGCGATTCAGGTGCGACGTCCCGTGGAATCTGGCGCGCCAGACAGCCACCCGGTGACGCTGATGCGCTATTGGGTCGTCTCCACCGTGACTCCACTGGAGCGCCTCTCCCATGGCATCGGGCTTACCGTTCGTAATGCCTGGTCGAACTACATCGATCTGCGGCATACTCGGCAGCAGAACGCGGAGTTGAAGCTTGAAATCGCGCGCCTCCGTCTCGAACAGGCCGCTTTTGCGGAAGACGCGATGCAGGGACACCGTCTTCAAGCGCTCCTGGCCTTCAAGGAGCATTACGTCACCAGTACGGTGGCGGCGCAGGTGATTGGGACGAGCGGCAGCGACCTCTCGCATGTGGTTTACATCGACAAAGGGTCCGATGACGGACTCAAGCCGGACATGGCGGTCATTACACCGGATGGAATCGTCGGCAAACTGCGGGATGTCTTCCCGCATACGTCGCAGGTGTTGCTGATCAACGACCCAACCTCCGGGGCCGGCGTTCTGCTCGCGACGACGCGGATTCGTGCGATTCTGCGCGGCAGTCCGGCTGGCAGCCTTGAGATCACAAACCTTACGCCGGACGCACGGATCAAGCCCGGCGAAGCGGTGCTTACGTCTGGTGGCGACCAGATTTATCCACGCGGGCTTCCTGTAGGTACGATCGAATCGGTCGCGCCCGATCCCGACCATACTCCGTACACCATGATTCGGCTTCGCCCTGCCGCTAACCTCAATCAGTTGGAAGAGGTGCTGGTGATTACTGGCACCGAATCGACCCTACCGGTAGCGGCCCAGAAAGACCTGGCTGCCGGAGCGACCACGGCAGAGGAAAAGGCTGCAGCAGATGAAGCCGCTGCGGAGGCCGCAGCCAGTTCGGCGGCACAGGTGATTCAAGATCGTTTACCCAGCCTGCATGATCCTGCTCACCCCGACACCGATGTTGCTCCTCCAACAGCAGCAGGTGCCGCGCCAGCTGCCACGGCTCCCGGACCCGTTCCGCAGCCGTTGCCTGCACTGCACACCGATCGGTATACCCCCGGCGCAACCCCGCCCGCAGCTGATCTGACTCCTGGCGCAGAGAACACGACGATAGAAAATGTCACTCCTCCACCCGCGGCGACCAGTCCATCGAAACCAGCGGAGCGTCCTAAGGCACCTGCCCCCAACCAATAACCCGTAGTACCAGAAAGGAATCTTCGCCCTTTTACCGTTCAATGGCCATCCATAGCTACACCTCCCGCCGGGAACTCGAGCAACACAGCTTTGCCCCTGTCGTCACGATCTTTGTGCCGGTGCTGGCCATTGTTTTACAGGCGTTGTTGCCCCGGGTATTTCCGCGGCTCTCCATCCTTGAACTGCCGCTGATTGTTACGGTTTTCTTTGCCGTGTCGCGACGCAGTCCTATCGCCGGGACGCTGACAGGGGCGGCGATCGGCCTGCTTCAGGACGCACTTACCAACCAGCCCATCGGCGTAAACGGCATGGCCAAATCCGTCATCGGGTACATTGCAGCCAGTATCGGCATCCAGATTGACGTTGAAAACGTGACTACCCGGCTGCTGATCAACTTTGCCTTCTCCCTGTTGAACAGCGGCCTGCTTTTCCTGATCAACCGGCGTCTCCTTGGTATTCCGAACTTCCATCTTCTGTGGACGCATGAGCTTCTCCGCGCCATTATCAATACGCTCGTGGCCCTCCCCATCTTTTTTCTGCTGGACTATACCAAGCGTCGAGAGTAATGCTCACGCCAGTCGTCTAACCCATTAGTTGCGAGGATAAGCCGCAAAACCAGTCGTAAACTAAGACCAGGACCAGCATGGAAACAGCCCCACATAGCGAACAGCAATCCCTGGGCCCCCACGGTAAGGCGGAGAAGCTGCCCCCTTCCAAGTTGGCAGCTGTGCAATATGTGGTTGCGCTGATTCTGGTGATCTTGCTTGCGGGACTGTGGCGGCTACAGGTACTGGGGGCGAATAACTTCCGTGCGCTTGCCGAGGCGAACCGTATTCGCAAGGTTCCCATCCTTGCACCGCGGGGACGCCTCTTCGACCGCGAAGGCCGCCTTCTCGTAGACAACTATCCTTCGGTCTCCTGCTATCTGCTTCGGGAACAGATCAAAGATGTCGACGCCGATCTTCCTTTGATATCTCGCGGTCTGCACATCCCGGTCGAGCAGATTAAAGCGACGATTCGCCACTACCAGAGCACGGCGAAGTACCAGCCCATCCCGTTGAAGGAAGACATTACTCCCGATGAGCAGGCATTTATCGCGGCCCATCGCGACGAACTGCCTGAGCTTGAGACGCTCGATGAGCAGCGCCGCCTTTATCCTCGCGATGGCTTCGCCGCTCATCTCATCGGGTACGTCGGCGAGGTCTCCGAACAGATGCTGGATGATCCTCGCTTCGCCTTCTACTCCCCCGGCGACGTGGTAGGACTCTCGGGCATTGAGAGGACATATGACGATCTCCTGCGCGGCACCGACGGCAGTCGTGAAATCATCGTCAACAGCCACGGTAAGGAGATCGGACACCTCGGCGTGATCCCCGCCGTACCCGGCAAGGACCTTCGTCTGACCATCGATCTCGACATCCAGCGTGCGGCGGAGAAGGCGCTGGAAGGAAAGGTCGGCGCGATTGTGGCGCTTGATCCCCATAATGGCGAGATTCTGGCCATGGCGTCGCGGCCCACCTTCGACCCCAACCAGTTTGCTGTACGCCTGACGAAAAGTTATTGGAACGAAATTCTGACGAATCCGAACCACCCTTTGATGAATAAGGCGATTCAGGCGCAGCTTGCGCCGGGTAGTACCTTCAAGATCATCATGTCGGTAGCGGGGCTGCAGGAAAATGTTGCGCAGACAATGCACGTCGATTGTGAAGGCGGCGCCACCTTCTACGGCCATTTCTACGCCTGCGACCGTCATCACGGCGCGGTGAATATCTACAACGCGATTCCATACTCGTGCGATACATTCTTCTACACGCTGGCCAACCGGCTAGGTATCGACACCATTGCCAAATATGCCGAATCGCTTGGGATTGGCGAGAAGACCGGCGTCGATCTGCCGGATGAGGCGGCGGGCACAATGCCCTCGACAGAATGGAAGCTGAAGACGCAACATGCCCCCTGGTACGCAGGCGAGGTGATTTCCGTGGGCATTGGGCAGGGCGCGACTACGGTGACCCCGCTGCAACTGGCCCGGGCGTTGGGAGGTATCGCGTCCGGCGGGGTGATGTACCGGCCGCACCTTGTCTTTCCGGATGAGGTTCCGCCGCAGGAACTGGAGTCCATTCACGAGACGTTCCCAGGCTCAGGCGACAAGACGATCCCTCTGACGAAGGAGAACTGGGAGATCATTACGGATGCGATGGCCAATGTCACGGGCAGCCCGATCGGCACGGCCTATGCGGCGCATCTGAACGGTGTTGATTTCGCCGGCAAGACCGGCACCGCGCAGGTGATGAGCCATGCTGCGCTGGCGCGCTCCGGCGGAGGCCACGATACTGAGCCAAACGCATGGTTCGTCGGCATGACGCCGAGACGCAATCCGGACATCGTCGTTGCGGTTCTCTGGCAACATGGGAACTGGGGCAACAACTCCGCCCGGCTCGCCGCACAGGTGATCGATGCCTTCGTCAATAAGCAGCGGAAGCTTGCGAAAAATATACGTATTGCCGATACGCCAGTACTAGTGGCAAAGCCTGCGACTCCTGCTTCAACTCAGGCTGCCGAAACAGCCCCCGCCGCCGAATAAGGCTCTCCTCAGCAACTGGGAACACTACCCGCAAATGCGATTCGAGAGATCGGTCTTCCGTAAAGCTATTTGACCGCCTGTGCCTCTGCGAACGTGCCGATCACCGGGAGCTTAAACCACCGCCCCTTGTACGCCTGGAGTACCGTGTAAACCCACACGGCAAGGAACGCCAGACCCACAAATGGAACCAGTATCCATCCGAAGATGGGGATCGCGATCAGAATCATATGAACCACAAAGGCCAGAAGCCCCAGGCCGATGCTCTGGAAAGAATGAAATCGAATGAAGCTGTTCTTGCTGTACGGCTCCAGCACTAGAAAAATAATCGCGGGGATGATCGTGACGTAGGCAATCGCGGCCGCCGCATTCTCAGAGAGCCCTGCCTGACCCTGCATGCCAACTGGAGTCGCTCCGGCTGGGTTTGTACCTGCTTCGCTGGTGTTATCGTCCATGATTTTTCCCCTTTTTTGAAAGAGCAACTACGGAGCCCGTTGGAAGTTCCATCCTTCAGAAACGGATGAAAGGGAGGATTGGTACCCATACTTCCTACAGCAATGGAGCGGCCCGGTCAAGGATGGAATGTATCTGGTAACCGGGCATCTCCGCCCTCTTTTATCGAGTTCGGTCTAAACTAGCGACATCCATGCCTCGCCTCGCTTCTTACCGCGACTTCGACTGGGTCCTTCTGGGCTTTGTCCTTGTGCTCTCCGTTATCTCCGTTCTGGAGATCAAATCGGCGACGCTCCACACCAAGTTCCACGGATTCGACCACAAGCAGATTGGCTTTCTTGCTGCGGGGCTGGCGCTGATGTTCCTCATCTCGCTGATCGACTACCATCGCCTGGTTGACATCGCACACTGGGCCTACGGCATCAGTATTGTCGCGTTGATTGCTGTGCTTGCTGTTGGTACGAAGGTGATGGGAGGGCGTCGCTGGATCAAGTTTCCCGGTGGAATTCACTTTCAGCCTTCGGAGTGGGTCAAACTGGTCCTCATCCTCGCCGTGGCACGCTACTTCTGGGGACTCGTCGGCAGAGACCTCACGTGGGGCGATATTGCGAAAGTCTCTGCGATGATCGGGGTCCCCATGCTCCTGGTGCTCAAACAGCCCGATCTTGGCACCTCGCTGACCTATCTGCCCATTCTGATCTGCGGCCTCTTTCTGGGCGGACTTCGCTTCAAGCAAACCGCGATTATTCTGATCGGGCTCGTCATCGTAGGGGGCGTCGTTCTAAAGAGCGGCAAGCATCTCAAGCCGTACCAGCAGGCGCGCATCAACGCCTTCATCAACCCGGACTCCGACCCCCGCGGCTCGGGTTATCAGATTCGGCAGTCGCTGATCGCCGTCGGTGCGGGCGGCATCTGGGGCAAGGGAGCGAACAAGGGAACGCAGACCCAGGGGGATTTCCTGCCAATTCCCTATACCGATTTCATCTTCGCAGCGTTTTGCGAGGAGCATGGCTTCGTCGGCGCGATCGGTGTTCTGCTCTTATATTTTCTGATTCTGATGCGACTGATTCAGAATGCCCAGACCGCCTCGGACCTGCCGGGTACGTTCATTGTCATGGGGGTCGTCGCTGTCACCATCTTCCAGATTGCCGTCAATATTGGCATGGTGGTCGGGCTCATGCCGGTGACGGGAATTCCGTTACCGCTGATGAGCTATGGGGGCTCGTCAATTCTCTTCACCTTTCTCGCTCTGGGGATTGTCATGAACATCCGCATGAGACGTTTCGTTAACTAGGAATAGAAGATGAGAGAAGTCAGACCTGCTTCCCAAACCTGCGGCGCAGCAGACCGAGGCTGCCCAGCAGTCCTGTCCCCAGAAGCAAAAGGCTTGCAGGCTCGGGCGTCGTAGTAATCTCCGTGCCGAAAACCGAGTCAACACTGGCGACCGCCTGGTTATCAGATTCAAACTGCCCGCCTACAGGGTCCTGTGAGAAGACGATGGAGTTGAAGCCTCCCGCCG
>Ga0208589_1001251_pt1 | contig 10793 bp, 10 predicted proteins | sample NGESurshal092012_2_FD_184486 | JGI IMG/M metagenome (GOLD analysis project Ga0208589, IMG submission 184486) | Arctic peat soil microbial communities from Barrow, Alaska - NGEE Surface sample F53-2 shallow-092012 (SPAdes) | ecosystem: Environmental > Terrestrial > Soil > Wetlands > Peat ... | reverse complement strand
GTAACGCAGCGGTCACTTCAGTTCACGGGAGGTACGCGTGACCGAGACCCTCAAGAAAGGCACCAGGGTCACCGGTGCCGACCGCACCAAGCTGGCGTCAGATCTGAAGAAGAGGTACGACGCGGGGGAGAGCATCCGGTCGCTGGCCGCAGCCACCGGCAGGTCGTATGGGTTCGTGCACCGCATCCTGTCCGAGAACGGGGTCTCGCTGCGTGGCCGCGGTGGCGCGACGCGCGGCAAGGCGCGGGCCAAGCGCTGAGGAGAACATGACGGCCGGACAGTCCGATTTCGCACGGGCCGATCTCGCCCAGGCCGATCTCGCACGGGCTGATCCCACACAGGCCGACCTCGCGCGCGCCGGACTGCGCTTCGACATCGGCGTGCCTGCCCCCGGGGCAGCCACGATCACGCTGGACCGGAGCCAGCGGCGCAACGCGATGACGCCCCGCATGTGGCACGGGCTGGCGGCGATCGGGCGGGCCCTGCCGCCTGAGGTGCGGGTAGTCGTGGTCCAGGGCGCCGGGCCCTCGTTTTCCGCCGGGATAGACCTGCGGCTGTTCACGCCGGAAGGCATCCCCGGCGAGAGCCTGGTCGGGGCCGGCGATCCCGGTTTCGAGGAGTGGATCGCCTCCGTCCAGGCCGGGTTTACCTGGCTGCGCGACCCGGCCATCATGTCGGTGGCCGCCGTGCGCGGGCACGCGATCGGGGCCGGGTTCCAGCTCGCGCTGTCCTGCGATCTGCGGGTACTCGCCGACGACGCCCGGCTGTGCATGAAAGAGCCCGCGCTCGGCCTGGTGCCGGACCTGACCGGGACCAAGCCGCTGGTCGACATCGTCGGCCTGCCCCGGGCCCTGGAGTTGTGCCTGACCAGCCGCACCGTGGGGGCCGCGGAAGCGGCGGCGCTGCGCCTGGCCGAGCTGGTGGTGCCCGGCGCGGAGCTGGACGGCGCGGTCGGTGACCTGGTGGCGGCGCTGCTCGCGGTGGAGCCCGCGGTAGCCCGGGCCACCAAGGAACTCCTCCAGCAGGCCCCGGGCCATACCCTGGAGCAGCAGTCCGCCGCGGAACGCCGGGCGCAGGCCGCACTGCAGCGCACCCGCCTGGCCGCCCAGTCCTGATGTCCGTTCGCCTGTAGCGGACCCGGGAAGATCCGCGACAGTGAGGAGGTTTCCTCGCTCATGTATGGGTCCAGCTGGCACGCGATGCGCTCCTATTACCGGGACTCCGACGTCACCCGGCAGCGGCTGAAGCCCGGCACGGTCCGCAGGATCATGACTTACGCCCGGCCCTATCGCGGCCAGCTCGCCCTGTTCCTGGGCATGAACGCGCTCGCCGCCGTATTCACGGTCGCGGTGCCACTGCTCATGAAGACCATCATCGACCAGGGCATCCTGGCCCGGAACACGGGCGTGGTCATCGCGGTGGCGTCGGTGGTCGCGGGCCTCGCACTGGCCAGCGCGGTGCTCGCGGTCGCGACGCGGTGGTATTCGGCGAAGATCGGCGAGGGGCTGATCTACGACCTGCGCACCGAGGTGTTCTCGCACGTGCAGCGGCAGCCGATCGCCTTCTTCACCCGGGCCCAGACCGGCTCCCTGGTCAGCCGGCTGAACAGTGACGTCATCGGGGCGCAGCAGGCGCTCACCTCGACCCTGGCCGCGGTGGTGTCCAACGCGCTGACCCTGATCCTGGTGCTGATCGCCATGATCAGCCTGTCCTGGCTGGTCACGCTCATCACGCTGGTGATGATCCCGGCGTTCGTGATCCCCGCCCGGCTGGTCGGCCGGCGTCTGCAGCGGCTGACCCGTGAGTCGATGCAGCTGGACGCGGCGATGGGCTCGACCATGACCGAGCGGTTCAACGTGGCGGGCGCGATGCTGGTCAAGCTGTTCGGCAAGCCGGAGCAGGAGAGCGAGGTGTTCGCCGGGCGGGCAGCCCGGGTCCGCGACATCGGCGTGGTCACCGCCATGTACGGGGGGACCCTGTTCATCGCGCTGACCCTGCTGGCCTCCATGGCCACCGCGGTGGTCTACGGGGTAGGCGGCACCCTGGTCATCCACCACGCCTTCCAGATCGGCACGCTGGTCGCGCTGACCGCGCTGCTGGCCCGGCTCTACGGCCCGATCACCTCGCTGTCCAACGTCCAGGTGGACGTGATGACCGCCCTGGTCAGCTTCGACCGGGTCTTCGAGGTCCTAGACCTCAAGCCGCTGATCCAGGAGAAGCCCGGCGCCGTGCCGCTGCGCACCACCGCCACGGCGGGGGACGGCCAGCCTGGCTCCGCCCCCGCGGTCGACTTCCGGCACGTCTCGTTCCACTACCCGGCCGCGAGCGAGGTGTCGCTGGCCTCACTCGAGTCGATCGCGCACGCCGTGCCCGAGCGCGCGGGGAGTGCCCAGCCGGTGCTGCGCGGGGTGACGTTCCAGGCCCCGCCCGGGCAGCTGACCGCGCTGGTCGGGCCGTCCGGCGCGGGCAAGACCACGATCACTCACCTGGTGTCCCGGCTGTATGACCCGGACCAGGGCGCGGTGCTCATCGGCGGGCAGGACCTGCGCGACGTGACCCTGGACTCGCTGCACGACGTGGTGGGCGTGGTCACCCAGGACGCGCACATGTTCCACGACACGATCCGGGCCAACCTCAGCTACGCGCGGCCGGAGGCCACCGAGGCTGACCTGGTCGCGGCTTGCCAGGCGGCGCAGATCTGGGGGCTGATCTCCGCGCTGCCCGAGGGCCTGGACACGGTGGTTGGTGACCGCGGCTACCGGCTGTCCGGCGGGGAGAAGCAGCGGCTGGCCATCGCCCGGCTGCTGCTCAAGGCGCCCTCCGTGGTGGTGCTGGACGAGGCGACCGCGCACCTGGACTCCGAGTCGGAGGCGGCGGTGCAGGCGGCGCTGAAGACCGCGCTGACCGGCCGCACGTCGCTGGTCATCGCGCACCGGCTGTCCACGATCCGGGAAGCCGACCAGATCCTGGTCATCGACGAGGGCCAGGTCCGGGAGCGAGGGACCCATGAGGACCTGCTGGCGGCGGGCGGCCTGTATGCGGAGCTCTACCACACCCAGTTCGCCGGGCAGGAGCCCGCGCCCACCCCGCTGAGCTGACCCCTGCCCGCCTGAGGAAGGCCCGCCTGAGGCCGGCCCACCTGAAGCGGCTCAGATGGCCTGCACTGCGCCGCCGTCGACCGGCAGCATCGTCCCGGTCACGTAACTGGCCGCGGGGGACAGCAGGAACGCCGCGACCCGGCCGAACTCGGCTGGCTCGCCGATGCGGCGCAGCGGGATGCGGTCGGCCAGCGCGTCCGGGGCCGGCCCGAGCTCGCGCAGCCGGTCGGTCGCGATCCAGCCCGGCAGCAGCCCGTTCACCCGGATGCCGCGCGGCCCCAGCTCGTCGGCGAGGGTCTTGGCGAAGCCAGCCAGGCCGGGCCGCAGCCCGTTGGAAATGGCCAGGCCGGCGATCGGGACCCGGACCGATGAGGACAGCACGAACGTGATCGACCCGCCGGCGGTGAGCGCGGCGGCCAGCGCCCGGCTCAGCCGCACCGCCCCGAGGAAGACGCTGCCGAACGCGGCCTGCCAGGCCTCGTCGGGGGTGTCCGCGGCGGTGCCGCCGGGTGGCCCGCCCACGCTGATCAGCGCGCCGTCCAGCCGGCCAAACTCCGACCGGGCCGCGCCGATCAGGCGGTCCGGGGTGGCTGGGTCGGCGTTGTCGGCGGCCACCCCGACTGCGTGCCCGCGGCCCAGGGCGTCGGCGGCCCGTGTCGCGGCTGCGGCGTCGCGGCCGCTCACCACGACGCGTGCCCCCTCCGCGACCAACGCCTCGGCGGTGGCATACCCGAGCCCGCGGCTGCCGCCGGTCACCAGGTAAACCCGTTCCCGCAGGCCCAGATCCACGTCCGCTCCCTCTCGCCGCCGCTTCTAGGCGCCGTAGCCCACCCGGCGCAGTTCCGCGCCGGCGACGGCCTCGATCTCGCCGGCCTGTGCCGGGACCAGTAGGCGGCGCCACGAGCCCGGCTCGGCCGCGGCCGAGTGGCCGGGGGCGGCCGGCTCCAGCAAGTGCACCGGGGTGGACAGGAAGTCAGAGATGGCGGCGGCCGCGTCCGCGGGCTGGCGGACCACGTCCTCGTACCGGAAAGTGATCATCTGGCCGGCGGACAGCTGGCCGCGAAGCCGCGCCATCTGCCGGACCGTGCCCCGCCAGCGCATCGCGCACCTGGCGGTCATGGACAGGTCCGGCCAGGCGGCCCGGTCGGCGTCGGTCTCTACGCCCAGCAAGGGGTGGGGGAACTCGGTGTCGATGTCCACGAACCCGGGCCGGAACCAGGCGAGCACGGACGGATCGGCCAGCATCCCGGCTACCGCATCCCGGCCGTCCCGGATGATCTGCAGGATCCGCGCGTCGGGGAACGCGTCGAGCAGTGCCTCGGCGCAGTACATCAGGTCGGGGCTGGCGTCCCCGTAGCGGATGACCGTCTGCTGGCTCACGCACGGTCCGACGCCATCCAGGCGCCCTGCTTCGCGGCATTGCTGGGTGCAGCCCAGGCAGCAGTCCGCGGTGACCTGCCAGGCCTGGGCGAACGCATCCCGCAGGACGGTCGCGGCGGCGTCGGGCTTCCCCCGGGAGATCGACGGCCGCCGGGCGAAGGCCTGCACCACGGGGATGACCCAGCGCTGGCCCAGCGTGAAGTGGAAGCCGGCGGACCGTTTCAGCGCCCGGGCCAGCAGATCGATGCCGGAGCACGGGGCCCCGATGATGAACACTGGCTGGCGGACCTTCCGCCCGTTGACCACGAGGATGTGCGGGCGTGGCCCAGGGGGGGCCGGGCCGGCGGACACGTCACCCAGGTCCCGGTAGTCGCCCGGGTCGGCGGCGGGGCGGGGGGCCGCGGTCACCGCTCGCCATGCCGCTGGACGGCCGGTGTGCCCGCGTCCGGCGTCCGGGAGTGCGCGCCGGCGTGCCGGTCCAGGTTCAGCGCGGCCTGGATCAACGGCACATGGCTGAAGGCCTGCGGCGTGTTGCCTACCTGCCGCCCGTAGCGGGGGTCGTATTCCTCGCTGAGCAGGCCCAGGTCGTTGCGCAGGCTCAGCAGCCGCTCGAACAGCCCCGCGGCCTCATCGTCCTGGCCGATCATGTGCAGCGCGTTGGCCAGCCAGAAGCTGCAGGCCAGGAACGCACCCTCGCTGCCGGGCAGCCCGTCCGGACTGACCTGGCCCGGGTCCCCCTCCGCTAGCTGGTACCGGCGCACCAGCCCGTCGCTCATCAGCTCACGCTGGACGGCGCGCACCGTCGAGACGACCCGGGGGTCATCCGGCGGCAGGAAACCCACCTCCGGGATCAGCAGGACGGCCGCGTCCAGCTGAGACGAGCCGTAGTACTGCACGAACGCGCCGCGCTCTGCGTCGTAGCCTTTCTCGCAGACCTCGCGGTGAATCTGGTCCCGGGTGGCCTGCCACTTGTCGGCCGGGCCGGCCATCCCGCCTTCCACCGCGCGGACCGCCCGGTCGAAAGCCACCCAGGCCATCACCTTGGAATGCACGAAGTGCCGCCGCGGGCCGCGGACCTCCCAGATTCCCTCGTCCGGCTCGTCCCAGTGCTTCTCCAGGAAGGAGAGCAGGGCGCGCTGGAGCGACCAGGAGTGCCGGTCCACGGCGATGCCGGAGGCCCAGCCGAGCGAGAGCGCGTCGATAACCTCGCCGTACACGTCGATCTGGCGCTGGTTGACCGCCGCGTTGCCGATCCGCACCGGCGCGGAGTTCTGGTAGCCGGGCAGCCAGCCGGCCTCCCATTCATCCAGTCGTCGCTCGCCCGCCACCCCGTACATGATCTGCACGTCGCGCGGGTCACCCGCCACGGCCCGGGCCAGCCAGGTCCGCCAGGCGAAGGCCTCGTCGGTGTACCCGGTGCGCAGCAGGGCCTCCAGGGTGATGGTGGCGTCCCGCAGCCAGCAGTAGCGGTAGTCCCAGTTCCGCACGCCGCCCAGGTCCTCCGGCAGCGACGTGGTGGCCGCGGCCACGATGCCCCCGGTGGGCTGGAACGTCAGCGCCTTCAGGGTGATCAGGGAGCGGACCACCGACTCCCGGTAGGACCCCTGGTAAGTGCAGCGGGACACCCATTCGTCCCAGAATGTCTGGGTCTCTGCCTCAGCCCGGAGCGGCTCGAGGCTTTCCGGCGCGCCCTCGTGCGAGGGCACCCAGATCAGGACGAACGAGACGCGCTCGCCGGCCGTGACGGTGAAGGTGGCCTGGTGCGCCATGCCCCGGCCGGTCAGCGGGATCGGCGTGGCCAGCCAGAGCGCGTCCGGGCCGGCCACGGCCAGCACGTTGCTGTCCACCCGCCGCACCCACGGCATCACCTTCCCGTAGCCGAAGCGCACCCGGAATACGCAGGACATGTCCACTGACCCGGTCAGCCCCTCCACGATGCGCACCAGGGCGGCCGGCTTGCCGTCCCGGGGCGGCATGAAGTCGGTGACCCGGACGGCCCCCGTGGGCGTGCGCCAGTCCGTCTCCAGGATCAGCGTGTCGCCCCGGTACCCCCGGGTGACCGTGATGCCCTCGCCCACGGTCACGGCCTCGCCCGGCGTGCGGGCCTGGCCGGCGCAGGCCCGCTCCATCCTCGGCTGTCCCGTAGTGGGCTGCTCCGAACCGGCGGCGCCACGGCTGGACTGGGCTGGCTGGCTGCCCTGCGAGGGCGGTGAGTCGTCCATGTGATCCACGGCCTCGGCCGCGGCGGCGGGGGCGATGCTCCAGTGCCCGTGCCGGTCGTCGCCGAGCAGCGCGGCGAAGCAGGCGGGGGAGTCGAAGCGGGGCAGGCATAGCCAGTCCACCGAGCCGTCCCGGCTGATCAGGGCCGCCGACCGCATGTTGCCGATGAGGGCATAATCCTCGATCAGGCTGGCCATCGGCACCTCCAGGTAGGAGCCGCGTACCTGGCGGCGCGACGAGTGGCGGGAGTGGTGACCCACCCGCGCATGGTTCCTCCTGCCGGTACCGTACCCGGATCCCCTTGGCCTGTGCTGGCCGTGACCGATCGTAAGCTGTGCACCGTGCATCTACGCGTAGCAGCCCTGACGATCGCTGGCTCCGTGCTGCTGACCGCCGGGCTGGGCGGCTGCGCCAAGTTCGACGCCGCGCTCGGCAAGCAGGAGGTGGTCGTCAACTTCAAGGACGGGACCACCACCGCTACCCGGCTGAAGGTCCGGGCCGCGTGCTCGCACATCCCTGAGGCCAGGCCGGAAGCGCTGCCGACCAACCACCTGGCCTCAGACCACCTGTACGACGTGATCTACCGGGTGGACAACGCCAGCGACGCGCAGATCGCCCGGCTTGACTCGTGTCTGCAAAAGTACCCGTCGGTGACCGGGGTCGACCTGCAAACCGCGGGGGACAGCTGAGGCACGGGCGGGCCAAGTTGCCCGAGGCTCTTGCCCTTCGGTTCGGGCAACAGGGTGATAGTCAGAACCATGCCGACCGCGGCTGCGATCGCCGCGTCTATCTCCGCACCACGCAAGCCCATCGAGGCGGCGCCATGTCAGGGAACAGGTAGGCGCCGGCGGACGCGCCCATCTTGATCCCGTACAAGATGATGAACGCCGCGGTGACGGTCGCCGTGCTGGGGATGAGGGCCAGGATCTCCGGCGTGGAGATGGCGTTGCCGCGCTCTGCGGGGGCCGGTGCCAGCGAGAACAGGCTGCCTACCGCGGGTGTTCTTCCCTGAGTACTCGCTCATGATCGTGGCTGAGACCGGGAAGCCGCCGCCGATGCCGATGCCAGGGACGGCGCGGGAGATAAGCAAGAACGTGTAGTCCGGCGCGCACGCGGACGTGATGGCTCCGATGGCCAGGGTGATCGAGTTCAGCAATGAGACCTCGCTGGGGTCCAGGTGCCACTGGCCTTTCAGCAGGTAGACCAGGATGCCGATGACGAAGAGGTCGTAGGCATCGGGGAGGCCCCGTGCGGGCGGCTGCGGCCCGAGCTGGCTCACCTGGCGACAGTAAGCAGCGAACCGAAAGCGGAGAGTAACAGAACGGAGCCCGGAGCACAGTCGCTTAGTTAACAAATAGCAACTATAGCGTCACTTCACGTATCAAGGTGCTGACGAGTCAGGTCCCGAAAGATCATCCCATCAGCCCCTGCACGCCGCGTCCGCGGCGGATTTGCGCCCCCGGTCAGTGGGTATGGTTTAATCGGCCTTGCCTATCAAACAGATCGACATACTAACCTGATCGACAAGGTGGTCCTTAGATGAGACGAGCGGTACTTGCGGCAGCAGGGGCGGCAGCTATCACGGCGCTAGCGGCCGGGTGCGGGTCGTCCGCGGCCTCATCCGGCTCCGGAAGCGGGAGCAGCAGTAGCAGCGCCAGCAGCCACGTGACGCTGCGGCTGGGCTTTCTGGCTAACATCACCCACGCCCCGGCCCTGGTCGGGCTGAACAAGGGATTCTTCACCAAGAACCTGGGCAACGGGGTCACGCTGAAGACCTCGGTCTTCAGCTCCGGCACGCAGGAGACCACCGCGCTGCTGGCCGGCCAGCTGGACGCGGCCTACGTCGGCCCCAACCCGGCCATCAATGCCTGGCAGAAGTCCAGCGGCAAGGCCATCAAGATCATCTCCGGGGCGGCTTCCGGCGGCGCGGCGCTCGTGGTCAAGCCGAGCATCAGCAGCGTCAGCCAGCTCAAGGGCCAGAAGCTGGCCACGCCGTCGCTGGGCAACACACAGGACGTGGCGCTGCGCTACTACCTCAAGTCCCACGGCCTGACCACCACCCAGACCGGCGGCGGCGACGTCTCCGTCACGCCGATCACGCCGAACTCGGACGCGGTGCTGGAGTTCAAGTCGGGCCAGATCGCCGGCGGCTGGGAGCCCGAGCCCTACGCGGCCGAGATGGTCGCGGACGGCGGTAAGGAGCTGGTGAACGAGGCCAGCCTGTGGCCGGGCGGCAAGTTCGTGACCACCAACCTCGTCGTCTCCCAGCCCTTCCTGAAGGCGCACGCCAGCGTGGTCAGCGACCTGCTCAAGGGGAACATCGAGTCGATCAAGTACATCAACGCAAACAGCTCGGCCGCTGCGACGGCCGCGAACGCCGAGCTGACCACGCTGCTCGGCAAGGGCCTGAAGAGCTCCGCCCTGGCGGCGTCCTTCAAGACGATCACCTTCACCAACGACCCGATCGCATCCTCGCTGGCCACCGACGCCAAGCACGCCGAGGCGGTGGGGCTGCTCCAGCCGGTCAACCTGAACGGCATCTACGACCTAGGTCCGCTCAACGCCCTGCTGAAAGCCGACGGAGAAGCACAGGTGAGCCCATGAGCCTTGATTCACGAGGTGCTACGCCCCCAGGAGTCCTCCTGGGGGCGTCAGCCCATTCCCAGGCGGTGACCGGAGCCCCCATGACGACTGATCCCCGGCCTCGAGAGACCAAGACCGACGAGACCAGGGCCGGGACGGCCATCCAGATCAGCGAGGTGTCCAAGACCTTCGGCCGGGGTGACACGGCGCTGCTGGCTCTGGACCGGATCTCGCTGTCCGTCGCCCCGGGCGAGTTCGTCTGCCTGATCGGCGCGTCCGGGTGCGGCAAGAGCACCCTGCTCTCCCTGGCCGCAGGCCTGGACGCGCCCACCTCGGGCACGGTGGACACCGGCGAGCGCCGGGTGTCGCTGATGTTCCAGGAGTCCGCGCTGTTCCCCTGGCTGACCGCGGCGAAGAACGTGGAAATGCCGATGCGCGCCAGTGGCGTGCCGAGGGCGGAACGCCGGGAGCGGGTGGCCGAGCTGCTCGACCTGGTGCAGCTGAGCTCGTTCGGCGACAAGCGGCCTCACGAGCTGTCCGGCGGGATGCGGCAGCGGGTCGCGCTGGCCCGGTCCCTGGCCCAGGACGCGGACGTGCTGCTGATGGACGAGCCGTTCGGGGCGCTCGACGCGATGACCCGGGACCTGCTGCACGAGGTCCTGGAGGGCATCTGGCGGCGGCGCCAGCTGAGCATCCTGTTCGTCACCCACGAGGTGCGCGAGGCGGTCCGCCTGGGCGACCGGGTGGTGCTGCTGAGCAGCCGGCCCGGCCAGGTGATCGGCGAATTCCCGGTGGACTTCGAGCGCCCGCGGGGGATGGACTCCGCGGAGACCGTGGGGCTCGCCATCAAGATCAAGGACCGGCTGCGTGAGGAGATCGTCCGCCATGGCCATTGAGACCCCGCAGGAGCCGGCCGCGGCCCTGGCCGGCCTGGACAAGCTGGAGCTGGCCCCGCCGCAGCAGGCTAAGCGGCATCTCGCCGCCAAGGCCTGGGCGGCGGCCTGGCCCAAGCTGCTGGCCCTGGTGCTCGCCCTGGCCATCTGGCAGCTGATCTACCTCAGCGGCTTCAAGAGCGCGATCCTGCCCGGCCCGGCGACGACCCTGACTGACCTGTGGCACCAGCTGCACAGTGCCCTGCTCTGGACGGCACTCGGCACCACGCTGCGCCGCGCGGTCATCGGGTTCGCGCTGGCCCTGGTCATCGGCACGGTGGTGGGCGCCCTGGTCTCCCGGATCAGGCCGCTGCGGGCCGCGGTCGGCTCCCTCATCACCGCGCTGCAGACGCTGCCGTCGATCGTGTGGGTCCCGTTCGCAATCATCCTGTTCGGGGCGAACACCACCGCCATCCTGTTCGTGATCATGATGACCGCGGCACCTGCGATCGCTAACGGTCTTATCGCGGGAGCGGACTTCCTGCCGCCGCTCCTGCTGCGTGCGGGCAAGACCATGGGGCTGCGCCGGGTCTCCCTCTACCGGCACGTGATCATGCCGGCCACCCTGCCCGCCTACGTG
>Ga0208589_1001250_pt1 | contig 10795 bp, 8 predicted proteins | sample NGESurshal092012_2_FD_184486 | JGI IMG/M metagenome (GOLD analysis project Ga0208589, IMG submission 184486) | Arctic peat soil microbial communities from Barrow, Alaska - NGEE Surface sample F53-2 shallow-092012 (SPAdes) | ecosystem: Environmental > Terrestrial > Soil > Wetlands > Peat ... | reverse complement strand
CGGAGCTGACCGGCCGGCCCGAGCCCGGTGACCGGCTGCTGCTGAACACCAGCGCGCTCACGCTCGGCCTGGGCACTGGCGGCTACGCGCTGGTGGTGGCGCTGCCCGACCGGCTCCCGCCTGACCCGGCCGGCCCCGGGCACCTGGTCAAGGCCCGCTACACGCCCATGCAGGCGACCGTGCTCGGCGCCGACGAGCAGGGCTCACCACACCACGACGTGCTGCGCGACGCCGACGACCTCGGCGGGGTACCGGTGGTTATCGCCGACCTGCATTCGGCGCTGCCGGCCGTGCTGGCCGCGCTGCGCGCCGGCCGGCCGGCTGCTGATCCGCCGGCCGCCGTGTACGTGATGCTCGACGGCGGCGCGCTGCCCGCGTGGTTTTCCCGCAGCTGCGCCGGGCTGCGCGAGGCCGGCTGGCTGCGCGGGACGGTGACCGTGGGCCAGTCCTTCGGCGGTGACCTCGAGACGGTCACACTGCACACCGGCCTGCTCGCCGCCCGGCACGTGCTCGGCGCCGACGTCGTCGTGGTGGCGCAGGGGCCGGGCAACCTGGGCACCGGCACCCCGTGGGGCTTTTCCGGGGTGGCGTGCGGCGAGGCGGTGAACGCGGCCGCGGTGCTCGGCGGCCGGCCGGTCGCCTCGCTGCGGGTGAGCGAGGCCGATCCGCGGGAACGCCACCATGGGGTGTCCCATCATAGCCTGACCTCGTACGGGCGGGTCGCGCTGGCCCGGGCCGACGTGGTCGTCCCCGAGCTGCCCGGGGCGTTCGGTGTCCAGGTGGCGGCCCAGGCCGCCGCGCTGGCCGGCCGGCACACGCTGGTCAGCGTGAGCACCGATGGCCTGGCCGAGGTGCTGCGTGGCTGCCCGGTCCGGCTGTCCACCATGGGCCGCGGCCTGGCGGAGGACCTGGCGTACTTCCTGTCCGCGGCCGCGGCCGGGCGGCACGCGGCCGCCCTGCTGAGCCGCCAGCCGCCCGGCCCCCGATCGCAATAGGCCGGCTCCCCGACTAACCCTCCCGTCCCCCAAACCCCGCCAGCCCCCGCCCATCCCCAGCCCCGTTCGTGATCATGACACCGATCTCGCGGCCAGTGTGGCGGCGGAGGTCACCGACTTGTGGCGGGGAGGTCACTGTGACTGGCGGGGACCTGGGACCGGCGTTTCTGAGCCGGGATGCAGCGGGCCGGGGTACCGGGGCCAGGGTGCTGGGGGTGCGAGGGCGCGGGGTGCGGAAGACGGGCGCCGATCAGGTTGGCGAGGAAAGTGACCCCGAGGCCCGTGACTCAGCCCGAGGCCGTCCGGCCAGGGAACGGACGGGGCAAGCATGGCCGCGTCCAGGGTGGCAGGGGTCCGCACCGCTGCCCCCGCCAGCCTGCTCTGCCCGTCAGCCTGGTCGACCTGGCGGAGGAGCCGGCCTGCGTGCGCCCGCGCCGGTGGTGCTGGCCCCGGCACCCGGCGGGGGCAGACCCGGGCGCAGCGGGAGAATGAGACGAGGCGCCGGGCAAATCCGGTACCCCGATCAGTAAGAGGAGCCTGCATGCGACTCTCGTCCTTCATCCGCGATATGCCTGCCCGGGTCAGCGCGGGCGCCTTCATCCTTAATTCTGGCCTGAGCAAACTCTCGGCTGACGAGCAGACCGCCACCGGGCTGCACCAAATGGCAACGGGAGCGTATCCGTTCCTGGGCAGGATGAAGCCGCAGGATTTCGCCCGCCTGCTGGGCGCGGGTGAGGTCGCGGTCGGATCCGCCTTGCTGCTGCCAGTGGTGCCATCCGGCGTGGCCGGCGCACTCCTGACCGGGTTCTCCGGCGGCCTCCTCGGCCTGTACATCAGGATCCCCGGCATGCGCCAGGAGGGCAGCCTGCGCCCGACCCGTCAGGGCATCCCGCTGGCCAAGGACAGCTGGCTGCTGGGCATCGGCGTCAGCCTGCTGCTTAGCGACCTGACCGACCGGGTCTCGTCCAGTAAGAGCTAACCGAGCTGAAGCTCTAGCGCCGACCGGGGGTGGGAAGCTGCCCGCCGCACCACCGCCGATCCGCCGGCGGATGGCGGGGGGTCCAGGCGGGTCGCCCCCCTCGGACCAGTACAGCTCAGCCCGCAGTGGGGCTGACCGCTCCAACGATGTCAACCACGAACACGAGGGTGTCGGTGCCCTTGATCCCCGCCTGCGAGCTGCCCGTCTTCCCATAACCTTCGGCGGGCGGGACGACCAGCATCACCCGGCTGCCCACGGTCTGCCCGATCAGGCCCTTGTCCCAGCCCGTGATGACCTGGCTCGGCGTAGCACCGATCGTGAACCCGAACGGCTCACCCCGCGACCACGACGAGTCGAAGACCTTGCCGGTCCGCCAGATCTCGCCCACGTACTGGGCGACCACCGTCTGCCCCTTGGCCACCACCGGGCCGGTTCCCTTGATCAGCGTCTTGGTCACCAGTCCCGTCGGCGGTTTCGCGGACTTCGGGATCGTGATGGTGGGGGCCGCCCCGGCCTTGGCCGTGACGGTGGGCAGCGAGCCGCCGCCGCTGGACACCTTGCTGCCCGTGGCCGACGCGTTGTTGGCGAACTCCTTGATCATGTCCACCACGAACACCAGCGTGTCGTTCGCGGTCACCCCGGCCTGGGAGTTCCCGGTCTTGCCGTAGCCCTCGGCCGGCGGGATGACAGCCAGCACCCGGCTGCCCATCTTCTTGCCCTGCAGAGCGCTCTCCAGACCGGGCAGCAACGTGCCGGCGAACAGCTGCGGGCTCTTAGACGTGAACGTGCTCTCGGCGAGCTTGCTCGTCTTGCCGCTCCAGACGTAGACCGCGTAGTTCCCGACGAAGGCGTCCGACTTGGTCAGCGCCGGGCCAGTCCCCTTGACCAGGGTCTTGGTCACCAGCGTCTTCGCGGCGGTCTCCTTAGGAATATTGACGGTCGGAACCGTGCCGAACTGCCCCTTTACCGAGACGCTGGGGCTGGACGAGGAGGACGTAGATGATCCGCATCCGGCCAGGGCCAGGACGGCCAGCAGGGGGACGGACAGCAGGGCGGCAATGCGTCGCATAAAAAGGGAACCTTGTCATCTCCGACGTTGAAGCGACGCCAGCCTACCGGCATCAACGAACCACAGTGCGCAGGTTCCGCTGCCAGGTCATTACGGTATCTGCACCAATCCGCAAGAAACCGGGCCAGCCGCCGGAACACGCCTCCGACCTGCGGCGCAGCCCACGGCCGGAAAAGGCGCTTCGCTCGATTATCAGGAAATCCACAGGTTGCCGGCCTGCGGCAGTGCCCACGTGAAGGCCCGTTGCGGAAACAAAACGGGACCGCGGGCCGGCCCGCGGCCAGGCGGCCACCTGCTGCGCTGAGCTTCCTGCCCGCTCAGCTACCAGCCTGCGATGAGCTTCTCCACCCGCTCAGCTACATACCTGCGATGAGCTTCTCCACCCGCTCATCGACGGCCCGGAACGGGTCCTTGCACAGCACCGTCCGCTGGGCCTGGTCGTTGAGCTTCAGGTGGACCCAGTCCACGGTGAAGTCACGGCGCCGCTCCTGGGCGCGGCGGATGAACTCGCCGCGCAGCCGGGCCCGGGTGGTCTGCGGGGGGACGGACTTGGCCTCGAAGATGTCGATGTCCCGCGCGGTCCGGGCCACCGCCCCGCGCCGTTGCAGCAGGTAGTACAGGCCGCGGCCGCGGTGCACGTCGTGGTAGGCCAGGTCGAGCTGGGCCACCCGGGGCGAGGACAGCGCCAGGTCGTGCTTGCCGCGGTACCGCTCGATCAGCTGGTACTTGGTGATCCAGTCGATCTCGCGGTCGACCAGCCCGAAGTTGCCGGTGTCCACCGCGTGCAGGGTGCGCTCCCACAGGTCCAGTACCCGCTGGGTGATCGCGTCGGCCCCGCGCCGGTCAGTGAAGTCCTTGGCCTTGGCCAGGTACTCACGCTGGATGTCCAGCGCGCTGGCCTCCCGCCCGTTAGCCAGCCGGACCTTGCGGCGGCCGGTCATGTCGTGGCTGACGTCCCGGATGGCCCGGATCGGGTTCTCCAGGGTCAGGTCGCGCATCACCGTGCCCGCCTCGACCATCCGCAGCACCAGGTCGGTCGCGCCGACCTTGAGCAGCATCGTGGTCTCGCTCATGTTCGAGTCGCCGACGATCACGTGCAGCCGCCGGAATCGCTCTGCGTCCGCGTGCGGTTCGTCCCGGGTGTTGATGATCGGCCGGGACCGGGTGGTGGCCGAGGACACACCCTCCCAGATGTGCTCGGCCCGCTGGCTGACGCAGTACACCGCGCCGCGCGGGGTCTGCAGCACCTTGCCCGCGCCGCAGATCACTTGCCGGGTGACCAGGAACGGGATCAGGATGTCGGCCAGCCGGCCGAACTCGCCGTGCCGGCCCACCAGGTAGTTCTCGTGGCAGCCGTAGGAGTTGCCCGCCGAGTCGGTGTTGTTCTTGAACAGGTAGATGTCCCCGGCGATGCCTTCTTCGCGCAGCCGCCGGTCGGCGTCCACCAGCAGGCCTTCGAGGATGCGCTCGCCGGCTTTGTCGTGCACCACCAGATCGAGGATGTTGTCGCACTCGGGTGTGGCGTACTCGGGGTGGCTGCCCACGTCCAGGTAGAGGCGCGCCCCGTTGCGCAGGAACACGTTGCTGCTCCTGCCCCACGAGACCACACGGCGGAAGAGGTACCTGGCTACCTCGTCCGGGGACAGCCGCCGGCTGCCGCGGAAGGTGCAGGTGACCCCGTATTCGTTCTCAAGCCCGAAGATTCGTCTGTCCATGGTCGCTCACTAGACCCTACGACACGTCGGCGCGCGCCCGCACCAGGTGGGGTGGGTCAGAAAGCGTGTCGCGGCCACGCCCCGGCTCTTCACGCGCTGCGTCACCAGTCGACGGCGATGTACTTGGTTTCGGTGAACTCCAGCAATCCGTCGTGCCCCCCCTCGCGGCCGATCCCGGACTGCTTTACCCCGCCGAACGGGGCTGCCGGGTCCGAGACCACGCCGCGGTTGATGCCGATCATCCCGGCCTCCAGGGCCTCGGCCACCCGCAGCGAGCGGCGCAAGTCCCGGGTGTAGACGTAGGAAACCAGCCCGTATTCGGTGTTGTTGGCCCAGGAGACCACCTCGGACTCCGAGCTGAACCGGACGATCGGGGCGACCGGGCCGAAGATCTCCTCGTCCAGGATCCCCGCGCCGGGCGGGACGTTGTCCAGCACGGTCGGCGCGTAGAAGTAGCCGCGGCGGTCCGGGACGGAGCCCCCGGTGACGACCCGGCTGCCGGCGCTGGTGGCCTCGTCCACCAGGCTGGCCACCTTGGACCGGGTGTCCTCGTTGACCAGCGGGCCCAGCTCGGTACCCTCGTCCAGGCCCGGGCCGACCTTGAGCGCCCCGAGCCGCGCCGCGAACGCCGCGGTGAACTCGTCGGCGACCGCTTCGTGGACGTAGAAACGGTTGGCGGCGGTGCACGCCTCGCCGCCGTTGCGCATCTTGGCCAGGAAAGCCCCGTCCAGGGCCGCGCTGATGTCAGCGTCCTCGAAGATCAGGAAGGGCGCATTGCCGCCCAGTTCCATGGAGCAGTTGATCACGTTGTCCGCCGCGGCCTTCAGCAGCACCCGGCCGACCTCGGTGGACCCGGTGAAGGACAGCTTGCGGACCCGGGGATCGGCCAGCACGGTCTGGCTGAACCGGCTGGCCGAGGACGTCGTGATCACGTTCACCACGCCGTCCGGCACGCCGGCCTCGTTCAGGATCTCGGCCACCGCGAGCGCGGTCAGCGGCGTCTCCTTGGCAGGCTTGAGGACCACGGTGCAGCCGGCGGCGAGGGCCGGCCCGATCTTGCGGGTGGCCATCGCGGCCGGGAAGTTCCACGGGGTGATCAGCACGCTGACGCCCACCGGCTGGCGCTGGACCAGGATGCGGTTGGCGCCGGACGGCGCGGTGAGGACCGAGCCGTCCAGCCGGACCGCCTCCTCGGCGTACCAGCGGAAGAACTCGGCGGCGTAGATCACCTCACTGCGTGCGTCCGGCAGTGCCTTGCCGTTCTCCAGGACCATCAGCCGGGCCAGCGCGTCAGCCTTGGCGATCATCAGCGACCAGGCCCGGCGCAGGCACTCGGCCCGCTCCCGGGGCGCGGTTGCGGCCCAGCCGGGCAGCGCGGCCGAAGCGGCGCTCACGGCGTCGAGCGTGTCCTCAGCCGTGGCGTCGGCCACGTCCGCGATGATCTCCTCGGTGGCGGGGTCGGTCACGCCGATCAGCCCGCCGTCGCGGCCCTTGGTCCACTGGCCGCCGATCAGCAGCCCGGTGGGCACGTCGATCCCGGTCGTGGCCGCCAGGTCCGCCATACTGCCTGTCAATCGTCCTCCAGGGTCGTGCCGAGCACCTCGGTCATCATCCCCGACACTAAGCGGATCCCGGGCCCACGCGCTAGCCGCCCGGCGGCCCGACGATAGCTGGACGCCTAGGGGGTGACCCCGTCATCAGGGCTGGCGGCCTCGCCGGGCTGTGGCTCTTCCGGTGCCGGGCTGACCGCGCCAGTGCCCTCCTCGGCCGCCGCCTCGGTCAGCAGCAGCTCCAGCCGGGCCCCGGTCAGCCTGCGGAACGTCCGGTGCGCCCGGTCGCGGGCCAGGATGCCCACTTCGAGCTGGCTGGCACTCAGCTCGGTGCCCTCGCCGTTGCCCTGGCCCTGGCCCTGGCCTGCCAGGCCCGCGATCGCAGCGCCCAGCGCCCGGACCAGCGGGAGGCCGTCCGCGTAGTGGTCCTTGAGCACCGCCGTGACCTGATCGGCCTGGCCGCCCATGGCCACGAAGCCGTGCTCCTCTGCCACCGAGCCGTCGAACGTGATCCGGTAGATCTGGTCGTCGACCGGCGACTCGCCGACCTCGGCCACCACCAGCTCGACCTCGAAGGGCTTGTTGCTCTCGGTGAAGAACTGCCCCAGGATCTGCGCGTACCAGTTAGCCAGGCCGCGGGCGGTCACGTCACTGCGGTCGTACTGGTACCCGGTGTAGTCCGCGTACCTGACCCCCGCCTTGCGCAGGTTCTCGAACTCGTTGTAGCGGCCGACCGCGGCGAACGCGATGCGATCGTAGATCTCGCTGATCTTGTGCAGGGCGCTGGACGGGTTCGGCGCCACGAACAGGATGCCCCCGTCGTACTGGATCACCACCCCGCTGCGGCCGCGGGCGATGCCCTTCCGGGCGTAATCCGCCTTGTCCTTCATCGCCTGCTCAGGCGACACGTAGAACGGCATACTCACCGCAGCTTTACCCCTACTCGTAACGGCGCTACTGGAATGGCGGCTGGTCAGGCGGGAGCGCGGGTCACCCGCTCAGGCCGGGCGACAGGTTCAGCGGCGCGACCGGCCCGGAAGGCTCCCTGGTCCGCTCCTCCACGACGGTCCGGGCGTACTCGCCCGCTTCCGCGTCCGAGAGGCGGCGGAACCCATCGGCGGTGATCATAGCCACCACCGGGTAGATCTGCCTGGCCAGGTCCGGGCCGCCGGTCGCCGAGTCGTCGTCGGCCGCGTCGTACAGGGCCTGCATCAGGGCCAGGACCACCGCCCGGTCGGACATGTCCTCGGTGTAGAGCTTCTTCAGCGATCCCTTGGCGAATATGGACCCCGAGCCGATGGCGTGGAAGGGACGCTCTTCGTACCGGCCGCCGGCCACGTCATAGCTGAAGATCCGCCCCCGGCCAGCGACCTCGTCGTAGCCGGCGAACAGCGGGACGACCACCAGCCCCTGCATGGCCGCGCCCATGTTGCCGCGGACGAACGCGGACAGCCGGTTCGCCTTGCCCTCCAGGGACAGCGTCCGGCCCTCAAGCTTCTCGTAGTGCTCCAGTTCCAGCTGGAAGAGCCGGACCAGCTCCATCCCGATCCCGGCCACGCCCGCGATGCCGACCGCGGAGAAGTCGTCGCTGCGGAACACCTTCTCGATGTCCCGCTGCATGATCATGTTTCCCGCGGTGGCGCGCCGGTCACCGGCCATGACCACGCCGTCCGCGAAACGGGCGGCCACGATCGTGGTCGCGTGCGGCAGTTGCGGGCCTGCGCCCTCGCTTCCGGCGCCGGTGACCCCCGAAGCGCCGCCCACCCGGGTGGCGGCCGCAGCGCCGGCCCCCGGGAGCAGCTCAGGGGCGCACTCGGCCACTAGGTCAGCGAATGACGATGTGCCAGCGTCCATGCACGCCGCAATGAACTTCCCGGCAAACAAGCCAGAACCCACGCTCAGTCCTCCCGGTTAGACCGCGCCCGATACCTGACCCGACCCTACTGCGGCCACGCGCTGGCCGCGCATACGGCTTGTCAGCCCAGCGCGAACCCGGCCGGGCTGCCGCCCGGGCGCGCCCCGTGGTGAACTCTGCGGGGGGCCGCCGTCACTGGCCGCCCTTCTGCACGTAAGACCGGACGAACTCCTCAGCGTTCTCCTCGAGCACCTCGTCGATCTCGTCGAGGATCGCGTCTACGTCGTCGGCCAGTTTCTCCTGGCGCTCCTTGACCTCGCCCGATGCCTGCGGCTCCGCCTCCTCGGCGTCCTCAGTACGCTTCGAGGTTTGCCGCTGACCGCCAGTGTCTTTCGTCGCCATGCCCGAAACCTCCGTGCTACAAGGGTCATCCTCGGCTTAACCGTATCCTCGCCTGCCGATGGCCTGTCCAACCCTGAAATCGGGCATCGGGATCAGGCGCCTCAATAATGCCCTGCCGATGTGTCCTGGTCCCCGGCGTGCCTGCCGGGGCTGCGGCCCCGGAGCGGGGCGCTCACGGGTGCCGGAAGGGCCACGGGGCCGAGGGCGATCGTAGGACCCCGCGGGTGGTTGGGGTCAGTTCTCGCCGGTGAGCGCGGCTACCAGTTCCACGGCGGTCCGGCACCGGTCGAGCAGGCCGCCCACGTGGGCTCTGGTCCCGCGGAGCGGCTCCAGGGTGGGCACCCGCTGCAGCGACTCGCGGCCGGGTATGTCGAATATCACCGAGTCCCAGGAGGCGGCGGCCACCGACTCCGGATACTGCTGCAGGCACCGGCCGCGGAAGTAGGCCCGGGTGTCCTCCGGCGGCGTCTCGATGGCCCGGGTCACGTCCTCCTCGGTCACGAGCTGCACCATCCTGCCCCGCGCGGCGAGCCGGTTGTATAGCCCGCGGGTAAGCCGGACGTCGGAGTACTGCAAGTCGACCAGCTGGAGCTTGGGATGCCCCCAGGCCAGCCCCTCACGGGTCCGGTAGCCCTCGAGCAGCTCCAGCTTGGCCACCCAGTCCAGTTCCCGGGACGCCAGCATCGGGTCCTCGGCCAGCCGGATCAGCACGGATTCCCAGCGGGCCAGCACGTCCGCGGTCATGTCATCGACGTCGGACCCGAACTTGTCCTCGGTGTACTTGCGGGCCAGCTCGAGGTACTCCATCTGCAGCTGGACCCCGGTCATCTTCCGCCCGTCGCGCAGGGTAAGCAGATGGCGGCAGGTGGGGTCGTGCGAGATGGCCCGGAGCTCGGCCACCGGTGACTCGACCGACAGGTCACCGCCGAGGAACTTGTCCTCGATCATGGCCAGGACCAGCGCGGTGGTGCCGAGCTTGAGGTAGGTGCTGACCTCGCTCATGTTCGCGTCGCCGATGATGACGTGCAGGCGGCGGTACTTCTCCGGGTCGGCGTGCGGCTCATCCCGGGTGTTGATGATGGGCCGCTTCAGCGTGGTTTCCAGGCCCACCTCGACTTCGAAGAAGTCGGCGCGCTGGCTGATCTGGAAGCCGTCCTCGCGGCCGTCGGCGCCCAGGCCCACCCGCCCGGCCCCGCACACCACCTGCCGGGACACGAAGAACGGGGTGAGGTGCCGGACGATGTCCGCGAACGGCGTGGCCCGGCGCATCAGGTAATTCTCGTGGCAGCCGTAGGAGGCGCCCTTGTTATCGGTGTTGTTCTTGTAGAGCTGGATCGGCTGGCTGCCGGGTATGGTGGCCGCCTTGGCGGCGGCCTCGGCCATGACCCGCTCCCCCGCCTTGTCCCAGATGACCGCCGCCAGCGGGTTGGTGCATTCCGGCGCCGAGTACTCCGGGTGGGCGTGGTCCACGTACAGCCGGGCCCCGTTGGTCAGTATCACGTTGGCCAGGCCGAGGTCCTCGTCGGTCAGCTGGGTGGCGTCCGCCGACTCCCGGGCCAGGTCGAACCCGCGGGCGTCCCGCAGCGGGTTCTCTTCCTCGAAGTCCCACCGCGCCCGCCGGGCGCGGGCCGAGGAAGCCGCCTGGTAGGCGTTGACGACCTGGGACGAGGTAATCATGGCATTTGCCCCAGGCTGACCAGGGACCGAGATGCCGAACTCGGTCTCGGTCCCCATCACCCGCCGAACGCTCATATCAGGCAGCCTAGTGCCGGCCGGCCGGGCGCGGGACGGGTGACCCGCCGCACGCGCCCGGCGCAATATCGGTGACGGTCCGGGCGTCCTGGAAACGCGCCACCGCGCCTGCCCAGGTCAGAGGTACTGCCCGGTATTGGCCACCGTGTCGATGGAACGCCCGGCCTCGGTGCCCTGCTTGCCGGAAACCAGGGTCCGGATGTACACGATCCGCTCGCCCTTCTTGCCGGAGATGCGGGCCCAGTCGTCCGGGTTGGTGGTGTTCGGCAGATCCTCGTTCTCACTGAACTCATCCACGCAAGCGGCCAGCAGGTGGGCGACGCGCATGCCCTTCTGCCCGGTGTCGAGGAACTCCTTGATGGCCATCTTCTTGGCCCGGGCCACGATGTTCTCGATCATCGCGCCGGAGTTGAAGTCCTTGAAGTACAGGACCTCCTTGTCCCCGTTGGCGTAGGTGACCTCGAGGAACCGGTTCTCC
>Ga0208589_1001249_pt1 | contig 10799 bp, 9 predicted proteins | sample NGESurshal092012_2_FD_184486 | JGI IMG/M metagenome (GOLD analysis project Ga0208589, IMG submission 184486) | Arctic peat soil microbial communities from Barrow, Alaska - NGEE Surface sample F53-2 shallow-092012 (SPAdes) | ecosystem: Environmental > Terrestrial > Soil > Wetlands > Peat ... | reverse complement strand
ACGCGTCCGAGCCCACCCCCGCGCGCCCCCCGGCCGCCACCGCCCCGGTCCGCTGGATTGCCCTGATCGCGGCCGTCGCGTTCGCCGTCGAGCTGGCCGTGAGCGCCCGGTACGGCTACCACCGCGATGAGCTGTACTTCCTGGCCGCCGGCCAGCACCCAGGCCAGCCGGTTCTGGGCGATCGGACTGTTCTGCTTGGCGGCCTTGCGCAGCAGCGCTACCGCGGCGGGCTGGTTTCGCGGCGTGCCGCTGCCGTTATAAAGCGCGATGGCGTATTCGACCTCGGCCTCGACATTGTCGGCCAATGCCGCTGCCTGCAGCAGCCGTACCGATTTCTCGATGTCCTTGGGGACCGCCGTGCCGTCCTTGTAGAACGTCGCCAGCGCATATTGCGCTTCCGGATTGCCGGCGTCGGCGGCAACCCGCAGCAATTCCGCCGCGCGCTTCATGTCCTGCGGCAGGATCTGGCCGTCGATGTAGAGCAGCGCCAGATTATACGCCGCTTTCGAACTGCCGAGCTTGGCCGAGGAGGCCAGCAGTTTCGCGGCTTCCTCGCCGCCGCCCGCGCCGCCGCGCCCGCTGAGCCTTAGCATCGCCAGCGCGAACATGCCTTCGCGGTCGCCGCCGGCGGAGGCGCGCCGGTACCAGTCGATCGCCTTGTCGTAGTCGCGCTTGACGCCGAGCGCGTTGGCGTAGAGCTCGCCGAGCATCGTCATCGCCTTCGGATCGCCCTTGTCCTGGACACGCTTGGTGGCGAGATCGAAGGCGGTCTTGTACTGGCCGCGCTGATAGGCGGCGTAGACATAATCGGCGTTGGGATCGTCGGGGACGGGCGCAGGCGTCACCGTCTCGGCGGGCGTCGGTGTCGCCTCCGGTTTGGGGGCCGCGGCCGGCTTCTTGATGGTCTCCTTCACGGTCTCCTTGGCCGTCTCGCGCGGTTTCGGCCTGGGCTTGGCCGCAGGCTTGCTCGCTTCCGGTGTCGGCGTCGCGACGCCCGGCGGCGCCAGCGAGACCTGCGCGGTCGCAGCACCGGCGAGACACCACAGGGCGCCTGCAAGCATCGTTGTGAGGATCGATATGGAACGCAGGATCTTCATTCCGGCGCTATCCCTGCTCCGCCCCGACTTTTCCGGATATTTTGTAAGCCTGCCTGATCGCCTGTTCCACCTCCGCCAGCGCCGCGGCGGCGCCCCGCGAATCCGCCCAAATGAAATCGCCGACCAGCACGAAATCGGCGCCGGCGGCGGCGAATTCTTGCGCCTCGTCGATCGACGCCGCGAAGCCGACGCAGGGCGGCTCGAACAATTCGGCCCACCATTGCAGGCGCTCGGCGATGGCTTCGACCGAAGGCCGCTGTCCGTGGGCATCGGGCTCGCCGAACAACACATAGTCGGCGCCGGCTTCGCCCGCCGCCATCGAATCGTGCCGCGTGACCAGGCCACCGACGCCCACGATGCGGTCGGGTTTCAGGCTCGGCAGCGCTTCCTGAAACGCCTCGATGCCGTTCACATGGGCGCCATCGGCGCCGCCGCGCGCGACCAGTTCGACATTTCCATCGAGCAACAGAGCCGCGCCGCTCGACTGCACCACGGGCGCCAGCGTTTTGACGCGGGTGATCATGCTGCGCTGGTCGGTCGGCTTGAGCCGCAGCAGCACCGCTGCGACATCGGCGACCGCGAGCGCACCGGCAAGGTTCGCCGCCAGGGCGGACGAATCGTCCACAGCGGGCGTCGCCAGATAAAGCCTGGGCATCGGGCGCGGTGGAACCGCTTTATTGTTGGCCATGATCGGCTAGGTGCCCCCGGACTGCGGCCAAAAAAGGGGCGGCAGAAGCGCCGCCCCGCGCCAATTCATGCGACTTTCGGATCGAGTTCGCCCTTGCTGTAGCGCCTGGCCATCTCGGCCGGCGTCAGCACCCTCTTGAACTTGCTGGCTTGGCCCGCGGTGTTGAATTCCTGCAGGCGCTGCTTGCACAGCTTGGTCATCGCGTCCATCGCGGGCTTGAGATATTTGCGCGGATCGAATTCTTCCGGATTATCCTTCAGCACTTTGCGGATCTGCCCGGTCATCGCCATCCGATTGTCGGTGTCGATGTTGATCTTGCGGACGCCGTGCTTGATGCCGCGCTGGATTTCGGCGACCGGCACGCCCCAGGTCGGCTTCATCTTGCCGCCATTGGCGTTGATGATGTCCTGCAAATCCTGCGGCACCGACGATGAGCCGTGCATGACGAGGTGAGTGTTCGGCAGCTTGCGGTGGATTTCCTCGATCACTTTCATCGCGAGGATGTCGCCGTCCGGCTTGCGGGTGAACTTGTAGGCGCCGTGCGAGGTGCCCATCGCGATCGCCAGCGCATCGACCCTGGTCTCCTTGACGAACTTCACGGCCTCGTCGGGATTGGTCAGCAACTGGTCGTGCGACAGCTTGCCTTCGGCGCCGTGGCCGTCTTCCTTGTCACCCATGCCGGTCTCAAGCGAACCGAGCACGCCGAGTTCGCCTTCGACCGAGATGCCGCCGAGATGCGCCATGTCGGTGACCGTCTTGGTGACGCCGACATTGTAGTTCCAGTCGGCCGGAGACTTGCCGTCGGCTTTCAGCGAGCCGTCCATCATCACGGAGGTGAAGCCGGCCTGGATCGCGGTCATGCAGGTGTCGGGGCCGTTGCCATGGTCGAGATGCACGCAGACCGGAATCTGCGGATGGATTTCCGTCACCGCGTCCATCATGTGCTTGAGCATCACGTCGTTGGCGTAGGAGCGGGCGCCGCGCGAGGCCTGGATGATGACGGGCGCATCGAGGCTGGAGGCGGCCTCCATGATCGCGAGCGCCTGTTCCATGTTGTTGATATTGAAGGCGGGCACGCCGTAGTCGTGTTCCGCCGCGTGGTCGAGCAATTGACGCAACGTAATGCGGGCCATGAATCCTGTTCTCCGCGTTGGGGCGCGATGGCCCGATTATTTCGTTTTCAAAACCTGCACGCCGGGCAGCGGCTTGCCTTCCATCCATTCGAGGAAGGCGCCGCCGGCCGTCGAAACATAGCTGAAATCGCCCGCCACGCCGGCCTGGTTCAATGCTGCAACCGTGTCGCCGCCGCCGGCGACCGAAACCAGCTTCTTCGCGCGTGTCCGTTCGGCGGCGTGTTTCGCCGCCAGCACGGTGCCGCGGTCGAACGGCGTCATCTCGAAGGCGCCGAGCGGACCGTTCCAGACCAGGGTCGCGGCGTCGTCGATCGCGGCATGAATCCGGGCGATCGAGCGCGGGCCGACGTCGAGGATCATGCCGTCGGCCGGGATCGCATCGAGGCCGTAGGCGTGCGAGGGCGAGTTGGCGGCGAAATGAAACGCCACCACGGCGTCGACCGGCAGGATGATCGCGCAATTGGCTGCCTCGGCCTTTTCGAGAATCCGCAGCGCAGTCGGGGCAAGGTCTTTTTCCGCCAGCGACTTGCCGATGCCGATGCCCTGCGCGTGCAGGAAGGTGTTGGCCATGCCGCCGCCGATCACCAGCGCATCGACCTTGCTGACGAGGTTTTCCAGAAGGTCGATCTTGGTGGAAACCTTGGCGCCGCCGATGATCGCGACCACCGGCTTGGCCGGCGCTTCCAGCGCCTTGTCGAGCGCGTCGAGTTCGGCCTGCATGGTGCGTCCGGCATGGGCTGGCAGGCTGCGGCCGAGGCCCTCGGTCGAGGCATGCGCGCGGTGCGCGGCCGAAAATGCGTCGTTGACCCAGATGTCGCCGAGTTTTGCGAGGGCCGCGACGAACGCCGGATCGTTGTTTTCTTCCGCCTTGTGGAAGCGGGTATTTTCCAGGCACAGGATGTCGCCATCCTTCATCGCGGCGACCGCTGTCTCGGCAATTTCGCCGATGCAATCGTCGGCAAAGCCGACCGGCTTTTTCAGGATGCGGGCGAGTTCCGCGGCGACTGGCTTGAGCGAGTCCTTGGCGTCGCGCCCCTTCGGCCGGCCGAAATGCGCCAGCAGGATCGCCTTGCCGCCCTTGCCGGAAATTTCCGAAATGGTCGGCGCGACGCGCTCGAGCCGGGTGGCGTCGGTGATGCGGCCATTGTCCATGGGAACGTTGAGGTCGACGCGCAGCAACACGCGTTTGCCCTTCACGTCGACGTCATCGAGGGTGCGGAATGATTTTGCCATTGAAGGGCTCTCATGCGGCCCATCCTTCGAGACGCCTTGCTGCGCTCGGCTCCTCAGGATGAGGTTCCCTCATGGTGAGGAGCGCGCTCTTCGCGCGCGTCTCGAACCATGAGCAACAGGAATTTACAGCAGTTTCCCCATCGCGACGGCAGTGTCGCTCATCCGGTTGGAGAAACCCCATTCGTTGTCGTACCAGGCCATCACCCGCACCAGGGTGCCGTTCTGCACCTTGGTCTGGTCCATGTGGAAGGTCGCGGAATGCGGATCGTGGTTGAAGTCGATCGAGACGTTCGGCGCGTCGGTGTAGCCGAGGATGCCCTTGAGCTGCTGCTCGGCGGCACGCTTCATCGCCGCGTTGATCTCCTTGGGGTCGGTGGCGCGCTTGGCGACGATCTTGAGATCGACCACCGAGACGTTCGGCGCCGGCACCCGGATCGAGACGCCGTCGAGCTTGCCCTTCAGTTCGGGCAATACGAGGCCGATCGCCTTGGCAGCGCCCGTCGAGGTCGGGATCATCGACATCGCCGCCGCGCGACCGCGATAGAGATCCTTGTGCATGGTGTCGAGCGTCGGCTGGTCGCCGGTATAGGCGTGGATCGTGGTCATGAAGCCGGTCTCGATGCCGACGGTGTCGTTCAGCACCTTGGCCACCGGCGCCAGGCAATTGGTGGTGCAGGAGCCGTTGGAGACGACCAGATGATCCCTGGTCAGGGTGTCATGGTTGACGCCGTAGACGATGGTCGCGTCGGCATTGTCGGCGGGCGCCGAGACCAGCACGCGCTTGGCGCCGGCGGTCAGATGCGCGGAAGCCTTGTCCCTGGCGGTGAAGATGCCGGTGCATTCCAGCGCGATGTCGACGCCGAGTTCCTTCCACGGCAGCTTCGAGGGGTCGCGCTCGGCCGACACCTTGATCTTGCCGTTGCCGAGGCTGATCGAGTCGCCGTCCACCGTCACGGTGCCGGGGAAACGGCCATGCACCGAATCGAAGCGCAACAGATGGGCATTGGTCTCGACCGGACCGAGGTCGTTGATGCCGACCACCTCGATATCCTTGCGGCCGGACTCGGCGATCGCACGCAGCACATTGCGGCCGATGCGGCCAAACCCGTTGATTGCAACCCGGATTGCCATCTTTCGTGTCTCCTTCAATGACCTCTGTCATCCCCGCGGAGGGCGACGAGCCGTCCACGAAGGCTTTTGCGGCGGACGCCCGGTTCAGCCGGGCGGGAGCGGATAATATGTCCCTCAGGTAGCCCTTTTTCCGGGCAACCTCAACCGTCAGCCCAGGCGTTTCAGGGCAGCGTTAACCGCAGCCTCGGCGGTAATTCCGAAATGCTTGAAAAGGTCCTTGGCCGGCGCGCTTTCCCCGAAACCGTGCATACCGATGAATTCGCCATCATGGCCGATCACGGCATCCCAGCCCCAGCGCACGGCGGCCTCGATCGCGATCTTGACCGGCGCCTTGCCGATCAGGGCCTGCAGCTTGTCCTCCGGCTGCGCCAGCATCAGTTCGAGCGAGGGCACCGAAACCACCCGGGCCGCGATACCCTTTTCGGCAAGCTGCTTTTGGGCATCGACCGCGATCTGGACCTCGGAGCCGGTGGCGAACAGCGAGACTTTTGCTTCGCCTTGGGCAGCAACCAGCTCATACGCGCCATGGCTGCAAGGAATGTCTGACGGCGTCGATGTGCGCAGTTGCGGCACGTTCTGGCGGGTCAGCACCAGCACGGTCGGGCCGTCGATGCGGTTGAGCGCCAGCTCCCAGCACTCCGCCACCTCGACTGCGTCGCAGGGCCGGAACACGCGCATGTTGGGCATCGCGCGCATCGCCGCCAGATGTTCGACCGGCTGATGGGTCGGCCCGTCTTCGCCGAGCCCGATCGAATCGTGGGTCATGATGTAGATCACGCCGGTGCCCATCAGCGCGGAAAGCCGCATCGCCGGCCGCGCATAATCCGTGAAGCAGAAGAAGGTCGCGCCGCTCGGCGCGAAGCCGCCGTGCAGGAAGATGCCGTTCATTGCCGCCGCCATGCCGTGCTCGCGGATGCCGTAATGCACGAAGCGGCCCTTCGGGGTCTTGGCCTCGAAATCGGTGGCGGTTTTCGCCTTGTTGTTGGTCGATCCCGTGAGGTCGGCCGAGCCGGACAGGAACTCCATCGGCATCGCCGCGTACATCGCGTCGATCGCAAGCTCGGAGGATTTGCGGGTGGCGATGTTCTGCGGGTTCTCCAGCAGGAATTTCTTGTGGGCCTTGATAGCTTTCGCCAGCGAGGCCGGCCGCTCATGCCGCAGCCGACGGTCGAATTCGTCGCGCTTGCGGTTCGACAGCGTCGACATCCGCTGCTCCCATTCCTTGCGCGCGGCAGCTCCCCGGCTGCCGGCTTCGCGCCAGGCCTTCAGCACGTCGTCGGGCACCGAGAACGGCTCCAGCGAAATGCCGAGGTTTTCCTTGGCGCCCTTGAGCTCTTCGGCGCCGAGCGCCTCGCCATGGGCCTTGTTGGTGCCGGCCTTGGTCGGCGCGCCGTAACCGATCGTGGTCTTGCAGGCGATCATGGTCGGCTTGTTGGATTTCTGCGCCTTGGCGATCGCGGCCGCGACCGCCTTCTGGTCCTGGCCGTCGATCAGTTCGGAAGCCCAGCCGGCCGACTTGAAGCGTTTGACCTGGTCGACGTTGTCGGAAAGCGTGGTCGGCCCGTCGATCGAAATGCCGTTGTCGTCATAGAGCACGATCAGCTTGTTGAGCTTCCAGTGGCCGGCCAGCGCAATCGCTTCCTGCGACACGCCCTCCATCAGGTCGCCGTCGGAGCACAGCACGTAGGTGTGGTGGTCGACGACCTTCTTGCCGTATTCGGCCGCCAGCATCTTCTCCGCCACCGCCATGCCGACCGCGGTCGCGATGCCCTGGCCGAGCGGCCCGGTCGTGGTTTCGATGCCGTTGGTGTGGAAATTTTCCGGATGCCCGGGGGTCTTCGATCCCAACTGGCGGAAATGCTTGAGCTGGTCCAGCGTCATCTCCGAATTGCCGGTCAAATAGAGCAGCGCATACAGCAGCATCGAGCCATGGCCCGCCGACAGCACGAAGCGGTCGCGGTCCGGCCAGTACGGCTCGGCGGCGTCGTATTTCAGGAACTGCGTGAACAGCACGGTGGCGAAGTCGGCGGCGCCCATCGGCAGGCCGGGATGGCCGGACTTGGCCTTCTCGACCGCATCCATCGCGAGCCCGCGGATCGCATTGGCCATACGGGGGTGATCGACCTGCGTCATGATGAAAATCCGCCTGAAATGAGATGCTTGGTAGGGCTGCGGGGATAGAAGTTCCGGGGAAAGTCCGGGTGGGATAGCACCTGTGTTCCCGGAGTCCAGCGAGGAAACGCCAAAGCCACCCTAAAAGTTGCTTTGCAGTGCATAGGTTCTGTCGCGGCGTTGCGCTGATCTCGCTTGCCACGTAAATTTGATCGCCTAAACGCTTGCTGAGCCGCTGATTTCTCGTTCCGCGGCCGCATCATCTAAGGTCCGCGCTGACTGCATGAGCGATCGTCCCGCCAAGGATTTCGTCAAGGGTCCGAGCCCGGCCGAGCCGACATCGGTCGATATCGACGCCGCGACGCGGCGGCTGATGGCCGCGCTCGATTCGCTGGAAAGCGCGGTGGAACGCCGCCGTGACGCCGACCGCGACGAGAACGAACTGGCGAGCCGGATCCAGGCGCTGGGCACCGATCGCTCGCGGCTCGCCGACGAACTCGACGGCGCGCTGGTGAAATCGCGGCGGCTGGAACGTACCAATCGCGAGATCGCCGAACGGCTGGATGCGGCGATCGGCACCATCCGCGCCGTGATCGACGGCAAGGACGAGGGTGGCGGGCAAGACGAACACATCAAGCAAGATCATATCAAGCAAGACCCGCACGTCGCGCACCATGAGGAAGATGACGACGTCCTCGCAAGCGCCCTTAACGAAGAAGACGAAGACGAGGACGGAGAGGAAGAATGAGCCACCACGTCAATGTCACCATCAACGGCCGGCAATACCGTATGGCCTGCGAGGAGGGGCAGGAGACCCAGCTCATCAATCTCGCCGAAAGCTTCGAAACCCGAATCGGGGGGCTGCGCGGAAAATTCGGCGAGATCGGCGATGCGCGCCTCACCGTGATGGCGGCGCTGACGGTGTGCGACGAATTGATCGATGCCACGCAACGCATCCGCACGATCGAAGATGAACTCGATGCCCTGCGCAATGTCCGCATGGTGGCCACCGATCGCGCCCGCGCCACGCAGACCGCGGTCGCCAATGCGTTGAACGCCGCCGCCGACCGCATCGAGAAGACCACGCAGATCCTCAACCGCACCATCGGCGGCGGCGTCGCCATCGGCTGAGTTTGCGCTACGGCTTTGCCGCATTGCTGGCGGGTTTCACGATCTGCTGATCGACCACGCTCAAGCGTCCGGGCAGGGCGCCCGAACGCAACAGCATGGCGACGGTGTTGGCCTCCTGGAGCGTGAAATTGCCCGATATCTGCCCCGAGCCGCCCGTGATCGGCTCGCGGATCACGGGCGCCGAAAACACACGGTCGTTGACGACGATGGCGAAGGGCCGGCCGATGTTATCAGCGGTCAGATGCGCGAACCGCCTTGTGCCGTGCGCGTTGAACCGGAACGAGGCGATCGGCTGGTCGTTCTGAAAGCCGGGTGAGGCATCGATGATATCGTCACCGTCGATCTCGACTTCCTTTTGCAGCAGATAGGGCTGGTTGTTCTTGAAGCCGAGGACGATCTCGGATGCCTCCGGCGGAGAGCCTTTCTGCGCCTCCTCGGGACTCATCGACACATCGACCAAACGGAAGGCGACCCGGCCTCTCTTGTTGAACATCGCGGCCACGCGATCGGGATTGGTGACGCCAGGCAGCAAGACGGCGATACGGTCGTCTCCGACGGGCTTCAAGGCGGCGGCGATGTTGTTGTTGCGCAGCTCCTGTTCCATCATCTCGAACGATTGCATGGCCAGTGATTGCAGTCGTCTCGTAAAACCGGAATCGGTCGGCGTCAGCTTCATCAATCCGTCGTCGTAGGTGGCCCCGACGGGAGCGGCCCCGGATGCGGCGGGCGGCACGAGCTTGGCCATCAGCTTTTGCTGGTTCTTCGCATCTGTAATCCGGACTTCGACACGGCCTTGACGCACCGCCAGGTCGGCAAACGGGATGCGATCGTCGTGCAATATCTTGAACACCTCGTCGCGCAGATCCGTCACCATCGCTTGACGCAGCGCATCGTCGTCCACCTTGAACAGGATGCGCGATCCGCCTTCCTGGTCGAGCAGCTTTTGCGCGTTGGCGACGTTCGCCACGCGCACCTTGTTGACCGCCAGCGCATCGTCGGACGCAGCGAGCGCTGCCGACGCGGCGAACGCCAGCACCAGGGCGGCGATGAACCCTGTGATGCGAATCCGCACGCTCATGGTCGTGGCGTCCTGTTTTCAATGGCCGCCGACAACCGGACACGCCGGTTCGTTGGTCTTGCGAGCGCTCACCGAGGTTCAATCCCCGGGCGCCGACCTACTGGTCGCCGCTCATCCCGGCCCTGGCCGCCAGCGCGCCGAGGCGCTGGCGTTCCGCGGCAATGAAAGCTGCGAAATCCGCGACCGATCCCGCCGCGGTTTCGATGCCGCTCTCGCCGAGCTTTGCCTGCACCTCGGATGTGTTGACGGCGGAGAGCGCCGCGTTCATCCGCGCGATGATCGGCCCGGGCGTTCCACGTGGCGCCAGCAGGCCGGCCCAGTGGCCGATCCGCACGGTCGGAAATCCCTGTTCGGCGGTGGTCGGAAGTTGCGGGTAGGCGCCGATGCGTTTCTCGTACGTGGTCGCGATCGCCTTCAACAGTCCGGCCTTGATCTGCGGCAAGACGACGATGCTCGCCTCCGACGTCACCGACGCGCTGTTCGACAGCACGGCATTGACGCCGTCATTGCCGCTTCGATAGGGAACGATGGTCACGTTGACGCCGGTCGCCTCCTTGAACATCTCGGCGACGAAATGCGGCGTGCTGCCGCTGCCGGCGGTCGACCAGGTGATGCCCTTGTCGCCCTGTGTTTTGGCCCAGGCGACGAACTCGGCCATGTTGGCGGCCGGCACGGACGGATTCACGACGATCACCGACGGCGCCACCGCGATCATGCCGACCGGCACCAGATCGGAATCCCGATAAGGCAGGTCTTTCAGCAACAGGCTGTTGGTGATGACGCCGGCCGCGCCGATCAGGAACGTGTAGCCATCCGGGGCGGCGCGTGCGACCGCCTGCGTTCCAACCGTGGCACCCGGCCGGTTTTCGATCAGGATCTGCTGGCCGAGTTTCTTGCCGGCGGCTTCCGCCGCCACCCGCGCGATCAGATCGTTGGCGCCGCCGGGGCCGAACGGCACGATCCATCGGATCGGGTGATCCGGCCACTCGGCGCGGGCGGCGGTTGCCGAGATCGCGTCCACCGACTGGGCATCGACGCCCTGGCCAGGGTTGCCCGCGGCCAGTACGTCCTAGCCAGCGCCGAGGGCGCCACTACGCTCCCGGGGCCGCCGCCCTGGCGGATCGCAGCGCCGCGACTGGCGGAGCACGAGGCCGACCACGGCCTGGCGGACGTCCGGGAGGCGGCGGTGATCGAGG
>Ga0208589_1001248_pt1 | contig 10799 bp, 13 predicted proteins | sample NGESurshal092012_2_FD_184486 | JGI IMG/M metagenome (GOLD analysis project Ga0208589, IMG submission 184486) | Arctic peat soil microbial communities from Barrow, Alaska - NGEE Surface sample F53-2 shallow-092012 (SPAdes) | ecosystem: Environmental > Terrestrial > Soil > Wetlands > Peat ... | reverse complement strand
CATCGTCGCCGCCTCGGGGATCGGCTGGGACGCGCCGGCCCCGTTCGCGCCGACCGAGACGCTCGGGCGGGCGCTATTGGCGCCGACGCGCATCTACGTTCGCGCGTTGCTGGCGCTGCATCACGCGGGACTGCTGAAGGCCGCCGCGCACATCACCGGCGGCGGCCTGCCCGGCAACCTGCCGCGTGTGCTGCCAAACGGCACCGCCGCCGTCCTGACCGCGCCGTGGCCCATGCCGCCGGTGTTCGGCTGGCTCGCGAAAACGGGAGGCGTCGGCGGAGACGAAATGCTGCGCGTGTTCAACTGCGGGGTCGGCATGGCGGTGGTGGTCGGCGACGCCGAGGCCGCATCCTCCGTGCTGCGGGCGGCCGGAGAATCGGTGTTTCCGCTCGGCCGGATCGTCGCCGGTGAAGGCGCCCCGAGCGTTCATGTGCAGGGCTGGCCGGCGTGAAGCGGCGCGCGGCGGTCCTGATTAGCGGCCGCGGCTCCAATCTTGGCGCGCTCATCGCCGCCGCCGCGGCCCCCGACTATCCGGCGGAGATCGCGCTGGTCCTCTCCAACCGCGGCGATGCCGGCGGCCTGGCGCTCGCGGCCCGATCCCACATTCCGGCGGAGGTGATCGAGCATCGTCCGTTCCACGCCGACCGGGCGGCCCATGAGGCGGCGATCGACGCGCGGTTGCGCGCCGCCGGCATCGAGCTGGTTTGCCTGGCGGGCTACATGCGCCTGCTGACGCCGTTCCTCGTCGGGCGCTGGGCCTGGCGGATGCTCAACATCCACCCGAGCCTGCTGCCGGCCTTCCCCGGCCTGCACACCCACGCCCGCGCCCTCGCCGCCGGGGTCCGGGTACATGGCTGTACCGTCCATCTGGTGGCCGAGGCCACTGATTCGGGACCCATCCTTGCCCAGGCGGCGGTCCCTGTCCTGCCGGATGACGACGAGGACCGGCTGGCGGCGCGCGTGCTGATCCAGGAGCACCGTCTGTACCCGCTGGCGCTGCGCCTGATCGCCGCCGGCCACGCCGGAGTCGCACCGGCGGCGGACAGCGCGCTGTGCAACCCCTTGCCGAGCGGCGAGGTCCCTGAATAGAAGGAGGCGCGATCATTCCGCCACGGACCGGAGACGAGGACGACATGGCCCATACCCCGACGATGTTCCGCGGCCCAGAGACCGAGGATGCCTTCCTTGCCGACCGGCAACGCTTCTGGTTCGGCTTCACCAAGTTCGTCATGTGGAACGTCGTCGCGATCGTCGTTCTGCTGGTCCTGATGGCGATATTCCTGGTCTAGCGAGGCGCCCGTGCGGCACGACCCCGCAGCCGCCGAAGCCGGGCTTCGGCGGCTGCTCGACATCATGGCCGCGCTGCGTGATCCCGAAACCGGATGCCCGTGGGACCGGACGCAAGGCTTCGCCACCATCGCCCCCTACACGATTGAGGAGGCCTACGAGGTCGCCGACGCCATCGGCCGCGGCGACTTCGACGGGCTGCAAGACGAACTGGGCGATCTGTTGTTTCAGGTCGTCTATCATGCCCGCATGGCCGAGGAGGCCGACCGCTTCGCTTTCGCCGATGTCGCGCGTGCGATCGGCGATAAGACGGTCCGCCGCCATCCGCACGTCTTCGGCGACGCCGAGCCCGGTTCCTGGGAAGCCCAGAAGCGCGCGGAACGGGTTGCGCGAGCGGAGACCGGAACACTGTCGGGCGTGCCATCGGCGCTCCCTGCCCTGCTCCGCGCCACGAAGCTGACCGCGCGGGCCGCGCGCGTCGGATTCGACTGGCCGGATGCCGAAGCAGTCCTGGAGAAGCTGGACGAGGAGGTCGCCGAATTGCGCGCTGAACTGCCGGGCGCCGATCCAGTGCGGCTCGCCGACGAAATGGGCGACATGCTGTTCGTCCTCGCCAACCTTGCTCGCAAGCTGGACCTCGACCCCGAGGCATGTCTGCGACAAGCGAACGGCAAGTTCACCCGTCGCTTCGAGGCGATGGAGCGCGGCGCGGCGGCGGCGGGGCAGTCGCTTGCCGAGATGGAACTCGAGGCGATGGAGGAAGGCTGGCAGAGCGTGAAGAGGGCGGAACGCGCCGATGGAGGATGAGTCTGAGTGGCGGCGGCTGAACCGGGCGAACTGGGACGAGACCGTCCCCGTCCATCTCGGACCCGGCTCCGACTATGACTTCGCCGCGCTCCGCGCCGGCAACAAGCGGCTGCCGATCGTCGATGACGAGCTGGGGTCGATCGTCGGGCTGCGCCTCCTGCACCTGCAATGCCATATCGGCGTGGACACGCTTGCCCTCGTCCAGCGCGGGGCGGACGTGGTCGGCCTCGATTTCTCGGCGCCGGCGGTGGCGGCGGCAACCGATCTCGCGGCCGAACTCGGCTTGTCGGCGCGGTCGCGCTTCGTGCAGGCGGATTTGTACGACGCGCCGGCCGCGCTCGCCGCGCCGGCGTCCTTCGACCGCGTGTTCGCCACCTGGGGCACGACCATCTGGCTGCCCGACATAAGGGGCTGGGCGAAGGTGGTCGCGCATTTCCTGAAACCGGGTGGCGTCTTCTATTTCGCCGACGTGCATCCGCTCGCGCTGGCCTTCGATGATTCGACCGCGGGCGCGGATGGATGGCCAGGATTTTGGGCTCCCTATTTCGGCCGTGCGCCGCTGGTCATAACCGACCCGCACGACTACGCCGATTCCGACGCGCGACTGGAAAACGCCACGACGCATCAGTGGATTCACCCGATCGGCGATGTCGTCAGCGCGCTGATCGAGGCCGGCTTGCGCCTCGATTGGCTGCACGAACACGACGCCATCACGTGGCGCATGTTCGCCTGCCAGGCGAAGGGCGCCGACGGGCTGTACCGTTGGCCCGACAAGCCGTGGCTGCCGCTCGCATACTCCTTGCGGGCGACCGCCCTCTGGAACGTATTCGGATAACATTGAAGCGAGGCGCGAACAGGCGCTCCGTCATTGCGAGCCGAAGGCGAAGCAATCCAGGGCCACCTCCGGGGGTGGGCCTGGATTGCTTCGCTGCGCTCGCAATGACGGGGGTGGCGATTCCACAAGAAACGACCGCGCTCTAGCGATGCGGCGCGCCGCCGGCGATCTGCGACAGGTCGGTGCCGTTCACGACCACCTTCCGGGATTCGTCGAACGTGATGTCCCACGCCAGCCCCTCGCCGTCCGGCTTGGCTAGCCCGCGCGCGAGGATCAGGAACGGCAGCGCCTGGGAAAGCGTCGGGTCGGCCTTGGCGCGATCGATCAGGCGATCAAGGCCGCTCGCCTCGATCCTCGCCACACCCTGCACGCTTTGCGGCCCCAGCAGCCGCACCTCCATCTTGCCGCCGAGCGACGTCCCCGGCATCTCGATCCGCACGTTCTCAAGCCCGACGGTGACGCCGCCATCGGCGAAGACCTTGGCGACCGCCGGCGCCATCGTCTGTTCGTTCGCGTCGGGTTCGGTGGCGGCCATCATCAGCCGCTCGAGGTCGGCGGTGCCGATGCCGGAGACCACCGGCTCCAGCGCGATGCGCGTGGGCAGCAAATCCGCGTACTCGTGCGGCAATTGCGGCGCGGCGAAGCCTTCCAGCGCCAGCTTGACCGACGCTCGCAGCTTCCGCGCGGGCGCCTCGACGCCCATGCCGATGGCGACGTGTGCCAGTTTCACCTCCTGGCCCAAGGCCTGGATCGCCAGGTCGTCGACCGTCTCCTCGCCCCGCAGGCCGAGCGCCACGTCGTTGAGAGCGGCGAGTAGGGTGCGGACCGCCTGGCGATCGACCGGCCGCATGTGCTTCAGATCATGCGCCCCGCCAGCGGTCGAGGCCGCCGCCATGCTCGCCGCGATCAGCTTGGTCGAGGCGGCGACGACGCGGCTGGCTTGCCCGATGTCCACGCCGGTCAGGTCGCCACGCGCGGAAAGCTTGCGCGCCGTCAGGTCGAAGGAGGGCTGATCGTGGCCGTCCGAATGCACGCGCATCCCATCGACCCGTGCGGTCTCGGCGAAGTCGAGCCGCCCGTTCGCGGCCGGCATGGCGGTGGTCTCGCCGGAATAGAGGTCATAGTGCTGCTGCGTGTGGCCGAGTTCGGAATCGGAGCGGACATCCAGCCCGTGGACGGCGAAGTTGGAGCTGGTCACGACCCCAAGCGCCGGGTCGATCACCATCTGCCCTTGCTGTTCGCCGATCGCCCAACTCGTATGCTGGGTGATCCGCTTGCCGTCCTTGACCGGCACGGTGACCGAGATGCTCGCCGGCGACGGAAGGCGAATGTCCGATACCACCCAAGTGCCGTGCTCGCCCGGCCGGGCGATTGCGGTGACGGCCTTCGGCGCGGCATCGCCGTCGAGGCCGGCGATGGGCAACAGAACGCTCAGATGGTCGCCCTCGGCGGTGAGCTGCACGGGTCGGGTAGGCAACGCGAAGGCCGGCTCGACCAGGGACGCGAGCCAAGTGTGCAGCTGCGCCTCCAACGCGGCGGCCTGCGCGGACGACAGATCGGCGGCACGGGCCGGCGATATGGCGAACAACGCGCCGAGCAGCACGGCGAAGCGGGTGAACGCCATGAACCTCTCCTCCCTGGAGTGGCACAGCATCGCCACGCTTGCGGACCGATGCAATGGCGAGATCGCGCGGGCGAGTGGAAGCCTGGCGCCTGAAGGCGCATAATCAGGGCATGGCCAGGTACGAGCAGGATTTCGTCCAATGGACCCGCGAGCAGGCGGAAGCACTGCGCTCGGCGGCGCGGGCCGGCGCGAACCTGCCCGTGGACTGGGAGAATGTCGCCGAGGAGATCGAGAGCTTGGGCCGGTCCGACCGCCACGAGATCGAAAGCCGGATCGGCACGATCATCGAGCATCTCCTGAAGCTGCAATCGTCGCCCGCGACCATGCGGCGCGGGGGCTGGAGGGCGACCGTCGTGCGCGAGCGCGCCACGGTGATGGATCGCCTCGCCGACAGCCCCAGCCTGCGGCCCCAGGTCGCAGCAATCGTCGCACACGAAACCAGAAACGCGAGACGTGTCGTGGCGTTGGAGCTGGAGGAGTTCGGCGAGCGCCTCGCCGAACTGCCCGACTACACGGACGAGCAGGTTCTCGGCGACTGGCTGCCCTGAACCGGCGACCTACCGAGCCTGCACCTGCACCGGCTCGCCGGGCGCCGCCGCCGACCCTGGCGCGATCACCAGATAGCGGCGCGGCGCGTCCGCACTGCCCTGCACCACCTGACGGATCGGACCGAGCGCGTTGACGATCGCCGATCCGGCCGGGTTGGTGGTGAAGGCGGCCAGCGCCTCCAGCGGACCGCCGCCGTCCTTGCGGCCCGACAATGCCAGCACGTATGGATGCTTGGGCTGCAGGCCGGTGGCCGAGGCTTGTAGCACTTGCACCAGTCCTTGGTCGAACAGGGCGACGCTGGTGGGCGCCCGCTTCGCTGACGCCTCGCCGCCCCGGACGGGTGACAACGTGAGATGCGCCGCCTGCCCGGCGATGCCGAGCGGCTGCAGGCCCTGCGTGCCGTCGCCTTCCGGCACGGCGTCCGCCACGTAATTGATTGCCTGCGGCGCCTGGCCGATCGGCACGGTCGCGATCACCTTGTTGGTCAGCGTGTCGATCGCGGCGAGGCCATCGGCGTTCTCCAGCCCCACATAGACCCGGCTGCCGTCACCGGACGGCCAGATGCCGTGCGGCAGCTTGCCGACCGGAATGGTCGCCACCTGCGAGAAATCGTCGGTGCGGAACACCTTGACCTCGTTCAGGCCGCCGACCGTCACGTAGGCGAACTGGCCATGCGCGTTGCGCACGAAGTTGACGTGATTGGTGATCGGACCGGTGGCGAGCGTCTTCAGCACAGTGAAGGGCGGCTTCGCGTCGAACACCTCGGTCTTCCCGATATCCTTGAGCGTGACCCAGACCTGCGAGCCGTCCTGGGTCGCCGCGATGTTCGGGCAGAATGGGCTCGCCTGCCGCACCTTGGCGACGATCTTGTGGTCGGCGACGGTAATCACGTCGGTTTCGGGGTTGAAGGAGGAGCACACATAGCCGTACTTCCCGTCCGGCGAGAAGATCTGCATCCCCGGTCCGGCCGGCACGATGATGCGCGTCTTCTCCTCGTAGGTCGCGCCGTCCAGGACATCGACGTAGTTCTCGCCACGCACCGTCACCCATACTTCCTTGCCGTCCGGCGTGAAGAACGCCTCGTGCGGAGAACGGCCGACATAGGTGACGTGCTTCACCGCGTTGGTGCCGGTGTCGATGAACGTGACCGAGTTCGACCCGATCGACACCACCGCGAGCGTGCGATGGTCGGGCGAGAAGCCCATGCCGTGCACCAGCACCTGGCCGCGATAAAGCGGGCTGAGATTCGCCGGCGTCGGCTCGCCCAGGCGGATGACGCCCAGCACCTTGTTGTCGGCCGGATCGGTGACGGAGACGGTGTTGGAGAACTGCTCGGCGGCGTAAACGCGGTCGCGATGGCTCACCGGGATGTCGGGGGAAGCCGCGGAAAACGGCGCCTGACCGACCCATGCGGCGGGGGCGCCGGCCAGAACGGTGCCGGCCAGCAAGGCGGCGGCGAACAGGTTGCGGATCATTTCGGTTCCTTGTGCATGTTCATCATGGGAATGGTTGCCGGCGCGGCTGCCGCCGGCGCCGACAGGTCCAAGGGCTGATCCGGCGCGGCGACGGACGGGGGCAAAGGCTGCCCCAGCGCCAGCCGCATCGCGGTGATCTCCTGCTGCTGCTCGACGATGATTTCCTGGGCGATCCGGCGCAGCTGTTCGTTGTGCCCGTAGCGCAGCTCGGCCTGCGCCATGTCGATCGCGCCCTGATGGTGCGGGATCATCATCGCCGTGAAGTCGCGATCCACATCGCCGGAAGGCTTGATATCCATGCCGGCCATCATGCGGTTCATCGCGGCCTGGTTTTCCGCCAGGAACGGTGCCTCCCCAGAGGACCTAGCGGACGGAGCGGCGGACGCGGCGCCGATCGTGGCGAGAGTCGTCGCCAGCACCAGGGCGAGCCGAGCAATGCCCATCAATCAGACCTCGCCGCGCACATCGTTCGCCAGCGCGTGCAGCGTGGCCGTCGGATCGCTGGCGACGAGGCTAACGCCCAACCCATCCTTGGCCCAGGCGAAGCCGGCGGCGCCCGGTGCGCGCACCGGGCGCATCGCGGCGTTCATGTCGCGCTTTTGCATCGGGCGGATGAACAGGCTGACGCGGCCTCCCTGGACATCGTCATAGAGGAACATGAAGGCGGGCCCTTCCGCAGTAGCGATCAGCCGTCCGCCGACGAGCCGATAGCCCGCCTTGGACAGGTCAGGCGGCGTCACCGGCCGGCCGAGCCGCTGCGTGGCCCAGTTGACCAACTGCGCCCGCTGATCGGCGCCGAACTCGACAGGGTGCATGGGGTCCGAGGCGAACACGCGATGCGCCATCGCCGCCTCCAGCGCCACCGCGTCGATGCCGGTGGGAATCCCCGGCCCCCGCGCCACCCAGCCTGAACCGGCCCCTATCGCCAGCGCGACGATGATACCCGCCGCGATCCGCGCCGGCGTCCAGCGGCCCGTTCCGCGCTTCTCGGCGAAGCGGGCGATGTTGAGTGACCCCGGCACCGGCTCCCGGGCCTCCCAGGCTGCCGCATCACGCAGCGCCCCGCCGACCGCGTGCCAAGCGGCGACCCGTGCCGCTGCCTCCGAATGATTGGCGAGATAGTGTTCTACGATCACCCGCCGGTCGGCATCGAGGAAGCCATCCACGTATCCGTGCAGGTCGTCGTCGCTGATCGGGCGCCCGGGGTCGGTCATTTCACCCTCCGCAGCAATGGCCGCTCCCGGCCTTCCACGAAGTCGCGCAGGCGGTCCCTCGCCCGGCTCAGGCGCGACATCACGGTGCCGATCGGAATGCCGAGCATGTCGGCCACCTCGTCGTACTGAAAGCCTTCGACGGCCACCAACAGGATGACCTGGCGGTGGTCCCGCGGCAGCGTATCGAGGCCGCGCAGGACGTCGCGCATTTCCACGCTTGCCGGCTGGGCAGGCGACACGGCCAGGTCGGCTTCGGCATCGTCCGCCGTCATCGCCGCCCGAACCTTCCCGCCTCGCCACCGGCTCACGAACAAATTGTGCATGATGGTGAACAGCCACGGCCGGAGATCGCCCTTCGCGTGCGACGTGTCGATCCGGTCCAGCGCCCGTACCAGGCAATCCTGCACCAGATCGTCGGCGTCGCTCGAATTGCGCAGCAGCGTCCACGCGTAGCGGCGCAGCGAGGGGATGTTCTCCTCCAGTCCCGCGAGCACTGACATCCCCTGGATCACCTATCGTCTTCCGCCGGCATTCTGCCTCTGCGTGCCTGGCTAACGCCTGTGGGCGCGAACTATTCCATTCTTTTTCGAGGCCGACCGGCGAAAAGCCGCGATTCCGCTGTCCGCCATCCTATTATCGGGCGATGACCGACCAGGCGGAATACGACCAGGACTTCTTCCTCTGGAGCCGCGCGCAGGCCGACGCGCTGCGGGTCGCCGCGCGCTCGGGCGCCAATCTGCCGGTCGATTGGGAAAATGTCGCCGAGGAGATCGAGAGCTTGGGCAGGTCCGATCGGCGCGAACTCGCCAGCCGTCTGCGCGTCATCATGGAGCATTTGCTGAAGCTGCGATCATCCGCGGCGACGGAGCCGCGAGGCGGCTGGATCGATACAGTTCTCCGCGAGCGATCCGACGTCGCCGGCTTGCTTCAGCAGAGTCCGAGCTTGCACCGCGAGGTGCCGGCCCTCATCGACGGCGAACGACGAGCCGCGCGCCGGATCGTCGCGAATGCCCGTGCTCGCTTTGGAGAAGCCCTGGCCGACGAGCCGGAGCTTACCGAGGAGCAGGTGCTCGGCGACTGGCTGCCCTGAGCGGAGCCTCACTCCGCCCGCTCGAAGCGGGCGCGATCCGTCGCCAGCAGGCGGACGGTGACGCGGATGGCGGCCTCCTCGTCGTGGCGGTCCAACACCTCGCCATGCTCGTACAGCCAGGCCAGCCGCGCGCCGTCCTGCGGTGCGATGTCGTAAGCGGCGGTCTCCATGCCGGCGGCGATGCGCGCGTCGATCGCACCCAACAGGGCCGGCAATCCCTCCCCAGTGATCGCCGAGACGGCGATCGCGCCGGTGCGCGCGTCCACCTGCGCCACGCCACCCAGCAGATCGGCCTTGTTCAGGACCAGGATCGTCCGCTTGGGCCAGTCGGCGTCGAGCGTGCCGTCATGTTCCATGCTCTCCAGCACCGCGACGACGTCGGCGTGCTGCGCTTCGGTGTCGGGGTGCGCGGCGTCGCGGACGTGCAGGATCACGTCGGCCTCGGCGACCTCCTCCAAGGTCGCGCGAAACGCCTCGACAAGTTCGTGCGGCAGTTCGCTGATGAAGCCGACCGTATCCGACAGGATAGCCCGACGCCCAGACGGCAGCCGCAGCCCGCGCATGGTCGGATCGAGCGTCGCGAAAAGCTGGTTGCGCGCGGCGACCTCGGCGCCCGTCAGCGCATTGAAAAGCGTCGATTTGCCGGCGTTCGTGTAGCCGACCAGCGCGACCACCGGGAACGGCACCCGTTGGCGGGCGGAGCGGTGCAGGCCGCGCGTGCGCCGCACCTGCTCCAATTCCTTGCGAAGCCTCACCATGCGCTCGACGATCAGCCGCCGGTCGGCCTCGATCTGCGTCTCGCCCGGCCCGCCCAGGAAGCCGAAGCCGCCGCGCTGGCGCTCCAGGTGGGTCCAGGAGCGGACGAGGCGCGATCGCTGGTAGTCCAGATGCGCCAGCTCAACCTGCAACGCGCCTTCCTTGGTCGCCGCGCGCTCCCCGAAAATGTCGAGGATCAGACCGGTGCGGTCGATGACCTTGCAGTCCCATGCGCGTTCCAGATTGCGCTGCTGCACCGGCGAAAGCGCGGCGTCGATGATGGCAACCGTGACGTCCGCCGCCGCCAGCGCCGCTTTTTGCGTCGCTATCTGTCCCTCGCCCAACAGGGTGGCTGGACGGCGCGCGCGGAGCGGCACGATGTCGCTATGCACCACGACGAGGCCGATGGAGGCGGCGAGCCCGACGGCCTCCGCCAGTCGTGCCTCGGCCGCCCGAGCATGAGTGCGCTGCGCCTCACCATGCGGACGCTCCCAGGGGAGGATGACCGCGGCCCGGATCGGACCCCCAACCGGACCCGCCCCGTTAAGCGTCGACCCCAGCGGTCACCTCCCGTAACGGAGCCTGTGGCGCGGCCGTCTCGACCTTGCTCGCATCGAACAGTTGGATCGGCGCCCCCGGCATCACGGTACTGATCGCGTGCTTATAGACAAGCTGAGTATGGCCGTCGCGCCGCAGCAGGACGGAGAAATTATCGAACCAAGTGATGATCCCCTGCAGTTTGACGCCGTTCACTAGGAACACGGTCACCGGCGTCTTGTTCTTCCGCACATGGTTCAGGAAGACATCCTGAACATTCTGCGCTTTCTCATTGGCCACGGCGTGATCCTTCTGGCTGGGACTGGTAGCGCGCCTAAGCCGGGCGTGGCGCGCCGGCGGAGCCGCCGCACTCTATCAGCCGGGTCATCTCAAGCAAGCTCACGATGCGCGGCCGTCGGTCGCGGCGTCCCACCACGGGCACACGCCGGACAGACGCTGATAGTTGCCGTCCAACACCTGCACCGGCGCCCGATGTCCCTCGGCGGCGGCGGCGAGGCGCATCCGACGCGCCGCCTCGCGCTGCTCGGGAGCCAGCCAGGCGCGGTCATGTCCCCATAGGCTAGGGCCAACCGTAACCTCGGCGGCCTGCCAGGTGGCGAGGGCG
>Ga0208589_1001247_pt1 | contig 10805 bp, 10 predicted proteins | sample NGESurshal092012_2_FD_184486 | JGI IMG/M metagenome (GOLD analysis project Ga0208589, IMG submission 184486) | Arctic peat soil microbial communities from Barrow, Alaska - NGEE Surface sample F53-2 shallow-092012 (SPAdes) | ecosystem: Environmental > Terrestrial > Soil > Wetlands > Peat ... | reverse complement strand
CGACATCCACACCAAGGAGGCTGCGGCTGCCGGTGAAACCCCGGTCCGGCTCAACCTGGTCGCCGCCTGGCGCGAGTCCACCGTGTTCACCGAGGCCGAGCGGGCCGCGCTGGCGCTCACCGAGGAGGGCACCCGCCTCGCCGACGCGCACCACGGTGTGTCCGACCAGACCTGGGCCCACGTGCGCAAGCACTACGACGACGACCAGATCGCCGCGCTGGTCGCCCTGGTCGCCATGATCAACGCGGCCAACCGGCTCGCCGTGATCGTGCGCCAGAAGGGGGGCTCCTACGAGCCCGGCATGTTCGCCAGCATGGCGGGCTGACCGGCAGCCGAAACCCCGGCTGGCCGGGGATCATTCGATCCGGGCCCGCGCATGTCCGGCCACGTTGGCAAAACCCGAGGACAGTTGCCCGCCGGGCGTGGTCCGGCTCGTTGTGATCGTGATCGTGATCGTGATCGTGACCGGGCCGGCCCGGTCGCTGAGCGCCGGGCTGGCCCGGGTGAGTGAGGCGTTTAGACGTGCTGCTGTGTCCGGCCGGCCCGGGCGGCGTCCAAGTCGTCGATGCGGCGGGTGAACTCGGCCAGCTGCGTGTCCAGCTGCTGAGGGTCGTTGTCGGCGTAGTCGAGGGTAAAACGCCGGGGGTCGGTGTCAGCGATCTTTCCGGAGGCGCTGACGTGGTTGGCTTCCTGGTACAGGGTGACGGTGGGTGGTGCCGTCGGGCCAGGTGCGTTCCCAGCGGATGTACCGTTTGGTCGCCTTGGTGCCGGGGGTGCGGGCATCCGGCGCGTGGGGGGTCCAGCCCGCGGCCGTCAGGCTGTCGTTCACCTGGCCAGGCCGGGCCGGGTCGCTCTGGCAGCGGCGAGCGAGGTCGCTGAGCAGGTCAGTGAGCACGGCGCTGTCGGTCGCGTCGGGGGCCCGCCACTCCCGGGCCCGGGCGCCGGTAGCCTCGGCCACGGCATCGACGTCATGGTGGTCGTAGCCGGTGCGTACCCCGGAGACCGACATTCCCGCCGCCCCGGCCAGGTCGCCGAGGGTGTAGGGGCGGGGCTGGACGAATTCGCGTCCGTAGGCGACCAGGTGGCGGATCTGCCTCTCGGCGTCTTCCTTGGCGCGTCGCGCGGAAGCCAGCGCGGACACCAGCGGGTCAAGGTCGGCTTCCTCCCATCCAAGGCGCAGCTGGCTGATGGTGTCCTGTCGATCTTGCTCGGTTTGCTGGCAGGCGGCGTGGTAGCCGTCCAGGTCGGTGGCGGGGAGATCCGGGGGCTCGGGGAATCGCGGAGGCGGCGGGGACGGGCCCGCGGGCCGCCGCACCCTGCGTCAGCTCTGGGCTTTCACGCCGATCCCATGTACGTCGGCCTGGAAGGTCCCGCCGGGGCCGGTGGGCAGCCTGGTGAACCAGACCAGTACGTAACGCCCGGTCGCCGGGCGGGCCATTGTCATCCTCACGATTCCGCCTGGGCCTGCCGAGCTCGCCGCCGCACGCAGGTCCGCTAGCTTTGGCTGGTCGCCGATGCGGATCTGGAAGCTGGCACCCGCGGCCGCCCCGAGCGTGACCCGGATCGCCGTGATATTGACCGGATGGCCCATGTCCAGCAGCAGGCCGGTGCCTGGGTGCTGGGTCCAGAAGCCGGCGGTCATATAGCTGTCGGTGTGCCATGCGGTGCGCCGGTGCCCATCGATAGCGAGCCAGGCGCCTTGCGGATCATCGCCGTCACCCCGGCCGCCCGGGCCGAACGCAACCGCGCCCACCGGGGCCATCGAGTGCGCGCGGCTCACCGTCTGCTCCTGGCCCGGAGGCCGCGCCGGTGCAGGCCCCGGTGCAGGCCCCGGTGCAGGTGCCCCGTCCGGCTGGCCCGCGTACCCGGCCGTGATGTGCAGCAGGCTGGCGTGGTTGTCCGCCGCCACGGCGGCCGCCCCGGGCCCGGGCTGGGGCTCCTGCATGAGGCGGTACCCGACGGAGCTGATGGTGAGCATGATGGCTACCACGCCGAAGGCCAGCATGAAGGCCGGCTGGCGGTGCCATGTCGGCCTGGGCGGGCGAAGCGGCGCATCCGGGCTGGCCAGCGGGACGGGCCCGGGCGCCCGGCGGCCCCGGTCATACATCTCGAGCAGCGGCCCGGGGTCAGCCCCGACGACCTCGGCGATGCTGCGGATGTCTTCCCGGGCGGAGAATTCGCCGCCGCGCAGCGAGTATTCGCCCGCCTCGATGCTGCGGATGATCAGCGGCCGGATGCGGGTCTGCTCGCTGACCTGGGCCACGCTAAGACCTGCGCGGCGACGAGCCTGGGCTAGGGTCTCGCCGATGCTCATCCGCCACCTCCGCTGGCCGCCGGGCCCACCTGGCTGGGGGAGTCGCTCACGGTCCTGGCAGCGGAGGGCAACTGCCGCAGGTGCGGAAGCCGGTCTGCCATTCGCCTGCCACCACTGGGTGGCCACAGTCCGCGGCCACGGAGCCTGGGCGGCCCGAAAAGGCCAGGACCGCAAGCACGTCCCCCAGCATCCCGCTTTCCGCGGCCATCGTCAGGGCCGGGCTCAGCAGGTCCGGTCCCCATGCCCGGTGCCCGCCACCGCGGGCGGTGTAGCCGGTGCCCTTGGCTACCGGGTGGGTAGACCACTGCGGGAACTGCCGCCGGTATTGCTCCAGCGGGCCATCCAGCACGCCCAACACTGGCCTGGGCCGGGCTAATGATTCCGCGATTTCCCTTTGGCCGCGTGGCGGCGGCAGCCAGGCTCATCGCGGGCCGGCGCCTTGTGTGCCGCGCTGGTCACCCGGCTCGCTATCCGGGCCCGGTGCCGGGGAGCCTGCCTCCTCCGGGGGGACACGGGGGGCGGGGCCGGTGCACGTAGATGGGACGGCGGGATCAGGTATCTGGCGCGCGCCCGGGACGGTCCAGGCCTCCGGCGCGCTGCCGTTGCCATTGCCATGGCCGGATGGAGGCATGATGCCGCCGGCGGAGACCGGCACCACTTCGCCGATCTGGACCGTCTCCTGGTCTGCGGGTTCGACGTCGAGGCCGGGGAGCGGCTCGTCCGCGTACGCTCGCAGCCTGCTGCGGCACTCGCGTGCGATCGCCTGCAGCCCGGCGATATGGCGCTGGAGCTCATCACGCTGCTCGGTCAGCGGCCGGAGGGCATCGTCGCGTCGTTCTTGTACGCTCCGCTCGACCTGCGCCGCAAGGACCTGGGCATCATTGGTGACCTGCGCGGCCTGGCGCCGTGCCGCGGTCAGGATGGTGCTGGCCTCGCCCTGGGCCCGGTTCAGGATGTCGTCCGCTTCCTGGCGTGCCTCGGCGGCCGTGCTGGCTGCCGACTCCTCCGCCATCTCCAGCAGACGGGCCGCGGCGGTTATCGCGCCCTCGGCAGTCGGCGCGCTCACCGGGCCCGGGTCTGCCTGCCACCCAGGTGCGGGAGGCGGTTCCTGGCCAGGATCAAGCCACCGGGTCTGCTCGCCCACCGCCTGCTCAAGCAGCAGGTCGCGGTCAACCAGTTCCTCTTCGACGAGTTCCAGGAAGGCATCTACCTCGTGCTGGTCGTACCCGGACCGGAACCTGGTGGTCCCGAACTGCCGGTTCCGCACATCCTCCGGTGTCAGGGGCATCTGATCTCCCCGGCACGCTCAATGGACGTGACGACGGCAGGCGCCGGCCGGGTGTCGTGCGGCCGGCACACAGCTCGGGCGTGGCAGGTGAGGACAGGCAGCCTGCCGTCAGACGGGCTGCCGCTGCCGCGGAGCGCGGCGAGGCCGGCAGCCCATGCCCCTGGCCACCCGGCCCTGTAGCTTCTCCATTTGCCGGGTGATCCCCCCTGCCCGCTCAGGAGGTGGCAGTCAGCATGCTGCGGCGTGGCTCGTTCAGCATGCACTGCCGCGGGTTGGCGGGCGGGGCCTGGGCTGGTCACTGGGTGCCTCCTGTGAGCTCGGGAACACGGGAGCTGTCGGCGGATGGCTGGTGCACCGCCGGCCGCGGGACAATCATGTGATGTAAGCCTGGACAGGCACCCGAGCGGTTGCCCTGATGGTTACCTTGATTCCCAGGTCACAGGGGCAACCCTGGGCTGGCAGCATGGCCGGCGGGCCCGGGCCCGGCGGCGCGCCCCGGCCGCACGCAGCGTGTGACTCGAGCCCGGGACCGGCTGGATCTGGGGAGTCCTCGCTGCCTGGGCGATGGCAGGCCGGCCCGCTCCGATGGGCATCGGGCATGACTGCGCCTCCCCGAGCAGGGGCGCTGGCCGCGCGTTTCCCGCCCTGCTGACCCAGCTCACCGGCCAGGACCTGCCGCAGTGGCCCAGCGACGCCCGCACCGCCGGCCTGGCCAGCCTCGCGTCCTTCGCCCGGGAACTGGAACAGGACCTCGACACCGGGGCGCTCGGCCTGACCACCCCCTGGAGCTCCGGTCCCGTCGAGGGCCTGGTCAATCACATCAAGATGATCAAGCGCCAGATGTTCGGGCGGGCTGGGCTGCCGCTGCTCCGCAAGCGCGTCCTGCTCACCGTCCAGAACTGACCAGTGGACACGAAGCCGCATCCATCACGAAACAGGGCCAGATCCGAGAAGAAGTGACGCACTCGCCCGGGGCGGGTCATTCGCACCGAGGAGGGCAAGGCGCTGACCGGGTGTCCCGTCTCCGGTAAGCCGGCCCTGGCTCAGTGATTCCGGCCTATTACGGCCCTAGTCTCAAACTTCGCTTGCCGGCTTGTTCAGCGTGCCGCGGCTCGGGCGCGGGCGGGGCGCGAGACCGTCGGAGACGATGGCGAGCAGTCGCGCCCGCGCCTCCTCATCGAGGCGTGCGCGGGCGGCGGCGCGCGCGATGCCGACGAGCAGGGCGTAGACCTCGGGCAGTTCGACATCGTCGCGGACGGCGCCGGCTCGCTGGGCCCGCCAGAGCAGCGCGCCGACAGCCCGGTGCAGTCCGTCCGATGCCCGGGCGGCGTCGCCGTCACGGTCGCCGCCGGCGTCGAGCAGGGCCTCGGTTATGGCGATCTTTGCCGGCGCGTGGGCGACCAGGTGGCTGAACAGGCCGAGGAACGCCTCGCCCGGGTCCGCGGCGTCGAGCAGCGCTTCGGCCTGCTCGCGCAGGCTGTCGAACCGCCTGGCGAGAACGGCCTCCAGCAGCGCCGCCTTGGTGGGGAAGTGGCGGAAGACCGTGCCGATGCCGACCCCGGCCAGGCGGGCCACTTCCTCTGTCGACGCGGACTCGCCGCCCCTGCCGAAGACCTCCTCAGCGACGTCCAGGATGCGGCCGCGGTTAACCCGGGCATCGACCCGCTGCGCCCGCCCGCCACAGGTCTCCTGCCTGCCCGCTGGGGTGCTCATCCGCCCCCTCCCGCATGTTTTGACTTCCGGAGTGACGGCTCCGTATTATCCGGAGTCGGCACTCCGGACAGTACCTGCATGCCCGCGCCGATGACAGGAGAACCCCATGGCCCAGCCCCGCAGCCCCCGCGAGGTTTTCCTCGCGCTCGTGAACGGCATCGCCGACGGGAACCCGGACGGCCTGCCCGAGCTCTACGCGGAGCAGATCGACGTCGTCCACCCGTTCGACCCGCTGCACGGCGCTCCGCTGCGCAGCCGTGACGAACTCCGCGAGCGCATGGAGCAGCTCGCTGCCGCCGGGCCCCGGCCACGCCGCCGGGTGGGCAACGTCACGATCCACGAGACAACCGATCCCGAGGTCATCGTCGCCGAGTTCGAGTACCAGGGAACTACCGACGCCGGAGAGCCGTACGCGCTGCCCGCCATCTTCGTGATGCGCGTCCGTAACGGCGAGATCGTCAGCTCCCGCGACTACCACGACCATCTCGCCTCGGCCCGGGTCGGAGGCCGCCTCGGCGAACTCTTCGCCGCCCTCAGCGCGCAGGCTGCCGCCCCCGCCCGGACGGACATGGCAACCTGACAGCCAGCGCCCGGGGCGCCCGCCATCCCGGATCAAGATTCCGGCAATCGGTAGTGAGACCCGGGCCGTAATGAGCCGGAATCACTGAGACAGGGCCGACTTACCGGGCGGGACCTCGCCGTCGGTGGCCTGGTAGTCCAGGCGCTCGCGCAGCACGCGGAACGTTCAGCGGCTGGCCGACATCCTAGATGACCGTCACGATCGCCGACTCCAGCGGCCTCAGGCCGGGACCCAGGCAGCGGCGACGTTCATGACGATCCGGCCGACAGCTCGAACCAGACGGGCCGGCCGTGTTCGCCGCCGCAGTACCCCCGCAGATCGGCGATTGATTCGACCGGCCCAAGACCCGCCCGGTCTCCGGCTCCGGATCGAGTGGCCCAGGTTCGGGAGTCTCGGCCGGCCCGTTGTCGCTGACGAGAAGCACGGCCTCGTCGGTCACCGGGCACGGACCGAGCACCCGCTTGGTGAACTCGCGGGCGCGGCTGATCTGATTGGCGCGGCCGGGAAGGTGCGCTGCAGTGGGGCGGGCGCTCAGGACGCGCGGGCTCCGTCATGGTCCGCACGGTAGGCGCAGCCGGTGCAGTCACCTGGGCCAGGCGTACGGCGGCTTCTCCGATATCGGGTTCGCCGTGCTCACCGGGGCCGGACTGATCCGGCTAGTCACGACGATCTTCATGACCGTCTACGACCTGCAGGCGCTCAGCGAGGAACTGCCCCAGACCCCGCACGACTTCATGGCTTAGCCCACGGAGGGGGCAGCACAGGGTGGCGGCCACGAGGTTGAGGTGGGCGTGTGTGGCGGGTAGCCCGACGGTGTGCGTGGCAACCCCGAGTTGGTCTGGTCCTGTCCCTTCGGGCACGCTAGCCACAGCGCTCCTGCGCCCGACCGTGACTGTGCTTGCCGAGGGAGATGACCGAGGTGACCGAGAACTACCCGCCCGACTCAACGCCGTCCGAGGCGGAACAGCCGGCGTCACACGAAGAGGAGCAGCCGGCCCCCGAGCCTGCGGAGGATCCGGGATACCTGACGGAGACGGGCGAGGCGGTCGGAGAGGACGGATCGGTCGTCCCGATTATCGGTGGCCTGCCCGCCGTCGAAGGCTCGGCCTGGGATATCGGCGCCCCGGCGGACGAGCGCGGGACGGCCCTGGCTGAACACGAGGCCAGCCAGGAGCACGAGGCCGGTCAGGAGGACACGCGCTGAGCAAGCCCGGCCCCGCTATATCCCCCGGAGGCACCCGGGGCCTGTCGCGGACGTGAGCGTTAAAGGCATTCCAGAGGAGGTTCGGGGGATGGGCGCTGTCGTACAGTTCGGGTCACCTTTACGCGCGAAGATCCCCGCAGGGAGCGGCAGGGGCGGGTCGTAGTCGGTGGTGAGGGACACGACGCGGATGCCTGAGCCGCCGGGGAGCGGCCCGTCGATGACGGCCTCGGCGGCATTTCCCTGCCGAGGTTAGCCCGTCGAAGAGCAGCGCTGCCGAAGGCCGGGCAGGCTGAATGTCAATTACGATGGCCCGGTGCACCCCGGATTGCGCAGCCGGCAGCCCCAGGTTGACGTGCTGCGGGGGCAGCTAGACGCGCTCGGCGTCGGGCGTGGCAGCGTCGTGCTCGTCACCGGGGCCGCGGGCTCTGGGAAGACCACGCTGCTGGCCGAGGCCGTAAGCCTGGCCGCGGACGGCGGGATCCTGGTGTTCTGCAGCGGCGGGGATCCCGTGGCTCGGGCGGTGCCGCTCGGGGCGATCCTGGACGCCCTCGTCTCCACGGACGACCCGCCCGTCGATCCCGCGCGGCTCCACGAACTCAGCCAGTCTCCTGACCAGCGGTTCTGGCTGCTGCGCGAGCTGCAGGAATCACTAGAAAAAGCCGCGCACCGCGCACCGCTGCTTATCGTCGTCGATGACCTGCAATGGGCCGACGCCGCCACCGCCAGCGCCGTGGTCACGCTGTCCAGGCGGTTGGCTACACACCGGATCAGCTGGCTGCTGGCGCTGCGCCGCGGGGAGCTGGCAGACGCTGCGCAGGACGCGGTCGACCGGCTGGAGGCGGCGGGTGCGTCCGAGCTCCGGCTAGGCCCCCTGGACGAGAGCGCGGTCGCGCAGGTCGCCCGTGACATGCTCGGCGGCGAGCCCGATGAGGCGCTGCGGGAGGTACTCAGCCGGGCGGACGGCCAGCCGTTCCTGCTGACCGAGCTGCTGCGCGGGCTGCGCACGGAAGACCTCGTGACCGTCGACGGCAGCACGGCCAGACTGGCCGCGGGCGCGCGCCTGCCGCGCCGGCTCGTCGACTCGGTGGCCGGCGAGCTCGCACGGCTGACCATGCCTGCCAGGGACGCCGTGGAGATGGCCTCGGTGCTCGGGCACAGCTTCTCCCTGGATGAGCTGGCCGGGCTGCTCGGCCGGCCGCCGCTGGATCTGCGGAATGAGATCAGGGAGGCGATCGCTGCGGGGCTCCTGACCGAGGAGGGGGACCGTCTCGGGTTCCGGCATGACCTGGTGCGCGAGGCCGTCGATGCCAGCCTGCCTAAAGCGGTGCGGCGGACCGTGCGCCGCACCGCGGTCGAAGTGATGCTTCAGCACGGGGCCTCAGCCGCCGACGTCGCGCAGCTGGTCATGGATATCGCCGAGCCCGGCGACATAGCCTCAGCCAGCCTGCTGCGGCGGGCAGCGGCGCAGATCGGGCAGACGTCCCCGGCGGTGGCAGTCCCCTTGTCGCGGCGGGCCCTGGACCTCATGCCGCACGGCGGGCTCGGGCGCGGCGAGGCAGTCGTAGAGACCATCGACCTGCTCGTGCAGGCCGGCCGGGCCGCCGAGGCGGCCAAGCTCCTTACCGCGTCGGAGAGCGACCTGGCCGATCCCGTTGCAGAGGCGCAGGCGCGGCTGGGCATAGGCATGCTGATGGCTCAGTATGCTCCGGCAGCGGTCGCTGAGCAGTGCCAGGCGGCCCTGCGGTTGCCCCATGTCCCGCCGGCGCTGCGCGTCCAGCTGCTGTCGCTGCTGGCCTGCGGCCTGGACATCAGCGGCGAGGCAGACGCGGCGGCCGGGCCAGTCGCGGACGCGGTCGCGGAGGCGACAGCTAGCGGCGACCCCGATGCCGAGATCGTCACGTTCGTGCCGCGCGCCTTGCTCGCCTTCACCCAGGGCGACTGGCGAGGAGCCATCGGCTTGGCGGGCGAGGCGGCCAGGCGACAGCACGAGGCGAAGGAGCTCCGGATGTGGCTGCCGGAGACGTGGAAGTCGTTGGTGCTGATTTCGGAGTTGCGGCTGGAGGAGGCGCTCGCGATCATCGAGGCCGGTACCCGCGAGGCTGAGAACGTCTCCAGGAACATCCGGGTCTGGTCCATGCTGAGGTGCCGGGCACGGCTGGCCGCAGGGCAGCTCGCCGACGCCCGCGCCGAAGCCGAGGCGATCCTGGACATGTCCGACGAGATGGGTGATGGGAGATTCGGCTACCTCAACCACATCGCCAGCTACGTCCTCGGTGACATCGCACTGCGCACCGGCGACCCCGCCGCGCTGCAGACCGCCCGGCGGGATGCGGCGACACTTTACGGCACGGGCAGCACCTGCGCGACTACCAAACGCCTCGGCGCATGGCTCACTGTCCGCCTGGACGGCGGTCCTATCGGCCCAGACCTGCTCGACGTCCTCGCGCCCGGGTACGTGCACGCCTGCAGCCCGGTCAGCCATTGCGACGCGGTCGAACTGGTGCGGCTGCTGCTGGAGGCAGGGCAGCGGCCGGACGCCGCCTCCGTCGCCGCGCGGCTGGAGAACGGCGCTGACGCGAATCCGAGCTTTCCTGGGCTGCGCGCCGCCGCGCTGCATGCGCGCGCGCTCGTTGACAAGGATCCCGAGCGGGCCCTGGCCGCTGTCCAGGCCTACCGCAGCGACCCTCGATCGCTGGTCCGCGCGGCGGCGTTTGAGGATGCCGGGCGGCTGCTCCCGGAACGGGCGAAGAACGAGGCGGTCGGCTACCTGGACGAGGCGCTCAGGCTGCAGTCCGCCGCGGGCGCCGAACGAGACGCGGCACGTGTCCGCCGCCTGCTCCGCGACTCCGGCGCGCAGCGGGCAGGCGGGCGCCCGGACCCGGCCGGGGCGCACTGGCCGGAGCTGTCCGCCTCTGAGCTCGCGGTCGTCCGGCTGGTTATCCGCGGCGCGACCGATCGTGAGGTCGCCCAGCGGCTTTACATCTCCGCGCACACGGTGAACTCGCACCTGCGCCACGTTTTCGCCAAGCTCGGTATCCGGTCCCGGGTCGAGCTGGCGCGCCGGGCCGGCGAGCGCCAAGCGGCGGAGTTACGGATGTAGTTCGCGACTTCATGGTCGTCTCCGTCATTGCGCGGTGAGTGCCAGTCTCTGCGTCCGTCGCGGTGCGGCGCATCACTCATCCAGGCCATCCCCGCCGCGGCGAGTCCGGGCAGCGGTTGATCACTTGATCAAGTCATGCGCCGCGTGCGCACCACGCCGCACGCTTGGCGGCATGCCCCATGTCACCGTCGGGTCGGAGAACACGGGTCTTGTCGAGATCTACTACAGGATCACGGCCCGGGCATGTCTGGCAACGCCTGGAGGAGCACATGACTGCACCGCCCATCCCCGTGGTCTTCATCCACGGCCTTTGGATCCACTCCGGCGCCTGGCAGCCGTGGGTTGAGCTGTATCGCTCGGCTGGCTACAACGCGATGGCGCCCGGCTGGCCCGGCGACTCGGCCAGCGCGGACACGACACGGAAGAACCCGGCAGCCGTTGCGAACAAGGGCATCGACGACATCACCGGCGGCTACCTCGACGTCATCAGCCGCCTGCCGGCCCAGCCGGTCGTGATCGGCCATTCGTTCGGCGGCCTCATCGCGCAAAAGCTGCTGGCCGCGGGCGCGGCGGCGGCGGCGATCGCGATCGACCCCGGCCAGATCA
>Ga0208589_1001246_pt1 | contig 10808 bp, 12 predicted proteins | sample NGESurshal092012_2_FD_184486 | JGI IMG/M metagenome (GOLD analysis project Ga0208589, IMG submission 184486) | Arctic peat soil microbial communities from Barrow, Alaska - NGEE Surface sample F53-2 shallow-092012 (SPAdes) | ecosystem: Environmental > Terrestrial > Soil > Wetlands > Peat ... | reverse complement strand
GGGGGCAGGGTCGGCGGTGAAGTCACGGATCCTAAGCTGGGCGATGGGTGTTGGAAAGGCGCATCGCGAAGAGACGTTGGCGGGAAAGTCGCCTTCTTCTTTGGGCTGGAAGATTGCGAATAAGCTGGTGTACTCGAAGATTGGTGAGGCGTTTGGCGGCCAGGTGGGCACGTTTATTTCGGGAGGTGCTCCGCTGGGAATGGATACGGCAGGGTGGTTTGCGGATGCGGAGATTCGGATATTTGAAGGATATGGGCTGACCGAGACCTCACCGGTGATCTCGCTGAATTATCCGGATGCACACAGGATTGGAACTGTGGGGAAGGCGATGCCGAATGTGGAGTGTCGTTTTGCCGAGGATGGGGAACTGGAGGTAAAAGGGCCTTCGATCTTTGTGGGGTACTGGAGGAAGGAGGCCGCGACGGCCGAGGTGTTTACCCCGGATGAATGGTTCAAGACGGGTGACATCGGGCATAGGGATGCCGATGGGTTTCTCTCGATTACGGACAGGAAGAAGGAGCTGCTGAAGACAAGTGGCGGAAAGATGATCGCTCCGCAGCCGATTGAGAACAAATTGAAGGCGAATGCGCTGGTGGCGCAGGCGGCCCTGGTGGGGGACAAGCATAAATTTCTGTGTGTGCTGATCTCGCCGAACTTTCAGGCGCTGGAGGGGTGGGCGAAGGGGCAGGGGATTGCTGTGGGCGACCGGTCGGGGCTGGTGAAAGACGCGCGGGTGGTGAAGGCTTATCAGGAGATTGTGGATAAGGTAAATGCGGGGCTGGCGCATTTTGAGAGCATCAAGCGGCTGCGGGTTGTGCCGGATGAGTGGAGTATCGATGATGGGATACTGACACCAAGTATGAAGATGAAGCGGCGCACGGTGGAGAAACGCTATGCAGGGGAGATTGCGGAGTTTTATGCGGATGAGGCTACGGCTACGAAGGGATGAGTCTTCGCGTCGCATCGATGCATGATTTGCGCCATCGGCTTATGTAAATGTGAGCGAGTAACGAGTCATGAGTAAGGACTCGCCGCTATCGTCGGAAGAAGTTCTGATGAGTGACTGTAGGAGATGCTTTTAGGGATGCGGATGAGTTTTTGGAGACTTGCTGATCGTTGCGGATTGTTTCGTTGGGTTGTTGTTGCTACGCTGATGTGTGGGACGTGCGCGGCTCAGGTGGGGCCGCCGGTTTGCCCAGTGGAGGCGGGGAAGAACGTTAAAAGCGTGAGGCCTAAGGTGGCGCGGCCTTCGGTGGCGGATACGGTGGCTACGGCGGAGGCAGAGGCAGCGGATCCTTCGGTGATGGTGTCGGCTGAGCCGATGGAGAATTTTGGGGTGGCACGATACCGCCTGGAAGACTATGCCGAGTGTGTTGGTACGGGTGGGTGTTACTGGGCGGATCTGGATGCTCAGGCTCAGCGAGCAGAGTCGGCGTTGGAACGCATGGTGGCTTCGAGAAAGCCCGGTGAGCGTATGGCGATGGTGCTGGATATCGATGACACCTCGCTGTCGAGCTACTGCGAGATGAAGCGCGAGGACTTTGGGTATATCAACGGAATGTTCAACGTGTGGCTGGCTTCGCCGGAGGACTCGGTGGTGATTCCGGGGACGCTTCGCTTGTTCCGTAAAGCCAAGGCGCTGGGTGTGGCAGTGTTTTTCATTACGGGCCGCGGCGAGCGGTTTCGCGCAGCTACAGTCAAGGGATTGGAGGCAGCCGGATACAAGGGATGGACGGGGTTGAGCCTGCGTGATGCGGCGCAGAAAGATACGCCGACTGCCAAGTACAAGAGCGAGGAACGGAAAAAGGTAGTGGATGCGGGATATACGATCGTGATGAGTGTAGGGGACCAGTGGAACGATTTGACGGGAACGTCGCGTGCGGAGATTAGTGTGAAGCTGCCGAATCCGTTCTACTATCTGCCTTAGACACAGGGGGCTCACTGCGATAGCTGAAATAGATGAATCCTACCTATTCATCCCTGGATGATTCCTGAAATGTGCATATGATAGAAACGGATTCGATCACAAATTTATGGAGCCCGTTCACGTTGTGTTGTCGTCGTCGGGAAAGAAGATTCAACATCGCAAAATACTGCTCTTCCTCGGCCTTATTATGGTTTTCGGCGCATTGTTGCTTACATTGGCCCTGCATCGCGAGTCGGTTGACACGGATGAACTGTTTTCGCGCAGCGTAGCCCTTATGCTTGCTCATGAGGAATTCGAGGCGATCCGCTACGACCTGGTTCACCCCCCGCTTTATTACTACCTCCTGAAAGGCGATACCCTCTTGCTGGGGCCGAGTGTTCTGGCCGTGCGCACTTTGTCACTGGTGTTTGGAGTTTTGTCGATCGGCCTTGTGGGCTATATCGGTTACCAGTTGCCGGCGCACGTTATACGGGCTTGTTAGCCGCGGGCTTATTGGCTGTAAACAGATATCACATTTATTTCAGCCAGCAAGCGCAGTCCTACGCGCTCTACACCTTCCTGGTTCTTTTGCTTGTGTTGTGGATTCGGCGGATTTATGAAAGCCCCGCTAGCAAGGTACTGTGGGCGGGCGGGGCTGTACTTATGACGGTGTTGGTCTACACCCATTACATAGGCGCAATCTATGTGATGGGCGCGGTGTTGACTTTACTTTTGAGCCGTGCCAGCCGCTCAACGAAGATGGGTGCACTGCTGGCAGGGGGAAGTGCCGCCCTGTGTTTCTTTCCCTGGATGGTGTTGGAGCGGAGTATCTATGTCGAGAAACATGGTTTGGGAGAGAATCTAAGCTGGATGGGCCATCCTACGCTGTATGGTCTGAGGGTGGTACTGATCGACTCGCTGGGTTTGCTGAATATTCGGATGGCCTCGACTTTGGAGTTGCTGCTGATTGCCGGTTTGGTGGCGGCGGCCTTGATTGCGGTATCGAGGGAAAGCGGCCTGAGAGAAAACCCTGTTGTGACAGGGTTGTTGGTGCTTGCGCTACTACCTCCACTAACACTCTTCGTGCTTTCTGTGAGACCGTTCAATCTCACTTTGCTTATCCTGCGGCAGGTTCTTCCTTCTCTTGTTCTGCTATCGCTGCTGTGCGCGTATGGTTTGGACAGGGCGTATGGAATGACGAAGAGCCGCGTGCTGCTGTATGGCGGGGCGACACTTTTGCTGTGTCTGAGGGTTGTTCCAACGGCAGAGGCGTTTCGGGCAGGAACGGCGCGCCTGCCCTACTATGCGGTCGAAAAGAAGGTCATCGTGTACTGGCGCGAGGGAGACTCCGTGTACGCGGCAGGATACGCGGGAGAGGGCGATACTGTGAACTTTTACGGTCATTGCAACTGTGTGAAGAGCCTGCCCGAAGATGTGTCCGGCCTTCCCGTCCGGATCGTCTTTTTGTATCGGCCCATATCAGGTCAGGAGAGTGCGGAACATCGGGCGCTTCTGGCCGTGGGATATGCGGATAGGGCGAAGGACTATTTTGCACCCGGTCAATATCCTGATAGAGGGGTTTATGTGGACGAGATGATTCATCGATAGACGTGGTGAGTTTTAGGTAGCTGTGGTATTCACAGATATGGGGCACTTACAACGGGCGATGAAGCGGGGCCGGAAATTTTTGAATCCGGTAGAGACTACGGTGGGTGGATTCAGCACGATGTTTAAGGTGCTCCCGCTTTTTCTGAAGAACAGGGCTGAAAGGGTCCCCAAGCGGCCTTTAGGACCTTTTCGCACGTATGTGGATGTTTATAGGACTACGCCTGCAAGTGGGTTGCGCGTAACGTGGATGGGGCATTCGTCGATGCTGGTGGAGATCGACGGGGTAAGGGTGTTGGTGGATCCGGTATGGGACCAGCGGGCTTCGCCGGTACTGTGGGCGGGACCAAAGCGGTTTTTCGAACCACCGATTGCGCTGGAGAATCTGCCGCGCGTGGACGTGGTGCTGGTTTCGCATGACCACTATGACCATCTTGGGAAGTCTACGATTCGACGGCTCGCCAAGCTGCCTAAGATGGCTGGCACACAGTGGGTGACTTCACTGGGTGTAGGTGCGTATTTGCGGAAATTTGGAGTGAAGGCCGAGCGGATTGTGGAGTTGGATTGGACGCAGAGTGTTTCGGTTGCTGAGACGCGATTAGAGATTACAGCTTTGCCTGCGCGGCATTTTTCGGGTCGGGGAACGTTCAATCGGTTTGAGACGTTGTGGTCTTCATTCGTACTGAGAGGAACGCAACACAACGTCTATTTCGGGGCGGACTCTGGATGGTGGGACGGGTTTGAGGAGATTGGAGCGGAGTATGGACCGTTCGATCTTGCGATGCTGGAGATCGGGGCTTCCAATTTCCTCTGGGAACAGATTCACCTGGGTCCGGACAACGCGGCGCGGGCGTTTGCGGCGTTGGGCGGGACTGGAATGATGATGCCGATTCATTGGGGCTTGTTCGACCTGGCCCTGCATGCGTGGCGGGAGCCTATGGAGCGGTTACTAGAAGTGTCTGGGGAGCGGGGAATTCGGATTTGGGCTCCTGAGCCTGGGTTGCCTACGGAGGTTGTTGCCGGGGCTGAAGTAAGGTCGGATTGGTGGCGGCGAGGGTGACCGAGGCAGAGGTCGGGCCGGTTGGGGTATGATTTTCTGCGGTGTCTTAAGTTGGAAAAATTCGTTTTCTAAGTTGGAAGAAGGAGAAAAAGATGCGTGTAGGAATGTTGACTGGTGGTGGGGATTGTCCCGGGTTGAATGCCGTGATTCGTGCGGCGGTGCGTAAGGGGATCCTCCATTATGGCGACGAGTTTGTCGGGTTTATGGAAGGCTGGCGCGGTGTTCTGGATAATGTGACGATGCCGCTGACGCTGGAGACGACGTCGGGCATTCTGCACCGGGGCGGGACGATTCTGCGGTCTTCGCGGACGAATGTGAAGAAAATTGAGGACGGCGTTGCGAAGTGCGCAGCAGTGATTGAGAAGAACAAGCTGGATGCGCTGATTGCGCTGGGCGGCGACGATACGCAGTCGGTGAGCCTGGCGCTTAGCGAGAGGGGCATCAAGTGCGTCGGCGTGCCGAAGACGATCGATAACGATCTCAATGGGACCGATGTGTGCTTTGGTTTCGATACGGCGGTGGGGATTGCGACCGAGGCGGTTGACCGGTTGCACTCGACCGCTGAGGCGCACAGCCGTGTGATGGTATGCGAGGTAATGGGCCGCAATGCGGGCTGGATCGCAATTACATCGGGCATCGCGGGCGGTGCTGACGCGATCCTGGTGCCTGAGGTGCCGATTGATATCGAAGAGGTTTGCCGGCTGGTGAAGTATCGGTACGAGCATGGGAAGAAGTTTTCGATCGTCGTGGTCGCCGAGGGAGCGAAGTTTCCCGAAGGCGCCCAGGCGACGCATGGGGCGGCGGTGGACTCGTTTGGTCATGCGCGGCTGAGTGGCATTGGGCAGGCTGTGGCCGAGGAGATCGAGAAGCGGACGGGCTATGAGACGCGCAGCGTGAATCTTGGCCACACACAGCGGGGCGGAACGCCTTCAGCGTTTGACCGGATGCTGGCGACGCGGTATGGCTCGGCGGCGATTGATCTGGTGCACGCGGGTAAGTTTGGGCGTCTGGTGGTGCTGAAGGGCACGCAGATCTCGGACATTTCGCTGGCGGATGCGATCTCGACGAACCGGACAGTAGGACAGGACCTGCTGGACCTGGCGAAGGGTTTGCAGCCTCGTTAGCTTCTAGTTAACAAAGGAGATTTTGCTTGTGTAGTCAGGCAAAAGCGGGTACAAAGAGGGTGCTGGAGTGGATTGCTCCGGTGCCCTTTTTGGGTTGAGCGGACGTTTCTGCAAGGAGACTTGTGATGGCGGTTGCGGTGCAGGCGATGGTACGCGAGGTGATGGATATCCGGCAGGCGTCGGAGTATCTGGGCGTTAGCGGAGACACGCTTTACCGGTATGCGTCTGAAGGGTTCATTCCGGCGTTCAAACTGGGGAACCGGTGGCGGTTCAGGAAGTCGCTGCTGGATGCGTGGATGGATGAGAAGTCGGGGGTGCGCCCAGCGGCTCCTATTGCGGTAATGCCGAAGCAGAAGAAACCGGTTGCGCGGGCCAGGTAGACGAGATTGATCGGACGGGTGATGTCCTCCGTGAACGGTTCGACGATTGTGTTCGGGCTGATCGCGGTGGTTTCGTTCTGGGCGGCGATTCACCTTTGCCGGGCGATTAAGGGAAGGCCGTGGTACGGAGTGGCGGCACGGGTGTTGGGAGCGCTGGTGCTGGCGGCCTTTGGGGTGCTGATGATCTTCTATACCGCCTTTGGCGTAGAGGGTATCTGAAGGCTAGGCACGCTGGAGCGTGAGGACGCTGATCTCAGGGGGGCAGTTAAGACGGAAAGGCAGGCCGACTGTGCCAATACCTCGGTTGACGTAGAGTTGCATTTTCTTGAGATGAAATAGTCCTTCGACATACTTCCGTCCTAAGGTCGGGAGGACGAGTGCGCCGAGGAAGGGCAGACGGATCTGGCCGCCGTGGGTGTGGCCGGAGAGCATGAGATCGATGAGCGGAGCACGTGGATGCTGGAGGACATCGTCGGCATAGTCGGGCTCGTGGGCCATGAGGATGACGGGCGCGTTTGGCTTGGCGGGGATAGCGAGATCGAGGTTGGGGCGGCGCGTGTCGGGATCGTCTACGCCGCAGAGCCAGATACGCTCACCACCTTGCTCGATAGCGACGTGCTGGTTGACGAGGACGGGTGTGCCGTAGCTGGTGAGGGCCTCGATGACGAGCGGAGCCCCGACCGTGACGTCGTGGTTGCCGAGGATGCCGTAGCGGAGCGGGGCGGTGAGGGTGCTAAGGATTTCTGAGCAACGGTAGGCGGAGGAGCGGGCGTCAACGAAGGTGAAAGCACCGCGGGTGACAAAGTCGCCGGTGAGGAGAACAAGATGGGGATTGAGGGCGTTGACGTCATGGACGATGCGCTCGAGGAAGTACGGTTCGGTGAACTCGTCGAGGTGAATGTCGCTGATCTGGACGATGCGGTAACCCTGAAAGGGAGTGGGCAGGTTGGTAATGGGGATGGTGCGGGTGTCGAAGCTGATTTCGTGGCGGGCGACCTCTCCGGAGTAAAGAGCAAGGCCAGCGGCGGCGGCACCGGTTCCGATGAGAAATTTGCGTCGACTGAAACGCAACGGCGGAACAGAGTAAGAACCGGGCATACTCCATGATAACGGGTTCTAAGTAATAGCAGGGAGTGGGCGGAGAGCGTTTCGTTGGGTAGAATCAAAGAGATGAATTTCAAGCTGAGGAAGAAGAGAGCAGCAGCAGCGGCGAAGACTGCGGGGGTGGATGGCCTGCTGGTGACGCATCTGCCGGATGTACGGTATCTGTGCGGGTTTACAGGGTCGAATGCGGCACTGGTGCTGGCTGGTGGCCGCTCGGTGCTGTTTACCGATGGGCGGTATACGGCGCAGGCAAAGGCTGAGGCTGTGGGGACGCAGGTGGTGATTGCGCAGAAGCCGGCTTTACTGGTGGCTTGCGAGCGGATCGAAGAGGTTGGGGTACGGTGGTGTGGGTTCGATGCGGCGCATACCACAGTGGCAGCGTTGGAGACGATGCGGAAGGCGGTTTCGGGAAAGATGCGGCGGGGGATGTTTATGGCGGTGAAGCCGCTGGTGGCCGCGATGCGCGAGGTGAAGGATGCAGATGAGATCGTGCGGATCCGGAAGGCGGCGGTGCTGGGGTGTGCGTTGTTTGATGGGATGCTGACGTACCTGGAGGCTGGGCTGCCGGAGGTTGCGGTGGCGGCGGAGCTAGAACATGCGGCCCGGCTCGCTGGGGCGGAGGGAATGTCTTTCGATACGATTGTTGCGAGCGGAGTGCGGTCGGCTTTGCCGCATGGTCGGGCGACAACGGCGAAGTTGCCGCGGCGAGGGTTTGTTACGCTGGACTTTGGCGTGGTGCTGGATGGGTACTTGAGCGATATGACGCGCACCGTTCATTTGGGCAAGGCGCTGCCGGGTGAGCGGGAAGTGTATGATTCGGTTCTGGAAGCGCAGGAGGCTGCGGTCGCGGCCGTGGCTCCGGGCGTGATGGCGGGCGAGGTGGATGAGGCGGCGCGGAGCGTGTTGCGGCGGGTTGGGCTGGACAAGTACTTCAGCCACTCGACCGGGCATGGCGTTGGACTGGAGATCCATGAAGGACCAAGACTTGCGGCGAAGCAGCCACAGGTTTTGGAGCAGGGGATGGTGATTACGATTGAACCGGGCGTTTATATGCCGGGTAAGTTCGGATTGCGGATTGAAGATATGGTTTTGGTGACGGGCTGGGGCGGAGAGGTTTTGACGCCGAGTGTAAAGGCTTGGATTGAGTTGTGATGGAAGTTGATGGTCGTTGGTTTTGATAAGGCATGAGGATTTAGAGGCCAGTTTTGAGATGGCCGGGAAGAGTGGAGATGGAAGGAAAGAAATTAGAAGAACTTCGTGAGCTGGTCGAATTTTTGAAGGCGAACGGTATTGCCGAGTTCGACATGGAGCAGGATGATCTGAAGGTGCGGATCAAGTTTGCGGGTGAAGCTCCGGCTGCTGCTGCTGCCGGGTTCGATATGGCCCAGCTAAGCAGGCTGATGGCATCGGCTCCTCCGGCGGCGAGCCATGTTGCGGCTTCGCATACGGCTGCTCGGGCAGTTGCTCCGACTGAGGTCGAGGAGACGCTGCATGAGGTAAAGTCTCCGATTGTCGGTACGTTCTATGAGTCGCCGTCTCCGGGCGCGGCTGCGTTTGTGAAGGTGGGCGACCAGGTAGAGGTGGGTCAGGTACTGTGCATCGTCGAGGCGATGAAGCTAATGAACGAGATTGAAGCCGATGCTGCCGGCGAAGTGGTGAAACGGATTGCGGCGAGCGGCCAGCCGGTGGAGTATGGGCAGCCTTTGTTTGCGATAAAGACGCGGTAGAAGTTTTCGGTTCTCAGTATCAGGTATTAGGTATCAAGTTTCGGATTCTGGTTCGGTGTTCTTTGGGAGTTCCATGTTTCGTAAGGTTTTGATTGCTAATCGTGGGGAGATTGCATTGCGCGTGATCTCGGCGTGCAAGGAGATGGGCATTCGTACGGTTGCGGTGTATAGCGAGGCGGACAGGAACTCGCTGCATGTGCGATTTGCGGATGAGGCGATCTGTATTGGGCCTCCGCGTTCGAGCGAAAGCTATCTGAATGTTCCGGCAGTGATCTCGGCGGCGGAGATTGCGGATGTGGATGCGATCCATCCAGGGTATGGGCTGCTGAGTGAGAATGCAAATTTCGCTGAAGTGTGCCGCGCGTCGAATATCAAGTTCATTGGGCCGCCGCCTGAAGTGACGCGGATGATGGGTGAGAAGTCAACGGCGCGGCAGACGATGAAGAAGGCGAAGGTGCCGATTCTGCCGGGGTCGGATGGTGTGATTGCCGATGAGAAAGAGGCGCTGGAGTGGGCGAAGAGCGTCGGGTACCCGGTGATCCTGAAGGCCGTGGCTGGCGGTGGCGGACGGGGAATGCGTATCTGCCGGAATGCCGATGAGTTGCCGACGATGTACAACCAGGCTTCGACCGAGGCGGCGAACGCTTTTGGCAACGGCGATATGTACATGGAGAAGTTTATCGAGCGGCCGAGGCATATCGAGTTCCAGGTGCTGGCGGACGAGCATGGGAATGTGATGAGTTTAGGCGAGCGGGAGTGCTCGATCCAGCGGAGGCACCAGAAGCTGATTGAAGAAGCGCCGAGCTTGATGATGACTCCGAAGCTACGGGAAGAGCTGGGTAAGACGATCAAGAAGGCACTCGAAAATATCGGTTATTGGAATGCCGGGACGATCGAGTTCTTGATGGATGAGGATGGGAAGATTTACTTCATCGAGATGAATACGCGGATTCAGGTGGAGCATTGTGTAACCGAGATGGTTACAGGGATCGACCTGGTGAAGGCGCAGTTGCGGATTGCGGCGGGCGAGAAGCTCAGTTCGATTATTACCAAGCCGGTGGAGATCCGTGGTCATGCGATCGAATGCAGGATCAATGCGGAGCACCCAGAGAAGTTTACGCCGAGCGCAGGGAAGATTACTGCGTTCAATCTGCCGGGAGGCAACGGGGTTCGCGTGGACACGGCGCAGTATGCGGAGGGTGTCGTGCCGCCTTATTATGACTCGTTGATTGCGAAGCTGATCTGCCATGGAGCGGACCGCGAAGAGGCAATGAACAAGATGCAGCGGGCTCTGAGCCAGTTTGTGGTGCAGGGAATTCATACGACGATTCCGCTGCATGAGAAGATTTTTGCGGATGCGGAGTTTAGGTCTGGGCAGTTCGATACGAAGTTTATGGAACGGTTTTTTGAGCGGCAGAAGGATAGTTGAGCACTAGATTATGGGGCTTTGTTAGCGAGCCGGAGACCCCTGCGCCATGCGAGTTCGCTCACCAGGTAGCCGATGACGAGACAGGATATATAACTGGCAACGATCAGTAAGCTGCGATTTTGTCTTTGCGGCAGGCAACGAAAGATTGGGTAGATGATAAGGGACAGTACGCAAGTGACGAGGGCTGTGGTGCGAAGCATGAAGGAAGCCTTTCCATGCTTTTGTGTATGCAGCCAGATGTTACGCTTTTCCTTCACACGGTTCGAATCGAGATCGTCGAACACGAACACTATCTCCTCCGTTGCGGCTACGTAATGGCACGATGACCACGGAGCGTCAGATTGTGATTCTCTCTCAATTTTATGCTGTTGTCGATGCTGAAATGTTGGCGCGACGAGGACTTGAGCTGCGGCAATTTGCGGTATCGCTGCGGGCAGCGGGAGTAGGTCTGGTGCAGTATCGGGATAAGGTGG
>Ga0208589_1001244_pt1 | contig 10810 bp, 12 predicted proteins | sample NGESurshal092012_2_FD_184486 | JGI IMG/M metagenome (GOLD analysis project Ga0208589, IMG submission 184486) | Arctic peat soil microbial communities from Barrow, Alaska - NGEE Surface sample F53-2 shallow-092012 (SPAdes) | ecosystem: Environmental > Terrestrial > Soil > Wetlands > Peat ... | reverse complement strand
CGCTTCGTCGTCGCGTCTGGCTCGCGGCCAAAATCCACTTCGCCTGGCCGCGCGGGACTTTTGCCACAGGCTGCTAGTCAATTCGCCGCATTGAATGGAACGACGCTGAATGTCGCCGGCACTGACAGCACTGACCAGATTTCGATTGTGTCAGCAAATTCATTTCTCACGGTTTTGGTTGATGGGGCGTCGCAGCAATTCCAGCAAAGCCAAGTATCGGTAATTCAGATAAACGCCGGCGATGGAAGCGACCTCGTCAATTGCCAATCGGTTCCGATTTCTTGCGTAATTGCCGGCGGCCCCGGCAACGACACGCTTCTCGACAGTCTGGCCAACGACACTATCAAGGGCGGAGGTGGCAGCGATTCAATTAGCGGCGGTGCTGGTAATGATGTTGTTCGGGGCGGTGGCGGCAATGACACATTGTCGGGAAACGGCGGCAACGACACCCTCGATGGCGGGCCCGGAAACGACATCATGCGAGGCGGTGGCGGCAGCGACGTATTTCTCGCAATAGATGGCGGCGGATTTGCGGACACCATACGCGGCGGGGCAGGCACGAACACCGCTCATGTCGATAGCGATGATTTAGTCTCCGCTGCAAACATTCTGTTCACATAGGAACGCCAATAGTTCAACCCATTGGCTCATCAGAAGGATTGATGAATCGATTGCAGAAGTCTCGTGGCGATAGAATGATGATCCCTTCGTATTCTCCCAGTACCAGCAAATCCTTGTCTCCGGTAACGATGACTTCTGCCCTGCCGGCTTTTGCGGCGCCCAGAACAGGTAAATCGTTTGGGTCGCGGCACGCTTCGCTGGGAACTGGAACCGGGATCACGATCCGCATGACCGGGCTGCCGATCGCAACCATGGCCTTTTCGACCTGGTCAGCCTTTAGTTGATATTTGTCCGCTAAATTCCGGCGCAATTCTTCCAGAATATGATCCGAGCAGACCACGAAGTGACGCGACAAACACAATTCCAACATTCTGGCACAAACCCCTTGCCTGGCGGCCAGCGCGGCAATCAAGACATTCGTATCCAGAACAATCGTCAAGAGATTTGCTCAAAAACTTCGTCGTCAGAATCCGGCCCATACTTACCGAGCGATTGAATCACGGAGTTTCGTGCGGCGCGGAAACGCCGCACAGCCAATGCACGCTGGAGCAGGTCCAACGCAACCTCCTCTTGCACCCGGTTGCCTTCACGGCTCTCTTCTTCCAAAGCGGCCGACACTTCACTGGGGAGATTGAGGGTTAGTAGACGCATGAACCTATTATACTCCCTGCCCGTGATAAAATCTGGCGGAATTTGCTAAAAACCACGGCGCTTCATACCCCTCACTCCACCAACATCGCATCCCCATAACTAAAAAACCTGTACCGCCGCTCAATCGCCTCGGCGTAAATCCGCCGCTGCTCATCAAGCCCCACGAAAGCCGCCACCAGCGCGATCAGCGTGCTGCGCGGCAAATGGAAGTTGGTCAGCAGCGCCCTCACATGTTTCCATTGATATGGAGGATAAATTAAAATGTGTGTTTCAGCCTGCACCGGCCGCCATATTTCGCCAGCCGGGTGACTTTCCAGCACACGCGCCGCCGTCGTTCCGATGGCGACGATTCGCCGGCCATCTCGCCGGGCGCCATTCAATGCGTCAGCCGCCGCCTGCGATATCTCATAGCGTTCGCTGTGCATGGCGTGCTCTTCCAGCGTCGCGGCCGTCACGGGCTTGAAAGTTCCGAGGCCGACGTGAAGAGTCACGCAGGTTCGTTCGACGCCGGCGGCGGCTAGCTGTCCGATAACTTCAGCGTTGAAGTGAAGCCCCGCCGTCGGCGCGGCGACCGAGCCGTCGTTGCGGGCATAGATGGTCTGATAACGTTCGCGGTCGGCGGAGTCGCGCGGGTCGGCAACCTTGTCGCGTTTGATGTAGGGCGGCAAGGGCATACGACCGATCCGGCCAAGGATCAGTGCGGCCGGTTCATCGCTGCTAACTTTTATTTCGTATTCGCCGCCTTCAAGGCGAGCCGTGCATTCTGCGACCAGATTCGACTCGGCTGCAAAACGGAGCGGCCCATCGTAGCGTTCCAGGCCGCGGAGCATGACACGCCATCGCCCGGGGCCGATTTCGTTTACGAAAAGGCCTTCAATCGCCCCGCCGCTGGATTTGCGGAGCATGAATCGCGCGGGCAGAACGCGGGTGTCGTTGAAAACCAAAAGATCGCCTTTGCACAGCAGGCCGGGCAGATCCGTGAAGGTGCGATGGGAGATCGCGCCGGGATCGCGCCGATAATGCAGGAGCCGCGAAGCGCTCCGCTCCGGCGGCGGAACCTGGGCGATCAGTTCCGGCGGCAAATGAAAATCGAGGTCGTCAGTTCGCATTTGGAAGTGAGAAAGTGTGAAGGCATGAAGGTGAGAAGGCGATTCAGAAGAATCCTTTTCCTTCTCACTTTCTCACTTTCTTACCTTCTTACCTTTCAAGCCTACGTTGCTGCAATTCATCGTCAACCCCGCCAGGCATGTTGCGATAAATCAACATCCCCTACAGACGGACCCGTCTAACTTCGTCCGGTAGAAACCTGATTCTCAATGTTTCCGCCGCGGAAATCCAGTGTTTTGAGACGTTATTGGAGCGGCCCGTCGGATGGCGACCACGCGGTTTGCTGTTGTGGGGCGTGAGCGGGATTTCTCCAGCTTCGTCGGCGGCCCTGATCGTGGCAACGGCACAACTCAGCGTTGTGCAGTTGCTGCGTAAGGCCATTGCCGCCACGGATGCCCAGGGAAACGGGAAGGCTTCGCAGTCGCCGGACTCCACCGGCCGACCCAGCGCAGCTTCCTATTCGCCGGATCGACTCTCCGATCAGTCTTCCATTCATGCACCGGTGTTTTCGGCTCCGGTCGCGGCTGCTGAGTCACGTTCTTCGATCTATTCTTCTCCTAAAATCGAAAACCATTCAGCGGCTTCGTTCGTATCATATGAGCCGGACGTACATAAAATGTCGGTCGCCCCGACGTTTCAGCCGCCATGGGATTCGCATCCGTGGCCGGCTCATCAGGCCGTTGATCAGAAGATCAAGCCGCAGGTATGGGAATCCGATATCCTCATCAAAGGACTTCTGATCGACCTATTTATCTAAACGAGCCTGTCGGGCCGAATTGGAGAATGGAATGCTGAGCAACGATCAAGTCGAGGAGCTGATCAGTCTGGTCGCCTGCATGGACCGCTTCTCGCTGGCCCAGCAATTCCAGAGTTACCCTTCCCGATTCCCCATCGACTTCACCGAAGACTTCCTGGAAAACGCGCCCCTTGAACGGTTGCGGCATATTTTTGTGGCGCTTTGTCTGCATGATAAACATATGCCGGCGATGGAAACTTCGGTGGTTTAGTGGGGTTCTGGTTTGCGGGGGGACGCGCCGCCCAAGGGCGGCCGCTAACCGGGGAAATTCATCCTTCATCCTTCATCCTTCATCCTTCATCCTTCATCCTCAGTCCTAATTCCTAATTCCTCAGTCCTAATTCCTCAGTCCTAAATCCTATCCCCGCGGATGGAATTTGTGGTGCATGGATTTCAGACGCGACGGGTCGACGTGCGTGTAGACTTCCGTCGTGCTGATGTCGCTATGGCCCAATAGTTCCTGAACCACGCGCAGATCGGCGCCGCCGCCTATCAGGTGAGTGGCGAAACAATGTCTCAAAACATGCGGCGAGACCTGGCCGAGCAGTCCGCAACGGCGGCCGTGCTTTTCAACCAGAGTCCATAGCGCGGTGCGATCAATCCTCCTGCCAGTGCGGGAGAGGAAGAGTTTATCGGCCCGGCCCCGATCCAGACGCGGGCGACACTCCGCCAGATAATTCTGAACCGACTCTATCGCCGCCCTGCCGAGTGGAACCAGGCGTTCCTTCTTTCCCTTGCCGAGAGTGCGGACACAGCCGACTTCCAGGTTGGTCTGGTTCAACGTCAAATCACACAATTCACTGGCCCGCAGCCCGGCGGCATAAAGCAATTCGAGTATGGCGACATCGCGGAAATAAAACGACGACTTCGGATCGGGAGCCGACACCAGACGGTTGACCTGCTCCTTGCTGAGCACTTTCGGCAGCGGCTTGGCGGGCTTGGGGCGGTCGAGTTGCAGCAAGATCGCTGTCGCGCGCGGGGCGTGTTTGGCGTCCTGACCCAGAAATCGCAGAAAGACCCGCATCGCCGCCAGGCGTCGCGTAACGGTCGTGGTGGCGCGGCCGGCGGTGGTTTGCGACTGGAGATAATGCCGGTAGTCATCGGGGCCGGCGGTGAGAAGATCGAGCTTGCGAAGGTTGAGCCACTCGTTGATGTCCTGCAAATCCCGGCGATAGGCGTGGAGAGAATTGTCGGCAAGGCCGCGCTCAGAAGCCAAATACAGAAGCAATTGGCGGGCTTCGGTGAGGGGGATCGTGGTTTGGGTGGGATTGGACATTTGGAAGGTGGCTCGGCGGCCCGGCGGCGGCCCGGGGTGTATTCACGCCGGGCTAATGGGTTAATTGGTTAATGGGTTAATGCACTACGGCATTATCGGTCGCGGGAACGGGCTTGCGTGAGACCTGACTATACGCGGACATTAACGCGGCTTCCTTGAAGTCGGCAAGGGGAACAAATACGCCATTGGCGTTCTTCTTCGGCGAAAACAAATGCCGCGCGGTCATCGCGATTTCGGCGGCGTCCGGCGGCGAATGCGAATCCTCGGCGGCCTTGAGAATCGTTCGCAGCAATTCCTGCGGGCGCTCCGGTTCACCATTCAGGCAGACAATCTGCTGAATCCGGCCGGGAAGAATGAGGAAGACCTTGGCCTGCCCCTCGCTGGCGCCGCGCTGAAGCGTGACATAGCTGAATTCCGAAACCGGATGTACATGGCGGAACGGGCCTTTGCCGAGTTGGCTGAGCTGCTGAATGTAGGCCCGGATCTTGGCGGCCACTTCATATTGCTGTTCGGCGGCGGCCTGCTCCATGCGGTGGGAATGTTCGGCGATATGCCGCGCGGTTTCACTGAGGCAATTCACGCTCATGTCGATCATGCGGCGGTATTGCTCGATCGATAGGCTGCCGTCACAGGGGGCCGGACACTTGCCCATTTCCTTGTAGGCACAGGCCTTTCCATTGGGATATTGGACCAGGATGTGGTGATAGCGGCAGAGGTCGAAGGCGTCCTCCACCAGTTCGATCAGCCGGCCGGCGGAGGCTTTATCCGGGAGCGGGCCGAGCCATACGCCGGGGGCGTCGGTGAGGACTTCGGTTTTGTTGTAGTGCGGGAATTTGGCGTTGGGGTCAATGTGTACGAACCAAACCTGATCGCGCAGGAGCATTTCATGCCAGGTCTCGGGGAAGAACCGCCGGGCGGATTTGAGGTAAACCCAATCAGATTCAAAGTCGCTGTCCACCGTCTGCCAGCGGATGGAACGAACCACCTCCCGCCAGTTGACCCGCTTGCCGGGAGCCTGAGGTTCGCCCAGGCGGGCGGCAATGCCTCGGCGAAGGTCTTTAAGGCTGATAAGCTGGAGCGGTTTCTGGTTTTCGTCCAGGAGCAAAGCCACGCCCCACCGCGATGGGAGGGCCTTCAAATCGGCCTCAATCTCTCCGCCGGGGGGCAGGGCAATCGAGCGTTCCAAAAGAAATTCTTGATCGGCTTGGGCCATTCACGACTTATGGTACGATGAGACCGGTGATAAATGGAAGATAAAAAAACAAAACTACCGTTGGTCGGCATTTTAATGGGCAGTAAATCGGACTGGGAGGTGATGCGCAACGCATCGGACACCCTCAAGCAGTTCGGCGTGGAGCACGATTGCCGCGCCATCTCCGCCCACCGCGCGCCCGCCGCCCTGGCTGAATATATAAAGAAGGCCGAAGCGAACGGCATGGAGGTGATGATCGCCGCTGCCGGCGGGGCAGCGCACCTGCCGGGCGTGATATCGGCGTACACGTTGATGCCGGTATTGGGCGTGCCGATGCTCGGAACCGCCTTATCCGGCCTGGACGCGCTGCTGGCGATCGTGCAGATGCCGGCTGGAGTTCCGGTCGGGACGCTCGCCGTGGGCAAAGCCGGGGCCATCAACGCGGCGCTGCTGGCGGTTGCCATCCTGAGCAATTCGCGCCCGGAATTGCGCGAGAAGTGGCGGCAGTATCGGAAGGATCAGACGGAAGCGGTGTTGAAGGTGACGCTGGAGGGGTGATTGGAAATTCCGCTTCGGATATCCTAAAGTATATCCGAGGAGGCTTGTATGACGGTTCGCGTTCAAAAATGGGGAAACAGTCTGGGCGTCAGAATTCCCCGCGCCATTGCCCAACAATCCGAAATCCGTCAGGGATCGGAATTGGAAGTTTCGTTCCGAGACGGCCATGTGGAGTTGCGCCCCAGAGAAGTCCCGACTCTCAAGGAACTTCTCTCGGCGATGAAGCCTGAGAACCGTCCGTCGCTGGTCGATTGGGGCAAGGCCGTTGGCAGGGAGGTATGGTAATGGCACGGGTTGATTGCCCATCTCGCGGCGACGTTGTATGGATGGATTTTGATCCGCAGGTCGGCCACGAACAGGCGGGAAGGCGGCCGGCACTGATCCTTTCTCACCGGGAATACAACCTCAAATCGGGAATGGCGATTGTTTGCCCCATGACATCGAACACCGAGAAGCCATGGCCGTTTTTAATTCCGGTCGCTCCTGGAAGCGCTGTCATCGCCGACCAGGTTAAATGCGTGGACTGGCGGGGCCGCAGGGCGCAAATCAAGGGAAAGCTTTCCGCCGATCATTTGGAACGGGTGATCGCCACTTTTTGCCGATTGATCCTGCCTCCGGAGGGGCAATCATAATTGGGATTGCGTATGACGCTGATGGAACAGGCTATTCGTTCTCCGCGCCTTCCGCAGATATGGCAGGAGTTGAGGCGATTGCTGAGGCTCGAGAAACGTCGACGCCAAAGGTTTATTTGGAGCCTGGACGAGGAACGCAATGTAGAGTTCATCAATGGCCGAATCGTGGAACGATGCCCCGAGATGTTGCGCAACATTCAGGCTTCCGACGCGATATTCTCATTGTTGAGCATTTACGTGAGTCGGTGTGAATTGGGTCGGGTATTGAATGGAAAAGCCATGATTTCCCTGATGCGAAACGACTACCAACCAGATATCAGCTTTTTCAAAACGGCAAAAGTGACGAGATTCAAACGAGAGCAAATACGACTTCCGGCGCCTGAGCTAATTGTAGAAGTAGTCTCGCCGGATACTGAGCACATCGACCGTACGATCAAATTCGAGGATTACGCCGCGCACGGCGTGGATGAATACTGGATCGTCGATCCGCTTACGCGGACGCTTGAACAATTTCTGCTTGTCGACGACGGCTACGATTTGGAATTCAAAGGCCGCACTGGACGAATGAAGAGTCGGGCGATTCGCGGGTTTGAGATGCCGGTGAAGGCCGCGTTTGATGCGAAGGAGAATTTTCGAGTGTTGAAGGAAATCGTCGGCAAGGGAACCTAAGTTGTCGCCCTGGATCGGCGTTCGGCTCGCATCGCATGTTTGGCCTGCTCAAGGATATCCCCTAACTCGTCTTCGGTCATGCCGGATGCCTTGAAATCGGCAGCGACCTGACCGCTGATGGCTTCGAGTGACAAAGGCCGTCGCCCGTTTTGTTCAACCAAAGTTGCCACGTAAGAAGCGAGGTCCAATCCGGCGGCTCGCGCCTTCGCCTGCAAAGTGGCCTCCGCCTCGGATGAAATTGAAATGCTCGGCACCATCGAAGGTAATAATAGCATCCATTTTGATCATCGCCCAATCAACGGATATTCATCCCCGTCGTAAAAATGACACAAGCCGGTATCGTTGCCGCAAAATTGGAGCATCCATGTCAAACCGTTCGCTCTTCGCGTTTCTCTCAATTGCACTGATCGCCTGCGTCGCATCGCTCGCCTCCGCCCAAACCACCCAACCCGCCGTTCAGCGGATCAAGCTTTGGGATGTCGCCCCAGGCATCGTCGCCGGCCCGGACTCCGATACCGATCCCACTGAGCCGACCATGGATATTTATCTGCCGCCGCCGGCGACCGCTTCCGGCGCGGCGATGGTCATATTCCCCGGCGGTGGATACACGCATCTGTCCACCGTCCGCGAAGGCTCTGACGTGGCCAAGATGCTGGTGAGCCACAATGTCGCGGCGTTTGTTGTCCGCTATCGGCACGCGCTGCGATATCAGTACCCCATCCCCATCGACGACGGGTTTCGAGCCATCCGCATTGTGCGCACCAATGCCGCTCAGTACGGCGTCGATCCCCATCGCATCGGCGTGATCGGCTTTTCCGCCGGCGGGCATATGGCGGCGACCATGGCAACCCTATTTGACGCGGGCAAGCCGGACGCGGCCGACCCCATCGACCGCGCCAGTTCGCGGCCGGATTTTGCGGCGCTGCTCTATCCGGTGATTACGTTCACGGATGAACAGCACATGCACAAAGGCTCGCGGGATGCGCTGGTGGGAACTCACGCCGAATTGTTTCCGCAGCTATCGGCGGAACTTCATGTCACGCGCAACACGCCGCCGATTTTCCTGGCCCATTCGACGCAGGATATGACCGTGCCGGTGGAGAATTCGATTCTGTTCTACGAGGCGTGTCATAAAAATCGCGTGCCGGTGGAAATGCATCTTTTCGAGATCGGCGGGCACGGATTCGGGCTGGCTCCGACTGATCCGGCGCTGAGTGTCTGGCCGCAGTTGCTGGTGAACTGGATGACCAAGAACAAATGGCTGAAGGCCGCCCCCGCTGCGACGCCGGCGCGATAGCATTTAGGGATGAAGTTTCGTCAGGGTCTCAAGTCGCGCCAGGGCCGGCGCGGTTTTTGCCAGACGATTTCGCCGCGGCTGGCGAGACTGTCCAGGTCGTAGACCGGCGTGTTGTGGCCGATGATCGCGACGGGATCGGCGGATTCCAGCCACTTAAACCTGGGGTAAATCGCGTAATTCGGGCTGAGTATCAGTAGACCGTGCGTGGGCAAATCCTTGTTCCAATCGACGAGCGTGACGCGCGAGCCGATCCAGTCTTCACGCACATAACCGAAGTGAACATACGCCACCGGCTGATTTGGCGGAACGTTTCGGGCGACCCATTGCCCGGCCTGCTTGGAGGTTTGGCCCCAGTCGAGATTGCTGTCGCTGATCAATCGCCACGGCGCGGGGATGTCGCGGTTGACGTAACTGAGGAAATCCGGCCCGAAAGTGGAGACGTTAATCAACGCGGAGATCAGACCGCACCATGCCGCGACATGCCACAACCGGCCGCGTGCGGCCAGACAGCGCGTACTCATCATCAGACCGAATAAATACGGCGTCAGAAAATGTCGGAAGCCGATGTTGATGTGCGAGTCCATCAGAAGCGACGTCCAGGCCGCAAATGGAATAAGCAGTGATAATTCCGCCCAGCGCGGCCGCACCACCGTCAACGATAACAATCCCAAAAGAATGATTACGAAGAAACCCACCGGCGTTTTCACCGTGGCGACCGCGGGAAAATAATACCACCATCCGGTCTTGCTGAATTGGCCGAAGAGAAACGCGGGATGGCCCTCGTCGTTGTGGCTCATGGCTTCCATGAAGCTGGCGACGTACATGCCGGCCGGAAGTTTCAGATGGGTGAGCGCTGTCGCCCAGGCGGGCGGGTCCGCCTTCCATCGCGCCGGCATGTAGGGCCGGCGAATGTCGAAGAGGGTTAAAGCCCAGAGAGATATCGCCGCAGTAAGAAAGACGATTGCCAATGTTCGACACGCCCGCGCGAATCCCATTCTTGTCCCCTCTCCCGGTACGCCGGGAGAGGGATAGTGTGAGGGTCTTTTTTCAATTGCAGTAGATTTCTGGTGCGCCGAAGAACGCTCACCCCCGCCCTCTCCCAGAGTACCGGGAGAGGGGGAAATTCGCCTGAGACTCCAGGCGATCACCGCCATCGCCACGACCACTCCTGGAAGAATCACGGCGGTGTGCTTCATCAACATCGCGATCGCAATCGACACGCCGGTAATCAGTTGCCATTTGCGCGTCGGCGCGCAGATCATTTTCCAAGCCGCATAACAGGCGAAGAGAATCGCCTCCGTGCTGATGGCGTCGACCGGGGCGATGGGGATATTCGCGGCAAATGTCGGGTCAATCAGCAACATTCCCGCGGCCAGCCATCCGGCGGCGGCGCCGTAAATCTCCGCGGCCCACCAGAAGACCAGCACCACGGCAGGCACGAACAACAATGACTTAAACACCGCGACCTGCACCAACGTCTCGTCCGGGAGCATCGTGTTGAAATCAAATTCATTGAACTCCGCTTTGGGGATGTGCCAGGTCCACAAAATCGGCAGCGCGCTGATGGCGTCCGCCAGCGGCGGATCGTTCAGCTCAATGTCGCGTGGAAGCGCGCGATGCAGAAACTTATCGCCCTTGTAGAGATGGCCGGGTGCATCAACACACATGCCGTGGCTGCGGGCGATCCAGAGGCCGCGCGATACCAGCAGCACGGAAGCCAGCAGAGCCAGCACCAGCGCCTGGCGGCAGCGGGAGAATCGGACGAAGTGAGGATTTTTGGGATCAATGCTCAATGTGGAGGAAAGCCGTCGAAGGCAATCGGAGGATGAATTATTCCCCCTCCCCTGGTACGCCGGGGGAGGGCTGAGGTGTGGGCCTTCGCGCACCTATGCAATAAGAGCCCCTACCTTAACAGCCTGTGGCAAAAGTCTCGCGGGCCATGCTCGTGTATTTTGGCCGCGTGCTTCGTTGCTCCTCCTCAGCGTATTTGGCTGCAATACGCTTCGTCGTC
>Ga0208589_1001243_pt1 | contig 10816 bp, 12 predicted proteins | sample NGESurshal092012_2_FD_184486 | JGI IMG/M metagenome (GOLD analysis project Ga0208589, IMG submission 184486) | Arctic peat soil microbial communities from Barrow, Alaska - NGEE Surface sample F53-2 shallow-092012 (SPAdes) | ecosystem: Environmental > Terrestrial > Soil > Wetlands > Peat ... | reverse complement strand
CCACATAAAGGGCTTCGCCACTCGCTCGCGGCGCAAGAGAATCAGTGAGCGATTGCTTGCTCGCTCGGGCTCGGGGGGCGAGCGCCTTGACGGCGCCGCGGCCCGAAGACAATCTGCCCTGGTCTGCAGCGTCGGGCACAGCCCGTCCTGCAGACTTAGGCGCAGCTTCTCCATCCCTCCCCCCCATCGCGCGCAGCGGCGGCGGCGGGAAGTCCCGCGGGCTACGCGGGTCGGGCAGGGCCCTCATCCGAGCCCCCCGTAGCCGTAGAAGGTGGCGGCGATCAGCAGGGCGATGGCGCCGGCCGAAAGCAGGACGCAGGCGGCGAAGAGGAGGGCGATCAGAAAACCCACGAGGTTCTGGCGCGCCGAGACGCCGCTCTTCGCGAAGCGGCGGCCGGGATTGGAGGCGCCTACCGAGGCAGCCGAGCCGACGGTGGGTCGGGGCACTCGCTCGGAGCCGCGCGCATCACGACCCGGGTGCCCAAGAGCATTTTCGAAACAGACCCCGACAGAACGCATGCGCGTCCCTCCTCCTGTCATGACCCCGGCCCCGGAGCGAGTGCCCCGGCCCACCGCGGTCCCCTGCAGCGCGCACAACATAAACGGTTGCGCTCTTTTCTGTCAAGAAAGCGTTTCCCGATAGAGGTTGCCGTATTACATAGATGGAGAAACCCGCTCGGGCGGAGAAGTTGCGGGGTGCTCTTCCGCTCTTCACGGCTCCGCGCCGGCGTGCCCGGGCGCCGGCGGTGTCCGCGGTCCCTTGTCGCCTGCCGCAGACGGGCGCCGGGCGGGCCGGCTCGGGGAACGCCGGAACGGAGCCGGGTCACCGATCGAGGTCGGGGCGCGTCGCGATGGATCCGGCGGGTGGTGGCCGGAGCCTCTCCCCCGCGTCGTCGGCCTGGGCGCGATTCTTCACACCTCCGGGCCCGGCCGGTCGGCTGGCATCGGCCCGGATCGGCGAGGCGCTTCCCCTCACCCCCGTCGGCCGCCGAGCAGGAACGAGCTCAGTTCCGGCAGATCGCCCCAGAGCTCCGACTCGCGGCGTTCGGCGAGCCGGCGACGGAGCGATTCCTCGATACCCCCTACGATGAAGCCGGCAGTCAGTGGAGGTGGATCGTGGCGAGACGGATCGGTCTCGCGGCAGGCGCCGGCGACGGCGCGGGAGAGGCGTTCCAAGACTTCCTGGTGTATGGCCAAGGCGGCGCCGCCGGCGACGTAGACCTCGACGAGGACCGCGCGCCCCTGCGAGGGATGTCGGGTGAGCAAGATGGCGAGATACGTCAGGGCCGCGCTCGCCGCGGCCTCGCGCCCGTCGGCCGCGGCCGCGAGCTCGACCAGCGCGGTCTCCCGCGGCCTGACCGCCATCTCATAGGCGGCGGCGAAGCAGTCGGCGGGATCCGAGAAGTGGCGCTCGAAATGGGCGGGGTCGACGCCGGCGCGGGCGGTGACGGCGGCCACACTCGCCCCACGGTAGCCGCGCTCGCCGGCGACGTCGAGCATCGCCGCGAGCAGTTCCTGGCGCTCGGCGGGATCTCCGCGCGAAGGCGCAGCCCCAGCGTCTGTCGGGTCGGTCCCGGGTCCCTGGTCTTCCATCGGTCTGCCTCCGCGGCCCCCCGCATCGCCTGGTCTCGGCCGGTGCCTCCTTGGGGGTCCTCGGAGAATGAGAAACTACCGCACTCCGTCGGGGGACGGAAGCACTTTTGCTGGACCATGCGAACCACCGACCGACCACGCCACCGATCCGCCGGAGAGGCCCGGGCCGAGGGAATCCCCCGCGGGCGTGGGCTATCCTCGATCCGTGGCGGGGCAGGAGATAGACGCTGTCGTGGTACCGACCGGCCGACACGGCCTGCCGGCCGACATCGTCGCCGAACACCAGCGCGAGCGGATCCTGGCCGCGACGATCGCCGTGGTCGGCAACCGCGGCTACCGCACCACGACGGTCGACCACATCGTCAAGGCCGCCAAGGTCGGCTACGTCGCCTTCTACGAGCTCTTCGAGGGCAAGGAGGACTGCTTCCTCGCGGCGCTCGGTCGGATCGTCTCCGACACCCGGACCGAACTGGCCGAGCGGGTCTCGACCGAGCTGCCCTGGGACGAGCAGATCTCGGGAGGCCTGCGGGTACTGGTCGAGCTGATCGGAGCCGAACCCGAGCGGGCGCGCTTCGTCCTGGTCGAGGCCCAGGGCGCCGGCCGCGACGCATACCGCCGCTACGAGGAGGCGATGGACGAGGCGGTGCCGAAGCTGGCCGAGGGACGGGCGTTGCGGTCGAAGGGCGCGCCGGAACTTTCGGCCGCGACCGAGGAAGCGACCCTGACCGGGGTCGCCTGGATCCTGCAGCAGATGCTCTCCGACGAGGACGGCTCGAGCCCCCGGCAGACGCTCGTCGCCGCAACGCGGGTGGCGCTCGCGCCGTACCTGGGCGAGAGCGAGGCGGCGAAGCTCGCCGCCTCCGCCGCGAAGAGCTAGAGCACAGATCCGTTCATGAGGGGCTGCCGCGGCGATGAGCGCGGCCCGCGAGCGGTTGAAAGAGGCGATGCTCGAGCTCGCGATCGAGAAGGGCTACGAGGCGACAGAGGTCGAGGACGTGGTGATCCTGGCCGGGGTTCCGCGGGCAGAGTTCGAGCGCTGCTTCGCCTCCAAGGAAGAGTGCGCGATCGCGGTCTTCGACCACTTCCAGGCCGACTTCGAGACCAAGGTGATGGCTGCCTACGCGAGCGAGGAGGCCTGGCCCGACAACCTGCGCGCGGCGGCCTATGCGATCGCCGACTGGTCGGTCGCGAACCCTCGGGGGATGAGGTTCGGCACGGTGGAGATGCTCTGGATCTCGGAGGCCGCGCAGGCGCGGCGCCTACACGGCTTCCAGACCTTCCTCGGGATGATCGAAGCCGGCCGCGAGGCCGCGCCCGACCCCGACCGGGTCCCCCCCGACACCGCCGGGCGCCTGATGGGCTCGATGGCGGAGATCCTGACCAGGCGGATGCAGGGCAAGGGCTTCGACGCCCGCGCCTTCGTCCCCGAGCTGATGGCGCTGATCGTGACGCCCTATCTGGGCGAGGAGGCGGCGGCGAGGGAGCTGACCATCCCATCCCCGCCGGGGCCGCAGGAGGGCTGAACCTGCCCTTCGCGGGGTATCGTCCCCGGGTGGCCAAAAGCGACCCGAAAGAGGAGGGGCGCGCCGCGGCCGCCACGCGTCTGCCGCGCGGGCGCCACGGACTGCCCCGCGAGCTGGTCGCCGAGAACCAGCGCGAGCGGCTGATCTCGGGGATCATCGCCGCGGTCGCCGAGCACGGCTACGCGGACACGACGATCGCGGCGATCGTCAAGGAGGCGGGCCTCTCGCGCAAGACCTTCTACGAACACTTCAAGAACAAGGAGGACTGCTTCGCCGCGGCCTATGAGGCGTCCTTCGGATACCTGCGGCATGAGGTCGGCGCGGTCGACGGAACCAAGAAAGAGTGGGCTCTCTGGGTGCGTGCCCGGATCGAGCGACTGCTCGAGCTCCTCGCCGCCGAGCCCGACCTGGCGAGCTTCTTCCTGATCGCCCCCGCGAGCGTCGGCGACCCGGTCGCCCTCCGCCACCACGAGGCGATGCGCGAACTGGTCGGCGCCCTCGTCGCCGGGGCACCGAGGCGCCGCGGCAAGGCGGAGGCCGACGGGACACGCGAGCAGGCCCTGGCCGGCGGGATCTCACGCCTCGTGGTGCGGAAGCTCGATGACGGCGAAGCGGCGAAGCTCGACGAACTGGTGCCGGCGCTCAGCGAGTTGGTCCTTCGGCCTTACGTGGGCGACGCGGAGGCCGCCCACATCGCCGCGACCTGAGACGCGTCCTCTCCCGTCGAATCCGCAGGTCCGACCCCTCCCACCCGTGATCGGTGAACCTCGGGGACCGGGTTCACGGTCTCCCGGCCGGGCCGGCGATCGGTAGCAATCGTGACCGGTTGCCTCCTGCGCAGATCACGCGCGGGCAGACGACATGCTCGACTCCCCCGGAGGGTTCAGGGGCGACCCGCGGTCATGCTCGCGGGTCGCCCCCTCCCTACCTTCGTCAGCCGCCTGCCAGGGAGAGATTTGCCTGAAGACGACCATCCCCCGGCGCCATGCGCATGCGCCGAAGCCTCGGGACGCGTCCCCCACCGCCGCGCCGGGGGTGGGCGCGGCGGTGGGTGAGTCGGGGACGCACCTTGGGGGCAGATTCCTCCGGCCTAGCCCTTCGGCGTGCAGGGTCGGATGACTTCCGTTTCGGCCTTGGTCCCGTCTTCGAATTTCGCCAGGACGTGGACTTTCAGCTTCCCGTTCGAACACTTGGCGCTGATCGGGTTGATCTGTTTGCCGCCCACCTTCACCGATTTTTTGATGCTCAGGTTGAAGGAGACGATCGAGCCCGAGCCGCCGGTGATCTGTGGCACTTTCGCGACCGCGAGGGTGCCGAAGGCGCCGTGTGGATGCTTGGTGATCGTCACGGTGGTGACGATCGCACCCGAGATCGGGTTGGAGAAGTAGGCGTGTACGTACCAGGTGATCTTGCCGCCCTTTTCGCCGCCGTTGAAGAGCAGGAGCTTCGAGGGGACCGAGATCGGCTTCTGTTCGGCGAAGGCGACCTGGGCGGTCGTCTGACCTTCACCGATCAAGGCCGACTTGCAGGCGGCGAGCGCCGCGGAGGTCGAAGTCGCCTGCAGCTGACCGGAGGAGCAGGTGGGGATGCCCTTGACGTGGACTTCGGCGTTCTTGTCGCCTTCGATGATGATTTCGCGGGCCGCGGGCGGATGTGAGCCGTCGGCCTCCTTGACTTCGCCGGAAGCCTTCAGTTCGATCGGCGTCTGCTTGGTCTTCGAGAGGGCGGTCGGGCTGAAGCCGCCGTTGGCGGTCAGTTCGAGGTTGCCGACCTTCACCGTGACCGGCGTTTCGCCGCCGGCCGCCAGGGCGCTGCCGCCGACGACCGATGCGACGAGGACCGCGAGCGCTCCTGCGATGGCCGCGCGACGGGAAGGTCGCTGCCGAAGTCTGTTCATCTGGATGCTGCCTCCTCGTGAGAAGTTGCCTCGCCCCGAAGGGCGAGTCCCGCCCTGCCTGGCGGCCCGTCGGCAATATAAACGCTGTCCCTCTCCGAAAGCAAGGCCACGTTTCTGGATCGACGACCCAGCGACCGGAGGCCTTCGGTGCCGGAGAGGTTCAGCGGCCGCGTGGGCAGATCCGGGTGGGCCCGTCGGGAGTCGGCCCCGCCTCGGCGGTTTCAACCATCCCTGTGACGACTCCGAACCCGATCGACCGCGTGGGCCCCTTCATGGCCGGCTCCCGCGACAGCCCGACCCTCACGGTAGCCGTCTGGGAGACGGGATTCCAGCGGTAGGAGATATGAGCGTCTACCGATGGAGGGAGACGGTTCCACCTTTCGACCGTGGTCGCGCGGACAAACCCATGTGTGTTTTCGCCGGCGCTAGGTTCCTGGGCGCGCACCGCCCACGGGAGGCGGCGATCCGAAGGAGGCAAGGGATGGGCCAGGTCCACGAGTTCATGCAGCTGAGGTTCGTCGACGGCATCGAGGGCGACGGCCAGCTCGCGATCATGGAGGCCCTCGGACATCACCTGCTGCGTTGCGAGGGCCTGGTCTCTCGCGAGTTCTTCCGCAGCGAGGACGGATGTTGGGTCGAGCACGTCGTCTGGGCGAGCCAGGCTCACCTCGACGCCGCGACGGGCATCGAGGAGGACGTGGTTGTCGCCAGGCTCTTCGACTGCTTCGACACGAGGAGGGTCGCCTACACCCGTTGCGAGCGCGTCGAGACCGACGGTCTCACCGCCGGCGCCGGGACGACGGTGAGCTGAGCGCCCTCGGGATGGCTAGGAGTCGCCCGGGGGCGGCATCCGATGTGCGCCCTTGCCTGCCCCCCGGTGCTCTTCCGCCCTTGTCCTCGGTCCTGGATTGCGGGGAGAACGACACACCGGAGCAGCAAGGAATTACCCGCGCCCATCGGCCAGGTCGACGGTAGTGCCCGGGCCATCGGAGGGTTCGCCGCGGTGACGTAGCCTCTGGGCCGATGGCCCTCCCGGTCGACAGATCCCGTTCCCTCCGGACGCCCGACGAGTTGCGCGACCTCGTCGCGGCGATCCGTGACGCGGCTGCCAGTGAGCCCGAGACGGACAGCTTCGAGTGGAAGAGCGAATGGGACCTCGAGGATGCCGAGAAGTGCTGCGCGTACCTCCTGGCCGGTGTCGAGCCGGGGAACCTGTGCGGGACCCCGCCGATCGACCCGGCGAAGATCAACGACAAGCTGGGCCGCTATATCGAGAGCGGCGCACCTCGCTGGAGCCCTCAGTACGTCGAGGTCGACGGCAAGGACGTCCTGGTGATAACCGTGGAGGCACCAAGGCCCGGCGACCCGATCTGTGCCCTGCAGAAGGCCTTCGACAGGTTCCCCAAGGGTCGGATCTTCATCCGCAGGCACGGTAAGACCGAGGAGGCCGAACCGGCGGATCTGCGCGAGCTCGAAACCCGGATCAGGGCCGGCCGACCCAGGGTCGAGCTCGGCGTCAGCCGGATCGACGGACGCCCACTTCACGTGATCACCGTCCCTTCCGGGCCCCCACGGGCCTGGCTGAGCTCCGAGGAGGAGCGCCTGCGGCTGCCGCCGCCCCCTACAGGAGGGCGGGCGGGGATCTTCGAGGCACCGGTCCTTCCGTTCACCGTCGACAGTGACCCGAGGAGCCGCGAGACCTACGCCGGAGAAGTCTCGCGGTACCTCGCGGAAGCCGATCGCCGGTGGCTGGCGAGGCTGTACAAATCGGCGATCGAGGCCGAGGTCTCCCCGCTGCGGCTGCAGATCGAGAACTCGACCGACCGGAACTATGAGGGCGTCGAGGTCGTGTTGGAGATCGCGGAGGGTCCGATGGTCTGGCACGAGGCAGGCGAGGTGGACTCGACCCTCGCGGCGCCGACCCCGCCGAAGCCCTGGGGCAAGAAGAGCATGTTCGACATCGAGCCCCTGAGCCTGCCCGACCTCGGGTTCCACGGCCCGGTGGAGATCGACCGCGGTGATGACCTCACCACGGTCCGCTTCGAGGCCGAGCACGTGCGGCCCCTCGCCACCGTCGCACTCCCCGTACTCCACCTGATCCTGCGGGAGGACCCCGGCGACGTCGATGTCTCCTGGCAACTGACCTCCACCACCGTCGACGGGCAGACCTCCGGGACGTTCACATGCGCGGTGGCCGACATGCCGATCGTCCCGCAGTTCAAGGAGGTCGACAGGACCTGAGCGAGAGGCCGACCGGAGAAGGTCGACGACCACGAAGACCGGTCAGAGGTCTCTGCGGTGAGCTACGTTTGCCGGATGGCGGGCAGGTGCGGACACTGCGGGCGCGAGGGTACGCGGGAGGGCAAGGAGTCGGTGGTCCTCTCCGAACGCTCCGACCTCAGCCAGGTCGGCTCCTTCCAGGAGGAGATCATCACCCAGCGGATCGCACAGATCGACCTCTGCAGCGGCTGCGGGAAGCCGAGTCTCTCCGCCTACATCTGGGTCGACGGTTACATGGAGCCCGACGACGTCGTACCGGAGGAGCTCTACCCCGAGCGGCGGGACCTCGGGGACCTTCCGGAGTCGATCAGGACGAGGTACCTGCAGATGCTGGAGATCCAGCACGCACCGGATGCGTTCGCGCTCAGGTCCGGGAAGCTGCTCGAAACCGTCTGCGGCGATCAGGGCATCCCCGAGACCAAGAAGCTGTTCAACCTCGCGCGTCGACTCGATGCACTGGTGCGCCAGCTCGGCGTGCCCTGGCCGCTCGTCGACCAGGCCCATCTCGTCCGTGACTACCGGAACATCGGAAGTCACGACGGCGGCCTCGAGGTCCGCGAGGCCGACGTGCCACCGATCCGTGGATTCGTCGAGTCGCTCCTCGACTTCCTCTATTGGGGACCGGCGAACCTCGCCCGGGTCACCGCGGAGCTGAAGCGACGCAAGGACGAAGCGGGCGAGCAGGCCGGCCCGGATGAGACGGACACGGGGAGTGCACAGGAGGAGACGCAGGACGCAGAGCTCGAGGACGACGGTCGGTCGTCCTCTCCGGACGGGTGAGGGTCTGCCTGTCGGCCTGATCCGTCCGGGTCGCCGGGCCCGGACGGCCGTGGGACCCGGCACACTGGAGGGATGCCCCAGCGCCCGGCCGGTCATTGCATCTTCTGCGACTCCACCGGGGTCACGAAGGCGCACGTCTTCGCGAGGTCATGGACCGAGCTCTTCGACGAGCCCAACGAGACCCGCGAGCACGAGGTCGTCCACCGCTACACCGACCCCGTCACCGGCGAGCAGCACGTGATGAAGCGCGCGAAGACGTTCGCGCTCATTGGTCGCAAGGTCTGCGGAGGATGTAACAGCGGCTGGCTGAACGAGCTGGAGGAGCGCGTCAAGCCCTTGATGGCGGACTTCGCGGCGGACAGACCGGTCGTCCTCGGCGCCGAGGAGCAGGCCGACCTAGCCCTCTGGGCGAGCGTCGCGACCCTGATCTCGATGAGCATGGACCCCGATGCCGTCGACTTCGCCGACCCGGCACTCGCCAGGACGATCCACCGGACCCGCAGGCCCACCGCCGGCATGGACATCTGGCTCGGCGCCAACTCACACGGTGAGATGGGCTGGGTCGGATCCCACAGCCTGAACATCTCGCACGCGCCTGAACCGGGGGGCGCCTGGGGCGCGACGATCACCTTCGGCTACGCGGTCATCCATGTCGTCTGCCACGAAGTGCCGGAAGAGCGTATGCGCCTCAAAGGCGACGCCCGACGCTCGCTGCGCCGGATCTGGGGAACCCGGCAACGGGTCAGCTGGCCGCCCGGGGTGCGCCTCCGCCCGCGCGACCTCAGCCCGCTCGCGATCATCATCGGTGAGCAGAGTTCGTTCGAGAGGGCCGCACCGCGGAAGGCGGCCTAGCGGGTCTCCCCCGGCCTGAGACGGGACGGCCTGGTGGTCGAGGCCGCCACCGAAGACCGGCTCCCACCCCTCCTCGACCCGCCGGCAGGACGAGATCGTGCCGACGCCGGTAGACGCATCCTGAGGTCCGGCATCGACCTGACGGCGTCGGTGGCAACGCCGAAAATCGCGACCGGATCGGAGGACGGGGTATGCGGACCCGGAGCACCGCACACCATCACGCTCTCAGAGCATCAGTGGGTCTCGAAGCTGTTGAAGACCAGCGTGTCGAGTGCGAGTGCGGCGTAGATCTCGAAGATCGAGCGCTCGATCGGACCCGGCAACCCGATGTAGCGCACGTCCATCTCCGATACCCGCAGCTTCGCCGCCTGGAAGTGGACGGTGAACTCCTGATCGGCCTCCAGCTGGGCCCGGTACTGACCGATGTCGACGCCGGCTTCCTCCGCCTCCTCCTTGGCGACGAGGAAGGCGAAGGTGGCCTGGTTGTTCTTGCCGAGCGGGTTGGTGTGGTTCTTCAACCGCCGGCGGAGTTTGCGGGTCTGACCCACGTAGATCGGTTGGTCGAGCTCGGAGAAGAGATAGATGCCGGGCTCTTCGGGGATCGCCTCGTGGTCGGCCACCTTCGCCGCCGGTGCATCGAGCAGGCGTCCGAGCAGGCCCGGGAGCTCGGCGACGAGATGGTCGAAGACCGCGATTCCTGGCTGATGGGATTCCACGTCTGCCGGCCCGTCCTCTAGGACCTGAGTGCGTAGCCCTGGCCGCGTCTGACGATCAGCTTCTCCCCGCGGGCCTTCGCGATCAGGACGCTGACCTGCGTCGGCCGAACCCCCATCATCTTCGCGAGCTCCGACGGGCGCGCGCCGGGGGAGTCCTCGAGCGCGGCGAGAAGCTCCTCGCGACGCCGGCCGCGGGGGACGCGCCCGGCGGCCCTTCGACCACGGACGGCGGGGCGGGTCGGTCCCGACGAGGCCGACCGAGCAACCTTCGCCGGGCGACCCGGACGGCGACCACGGGGCCCGCCCTCCTGAAGGCCGGTCAGGGCGCGCTCGAGCCCCCCGACCTCAGCGGAGATCTCGGCGAGGCGGGACTCGATCAGGCGGCGGGCGTCGTCGATGGTGTCGGTCACTCTCGCTCCCCAGGTCGTGGCCGGGCCGGGCCACCCTAGCGGCGCCGCGGAGCGGTACGTCGCGCCCACCGACCGAAAGGGACACGAACCGAACTCAGGTCGGTGGACTCCCTCGCCACATTCTCGACGCGGACGCCGACACACCATATGGTCGCGGTCCGCCCTTCCCTCTCCGTGACGTCCGGGTGTCCGCCGGACACCCGGACGACGACATGAGTGACTCGCTGACCCACACCAGACTGGACCTCTCCACCCCGCAGGGATGGGTCCTCTACCTCGCCCACCGTGAGCCGAGGCGACTGGTGGTCTTCGTCCACGGATTCCAGGGTGGCGCCGTCCGCTCATGGAGGGACTTCCCGATGCTCGACCAGGCCGAGGACTGGTGGCAGGAGAGCGACCTTCTCTTCGTCGCCTATCCCTCCGAGCGGGAGAACCTCACCGCGAGCGCCAGTCGCCTCCGGCGGGTGCTTCCGGACTTCTATCCTCACCTGCCCGACGGCACCCTCCAGATCTCGGGTTTCTCGGTCAGGGCCCCGCGGGACGCCGGGTACAAGGAGCTGATCCTGGTCGGGCACTCCCTCGGCGGGGTGGTGGTGCGGCGGGCAATGTGTGACGCCGCCGAAGATTGGCTCTGGCGCCGCGCCAAAGATCAGGAGGCCGATCGGCCGGCGATCCTCGACGCGAAGGTGCGCATGTTCAGTCCCGCGAGCGCGGGGTTCCGGCCGAGCGGCAGGCTCGGGCTGGTTCGCGCGACGCCCTTCTGGG
>Ga0208589_1001239_pt1 | contig 10839 bp, 10 predicted proteins | sample NGESurshal092012_2_FD_184486 | JGI IMG/M metagenome (GOLD analysis project Ga0208589, IMG submission 184486) | Arctic peat soil microbial communities from Barrow, Alaska - NGEE Surface sample F53-2 shallow-092012 (SPAdes) | ecosystem: Environmental > Terrestrial > Soil > Wetlands > Peat ... | reverse complement strand
AATGGCTGAGAACGACTGTTCCCTGATTGCCTGCAGTACCGCCTTCTGGAAGGAAGGTCCTACCCAGCAGGGGGCAAGCCTGTAAGACGGAGAAAAAGTTGGGACTCGTTTGTTCGTTTGCAGAAAACTGTGGAGTACCATCCGGTTTCTTCAGGTCAAAAAACTTGAGCGTGTACCAGGCGATATCCTGAAACGATTTGGCATCGTGGCGCCAGTCGCGAAAATCTGGAAGCGAAGTGGAGGTGATGTCGCCGGAGTTGTTGGTCTCACCCAACCTGACAACCTGAGATGGATGCGGCACGGGTAGCGGCCGCAACAAGACGCCATCGACCACAGTAAACATGGCGGCGCTGATGCCGATTCCAAGCGCCAGCGTCAGTATCGCGGTGACAGCGAATCCCGGAGCTTTCAGCAACTGGCGCCAGGCGTAGCGAAGATCGTTGAGCAAGGTCGTCATGCCAGGGTCCTACTCCTCGCGCAGAATCGTTGTGGGATTGATCTTGCTGATGCGCCGCGCCGGTAGAAACGTAGCCGCGACTGCAACGATTGCCAGCACCAGGGCCGTGCCGATCAGTGTTGCGGGATCGTACATCCCGATGCCGTAGATAAAGCCTTTCATCGCTCGCAGCGCAAGAAAGGATGCGGCGAGCCCGAGGCCCAGCCCAAGCATCGTGGCTAAAACTCCTGATCGGCCAATCTCCAGCATGGCCGCGCGGATAGACGAACCAAGCGCCAGGCGAATTCCAATTTCCCGCTTGCGCTGGACTACCAGGTTCGCGATCAACCCATAGACCCCGATGGCGGAGAGCAGCAGCGCGAGGCCGGCCAGGACGCCCAGCAACATCACCTCAATCCGCTGCATGCCCAGGTCCTGAGTTTCCAACTCGCTCATGCTGTAAAAACCCGCGAATGGAAGCGTGGGGTCGGCGTCGGCCAGAGCCTTTTGCATCGCGCCGGTGATTCCCGCGATTGGGCCGCGTGTGCGCACGATCCAACTGGGCTGAAACCAGGTATGCACTAAGGCGAACAATTTTGAATCGACTTGGGTCGCCGGAATGTAGACCGTTGGTTCAGTCGCCAGTGGCGCGGTACTGTCGATGGCCGGAGTCTTGACCACGTCGGAAACAACGCCGATCACTTCGATCGGCCTGGAATCGTCGGTATGTCCGCCCAGATGGCGGCCCACAGCATTCCGCCGATCGAGATACTCGCGCGCAAAGCTTTCATTCACAATGGCCACTGGCTGGCTCTTCGTAGTATCGCCGGCGTTGAAATCGCGGCCTGCCAGCACATGCATTCGCAGCGTGTCGAAATACCCCGGCGTGGCATAAATTGCTGTCGCCTCAAACTGCTTTCCTTTGTTCTTTCCATCGGCGATTTTCGCGCCGTCGTTTGTATTCGTTGCCGTGCTTGGGCGTCTGTTGCCGCGTTTGCGCAAATCGTCGCTGGCGCGCGGGGCGCTGGATTCGATGAACGCGGCGGTGGTGTCGTTGATTGGCGTTACGCTGCTGTGGATGATCCCGCCGGTGCTCAGCGGACCGGGATGGCCGTTGCCTCTGGGAATCGCGTGCGTGATTCTCGGCGTGCTGGTGCGGTGGAATGTGAATCCGACGTGGCTGATATTGGCCGCTGCGGGCATGGGGCTGGGCGCGGTGGCGGTGGGGGGCGGGTAATTGAGGCGGCAGATCGTGAATTGGATGTCACCGATGGAAATGCCGGACGCATTCCAATTTCGTATAATCTCGAACCCTCGACGCGAAAGGGGGCTGACAGCCATGATCCGAGTTATTCTTCCATCCCATCTGAAAACGCTGGCGAATATCAGCGGCGAGGTGCATTTGGAAATAGCCGTTGCGGCCACGCAAGGCTCAATTCTGGATGCGTTGGAATCTCGATTCCCAATGTTGCGTGGCACGATGCGCGATCACGTTACGCAGAAGCGCCGGGCGATGGTGAGGTTTTTCGCGTGCGAGGAGGATTTATCGCACGAGTTGCCCGATGCGCCGGTGCCGGAGGCGGTGGCGTCGGGGAAGGAGCCGTTTGTGATTATCGGGGCGATTTCGGGGGGATAGCGGTTATGATTCCGAGTATGAAATCATGGCTCCTCGATTCGCTCACCGGCCTGGACGCCCTGCATTTGGGAGAAGCTCCCGAACCAATTGCGGCGGCGGGCGAGGTGGTGCTCTCCATACAATATGCGGCGCTGAATCCGGCGGATCGTTATCTGGCGGAGGGCCAATACCCGGCGCGCCCGGTTTTTCCGCACATACTCGGTCGCGATGGCTTGGGTATTGTGAGTGCAGTTGGACGAGGCGTGAGCGGCATCGCGGTGGGGGAGAAATTGCTTCTGCTGCGCGGTGCAGCCGGCGTGAACAAGCCCGGGACGTTTGCCGAAAGAGTCGTGGTGCCGGTGGAATCGCTGGTGCGTATTCCGCACGGCTGGTCCGATCGTCAGGCGGCCGGCGCGCCGCTGACGTATTTGACAGCTTTTCAGGCGCTGACGATGTGGCCGGATATGCCGGCCGGCGGCGTGGTGTTGGTCACCGGCGCGAGCGGCGGGGTTGGCGTGGCGACGGTGCAACTGGCCAAGGCGATGGGGTATTTTGTGGTCGGATTATCGCGCGACGCCGGGAAGCAGGCGACGCTGCGCCAACTCGGCGCGGATTTGACATTCAGCCCATCGGATACGGGCTGGAAAAAGAGTCTGCCGCGCAAAGTTGATCTCGCGATCGACAACATCGCCGGACCCGGATTGACCGATGTGATTGATTCACTGGCGGATCATGGCCGGGTGAGTTGTGTCGGCCGCCTGGCGGGGCCGGTGCCGCAGTTTAATACCGCTTCCCTGTTTTTCCGCCGCATTCGCATGGGGGGCGTCGCGGTGGGGGCGTATACGCCCGCGGAGAGTCAGGCGGCGTGGCAGGCGGTATTAGAGCATTTGTCGCGGACGGGTTCGGCGCCGCAGGTGGATAGCATATTTGAATTCGAAGACTTGAAGGCGGCATTTGCCCGGCTGGCCGCCGGCCCGATGGGCAAGGTATTGTTGGCGGTGGGCGTCAAAGATGGTAAGAAGTGAATGAAGAAAATGACGGGGCGTAGCTCAGTTTGGTAGAGCGCGTGGTTTGGGACCACGAGGCCGCAGGTTCAAATCCTGTCGCCCCGACTAATCTCGACAGAATCCAGGCCTTCGACGATTGCCTGCGTTTTCTCTTTTCTCCTCAGCATTTGTGGCGGGGAAATGACTTCAAACAGTTTTCCATCGAACCTCATAAAATCAGGAGTTACGCGAAATAGATGACGAGATTTGAACTCGTCGAGTGGGCAATCGGCGGATGTAAGGGAACTCGCAGGAGGACGTTTTTGTCATTACGAAGCCGTGGAAGACAAAACATGCAATTGCGGCTTCATCGGACGCCTTTCGCACTTTCTTTTAAATTGCGAGTTAGATTTTCAGCGACATTCCCGTCTGATTCATATCGGCAACAGATTTTATCATCTACCAAAGGAGAGCTGATGAATCGGACAGTTCGCGGAATTCTCGTCGTGGCCAGCCTGGTCGTGGCATTGATGGCACATCGCTCGATGGCCCAGCAGGGGCAAATAAGCGTGAATCACAACGGCGTGCAACAGAACTACGTGCTCGGCCCGGACGGCACCTATCGTGTTAACGATGACGGCTCATTACAGCAGGTGGACCCGGCCTCGGAGCCGGGTCTGCAGGGCCTGTCGATCCCCAACATGGCAACGCCGAATAGCGGTGGCAATAATGGGGGCGGGCCGAATTCCCCTGGGGGAAACGGCCAGGGTGGCAGCATGCTGAATCGCCCTAGGGGAAATGGCAATGGCGGCGGCGGGTCTGGCCAGTCCCCGCAACAGATGCAAGAACAGATGCAACAGAAGATGCGTCAGGCAGCAGAGGAATCGCTCCGAAAGGCGCTGGGGTGCTCCGATCAGGAGTGGGCAGCCCTATTGGCGAAAATCCAAAAGATCGAGGTGCTCCAAAGCGCAGTGATGCCGGGTTCCAGATTGAAAGCCCCGACAGGCGGCGTCGATGCGCCAACTTCGGTTGCACAATTGGGCGCAAGGGTGCAGGAATTCCAGAAGTTGGTCGCCATCAAGGATGCCTCCGAAGCGGAGCTGGCCCAGGGCCTGGCGTCGGTTCGCGAGGCGCGCAACGAGGTTAAAGCTGATCTGGTTCAGGCCCGAAAGGACCTGACAGACGTCGTCACGCAACGACAAGAAGCCATTCTATTTGATAGGGGAATTCTGGCAGACTGAATTCTTATATGCCGTGAGCATGGCGCGGAGTCATTTGGCTGTAAGAGTCGACTCCCGCCCCGCGAGAGTCGGCTCGATTGACGGAAGAATTCTTGTTAGAAAACGTCTGCCGGATACGTCAGAATATTCTGATCGAATCGTTTTGGAGACGCGTTTGGACAATGCGCCGCGGGAACTGGTGGAACGAGCGCAGCGCAAGGATCAAGCGGCGTTTGCCGATTTGGTGCGCCGGTACGAACGCATGGCACTGGCGATGGCGTACGCGATCGTGGGCAACAGCGCAATAGCCGGCGATATCACGCAGGAGGCTTTTCTTCGGGCCTGGCAGCGGCTGGGCGACTTGGACAACCCTGAACGCTTTTTGGGCTGGTTCGGGACAATTATTCGGAACCTCGCCACCGACCAGGCCCGCCGAAAACCGAGGGATTTGCCGCCCGCTTACGACAATCGCCAGGTGATTGATCCTATCGTGCTGGTCGATCAGAAGGAAAATCGACGCATGATTCACGCGGCATTGTTGCAGTTGGATGAACTGACCAGGACGGCGGTGACGCTTCGGTATTACGAGGATTTGAGCTCGAAGCAGATATCTGAATTGCTTGGGCTTTCGCCGGCGGCAGTGGACATGCGATTATCGCGCGGCCGGACGGTGCTAAAGCAAAGTCTGATGAATTTGAACCCGAATGAACGATGCCAGACTTAAACGACGATCAACTGAACGCAATGCTTCGCGAGCATCTTTCTCGCGAACTTGACGGCCAGACGGGCCGGGCCGGCGCGGCGTTTGCGCGGTCGCAACGGCGGCTCGCGCCGCGGCTGGCCGCCTGGGGATCTCTCGCGGCGGCGGCGGTGATGGCGGTCATTCTGCTTCGCCCCGGTCAACCGGTTTCCGCGCCGGCGGTTTCCGCGCCGGCGGTTCCCGCGCCGGCGGTTCCCGCGCCGGTTCAACCGAGCGCCACGGTCACGACGGCGGTCGAATACCAATTCAACTCGCAAACCATCGACCAGGGGATGGTTTTTCTCGATAAAGATACACCCGCGCGGCAATACGTCGAGCGGCAGGTCGAAACCGCCCGCTGGGTTGATCCGATTACTCATGCACAGATGGAATTGACCGTGCCGCACGATCAGATCTTGCTTGTTGGATTGAATACCTATTGAAGTGAAAGGACACGGCCATGTTTAGACAAAAATTCCTTATGCCGATCATCGGTCTGATGATGATATGTGGCATCGCCGTTGCCCAGAAAACACCCGGCGATGAGGGCGTTGCCGCGACTCAACCATTGACGGCAGTTATTGGCGGACCCAGGCTTGAAATGGCCCGTTATCTTGGTGTGGCGACAACGCCCGCCTCAGCAGCTCTTCGAGAGCAACTGAAGCTCAAGCCGGGCATCGGGTTGATTGTCGAACACGTCGATCAGGGAAGTCCGGCTGAACAGGCGGGTCTGAAACAATATGACGTCATTGAGAAGTTCGACGACCAGTGGATGGTGAGTTCAGAACAACTGGCGGTCCTCATCCGAATGGCCGAACCGAATAGTGAGATCAAACTCACTGTCATCCGCCAAGGCCAGCCGCAAACTCTATCCGCCAAACTAATGGAAAAGTCACTGCCGCCGCTTTTTAGTTTTAATGAGGGTGACGATCCTTCGATGGATGCGCGTTTGACGTTGAAAGGTCCGGGCACGGTTGACCTTGCCGACCCGAAAAACCCTGGCGCAGCGCGTTTGATTATCCAAGGCCGGGGACAGATGCAAGTCACCTCTACATCGGATGAATATGTCCTGACACTCACCCGGGAGAATGGCAACATTCATCTCACCGCACTCAATAGAGCGGACAATTCTCAAATCAACCGCGAGCTGGATTCCGAACAGGATTTGAAGGACATGCCCCCTGAACTGGTCAAAAGGATCAGGCAATTGCTCTCAACCATGAGGATCTCCCTGCCTACGACATTGCCCGCTGCCAAATGATATCGCCGCGGCCCTCAGACGCTCAACGTATGCTCTCAGACAAGATTCCGAGAGCGGGTCCGACAGTGGCGTTGGCGACAGCCAGAAGGCAGAATTGGATAAAAGGACAGGCGCGGCTTCTTCCGAGCATAGCAGCCTGTGGCAAAAGTCCCGCGCGGCCAGGCGAAGGGGATTTTGGCCGCGAGCGAGACGCGACGACGAGGCGTATTGCAGCCAAATACGCTGAGGAGGAGCAACGAAGCTCGTGGTCAAAAGACACGAGCATGGACCGCGAGACTTTTGCCACAGGCTGATAGGTCTGTCCCAATGCAGTCGTGGCGGCTCTTCATGCTCTTCGCTCTCGCGCGGTCATCTAACCCAAGTTAACCACCAACTGCTATTCGTTTCAGCGGCAAAAAATCGGTGAGGTCGGAGGCATTTCTAGCAAAAGGTTCTAGTTTTGTCCTGTCGGTCCGATTGAATTCGACGCAATTCAGGCATTCGCGAATTGCCTGGGATTTCGCTTTTTTCCCACCCAGATTATTGCCAGAGTATGAGTTCGATTTCCCCTGCGAAAAACCAATTGCTTTCCTTCCCTCTGGGCGCGAGCGCCAGGGGCGATTTGCGGCTGGCCCTGTCCCGATCCATTACCGCTTTTGCCATGAAGAGGGGACAAACGGAGCTTTGCAGCAATGTATGTGATGAACCGAACTTACTTTGCTGACGTAGATCAAAAGTTGGCCATCGGTTCTATGCGCATTTTTTGCTTGACGGCGGACGAATAGAATCAGACAATCGCGTTTGCGGCAGGGATACCTTCACCATCGCGGGCCACAAAGTTGGTTAGACCCAATTGCAAGTGACGAGGCAACCATGAATGGCTTGCACGGCAAAGCATTGCGATCTTTCGCCAACCGGTTGAAATGGCTGTTTCTGCTGCGGGCGGGGGTGAAAGGCGCGACCGTTTGGCTATTCTTCTGGGGAGTTGCCGCCTTGGTTGTGAAGATTTCCAGCATAAATGAACCCGCATGGCTCGCGCTAGGTCTGCTCGGCTGTCTCCCGGCATTCGTGTTGGCCGGATGGCTCAGTCGCAGGGAGTTACCTGCTTTCATCAAAATCCGGGCGAATTACGACCGCCTCAATGCCTGTGGGGGATTGATCATGTCCGAGGAGGCGGCTGACATGAGCGCATGGCAAGGACAAATACCCCTTAACGCCGCGCCCAAAGTCCGCTGGCGGGGTGCGCGGGCGTTGACGGGGCTGGCGGTTGCCGCGTTGTTCGCAATAACGACATTGCTGCTGCCGCAGCGGTTGACCCATTTTTCGCTCCACAGGCCGCTGGAAATCGGGCAGGTCGCCGACCAGTTGCAGGCCGAAGTTCAAACCCTGCGGCAGGAAAAGATCATCGACGACAAGAAGGCCCAAGAACTCCAGAAACAGCTTTCCCAAATCCAACAGGACTCGTCGGGCTACGATCCCGACAAAACCTGGGAAGCGCTGGACCACATCAAGGAGGCCGATTCGCAGGCCGCCAGGCAGGCGGCGGAAGAAGCCGTGGCCAAAACGACCGCGCTTACGGAGGCCCAAGCCCTCGCTGGTGCGATGGAACAGGCGGCGGATGCAGGCATGAACCCGGCGACGGCTTCGCAGGCCGCGCAAGAGTTGGCCAAGATGCTTGCGGCGGCGAAACTGGAAGACGGGCTTCTGAACGCAAGTGTGCACCAGGGGCTTCTGAACGATCTGAACGGACTTAATAAAGAGCAGTTGCAACAACTTCTGAACTCGCTGCAATTCAACAAAGACGCCCTGGGGCAGACCATTGCCAATCTGCAGAACCTCAAGCTGGTTGACGCCGCGACGCTCGAACGGCTTCGCAGCGCCGCTCAAAACCTCGATCCCAAGGCGCTGGCCGAATACCTGGCGCAATGCAAGGATGGGGTTGACCCGACAGCGCTCGCTCAGTGCATGATTCCGGGAAAGGGTGGTCCGGGCGGCGGCGGCCCGGCGGCGCCGATGACCTGGTCCGATGGCGCGTCGGAGAAGGACCTGAAGTTTCAGCCGCATGTATTACCGCCGGCAGGGCAACTTTCCGACGCGAAGCTGGTCGGCGTGAGCCGGTCGGCGCCCCAATTGAGTGATAACGCGGTCGCCGAGCATGGCGAGCTCGCCGGCGCGGCGGGCGCGGGCGGCTCGGCGCATGCGCAGGCTGTCCTGCCGGAACAGCGCCAGGCGGTGCGAAATTTCTTCAATCGCGACAAACCATGAGATTCGTGCTGATATGCCTGACGCCATCCTGAAACCCGAAGAACTCCAGCCCGCCGCTGAGTTGGCGCGCAAAGCCCTGGAACAACTCGACCAGATTTTACTGGGCCGCCGCGATCTGCACCGCCTTGTTCTCATCGGCATATTGAGCCGCGGCCACATTCTGCTGGAAGGATTGCCCGGACTGGGCAAGACCGCCCTGGTCCGCACCATCGGGCAGATTCTCAAGCTGGATTTCAAGCGCATCCAATTCACGCCCGATCTGATGCCCGGCGACGTGCTCGGCACGCACATCCTGCAGGAGACCGGCTCAGGCAGACGCGAACTGGTTTTCCAACCCGGCCCGGTTTTCACGAATATTCTGCTGGCTGACGAAATCAATCGCGCGTCGCCCAAGACGCAGTCGGCCATGCTCGAAACCATGCAGGAAAACTGCGTGACGTTGCTGGGCACGACGCGCATGCTGCCGCAGCCGTTTTTCGTGCTGGCCAGCCAGAACCCGATCGAGCTGGAAGGCACTTATCCGCTGCCGGAGGCGCAACTGGACCGGTTCCTATTCCGCGTGCTTTTTGACAACGTGAACGCCGACGTTCTGGATCAGATTATCTCCGAGCGCCGCCGCGGCGAATTGCCCGCGCCCACGTGGCAGATGGAGGGCGGCGAGTTGGAGTCGCTCTTTCAGACGATGGGCCGCATTTACCTGCCGCGTCCGGTTTCGCGATACATCGCCCGGCTGGTGTCGGCGACCCATCCCGGCGCCGCCGAAGCCAGCGACGCGGTGAACAAATATCTCACCTACGGCGCGTCGCCGCGAGCGGCGATCGCCATCGCGGAGGCGGCGCGAGCGCACGCCATGATCGCGGGGCGTCCCAGCGTCGGCTTTGAGGACGTGAAGGCGGTGGCGCAGCCGGTGTTGAACCACCGCCTGATCATGAATTACCAGGCGCGTTTCGACCGCGTGACAACCTCCAAGCTCGTGGCGGAGCTGATGGGGCAAACGGATGAAACCGGTCTCAATTTGCCCAGGGATGTGGAAGTGGGAACGACGTGAATGCGAACGAAGTGTGCAGAATGAATATTGATATCAGATTCTTCCGCGCGTTTTCCTCCGTCCTGGCATTTTTTCTTTTGCATACATTATTTTTCGTTTCCATTTGTCGCGCCGATAATTTCGGCGATGTCTGGATATCTGCCGACGCGATGTACACCGGCAACACGTTTCACGGATATGCGGAGATTCGGCTGACACTGGAGAATCACTCGTCCGCGAGGACGCACTCGGTGACGGTGAATTTTCCGGTCGGAAACTACGGAGGCTATGGAAACAGTATCGGCCGGCTTTCACGCTCGGTGACGCTGGCGCCGCAGGCGCAACAAGTCGTGTCGTTGCTGCAACCGCCGCTCCCGGTGAACGGTGGCGGGTCCATCGGCGTTGAGGTCGACGGCCGTCTGGAGGGCGAAATCCACGCGCCAAACGCGAACAACCACTGCCAACGTTATTATCGTTACTCTTCTTCCGGCCTGCCGACGACTACAATCTTCATCAGCCGCAGCCTGGATTTTGATGCGGTCTGCCGCGTATTCAATGCCGGGGTTGGAACATCCGCCATGCGCGTCGCCTCCGTCGGCGGTTCGCCGGGCTATTCCGCCGAAGGCTTACGCGCCGAAGTGCCGGCGTCGCAATTCGGCGCCGATTGGCTTGCTTACACGCCCTTCGATATGGTTGTTTTGGGACAACAAGATGTGACTTCCATGCCCCCGGAGGCGGCTGCGGCGCTGTGGAATTATGTTCAGGCCGGCGGAAATCTGCTGGTCTTCGGCGGCGACGGCGTGCCGCAAGCATGGAGTTCCAGGCTCCAAAAATCGTTGCAGAACGGAACCGAATACAATCCCGCCTTCGGACACTTCTTCGTTTTCAAGTCGCAGAATCCATACACGCTGGATGCTGAATCCATCCAGATATTGCGTGACGCCGTCAACGACGAAGTGCATTACTGGCAATCATTGCCGTCGGACATCGCCGACGCCAATTCGGCGCTGCATCTGGTCGATGATTTGAAAATCCCCACTCGCGGCCTCGTGCTTATCATGCTCGCCTTTATCCTCGTCATTGGGCCGGTCAACCTCATTGTCTTGAATCGTAAGAGACGCCGCACCTGGATGTTGTGGACGATTCCGGCGATTTCGCTGGCCACGACGTTGATGGTGTTCGCGTACAGCCTGTTGCGCGAGGGGATCACACCCACCGTCAGGATTGCCGGCCTGACCGTGCTGGATCAGGCTGCCCACCATGCCGCGACGATCGGAGCCGAGGGATATTACTGCCCGCTCACTCCCGGCG
>Ga0208589_1001238_pt1 | contig 10845 bp, 8 predicted proteins | sample NGESurshal092012_2_FD_184486 | JGI IMG/M metagenome (GOLD analysis project Ga0208589, IMG submission 184486) | Arctic peat soil microbial communities from Barrow, Alaska - NGEE Surface sample F53-2 shallow-092012 (SPAdes) | ecosystem: Environmental > Terrestrial > Soil > Wetlands > Peat ... | reverse complement strand
ATCAGCCGGTACCGTTCAGTCACAAGCACCACGTCGAAGGCCTTGGCCTGCAGTGCCAGTACTGCCACACGTCGGTGGAGGATTCGAGCTATGCAGGGATTCCGCCAACCAAGACCTGCATGAACTGCCACGCACAGATATGGACGAATGCGTCGCTTCTGGAGCCGGTGCGGCAGAGTTGGGCAACGGGAGCGTCCATCCAGTGGATTCGTGTTCATGACCTTCCGGACTATGTTTATTTCAACCACGAGATTCATGTGAATAAAGGCATTGGATGCGCAAGTTGTCACGGTCGCGTCGATGAGATGCCTCTGATGTATGCGCAAAATACGCTGCAGATGGAGTGGTGCCTCAACTGTCACCGCAATCCTGCGGTCAACTTGCGGCCCACTGCGGAGATTTACAACATGGCATGGGCCGGGCCGACGATCGCCAAACCGGTGTGGTGTACAAGCACGGTCAAAGGCGGAGAGACTTCGCAGAACGTAAGCTGCACGACGAATGATCCGGCAAGCCACGATCCCGAAGTTGCCATGGAGCAGCAGGAGCCTCCGGTGCCGGGCGGACAGGCTGCGGCGAGTGACGCTCCTCAAATGGGAATTATGATGCCTGCGAGTTACCAGAAGTTTACAAGCCAGATGGAGCTTGGGAAGTATCTGACCGCGCAGTATCACATTCGGTCGGCCAACGAACTTTCAAATTGTGAGACGTGCCACCGATGAAGACGACCGGGAACGAAACCACTGGGATTGGAACAGAGCAGACGATGGCTGAGACAAAGGCACAGGCGGGCGCAGAGCCTGTAGTGGTTACTCAGATAGCGCAGGCCAAGCTGACGCTGGCCGAGGTTCGCGCCAAGCTGGATGGCAAGACCGGGCGACGCTTCTGGAAGAATCTGGACGAACTGGCCGACAAACCCGAGTTTCAGGAGTTGATGCGAGAGGAGTTTCCGCGTCAGTCCGCAGCGGGAGAATGGGTCGATGCGGTGAGCCGCCGGGGCTTCCTCAAGGTGATGGGAGCGTCGTTTGCGCTGGCCGGCCTCGCGGGTTGCACCAAGCAGCCGGACGAGCCGATCTTTCCCTACATCAAGCAGCCGGAGGACCTGATTCTCGGCAAGCCGATGTACTTTGCTTCGGCGCACCCCTTTCCTACGGGCGCGATTCCGGTACTGATCAAGTCCGATGCGTTCCGGCCCATCAAGGTCGATGGCAATCCTGAACATCCGATGTCCAAGGGCAAGTCGGATGCGATGACCCAGGGGACGCTGCTCGACCTCTATGACCCGGACCGTTCGCAGCATGTTCTCAATCGCGGAGAAGCATCCAGCTGGGGAAGTTTTCAGCAGTCTTTCATCTCTGCGGCGCAAAAGCGGCCAGGCGGCCAGGGAATCTATTTCCTGAGCGAGACGATTACCTCGCCCACCCTGGCGGAACAGTGGAAGCAGGTGCAGCATGCCTACCCGCAGGCAAAGCTGGTGCAGTGGGAGCCGGTCAACCAGGACTCCTCCCGCGCCGCCTCCAAGGCTGCTTTCGGTAAGTACACGGACGCCCAGTACAAGCTGGAAGAAGCGGATGTGATTCTTTCGCTTGACGCCAATTTCCTTGGCGGCATTGCGCATCCGGGCTTCCTGCCTATGGCTGCGGCCTATGCCGCGCGGCACCGCTACGAAGAAGGCCAGACGATGAATCGTCTGTACGTCGTCGAGACGATGCCTACCGTGACGGGATTCAAAGCGGAACATCGGCTGGCGTTGAAGCCAAGCGATGTGGTGGCGTTCGCGCAGGCGCTGGTGACTGGAACGGCACCTCAGGGAGCGACCGCAGAGCAGCAGAAGTTCTTCACGGCGCTCAGCGATGACCTGAAGAAAAATGCCGGCAAGTGTGTGGTGGTCCCGGGCGAGCAGTCTCACCCGGCGATCCATGCGGCGGCCTATGCGTTGAATGCTTCGCTGGGAGCTGTTGGCAAAACGGTCGTCTATACCGATACCGTGAACCCGATGCCGAGCGAGCAGGTTGCGGATCTGAAGTCGCTGGTCGCCGACATGAACGCGGGCAAGGTGCAGTGGCTTGTGGTCCTCGGTGTGAACCCGGTCTACTCCGCACCATCCGATCTTCATTTCCAGGATGCGTATCAGAATATTCCTGTGACGGTGCATCTTGGGTCGCACGTCGATGAGACGGGCGCGATCTCGAACTGGCACATCAACAAGTCGCACTACCTGGAGAGCTGGTCGGACGCACGCGCCTACGATGGGACCATCTCGATCATTCAGCCTATGATTGCCCCACTTTATGGAGGCAAGTCGGCCCATGAAGTCTTCCAGACGCTGCTGTCGGACACACAAGCTTCGGCGTTTGATGTGGTGCAGGCCAATGCAAAGACCTACATCAAGGGAGATTTCGCGACCAGCTGGCGCAAGGCATTACACGACGGATGGGTCGAAGGGACAGCATTCACGGGAGCAACGGCTACCCCGAAGATCTCTGCTTCCGCTTTCCCTGTTGCCGCGAGCAGTGGTATGGAGGTTTCCTTCCGGCCCGACTCGTCGCTCTATGACGGACGGTATTCCAATGTGGGCTGGCTGCAGGAGCTGCCCAAGCAGGTCACCTCGCTGAGCTGGGACAATGCGGCGATCATGAGCATAAAGACGATGGGCGACCTGCAACTGGAGCAGTCCGATCCGGTCAAGATCGCACTGAACGGTCGCGAGGTGATCGCCGGAGCGCTGATGACTCCGGGCCACCCGGACGGCGTCATCACGGTCCATCTGGGATTCGGCCGCAGCGTGGAATCAGGTCGCGTCGGCGCGGGTGTCGGGTTTGATTCGTACCAGATTCGCAGCTCCGATGGGCAGCTTTACGCTTCTGGTGCGGTTGCGACGAAGATGCCCGGTAAGTATGACCTTTGCGTCACCAAGGTCTTCGACATTGAGCACCGCGACAGCTATGCGCAGCACGATCTTGACCGGCCGCTCTCGGACAAGACCGGCACGTATTCGCTCGCTGGCCACGAGGCCATGGAGCGTTCGATCATCCGGTACGCTACGCTTGCCGAGGTGAAGGCGAACCCGGACTTCGCTCATGAAGGCGGGGCCAGCGGAACGCTGATCGGGAAAGTGGGCTATGCACCGGAGGGCGAAAGGACTGACCATGACATGTCCTTCTTCCCGGACTCGTGGAGATATGACCGGAAGGACCCCTCCTCGCTGAAGGAACAGAACGCCTGGGGCATGGCGATCGACCTGAACAGTTGCGTGGGCTGCAATGCCTGCATCGTCAGTTGCTACGCGGAAAACAATATCGCGGTCGTGGGCCGCGAGCAGGCAAAGATTGGTCGCATCATGCAGTGGATCAGGATCGACACCTATTTCGAAGGCGATCTGACTGCACCCAAGGCGCATTTTCAGCCGATGGCCTGTCAGCACTGCGAGAACGCCGGCTGCGAGCAGGTCTGCCCGGTAGGTGCCACGGTGCATTCGCCGGAGGGCTTGAACGTAATGGTGTACAACCGCTGCGTTGGGACTCGGTACTGCTCGAACAACTGTCCTTATAAGGTGCGGCGGTTCAACTTCCTGCTCTACTCCGACTATGACACGGAGAGCCTGAAGTTCATGCGGAACCCGGATGTTACGGTGCGTTCGCGTGGCGTGATGGAGAAGTGCAGCTACTGCGTGCAGCGCATTCAAGAGGTAAAGATCCAGGCGGACATTGAAAACCGCGCAATCCGCGATGGCGAAATCGTGACAGCCTGCCAGCAGGCCTGCCCGACCAGCGCCATTACCTTTGGCAACATCAACGACAAGACAAGCAAGGTGGCAAAGATCAAGGCCAAGGAGCGAGACTATCAGGTCCTCACCGATCTGAACTATCGCCCCCGCACCACCTACACGGCTGGCGTTATTAACCCGAATCCGGAGCTGGCATAAATGGCGACCAAAGGACCCATGAACGACCCGATCGTCGATCCCATGATCGACCCGCGTACCGGCGAGTACGCGGTCATTGCCCCGGGCCATAACTTCAAATCGGTCACGCAGAAGATCGCCGGCATCGTGCTGACGTCGAACACGCCGCTGGGGTGGTTCTTCGGCCTGATGGTGGGCGCTGGTGTTGCGCTGGGAGTGGTGATCGGCATCACCTGGCTCTTCCTGAAGGGCGTCGGCATCTGGGGCGTTACGATTCCGGGGGCCTGGGGCTTCGCCATCATCAACTTCGTATGGTGGATCGGTATCGGTCACGCCGGCACCCTGATCTCGGCTATTCTTCTGCTCTTCAAGCAGACCTGGCGCAACTCGATCAACCGGTTTGCCGAGGCGATGACCATCTTCGCGGTCTGCTGCGCCGGCATCTTCCCGCTGATCCACGTAGGCCGTCCGTGGCTGGCGTACTGGCTGTTCCCTTATCCGAACACGATGAACGTGTGGCCGCAGTTCCGGTCGCCGCTGGCGTGGGACGTGTTCGCGGTTTCGACGTATGCCACCATCTCGGTAGTGTTCTGGTACATCGGCATGATTCCCGACTTCGGGACCCTGCGCGACCGGGCGACGATGCCATTCGCCAAATATATGTACGGCATGGCAGCACTGGGCTGGCGCGGCTCGACCCGTCACTGGATTCGCTATGAGTCGGCTTCCCTGCTTCTCGCAGGTTTGGCGACACCCCTGGTCCTCTCCGTTCACACAGTCATCAGCTTCGACTTCGCCGTGGCAGCCCTGGCCGGGTGGCATACAACCATCTTCCCGCCGTACTTCGTGGCTGGCGCTATCTACTCCGGCTTTGCGATGGTCATCACGCTCGCAATTCCGATCCGCAAGTTCTACCACCTGGAAGACCTGATTACGCTGCGCCATGTGGACAACATGGCGAAGGTGATGCTCGGTACGGGCTGCATCGTTGCGTATGGCTATGGCATGGAAATTTTTATGTCATGGTACTCGGCCAGTCACTGGGAGTTCTTCATGATGTGGAACCGTATGTTCGGGCCGATGGGCTGGGCATACTGGGTTCTGATCGGATCCAACATCGCGATTCCGCTGACGACGCTGTGGTCTCGCAGGTTGCGGGTCAACGTGCTGTTTCTCTTCCTGCTGTCCTTTGTCATCAATACGGGCATGTGGTTTGAGAGGTTTGTCATCGTCGTAACCAGTCTGTACCGGGACTATCTGCCGTCAAGCTGGGGCACCTATCGGGCAACCAAGTGGGACTACATCATCTATGTAGGCACGCTGGGAATGTTCGCCTTCCTGTTCTTGTTGTTTGTGCGGCTGCTGCCCATGATCCCCATGTCGGAGATCCGGATGATGCTGCCGCAGACGAAGGTCAATCCGGGTGGACCGGTAGCGGAAGTAACCAGTGAGGAGTCAGTCTAATGCCGCCGCGCGAAGGTATATACGGATTACTGGCCGAGTTCAATACTCCGGGTGAATTAGTGCAGGCAACCGAAGAGGCGTACAGCGTCGGTTACAGGCGCATGGAATGCTACACGCCATACCCGGTCGAAGAAGCTGCGACAGCTCTGCACTTTCACAAGACGCGGGTTCCGCTGATCTGTCTGCTGGGCGGCGTCATGGGTCTGGTGACGGCATTTCTGATGCAGACCTGGATCAACGTCTGGGCGTACCCGCTCAACATCGCCGGTCGGCCGCTCTTCTCCTGGCCCGCGTTCATTATTCCGGCATACGAATGGACGATTCTTTTTTCGGGACTGGCGGCAGCCTATGGAATGCTGGCGTTGAACGGCCTTCCGCAGCTTTACCATCCCGTGTTCAACGCGCCTAATTTTAGAGACGGCGCCAGCACGGACAAGTTCTTTCTTTGTCTGGAAGCAGCCGACCCCAAGTTTTCGCCCAGCGAGACGCGGGCTTTCCTCGAGCAGTTCCCTGCGGTCTCCGTGGTGGAGGTGGATCATTAATAAGCAAGTGAAACAGACCGTTCGGCGCCTCGCGTTCGCCACAGCCGCGCTCAGTTCGCTGTTCGTGCTTGGCTGCCGCCAGGACATGCACGATGAACCCAAGTTCTTCCCGCAGCGTGGTACGACGTTTTATGCGGATGGCCGCTCTGTTCGGCCGCAGGTCGAGAACACGGTAGCCCGCAACCAGCTGCATCCGGACACCTACTTCTACACTGGCCTGGTGGATGGCAAAGAGGGCAACACCATGCCATTTCCCGTCACGATGACGGTGCTGGAGCGCGGACAAGAGCGCTACAACGTTTATTGCACGCCCTGTCACTCGCGCGTGGGCAATGGCGAAGGAATGATTGTGCAGCGGGGTTATGCCCATGCCGGAGATTTCCATACGGCGCGTCTGGAGACGGCTCCCCTGGGACACTTCTTTCACGTCATCAGCGATGGTTACGGCGCTATGCCGGATTACTCGGCACAGATCGCCCCCGTGGATCGCTGGGCCATTGTGGCTTACATCAAGGCGTTGCAGTTGAGCCAAAAGGCAACCCTGGCGGATGTAGCACCGGGGAGCCACGTCGAGCCGCTGAAAAGCATTGCAGAGAAACAGGGGCTGCCAGCCTCGTTTGCTCAGCCATGGGTCATGCCGGCGACCGCTGTCTATGGGACCCCGAACGACCAAAGTTTTGTCCTGCCGGCACCGGGCGGCGCAGGGACCGCTTCTGCTACACCATCCGGCCCACGGCAATCTCACGCACACTCAACGGCTGCTCAACCGGCCGCAGGACACACCGCACCGAAGCAGTAACCTCGGAAGCTTCCGAACGAAGGCTCAGATCGCATGGCATTTGGACACGAACATCACGGAGAAGCAAGCAGCCACTACGGTCCGCGGCCGCTTCCTGCATCGTTAGCCGCACCGGAGATTGTCTCCGTCTGGCGGACACGCGCGTTGATCGTCGCGGTAGTTGCCACCCTTCTCACGATTCCCTTCGCTTTCACGCATGAAGGCAAGAACCACATCATTCGCGCGTACCTGATGGGCTATATGACGTGCTTCGGCTTTGCCGGCGGCGGTCTCGTCATGTTGATGCTGCAGTATGTGACGGGCGGCAAGTGGGGACTCCTGCTGCGGCGTCCCATGGAAGCCATGACGCGCACGCTCTGGCTGCTCGCGCTTATGTTCTTGCCGATCGGCTTCTACATGAAGCACCTGTATCAGTGGGCCAAGTACCCGACAGCAGGAACGACGGCCCAGGCGCTGGCCAACCACTGGATCTCGCTCGAACAGGCGATGACGGCCAACGACAAACGCTCGATGCTGAGCCCTAAGAGCGCGTGGATCCAGACCATCATCGTGTATACCATCCTGCTCACGTTCACCTATTTTCTCAATAAGTGGTCTCTGCAACGCGATGCAGACCCGGCCAGAGGGACCGTCCCAAGCTTCGATCGGTGGCGCATTAAGTTTGAGAACCTTTGCGGCATCGGCATCCTTATCTACGTCATTCTGCTGACCGACCATGCCATTCTGCTTATCAAATCTCTCGACGTCACTTGGTATTCGTCGATCTACGGTTTGCAATTTCTTGTGGGTCAGGGTTACGCCGTACTGGCTCTGGGTATTCTGACCGTCATCCTGCTCTCGCGCTACGAGCCAATGAAGACGATGCTCCGTGTTACCGAGCAGCATGATCTGGGCAAATTCGCATTTGCCTTCGTCATGCTCAATATCTACTTGTGCTTTGCCGAGTTTCTCATCATCTGGTCAGGTAATATTCCCGACGAGCTTCCGTGGTATCTCAACCGCATTCATGGCGGCTGGTGGACGATCTGCTCGCTCGACTTCATCTGCCACTGGTTGATTCCCTTCTGCCTTCTGCTCTCCCGCGACCTGAAGCGGAATAAGACGAAGATGATCTGGCTGGCCTCCTTCATGATCTTCGCGCGCTGCGTGGACATGTTCTGGCTGATTGAGCCGAACTTTGCAGACGCCGCTGGCAATCTCCACATTGCCCACAATATAGGCATCCTGGCTTACATCACCGTTCCGCTTGCAGTGCTGGGTGTGTGGACAGCCTATTTCCTGACCGAGTTGAAGGCGCGGCCATTGATTAACGTCAACGATCCGCACGTCGAAGAGATGCTGGAGCTAGAACATGCCCACTAACGACCATAAAATCAATCAACCGCTCAACCCCGAACATGGCCGCCGGGACACCGAATCTCCCGGATACGAGACGACGGACGCCAACGTCAGCGGAGTTGCCGTCTTCCTCGCGGGTCTCTTTGGTTCCGTCCTTATCTTCTTTGTCTTCTGCTTCGTTATGGGCAGGGTGATCAACGGCGCTCTGGAAAAAGAAGATGGACCGCCGAATAAGTGGAACCAGTATTCTTCGTTCGCCGGCGCTGAAGCGACTCATGGAAAGCGTCAGGACTTCAGCAGCGATCTTGAGATTCGCCAGAAGCAGCTCGAGCAGGTGACCCAGGCATTCCCTCTGCCTCGCCTGTTGATTGACGACGGCGAACAGGAGACGGCTGATCTTCATGCTCGCGAGGACCTCCTGCTGAACTACTACAGCGTCTCCGCGGGAGAGAGCGGGAATATTCGAATTCCGATTACGCGCGCGATGGAGCTGATTGCGCAGCGCGGACTTCCGGTAAGCACCCAGACGGCCAACACCACTCCGATGTTCGGCGATGCAAAGCCCGAGATTCAGGCGCCTCTCACGACGGGCTTTGCTCGCACAGGATTCGAGCAGGCGGTTATCACGGAACGTCAACAGAAGTTGGCTTATCGCAGAGCCGAGGGCGGACAGACCTTGGGACCCGATTCGCTGCAATAGTCGAAGCAAAATGATCTGGCATACCATAAAGACGACGAGATGATGACCTGGAACACAATTCGGAGATGGCGGCAGGCAGCTCTTCTTGGCTGCGCTCTGTTGACTGCGCCTCTGGTCCTCGCCCAGGTTTCAAGCTATGGCGACAAGCAAATGGGCGAGAATACGGGCGACCAGTTGCCGGAGGTGCTGCAAAAGGTTGTCGTTGCCCAGCATCTCAATCAGCAGTTGCCACTTGACGCGACGTTCTTCGATGAAACGGGCAAAGTCGTGAAGCTGGGCGACTACTTCGGCAAACACCCCGTCATTCTCTCCCTGGTCTATTACAACTGCCCGATGCTCTGCTCGGAGGAGTTGGATGGCCTGGCAAGCTCGCTTGAAATGGTTCACCTGACGCCGGGAAAAGACTTCGAGATCGTGGTCATCAGCTTCGACCCAAGCGAAACTCCCGCCATGGCGGCGAGGAAGAAAGCCTATTACGTGAAGCGATACGGTCGACCTGACACCGCCGCCGGATGGCATTTTCTAACGGGCGAGAGACCGGCGATCGATGCCGTGACCAAGGCGGTCGGCTTCGGCTACGTTCGTGTTCCGGGCCCTGATGGCAAACTCGATCAGTTCGCACACGCCAGCTCGATTGAAATCGCAACGACTGACGGCAAACTCGCCCAGTACTACCTCGGAGTGGAGTACTCCCCCAAGGACATGCTGCTCGGGCTGATCGATGCTTCCGGCAACAAGATCGGGTCCCCGGTAGCGAACATCCTCACCTACTGCTATCGCTACGATCCTGCGATCGACAAGCACTCTCTCAGGGTAATTCGCGTTGTTCAGCTTGGTGGCATCGTCACTGTAGCGTGGCTGGGAGGATTTATCTTCCTCAGCTTCCGCAAAGAATTTCAGCTGACGCGCGAAAACGATCTGACCAAGAAAGAAACGGATAAAGGGTAACGATGCATATTAGTCCAGTTTTGTGGCAATTTCTGGTGAAGTTTCTCAACGCTTCCGCGCTTTTCCCGCGGGAAGCGTCGACCATTGCACCCTACGCCGATGCGCTTTATTTTTTCCTGCTCACGATCACCGTGATCGGCCTTGTGCTGGTTGGCTCGCTGGTGTTTGGTTTTTCGATTCGCTATCGCAAGGCAAAACATCCGGTTGCAGTCCAGGTGGAAGGTTCCACTTTGCTGGAGGCAACCTGGACGATCATTCCGCTCGCCCTGTTCCTTATCTGCTTTGTCTGGGGCGCGCTGTTGTACTTCCGTATCTACAACCCTCCCACCAATGCGATGAATGTCTACATTGTCGGCAAGCAGTGGATGTGGAAAGCGGAGCATCCGGGCGGACAGCATGAGATCAATGCCCTGCACGTTCCGATAGGCCGTCCCATCCAGCTGACGATGATCTCGCAGGATGTGTTTCACAGCTTTTCGATTCCAGACTTCCGCGTCAAGCGCGAGGTGATCCCGGGCCGCTACTCCACTGTCTGGTTTCAGGCCACAACGCCCGGTACCTACCATATCTTCTGCACACAGTATTGCGGCACCAACCACTCCGCGATGATTGGAGAGGTTACGGCCATGAATCCGGATGACTATGAGAAGTGGACGCAGGAGTCCACCAGCGGTATGTCGCTCGCACAAAATGGCGAACGACTCTTCGCGAGCATGGGTTGCAACGCCTGTCACTCGGGCAATGCGGCATCACGCGGCCCAAGCCTGGCTGGCGTCTACGGGTCCAAGCTACAGTTGACCAATGGCTCCACGGTTCTGGTAAACGATGCGTACCTGCGCGATGCGATCCTGAATCCATCCGAACACGTTACCGCCGGTTATGCGCCCATCATGCCAACCTATCAGGGGCAGATCAGCGAAGACGGCCTTATCGACCTGGTCGAATACATTAAGACATTGCAAAGTAATTACCGTGTACAGCAAACGCTGACTACAGCGGATTCAAACCAGCAGGCACCAAAGACGCCAGGGACAGCAAAATAAATGAGTGCTATGAGTAATACGATCCTCAGTCTTCCAGATCAACAGACAGCGACGATGCCGAAGCGCCACTACCTGAATGCGGAAGATGGCTTGCTGAGCTGGCTCTT
>Ga0208589_1001236_pt1 | contig 10855 bp, 6 predicted proteins | sample NGESurshal092012_2_FD_184486 | JGI IMG/M metagenome (GOLD analysis project Ga0208589, IMG submission 184486) | Arctic peat soil microbial communities from Barrow, Alaska - NGEE Surface sample F53-2 shallow-092012 (SPAdes) | ecosystem: Environmental > Terrestrial > Soil > Wetlands > Peat ... | reverse complement strand
GACCGTGACAGCTCGCACATCCGATGCCTTTATTCACGTGAACTTCATGGTTGAAATAAACGTAATCAGGGAGATCATGCACCCGAATCCACTGAATCGACGCCCCGGTCGCCCAGCTCTGTCGCACCGGCTCCAACAGCTCCGCATTCGTCCAGATCTGCGAGTGACAGTTGATACAGGTCTTGGTCGGGGGAATACCGGCATAGCTCGACTGTTCCACCGACGTATGACAGTACTGGCACTGGAGCCCGAGACCTTCAACGTGGTGCTTGTGGCTGAACGGTATTGGCTGATCCGGCCGCTGGCCTTGCCGCGTCACCCAGGGTGAGCGCTGTAGCGAGTTCAGGGTGACACCGAGCGCGACAACGATTACTCCGGTCAAAACCAGGCTGAACCGGGCCAGCGCGTTCGAACTACGGTCAAAAACTTGCGCCATGAGTGCGTTCCTGCTTCCTCTGCATTCCTTGGGTTGAAAGGATGGAAGTTGCTTTCAATAATTCTGACTGATTTGCCCCAAGTAAATCCAGTCAATCGGTATGTGCCCGAAAGTTTTCAGACACCGCAACCTTTTTCACTCGGAGGAATAAAAGTATAGCAGTGCAAAAACACATAAAAGAAGTGGTATGTGAGCACCGCGAGATTTTTTTTGGACAATATTCGATTATCGAACTAAGGCTTGGCAGCCGTGCACAATATCTCGTGCACCACACTGCGTTCCCCCGGGGTTCGATACAACATCTACCCTGCATGAAAGGTACCGCACTTGTAAATGGAACCCAACTTAGTCCGAGTTTGATCCGGCATCGCGCAAGACTTTCCCGCTCGCCTGCGATACCGTCAACTCATGCCGCGTCCATTCAACAGTCCGCGTCCTCCGCGCTACGATTCCGCTCTGGCCTGCAGCGAGCTTGCCGCCGCCGATCCTAAACTTGGCCGCCTGATCGAGCGCGCGGGCCCATTCACGCTGCGTGTCTCCAGCGCGCAGTCTCCCTTTGAGGCGCTGGTGGAGAGCATCATCTATCAACAACTCCACGGCAAAGCGGCCGCCACCATCCATCGCCGCCTGCTCGAAAGTTTTTATCCTTTGTGCGGGCAGCTACACCCCGAAGCACAGCATCTGCTCGACTGTCCCAATGAGCAGCTTCGCGCCGCGGGTCTCTCGCACAACAAGAGCCTCGCGCTGCGCGACCTCGCCGCAAAGACGATCGACGGCACCGTCCCTACGCTCGCCCGCATTCGCCGCATGTCCGATGACGCCATCATCGAACATCTCACGCAGGTCCGCGGCATTGGCCGCTGGACGGTCGAGATGCTGCTGATCTTTCGCCTGGGCCGTCCCGACGTTTTTCCCGTTTTGGACTACGGCGTAAAAAAAGGTTTTGCCCTCACCTTCCAGAGCCTCAAGCCTACGCAAAAAGTAACCCCCGACCTCTTGCCAAAACCCGACGTGATGCAACGCCGTGCCGAACGATGGGCCCCGTGGCGTTCCATCGCCAGTTGGTATTTATGGCGCGCCTGCGACCTCGCTTCAGGCAAACTACCGGCCGCGCAATGAATCCAACCTATTACCAGCGCTGAATGAGTTAACTGCCCCGTAAGCCCGCACAATTCCCCTTTGAGAAAGGACTCATGGCAAAGACCCCAGATAGAGCGGAAGACACTATGCCCAAGCCTGCGCCTTTTTCCGGCGCACCCCATTTCGTCTGCGTGCATGGCCACTTCTATCAACCGCCGCGCGAGAACCCCTGGCTCGAAACCATTGAGGTTCAGGACTCAGCCGCGCCCTATCACGACTGGAACGACCGCATCACCGCCGAGTGTTACGCGCCCAACGGGGCATCGCGCATCACCAACAAGCAGGACAAGATCATCCGCATCATGAACAACTATGCGCGCATGAGTTTCAACTTCGGCCCTACACTGCTGAGCTGGCTGAAGGACTACGCCCCGCGCACCTACACGATGATCCTTGATGCCGACAAGGCCAGCGCGCAGCGCTACAGCGGGCACGGCTCTGCGATGGCGCAGGTCTACAACCACATCATCATGCCGCTTGCGAACCGTCGCGACGCGCTCACCCAGATTCGCTGGGGCATCGTCGACTTTGAATCGCGCTTCGGACGCAAGCCCGAAGGCATGTGGCTTGCTGAAACCGCGGTCAATCGCAGTGTGCTCGATCTGATGGCTCAGGAGGGAATCAAATTCACCATCCTCGCTCCGCTCCAGTGCGAGCGTGTGCGGCCCATGGCTTCCAACGGAGCAGATAAAGATTCGCCGGGAGACTCCGCAGTGGGATGGACCGATACACCGGACGCCGCAGTTGATTTCCGGCGCCCTTATATCCTCCGCCTGGACGAAGGCCGCAGCATCGCCGTCTTCTTCTACGACGGCCCCGACTCCCGCGCCGTCGCGTTTGAAGGCCTGCTCAATAGCGGCAGGGACTTTGGCGAACACCTGGTCGCTAACTTCCGCGAAGGCGAGGATGCCAACACCCCGCAACTCACCCACATCGCCACCGACGGCGAGAGCTACGGCCACCACCATAAGCATGGAGAGATGGCGCTCTCGTACGCCTTGCACTGGATCGAAGAAGGCCATCAGGCCCGGCTCACCAACTACGGCGAATTCCTCAGCCGCTTCCCCCCCACATGGGAGGCCGAAGTCGTCGAAAACACCTCCTGGAGTTGTCCGCACGGCATAGAACGCTGGCGCTCCAACTGCGGCTGCAACGGCGGCAAGCCGGGCTGGAACCAGGAGTGGCGTGCCCCTCTGCGCGAGGCCCTCGATGCTCTCCGCGACGCCACCACCCCGCTTTCCGAACAACTGGCCAAGTCCTTTTTCAAGGACCTCTGGGCCGCGCGCGACGCCTACATTCACGTCATTCTCAATCGCTCCTACGCCACCACTACCGGCTTCTTCTCGGATCACGCCAGCCATCCGCTCTCGGCAGCCGAGCAGATTACCGCGCTCGAACTGCTCGAGCTCCAACGCCATACCCAACTGATGTACACCAGCTGCGGCTGGTTCTTCGATGAGATCTCCGGCATCGAGACCATCCAGATCGTCGCCTACGCAGGCCGCGTACTCCAGCTCGCCGCAAAGCTCTTCGGCGAATCCGGTGTGGCGCTCGAAGCGCAGTTCCTCGACATCCTCGCCAAAGCAAAGAGCAACATCCCCGAAATCGGCGACGGGGCAGAGGTCTACAAGTGCTATGTCACGAGCATGCGCATCGGCCTCGAACAGGTCGGCGCCCACTACGCCATCAGCTCCATCTTCCGTCCCTACCCCGAAGATGGCAATATCTTCTGCTTCGATGTACACCGCGAGAGCTACGAGGTCTTCACCTCTGGCCGCGGCCGTATCTGTATCGGACGCGCCCGCGTCTCGTCACGCATCACAGAGGAAACCGAGGAGATCTGCTTTGCCGTTCTCCATCTGGGCGATCAGAACCTCTCTGCCGCCGTCAAGCGCTACTCCTCCTCCGACCCCACAGAGCTGGACAAGTTCCACCACTTTTCAGCCGACGTGAGCAGCGCCATGCGTCGCGCCAACCTCCCGGCCGTGATCCACCTGATCGATCAATTCTTCGGCCACGGCGAAGCTCCCGGCCAGTCCCGTACCGACTACTCGCTCACCTCGCTCTTCGCCGACGAGCAGCATCGCATCCTCAGCATCATCCTGGACCAGACCATCTCCGAGATGGAAGGCTCCCTGCGCAAGATCTTCGAGGACCACGACTCGCTCTTACACTTTCTCACCGAGGTCGGCATGGCCGTCCCACCGGCGCTCGCCGCCGCGGCCACCTTCGCCATTAACGCCAGCCTTCGCAATGCCCTTGACGCGGATAACTTCGATCCCTCTGAGATCGAATCGATCCTCAGCCACGCCGAGGCAGACCGCGTCGAGATCGATCGGCAGTTGTTCAGCTTCACCGCCGGACAGCGCATGAAGCGCGCCATGATTCGCCTCGAAGCTGCGGCCTCCGGCAGCGCCAGCGACCCCGGAGCGCTCCCCGCTGCCCTCTCCGTTGCGAATACCATCCGCAGTATGCCTTTCGAGGTGAATATCTGGCAAGCCCAGAACATCTGGAACGACGTGCTGCGACGCAGCGACACCAACTATTGGGACGCAGAGTGGAAGCAGGACTACAAGAACCTAGGCCGGGCCATGAACATCTCCGTCGACGAGCTCGTCATCGAAGAAGGCGTCAGCGCTTTCTAGCTTCAGCCCGTTGCTGGACGAAACCCTCCGTCCGCTATCCGGTTCATCTATGCCAGACTCGGCTGATACTCCAGGCCGCGGCTGGGCTTCCGCTTCGTTCCAGCGCTGCGTTTCTCCAACGCATTTGTCTTGTCCGGATTCCAGGCCGTCCCCCGGCACATCATCGCGGGTTCGTTCGCAGGTGCAAGAACCCGGGCCAGTTCAACCCGCCCACGGTTCAGGCGGCTCTTGACCGTTCCCACAGGGATGCCCAGAATCTGCGCCGCCTCACTGTAGCTCCGCTCCTCCAGGTCGCACAGAATAACCACGTCGCGGTTATAAGAGGAGAGCTGGCGCAGGGCCGCATAGATTTGCCCCCTCGCTTCAAGGCTCGCGAAGTTCTGCTCGGGCGAAGGCCGCGCGTCGATAAGGTGGTATGCCTCCAGGCAGCTCCCGCTCGGTCCACCCATACTGGCTTCCAGCGATTCACTGGCACGAATCACCTGCGTCGCGCGGAAATTGTCCACCAGATGGTTCCGCGTCACCTGCTTGATCCACGTCTTAAAGCTGCCCTTTTCGCTGTCAAACCGCGACAGGCTGCAAAAAAGCTTCAGGAAGATGTCCTGCGTCAGATCTTCCGCATCGCTGCTGGAGCTGGTGAATTTAAAGCAGAGGTAATAAACCAACCGATAATAGGAGCCAACCAGTTCCTTCCAGGCTGTCGCCTCCCCAGCCATGCAGCGACGTACCTGCTGGACAATCAACCCGTTTCCGCCTGCGGTAGAAGGCTGTCTTTCATTGCATCTCCCCTTTTGCCGCCAGCCGAAGCACGCTTCCAACCCAGCCGTATCGACCAATCGCGCGCCGCGCCGAAGCCTGCGGCAAAGCTACTATTTGCACCTGACAATACTTGATTCATGGAAATATTACTGGATGCAAATATTATTCAAGAGACGTGCCAGGTTTCCGAAAAGATTCACCCAACCTGACTTATTTTGCCTCTGGATTGCCTTCCGTCGAGAGGTGTAAAGCCTTCTCCATCAAGGAAAGGGCCATCTCGCGCTCTTCCTCGGTCAACGGCGCCAGTATCTTCTGACACTCCTTCATCCGACTCGCATGAAAGCGCGCCTTCTGCTCATACCCAATCGGGCTGAGATCGATCTCCACAATCCGGCGATCCAGGTCCGACCGCCGCCGCACCACCGCGCCCTTCTTTACCAGCCGATTCACAATCCGCGTAGCCGTGCTCAGCGGCACGTCAATTCCCTTTGCGAAGTCGGTCATCACCATCTTGCCCACTCGCCCCAGCCGCATCAAACCGCGCATCTCCGGCGGCGAGAAATCGAGCAACGCGTCTGTAACCTCGTGCATGGGACGAATCTCACGCTCGATGACGTCTTGAATCACGCCCATCAGACGCAGAGCCTCTCGCTCCCGCGCTTGCTTCCCTGATGCCTGTCTCGATCGAACCATCGCTTCCAGTATGCACCGAAGCCGCAAACGTTTACAGCCGTCTGTTGGCTGGCGGCCAGCCACGCCCCATCGTCGTCCGGCGATGCACCCTATGCTCCGGCTTTTCTGCGCCTCCTTCGAGGACCAGCGTGATAGCATGCCGGTGGATTCGTCCCTTCCAATTCCACGCTTGGAGAGATGCCGCACGAGCATAGAGCGCTGACGCTACCTGACCGCGTCCCCGGCTCATATAAAGACGAGTTCGCTGGTGCTCGAAAGTGAGGGTCATCATGAACGGACAGATGATGCACCAGCCGCTCCTTATCTCGTCGCTGATCGATCACGCGGAACGGCATCACGGCGGGGTGGAAGTAGTCTCGCGACGGGTGGAGGGTGACCTGCACCGCGAGACGTTTCGGGAACTGGCCGCCCGTGCGCGCCAACTGGCAAACGCACTCACGGCACTCGGCATTGAAGAAGGCGACCGCGTCGCAACCATGGCCTGGACCGGCTATCGTCACATGGAGCTTTACTATGCCGTCTCGGGCTCCGGGGCCGTGCTCCATACCGTGAATCCGCGGCTCCACGCAGACCAGTTGGTGTACATGGTCCGGCATGCGGGCGATAAAGCACTCTTTTTCGACAGCACGTTTCTGCCGCTCGTCGAATCGGTCGCAGCGCGTCTTGACTGTGTTCAACATTTTGCCCTGATGACGGACCGGGCGCACATGCCCATCACCACCACACTGACGGGCCTGCTGTGCTTCGAAGATCTGCTTGCGGCGCAGGACGATGTGTATTCATGGCCGGTACTCGACGAAAATGCGGCCTCCTCGTTGTGCTACACCTCGGGAACCACCGGCAATCCGAAGGGTGTGCTCTACAGCCATCGCTCGTCGCTCCTTCATGCGTTCTCACTAGCCATGCAGAATAGCTATAGCGTCGCAGATACGGTGCTCCCGGTCGTGCCGATGTTTCATGTCAATGCTTGGGGCCTGCCCTACATCGTCTGCATGGTGGGCGCCAAGATCGTGTTTCCCGGGCCGGCGCTGGACGCGAAGTCGCTCCACGATCTATTGGAAAGCGAGGGCGTAACCCTGGCTGCCGGGGTTCCCACGGTCTGGCAGCGTCTGCTGGAGTACATGGAAACATACCATCTTCGATTCTCCACCTTGAAGCGCACACTGATTGGCGGTTCGGCCTGTCCGCCCGCCATGTTGCGCACACTGGAGGAGAACTATGGCGTACATGTAACGCATGCCTGGGGCATGACCGAGACCAGCCCGGCCGCTACCTCCTGCCTGCTCAAGCCGAGGCACATGACGATGCCGCAGGAGGAACGCTATACGCTGCAGACGAAGCAGGGCTACGCACTCTTTGGCGTGGACCTGAAGATTACCGATGAAGATGGCGAAGAGTTGCCATGGGATGGCAAGGCTTCCGGAGAGCTCATGGTGCGCGGCCCGTGGGTCATCTCCAGCTACTTTGGCGAGGAGCACGATGCGCTGGTCGACGGCTGGTTCCCCACCGGCGATGTTGCGTCGATCGATCCCGACGGCTATATGCAGATCACGGATCGGTGCAAAGACCTCATCAAGTCGGGCGGCGAGTGGATCGGTTCCTTTGAGCTTGAGGGCATTGCCGGTGCTCATCCGGCCGTGGCGATGGCGGCCTGCATCGCCGTTCCCCATCTAAAGTGGCAGGAACGCCCGCTCCTTGTCATTGTCAAAAAACCCGGGGCCGAGGTCACACGGGACGAACTCCTCCGGTTTTACGAAGGAAAGGTCGCGAAGTGGTGGATACCAGACGATGTCGTGTTCGTCGACGCCATTCCCCTCGGCGCAACCGGCAAGATGCAGAAAAACCTTCTCCGTGACCAGTTCTCAGATCAGTTCAGAAACCACCCTTTGTAAGGCGAAGCATCCAGCCTCAACTCCGCCAGTGCAACGTCACCGGCCCCTCAAGCGGATGCTCGCCCACACCCTTAAGCCGCGCCTGCTTGAGCGCAAAGTACCACTTGGCCGGCTTGTCCGCATCATCAATCAGCATCAACCCCGGATTGAACCGCAGCCCCTGCGCCTGCTCAATCATCGTCTGCTGGTCCTGCCGCACAAACCGCGCCCCAAAAAACGTAGCAATCGAAGTTACAAATGGGACCCAATAAAAAACATTCCAGGCCGCAACCACGTCGATCCTGCACGTAGACGCAGTCACCGGCGTCACCGTAGTCAAACTCGAAAACCACTTCTCTCCCGCGCGAATCGTCTCATACCTCCGATTCGGCAGCGCAAAATCGATCATTGTCGTAATCGGCTTGCCATATACTCCCAGCAATTTGTACGGAGCGGAGTTTGCGCTCGGAGCATGCGACGACATGCGAAACCCCGCGTTCCTGCCGCCATGCTCGCTGTCGTTCAGCGGTTCAAAATGCTTCGTCTTCTCATGGATACTGGCGCGGCTCCGCCACCACCACGCCTGATGCACAAACGGCCCATGCGCCGGGTCCATCAGCCCGATGATCCCGTGGTCCACATTGCAGGGCAGCTCCGCCACCAGGTGCGCGCTGCGAAACTTCGTCGAAAACTTGGGCAGCTCCGGCACCGCAGGCAACTCACCCATCGCCCGCCCCGTTCCCGCCTCCGGCATATAGACCCACGCATACCCATCGCGCTCCTCGCAGGGAAACGCCCCCGCAAAGATCTTCGTAGCATCCAGCGTCTCGTGACTCGTCAGCGACGGTATCTCCCTGCACTGCCCGCTGCACGGCTCAAACCGCCAGCCATGATATTTGCACTGCACCGTCTCCCCATCGAACCACCCCGCCGACAGCGGAATCCCCCGGTGCGGACAAAGGTCCCGCATCGCAAAAATCTTCCCATTCTTCTTGCGGCCCAGCACCAGCGGCACGCCCAGCAGCATCGCCGTCTGCATCTTCCCCGCGCGCAGCTCACCAGCACGCATAGCCGGATACCAGTCGCCGAAGATCAACTCCGTCGGCGGCCCGGCCATCTCTGCTACTCGCACCAGCTCACTCAAGCTTCGTCTCCTGTCGCCATTGCGTCTCACCTATCATATCCGCCGCACCCATTGCGGTTCGCCGCCTAAACCACGACAGCATTTATTGACAGCACATCCTCAAGTAAACTCGGCTGATACCGTCGCACGCTCTTCCTCCGCATGGACACCTCAGACCTCATCACCAAACCCGGCGTACCTCGCAACCGCATCATCCTCATCGCCCTCTGGCTCTTCTTCTACGCAAGCTTCGCCCTCGTCACGCCGCCGCTGCTCGACGACGCCGATTCCGTACACGCCGAAGTCGCCCGCGAGATGATCCTCCGCCACGACTGGGTCACCCTCTACGCCAACGGCATCCGCTACCTCGAAAAAGCTCCCTTCCTTTATTGGACTATGGCCGCCAGCTTCAAACTCTTCGGCCCCAACACAGCCGCGGCGCGTCTCCCCCTGGCCCTCGCGGTTCTAGCTCTGGCCCTTGCGCTCGAAAGCTTCGCCCGCCGCGCCTTCCGCTCCGTCCGCGCCGGCCTCTACGCCGCGCTCATCCTGCTCTCCAGCTTCGGCATCTTCATCTTCACCCGCATCAATATCCCCGACGCCTTCGTCTGCCTCTGGCTCACCCTCGCCCTCTACGCCTACTGGCTCACCGAACAACCAACCAACCAAACCGGGTGCCCCACTTCCGGACTCTCGGACGTGGGTTCTCCCCCAGTCCCCAACCCGGGTGCCCCATCCTTCGCGGCCTCATCGCGAAGGGTGGGAACGATGACGCCGACTCGCGAACCCAATACGTTCCTCTGCTGGGCCTTCGCCGCCTGCTGCGCTCTCAACGTCCTCACCAAAGGACTCATCGGCATCGTCTTTCCCCTCGCCATCGTCCTCCTCCATCTGGCACTCACACGCCGCGGCATCGTCGCAACCTTCAAGCGCATGCTGCAATTCCACCCCATCTCCAGCACACTCGTCTTCCTCGCCATCGCCGCCCCCTGGCACATCCTCATCGCTCTCGCCAACCCCACCCAGGGCAACCCAGGCAGCCTCACCCTCCTCGACGGACACTGGTTCGTCCCCCTCCCCACCCTTGGCAACGTCCACGGCTGGGCCTGGTTCTACTTCGTCAACGACCAGTTCCTCCGCTACCTCAACCTCCGCGTTCCCCGCGACTACGGCACCGTCCCTCTCCTCGTCTTCTGGGGACTTCTCCTCATCTGGCTCATGCCCTGGAGCGCCTTCCTCTTCAAAGCCCTCGCCCGCATCCCCTTTCGCAAAGCCCTCCGTCCACGCTTCTCCATCCGCACCCTCACTCCAACCGAAAGCACCCTCCTGCTGCTCGGCCTCTGGGCAGCGGTCCCGCTCGTCTTCTTCAGCTTCTCCACGCGCCAGGAGTACTACGTCCTTCCCTCAATCCCCGCGCTCGCCCTCCTCCTCGCCGCATGGCTCAACGACGAGGCCACCGAAGCCGAAGCCTTCGCCGTTCCCAATCCCCTCACCCGCTCCGGCCAGCGCATCGCCAGTGTTCTCCTCGTTCTCGGCTCCCTCCTGGCGCTGCTCGCGCTCTTCTTCGTCCTCCACACTCCAGCGCTTGGCCCCAACGCCGACCTCGCCGCGCTCCTCAAGCAAAACCCCGGAGACTACGCCCTCTCCTTCGGCCACTTCCTCGATCTCGACACCCGCGCCATGGGAGCCTTCCACAGCCCGCTCCTCCTCACCGCCTTCGCCCTCTTCGGCGGAACCCTCGCCAACTGGCTCCTCCGCCGCGACTACAAGCCCCACGCCGCCAACCTCTGGCTCGCCGCAGCCACCTTCGCCTTTCTGCTCGCCGCCCACATGGGCCTGCAAATCTTCTCCCCTGTCTTAACCTCCGAACAACTCGCTGCAGCCATCGCGCCCGTCATCCGCCCCGACGACCTCATCGTCATCCACGGCGAATACGAAGCCGCCAGCACCCTCGGCTTCTATCTCCAGCGCCCCAGTGCCGACACCAAGCCCATCCACATCCTCAACGGACGCAGCTCCAATCTCTGGTACGGCAGCTTCTTCACCGACGCCCCACCCATCTTCGAAACTCCGGAATCCATCGCTCAAAAATGGGCGAGCCCCCAACGCATCTTCCTCTGGCAATCCCTCACCGACCCACCCAACCAACTCCCCCCGCTCCCCACCCCGGTGTACATTCTCGTAAAATCCG
>Ga0208589_1001235_pt1 | contig 10857 bp, 10 predicted proteins | sample NGESurshal092012_2_FD_184486 | JGI IMG/M metagenome (GOLD analysis project Ga0208589, IMG submission 184486) | Arctic peat soil microbial communities from Barrow, Alaska - NGEE Surface sample F53-2 shallow-092012 (SPAdes) | ecosystem: Environmental > Terrestrial > Soil > Wetlands > Peat ... | reverse complement strand
CTCTGCGCTTGCTCTATCTCATCTTCGTCCGGCTCTGTGGCTGGCTGGTCCTTCTCGGCCGGTCATCGGCCTCCAAGGAAGCCGAGCTGCTCGTGCTGCGGCACGAGGTCGCCGTGCTGCGCCGCACCCATCTGCGGCCCCGGCTCGACTGGGCCGACCGCGCCATCCTCGCCGCGCTGATCCAGCTACGGCCGGCAAGGCTGCGGATGCATCGGCTGGTCACCCCCGGTACCGTCCTGCGGTGCATCGCCGCCTGGTCACCCGCAAGTGGACCTACCCGGACCCGACCGGGTGGCCGCCGGTCAGCGCCGAGATCGCCGCGCTGGTCGAGCGACTCGCCACCGAGAACAACCGCTGGCGATACCAGCGGATCCAAGGCGAACTGCTGAAACTCGGCCACCGGGTCAGCGCGTCCACGATCCGCCGGGTCCTCAAGGCGCTGAAGATTCCACCGGCACCGGAGCGGCGTACTGACACGACGTGGCGGAAGTTCCTGCACACCCAGGCAGCCACGATGCTCGCCACCGACTTCTTCCACGTGGACTGCGCGGTGACCCTGCGGCGCCTGTACTGCCTGTTCGTCATGGAGGTGGGCAACCGTTACGTGCACATCCTCGGGATCACCGCGAATCCGGATGGCCCGTGGACAGTGCAGCAGATCCGCAACTTGCTGATGGATCTGGGTGATCGTGCCGCGGACTTCCGGCTCCTGGTCCGCGACCGGGCCGGGCAGTTCACCGCAGCGTTTGACGCGGTCCTGGCCGATGCCGGTATCCAGGTAGTGAAGATCCCGCCCCGAAGCCCGCGCGCGAACGCTTACGCGGAAAGGTTCGTGCTCACCGCCCGGACCGAGGTCACCGACAGGATGCTCATCTTCGGCGAACGGCACCTGCGGACGATCCTGGCCGAGTACGAGACCCATTACAACGGACGGCGACCCCATCGCCGCCGCCAGCTACGCCCGCCCCGGCCCGACCACTCCGTCGCTGATCTCTCCCAGAAGCGGATCAACCGCCGGCCCGTCCTCGGCGGCCTCATCAACGAATACGAGCGGGCCGCATAGAAGCCCAGGTCAGGGCTAGTGGCCGAGTTCTGGAACCCCACAGGCCGGATACCGCCAACCCGCACCTGCTCATCAGCCGCCGGACCGCTCCCGGGACCGGGCCCGTCAGCCACGCATGGCTGCGGAGCCTGCGAGGGCTCCCGGCCACCCTGGACCGGCTGCGCATCGACCGGCAGCTCGAGGAAGCCCTCACCTGCGGCGCCGACCCGCTGCACCTCGCCGTGGTGTTCGGCCTCGACGACACCACCGCCGTCCGCTACGCCGCCTCGGCCCGGCAACTCCTGGCACGGCCTCACGAGAACGGCCCTCTGTACCCGCCGCCCCGCTGATCCCCGGGCCGCCCGCGGCCGTGCCGGGCTGCAGTTCGTCAGTACCCGCAGGACAAGGCACGGCATGCGGCCCAGGCACTGGGCCTGCATGACTGACTGGGTATGGCATGAGCGCTGGCCCCGCGGCCACCGCACGATCTGCTGACACTAAGGAAATCGGGTTTCCGGGTCCTTTTTTCACGCACCGCCGCGAAATAGCACCCAGACGCCGGGACTGGCAGCCCGTGCAGGGGTCCGCCGAGGATGCCGGCCGGGCCGGCTACTTGTCGGTTGTGATGCCGGTTCAGGGCTGGTGCCTGGCCGGCCGCGGCGGGCCAGGCCCGTCTGGCTTCCGCTCATCCGCCATCACCGGCACCGTCCTTGAGTGCGCCGACGGACGCCGACGAAGACCACGCCACCCTGGGAGACGGCGGCCACGAAGGCGCGAGAGACCCGTTCGATCGCCGCAGAAAACGACAGCCCCGGCGGCAGCCGGGGCACTGACCGGGTGCCCGCAACCGGCAAGATCCCCGGGTAGCGGCCGGCATGTTCACCGGACCCTACAGCCCGGCAGGCCACCAGGCGCGGTTAACCGGATTGGCGCGGGCGCGCCTACCACAGCCTTATACCGGCCGTGTACCTCATGGACCTGGCCGCCAAAACAGCAGGCCAGCGGCGAATTTGACCCGTCCCGTGCGGGCAATCCCTGTCGCCGCTCTTGACCGGGACCGGGATGCAACTTCGTCTGGGCCAGGTGACGGCAGGTCAAGTCTGTTCCCCGCCATTCATTGTGAGCACAAACGTCACTGCCGGTGTATATGGGGGCATCGAACGGGCCCGCTCGAATCCTGCGCGAGGTTCACGACGACGTGGTTATGTTCATCGTGACGGCACCAGCCCAGCCCGAACGCAGGCAGGTGCGGAACCGCCTTGACGCGATCTCGGCAGCGGTCCGATCCGTCCGCAGGATGCCTGAAGCGGTGGCCGGGAACTCCTGAGCTGTGACGGACGTGACCCGGCGATGGTAGCGCCGACACTCCATATCCGCCGTTCTGTAGCCGGCGGCGACGGCTGGGGGTTCGCTGCCACTGGTGGTGAGCGGTTCACCCGCCTTCGTTGTTGCGTGCCGCGAGCATCCGCAAAGGGCAGAGGCGCTGCAGGCGCCAGCCGCACGTGCGCAGGCCCGGGCGAGGAGCGGGCCGGGGCGGTGGCGCGCCCTGATCCTTACGTCGATTGAACGGCTGAGGTCCCGGCGAAGACGGTGTCGACGACGAAGTTCGCGTACGCGGCGTCCAGCGGGCCGCTGCGCAGGAGGAGCCGGTGAAAGAGCGCACCGAAGATCACTTCTAGAACGGCCTCCACGTCCAGGGTCTCCGGTAGCTGCCCGGCCCGCTGAGCCTGCCGCAACCGTTGCACGATCGGGGCGCGGCGGGGCATGAAGAAGTGCTCGAGCAGCAGGGGCCCGAGCGCGGGGTCCTGCTGGGCCTCGGCGATCAGCGCGGCGAACGCCGGGCCGGTGTCGGGGCTGGCGTGAAAGCGGATGACGTCGTTGAAGGTGGTGCGCATGTCGGCGACCAGGTCGCCGGTGTCGGGGAATGCCGTAACCGCGGCGGCCTCGCGGTCGAGAGCCTCGAGCAGGACCGCGCCTTTTGAGGGCCACCAGCGGTAGATGGTCGCCTTGCCGACGCCGGCCCGCGCCGCGATCCCCTCGATCGAGAGCCGGGCGTAGCCCTCTTCGCGGCACAGTGCGAGGGCGGCGTCAAGGATCGCGAGCCGCGAGCTCTCGCGCCGCCGGGGTGCCGGTGCAACGGCATTCAGGGAGGTCACGAGAGAACCATACCAGACGAGACGATACGGATCGTCTTGACAGCTAGGCCCCTGACCCTCAGTATGGCGATACGGACCGTCTCGTCTCGAGCGCGTCACAGGGAGCCCGTCATGTCAGTCCTTTACCGTTCAGCACAGGCGGATGAGCCCGCAGGGACGCTGCACCTGGTCGAGAACGAGCTCCCCGAGCCTGGGCCCGGCCAGGTCCGGGTATCGGTCGAGGCGGCGGGAATCTGTCATTCTGACGCCGCGATGATCAGCGGGCGGCAGCCCGGCGCGACATTCCCGCTGGTCCCTGGTCACGAGATCGCCGGGCGCATCGACGCGATCGGCGACAGTGTTCAGGGCTTCGCTCCAGGCGAGCGGGTTGCGGTGGGCTGGTTCGGCGGGAACTGCGGATACTGCGTGCCCTGCCGGGAAGGCGACTTCATCAACTGCACCCGGCTGCAGGTCCCGGGTTTGTCCTACCCCGGCGGGTATGGCGACGCCGTTGTGGTCCCCGCCACGGCGCTGGCCCGTATTCCTGAGGAGTTCACCGCGCCGGATGCGGCCCCGATGGGCTGCGCCGGCGTGACGGTGTTCAACGCCCTGCGCACCAGCGCCGCCCGGCCCGGCGACCTGGTCGCCATCCTCGGCATCGGCGGCCTCGGCCACCTCGGCGTCCAGTTCGCAGCCAGGCTCGGCTTCGAGACCATCGCCATCGCCCGCGGCGCCGATAAGGAACCCCTGGCCAAGCAGCTGGGAGCCCACCATTACATCGACAACCAGGCCCAGGACACCGCCGCCGCACTGCAGGCTCTCGGCGGGGCCAAGGTGGTGCTCGGCACCGTGACCAGCAACGCGGCCATGACCGACACGCTCGGCGGGCTCACCCACCACGGCGAGCTGATCGTCATCGGCGTCAACCCCGAGCCATTCCAGGTCAGCCCGTTCGCACTGATCGGCGGGCACAAGATGTACTTCCACGCCTCGGGCACCTCCCGCGATACCGAGGAAACCCTGCGGTTCGCCGCCCTCACCGGCATCCGCCCCATGATCGAGCAGGCGCCCCTTGCCGACGCGCAGCCCGCCTACGAACGGATGCTCACCGGCCAGGCCCGCTTCCGGATGGTCCTGGTCACCACCCACTGAGCAACCTGCCCTGGGCAGGAAAGGAGTCACCGTTGTGTCTGTCGTCCTGATCACCGGCGCCGCCACCGGGATCGGAAACCTAACTGCCCGGGCCCTTGCCGCCGACGGGCACACCGTATACGCGAGCATGCGCAATATCACGGGACGCAACAGCGCTCGCGCTGAGGAACTCCTCGGTATTGCGCAGCGCGACGGGGTCGGCCTGCGCGTCGTCGAGCTTGACGTCCAGTCAGCCGATTCCGCCAGCGCGGCAGTGAAGACCATCCTGGAAGAGGCCGGCCAGCTCGATGTCGTCGTCCACAACGCCGGCCACCTAGCCGTCGGCTATGCCGAAGCCTTTACCCCCGAGGACATCACCAACCTGTTCGACATCAACGTGCTCGGCGGCCAGCGTGTCAACCGGGCCGTCCTGCCGCACATGCGTGATCGGCGCTCCGGAACCCTGGTCTACGTCGGCAGCACGACCACCGTCGACGTGCCGCCGTTCATGGGCCCGTACGTCGCCTCCAAGTCGGCGTTCGACGTGCTCGCCCAGACCACCCGGTACGAGGTCAGCCAGTTCGGCATCGAGACCACGATCATCATGCCCGGCGCCTTCACCCACGGCACCGAGCACTTCCCCGATGCCAGCCGCGCCAGCGACCCAGACGTCACACAGGCCTACTCGGCACTAGACCCGATGATCACCCGCTACGACGAGGCCACCGAAGGGCTGTACGCGCCCGGCGCCGGCGCCAATCCCGCCGCGGTGGCCACCGAGATCAGCCGCATCCTCGCGCTGCCGGCCGGTTCCAGGCCCTACCGCAGCGTCGTCGACTTCACCCAGTCCCACGTCGATGACGTCAACGCCGTCAACGAAAAAGAAGCCGACGACTTCGTGACCCGTATGGGCTTCGGCGAGCTACTCACGCTCAAGCGCTGAGACCCGCACGTCACGGAACATCACGCAAAGCAGAAGGAGCACACTATGTCCCGTACACTCGCCGCCCGGGCTAACACACGCCCCGGCGCCACCGCCCGGGCCTACCCGGCCATGACCGCGCCTATGCCCATGGCGGCCCGGAGCGCGTTTGCCCTCCCTGCCCTTCCCTCCCGCAAGGCGGCCTGAGCAATGGCCTCCACGAAGTGGACCGCAGCCGAACTTGCCGATCAGTCGGGGCGGACCGCTATCATCACCGGTGCCTCCAGCGGCCTCGGCCTGGTCACCGCCCGCGAGCTGGCCCGCGCCGGTGCCCGCGTCGTCCTCGCGGTACGCGACACCGAGAAGGGCCAGCGCGTGGCCGCCGGCATTCCCGGGGACACTGAGGTGCGGCCGCTGGATCTGGCCAGCCTCGCCTCGGTGCGGGCGTTCGCCGCCGGGTGGACCGGGGCGCTCGACATCCTGGTCAACAACGCCGGGATCATGGCGGTACCCGAAGGCCGGACGGCCGACGGCTACGAGCTGCAGATCGGCACCAATCACCTAGGCCCCTTCCTGCTGACCGGCCTGCTGCTGCCGGTCATCACCGACCGGGTGGTCACGGTCTCCTCCCAGCTTCACCGGCGGGGCCGCATCGACCTGGAGGATCTGAACTGGGAGCACCGCCGCTACAACGCGACCGGTGCCTACAACGCCTCCAAGCTGGCCAACGTCCTGTTCACCGTGGAGCTGCAGCGCCAGCTGACCGAAGCCGGCAGCCGGGTGCGGGCCGTGACTGCCCATCCCGGTATCGCCCGGACCAGCCTGGGGAACCAGGCGGACAGGGTCTCCAGGGCGATTTACCGGTATCTCGGGTGGTTGTTTAACGACGCCGAGCACGGTGCCCTGCCGACGCTGTACGCGGCCACCCAGGACGTACCGGGAGGGTCCTACATCGGGCCGGACGGCCTAGGTCACCTTCGCGGCTACCCCGAGATCCACCAGCCGTCCAAGCGTGCACAGGACCCCCAGATGGCCCGCCGGCTGTGGGACCTGTCAGCCCGGCTTACCGGCGCCGGGCAGGCCGCCCAGCCCGATCAGCACATGACCGGCCTGCGGTAACCGCCGGCGCCTTCCGCCCGGCCGAGCCGGGGACCGCCGGTCAGCGGATTGCCGGTCCTGCGCAACTGAACGCCAGGCCACTTGAGAAGGGAAGACAGCCATGACGAACCTCGAGGCCGCCGATCATGCCGGCATTTTCACGTCCCACGCCTACCAGGAGCAGATCGCGGACCTCGGCGAGGTCCGCATGAACTACGTAACGACTGGCGCCTCCGACTTGCCCGCGCTGCTGCTCCTTCCGGCCCAGACCGACTCGTGGTGGAGCTACGAGGAAGCCCTGCCGCTGCTGGCCGGGCACTTCCAGGTCTACGCCGTCGACCTGCGCGGCCAGGGCCGGTCAACCTGGACACCAGGCCGCTACACGCTCGACAACATGGGCAACGACCTCGTCCGGTTCATCGACCTGATCATCGGCCGGCCCGCCATCGTGAGCGGCAACTCCTCCGGCGGCGTCCTGGCCGCCTGGCTATCAGCTTTCGCCACGCCCGGCCAGGTGCGCGGGACCGTCCTGGAGGACGCCCCGGTATTCGCCTCCGAGGTCACCCCCGCCTGCGGGCAGTCGATCCGCCAGGGCCTCGGCCCGATGTTCGCCCTGTGGAGCAAATGGCTCGGCGATCAGTGGACGATCGGCGACTGGAAAGGCATGCAAGCCGCGCTGCCGAAAGAAACCCCGCCCTGGATGATGACCGCCCTGATCGCGATGAGCATCAAGACCCCTGACGCAGTCCCGCCCAGCTTCGACGAGCCACCCCAGAACATGCGGGAATACGACCCGGAATGGGGGCGGGCCTTCTACGCCGGCACCGCCACCGTCAACTCCGACCACGCTCACATGCTCGCCAGCGCGCGAGCGCCCGCACTGTTCACTCATCATTACCGGGCGATCGACCCCGGTACCGGGACCGTCATGGGCGCCGTCTCCGACCAGCAAGTCGACCGGGCCCGGGAGCTGGTGACCCACGCCGGCCAGCCGTTCCAGATCATGTCGTTTCCCGGCATGGCCCACTCCATGCACGGCCAGGACCCCCAGCTGTTCACCAGGACAGTCACCAGCTGGTCGCAGACGATCCCTCAAGACCGCTGACAGCGTTGCGGAACTGGAACTGGCTCTCAATGCCGCCTTCGGTGGCGCTCGGCGTGACGGTCGCGCCGTCTACCGTGTGGGAGATCCTGCGGGCTGCGGGCATCGATCCGGCGCCTCGCCGGTCCGGTCCGACGTGGCGGCAGTTCCTGCACGCCCAGGCCGCCGGGATCCTCGCAGTGGATTGTTGAGTCGGCCTGGAGCGCGGTGCCGGAATTGCTTCCGGTCCGTTTCTCCAGGCCGCTCGCAGCGTGGCTGATGCGGTGATGATTGGCTGACCGGGTGCTGCTGAAGATCGTCTGCCTGCTGATGCGCTGGTTATTCAGCCTGACGGTCCTGGTGTTCCGGGGAGACCGGGCGAAGGACGCCGAGCTGCTGGTGCTCCGGCACGAGAACGCGGTGCTGCGCCGCAACGCCGGCCGGATACGGTACGACCTCGGTGACCGTGCCTGGTTCGCCGTTCTCACGCGATTCATCCCGCGGCGCCGCTGGGCCGAGGTCTTCCCGGTCACGCCCGCGACACTGCTGGCCTGGCACCGCAGGCTCGCCGCCAGGAAATACGACACCAGCAAGCGTCGCCGGCCCGGCCGCCCGGCGACAGTCCGGAGCATCGCCCGGCTCACCATCCGCCTCGCGCACGAAAACCCCGCTCTGGGGTTACCGCCGCATTCACGGTGAGCTGGCCAAGCTGGGCCTGACGATCGCGCGCGGCGCGGCCGGCGGCCGGGCAGCACACTCGCGCACGCCACCCACGTCGCGGCCACCGTACCCCGCGACGCCAACCCACCCGGGACGGGACGCGACAAGTTTCGTGGCCACCTAACGCCACCCAGACCCGTTGACTATTTTCAAGCGGCACAGGAACGGGAACTGGCTGCGGCACACTCCGGGCGGTCCTGCTGTACCACCGCACGCCCGTCGGAGGCCCTGGTCGCAGCTGCTGGAGGATTAGCTGGTGATCTCCGCGGCCGGCGCAGCCACCGGGGCGCCGCCCAGGTCCGGTCGCCGAGCAGGGCGAGGGCCGCGGGGAGCAGGATGCCGCGGACTATGGTGGCGTCGATCAGCACGGCAGCGGCCATGCCGATGCCGAGGATCTTCAGGTCGATCAGCGACAGCGTCGCGAACACCGAGAACACCGCCACCATGATGAATGCGGCGCTGGTCACCACCCCGGCGCTGGACGCGATACCGCCAACCACGGCCTCCTTCGTCGACGACCCTCGCGACCGCAGCTCACGGATCCGGCTGAGCAGGAATACGTGGTAATCCATGCTGATCCCGAACAGGAACACGAACATGAACAGCGGTTCCCAGGCGATGATCCCGCCGAACGAGGTGTAGCCGAGCGGACCCTGCAGCCGGCCGTCCTGAAAGATCAGCGTGATCAGCCCGTACGCGGCGCCAACCGACAACAGGTTCAGCAGGATCGAGACCAGCGGGATCGCGATCGACCCAAACGCGACCGCCAGCAGAACGAACGCGACACCCGCGACCATGGCGAACACAAGCGGCACCCGGGAGTGCAGCTGCTGGGTGAAGTCGTGGTTGCTTGCCGTATCGCCGGTCACCGCGTAGCTGACCCCAGGAACCTTGCCGAGCGTCGAGGGCAGGATCTGGTTCCGCAACGTCACGAGCGCGGAATCAGACGCCGACCCTGACCCGTTCCCGGCCAGCGGCACCGACACCACCAGCCCGTGGCCGCCCGCCACCGACGCCACGGTGACCGGCGCGCGAACCGGCCCGGAAGCCGAGGCGCGCCCCTGCAGCGCCGCGACCGCCCGGGCCACCGCCGGACCGCCCAGGTCCTGACCGGTGACCACCACCTGGGCCGGCGACGGCCCCTGCGGGAAGGCCCGCTCGATGCTGTCCATCGTCTGGACCACGGCCAGGCCCTTCGGCGCGTCGATCGCCGGGTACCCGATCCGCATGCCGAGCGCGGGCGCGGCAAGGGCGACCATCGCCACCGCCGCCACGCCGCCCCAGGCAAGGGGATGCCGCACCACGCGCCGGACCAGGACCGCCCACAGCCGGGAAGGACGGGCGCCAGCCCGCCGCCGCAGAACCGGGATCCTGCCCCGATCGGCGCGCGGCCCCAGCCAGGACAGCAGCGCGGGCAGCACGGTCAGCGAGCCGGCCACCGCGATGCCAACGACCGCGATCGAGCCGAACGCCACGCCGTCGAAGACGCTCAGCCCGGTGAGGAACAGCCCCGCGAGCGCGACCATGACGGTAAGGCCGGAGATCACGATGGCCTTTCCCGAGGTGCCCGCCGCGATCCGCAGCGCCTCCGCGAACGACCTTCCGCGGGCGCGTTCCTCGCGCTCACGGCGCAGGTAGAACAGCGAGTAGTCGATGCCGACCGCCATGCCGATGATCAGCACGACCTCCGATGTGCTCGATCCCACCGGCAGCCACTGGCTGACGACCGACAGCAGGGATATCGCGGCGATGACCGCGGTCAACGCGAGCAGCAGCGGGATGCCCGCCGCGATCAGCGAGCCGAAGACGACGAGCAGCAGGATCAGCGTGATCGGGACGGAGGTTTCCTCCGCCTTGCGGAAGTCGCTGCCCAGCGCCTTGCCAACCGCGTCGGAGATGCTCGCGTCGCCGGACTCCGCGACGATCAGGCCCGGATAACGGGCCTGGACGGCGGCGACGGCGCGCTGTGCGGGCTCAACCTCAGAATTGACGTCGCTCGACGTGCCAGGCACGGTGAACGTGACCAGGGCGCTGCGCCCGTTGGCCGAGACCTGCGGGCCCCGGATGTCCGTAGCGGATCTGGGCAATGCGGCGAGCGCCGCGGTCACCGAACGCACCGCGGGGCGCATTGAGCCCAGCTGGGATGATGCCGTCGCCGCGAACGCGTGCCCCGGCGCCCGTATCTGGATCAGCACGCTCTCCTGGGCCGGCGCGGCGGCGCCGGTGAGCTGATGCAGGGTGCGCTCGGCCTGCCCGGCCTGGCCGGCGTCGTAGCTTGGCACGCTCTTGCTGCCGAGCGCCTGGCCGGCCACGAAGATCACGACGACAAGCAATAGCCAGCCGAATACGGCCGTCTTCCGGTGCCCGGCGCTCCACCCGGCGATGCGCTCCACGAAGGGCCGTCGCGAGGCCGGCGGGGGGCGTTCAGGGGTGTAATAGGCCGTTTCCGGCAATGCTGAACTCTGCGCATGGCGCATGACTGAGACTCTTTTCGTGCGAGGGTAAAGGGAACGTGCGGGGTTTCAGGAACCGTGCGGGGTTTCAGGAACCGCGTAGTGGGTGTCAGGGAAGGAGCGCGAGCAGCACGGGAACGCCGGCGATGCGGCGGGGCTGGGCAGGTGGCGGCCGGTCAGCCGTGGCCCGTCCAGGCTCGGGGTCCAGGCCAGCGGCCCGGCCCGGTCCACGGGCACCCGGCTGGACCGCCAGGCAAGTTCCCACATCAGGACCT
>Ga0208589_1001234_pt1 | contig 10858 bp, 11 predicted proteins | sample NGESurshal092012_2_FD_184486 | JGI IMG/M metagenome (GOLD analysis project Ga0208589, IMG submission 184486) | Arctic peat soil microbial communities from Barrow, Alaska - NGEE Surface sample F53-2 shallow-092012 (SPAdes) | ecosystem: Environmental > Terrestrial > Soil > Wetlands > Peat ... | reverse complement strand
TGAGTGGGAATGCGCGCGCTAACCGATCAGTTCGACCTTGCCGTCAACGAGGCGATAGATGCCGCCGACGATCTTCAGTTTGCCCTGCTCCATCGCGGACTTAAGGATCGGCGTCGCCGATTTCAGCTTTGCCACGTTGTCGATGACGTTTTGCCTGATCGCATTGGCAAGGGGATCGCCGGGTTGATCCCTGGTCGCCTTCACCGCCGGCGCCAGATTGCTGACCAGCGACGGCAAATGACCGGGCAAGGTGGTGTTGTCCTTGAGCGATTTGATCGTCGCGCTGACCGCGCCGCAGGCCCCGTGACCCAGCACCAGGATCAGCGGCACACTGAGGATGGCTGAGGCATATTCCAGGCTTGCGATCGTGTCGTCATTGGCGAAGTTGCCCGCGACCCGGCACACAAACAGATCGCCCCTGCCGCTGTCGAACGCATATTCGGGCGCGATGCGCGAGTCGGCGCAACTCAGGATGCCGGCATAGGGATTCTGGCCGCCGACCAGCGCCTCGCGCTCGGTCTTGAAATCGTGCCGCCGCGACACGCCCTCGACATATCTTTCGTTGCCCTTCATCAGCCGCCGCAGCGCCTCATCCGGTGGAATGTCGTTCTGCGGCTTGGGCGGCGTCTTCGTGTCCTTATTGGTGTCCTTGGCAAAGGCCGACGGGGCGAGCGCCAAACCGGCGGCGGCGACGCCGACAGAGCGGAGAAAGTTGCGCCGGGAAGTGGCTCCGGCCGCAAAGGCTTCACTGGCACGACATGTCAGGCACATGGTGGTCCTCCAGCCGAACAAGCACGTCTTGCAATCTGGGTGGGAACCTGATTCCGGTCAACAATTGGCCACCCGGCCCGCTGCCCTCCGTCGCGATTGGTAAACCGGAAGTTAATCCGGACTTGATCCTCTTCATTGGACGCCGGCCGCAAGGCATCGATTTTCCAGCAATATTCCGCAACGGCGCCACGGGATCGCCTTGCCCGGGGTAAAACCCTGACCGGTTTATCGCGGATTTTAGCGAGACGAGGCTCCCCTGGCTTAACCGTTTGTCCAGCCAGACCCGCCATAGTCCGAGGTCAGAGCAATGCCCGGAAAATGATAGTTATGCCAGTGAATACCTTCGGACGTGTGATTTCGGTGCGCGGTTCGCTTGCCCGGGTCGGACTGCTGGCGGCGAGCCATATGGCCGTCTCCGAGGTCAGGGCTACCGTCGGCCGCTTCATCAGCATCCGCTGCGCGAACTCGACCATCGTCGCCATGATCACCGAAGTGTCCTGCGAGAACCTGCCCTCCTCCGACGCCTACATTGCCATCGCCTCGGTCGACCTGCTGGGCGAGATCCTGGGGCCCGCCGACCGCCAGAAATTCCAGCGCGGCGTTACCAATTACCCGACCATCGGCGATGCCGTCGACCTGATCAGCAACGCCGAATTGCGCACGGTCTACGCGCCGAGCGGGTCCGACCAGATCAATGTCGGCACCCTGCAGCAGGACCCGTCCGTCATCGCCTATGTCGACATCGAGGAAATGCTGTCCAAGCATTTCGCGGTGCTCGGTTCAACCGGCGTCGGCAAATCGACCGGCGTGTCGTTGCTTTTAAACGAAATTCTCAAGTCGCGGCCGAACCTGCGCATCTTCCTGCTCGACGTTCACAACGAATATGGCCGCTGCTTCGGCGAGCGCTCGCTGGTGCTCAATCCGCGCAATCTGAAACTGCCGTTCTGGCTGTTCAATTTCGAAGAGATCGTCGACGTGCTGTTCGCCGGCCGGCCCGGCGTGCCCGAGGAACTCGACATCCTCGCCGAAGTCATTCCGATGGCCAAGGGCATCTACACCCAGTACCAGAACGCCGATCGGGTCGGGCTGAAGCGGATCGATCCCAAGGCGATCGGCTATACGGCGGATACGCCGGTGCCATACCGGCTGGTCGACCTGATCTCGCTGATCGACGAGCGCATGGGCAAATTGGAAAACCGCTCCTCGCGCATCATCTATCACAAGCTGATCTCGCGCATCGAAACCGTACGCAACGATCCGCGCTACACCTTCATGTTCGACAACGCCAATGTTGGCGGCGACACCATGGCGGAAGTGATCAGCCATCTGTTCCGCCTGCCCGCCAACGGCAGGCCGATGACCATCATGCAACTGGCCGGCTTCCCCGCCGAAGTCGTCGATTCCGTGGTTTCGGTCTTGTGCCGGATGGCGTTCGATTTCGGACTGTGGAGCGACGGCGTCTCGCCGCTGTTGTTCGTCTGCGAAGAGGCGCATCGCTACGCCGCCGCCGACCGCAATATCGGCTTCGGGCCGACCCGCAAGGCGGTCTCGCGCATCGCCAAGGAAGGCCGCAAATACGGCGTCTATCTCGGCCTCGTCACCCAACGCCCGGCCGAACTCGACGCCACCATCATCTCCCAGTGCAACACGCTGTTCGCGATGCGGCTGGCCAACGACCGCGACCAGGCGCTGCTGCGCTCGGCGGTCTCGGACGCGGCGGCGAACCTGTTGTCGTTCGTGCCCTCGCTCGGCACCCGCGAAGTGCTGGCGTTCGGCGAAGGCGTCGCGCTTCCGACCCGGCTGCGCTTCAAGGAGGTGCCGGTGCACCAGCTACCGCGCAGCGAGGCCACCATCTCGACGGTGCCGTCGGTCGCCGCGGGCCACGACATGCATTTCGTCAGCGCGGTGCTCGAGCGCTGGCGCGGCGCCACTTCGCATCGCGACGTGCCCAACGATCCCACCATCAACGAGCGGCCGGCCGCGCGCACCGTGTCGGTGGAAGCGCCGATGCTGCAACCATCGATGGGGCTCGATCCCGACCGGTTTTCGCTGCTGAAAAAGCCGCTGCGCTGAGCCGCCGGTTCCTGATCCGGTCGTCGCATCCAAAAGCTTCGCTTCCAAGCCGTCTCGCTCAAGCCTGCTTTGCGGAAATGCCGCCATCGACTATGGTTGCGCAACGCCCGCATGACGCGGCGCGCGCCGGAATCCCGCCATGACCGAAATGACAAAACGCTTCCCGACACCCGCGATCGACAAGTTACCCGAGGATATCCGTAACCGGCTACTGGCCGTGCAGGAAAAGTCCGGCTTCGTGCCGAACGTGTTTTTGACGCTGGCCTATCGCCCCGACGAGTTCCGGGCGTTCTTTGCCTATCACGACGCCCTGATGGACAAGGATGGCGGTCTCACCAAGGCCGAGCGCGAAATGATCGTGGTGGCCACCTCCAGCGCCAACCAATGCCAGTATTGCGTGATCGCGCACGGCGCGATCTTGCGGATCCGGGCCAAGAACCCGCTGATATCGGATCAGATCGCCGTCAATTACCGCAAGGCCGACATCACGCCGCGCCAGCGCGCCATGCTCGACTTTGCGATGAAAGTCAGCCTCGAGGCCGGCAAGGTTTCCGAACAGGATTTTGCCGAACTCGCCGGCCACGGCTTTTCCAACGACGACATCTGGGACATCACCGCGATCGCGGCGTTTTTCGCCTTGTCGAACCGGATGGCGAACGTCACCGCGATGCGCCCCAACGACGAGTTCTATTTGCTGGGGCGGTTGCCGAAATAGGCCGCCGGTCCGACGCGCCGCTAGTCGTCCGTAGCCGGCCCGCACCAGCCGGGCAGATAGATCGCGTCCTTGCTTTTGCCCAGCACCAGCGCTTTTTCGATCGCCTTGGCGAAATCCGCATCGACGCCCTTGCGCGACATCCGGCGGCGCAGGAAATCCGCCCACAGGAATTCGCTGAACGGCGTGGTATCCTTGGCGAAGCCGCCGACGCGCCGCAGTTCGCCAGCGAGGCTGCGGAACGGGTCGTCCTTGAGCTCGGTCACCGATTTCGGAAGATCCTTGAAGTGCCGGCGCTCGCCCTTGGCGTCATAGGGATAGACCCACCGCTTGTTGTCCATCACGCCCCAGAACGCGTCGCGCTGGACCATGGTGAGATCGCCGATCACGGTGACCAGGATATCCTTGACGCCCTCGTCGTGCAGCGCGCGCGCCAGATGATGATGATCGACCACGTAATAATGCTTGTCCGGACCGAGCACGACCGGGATCATGTGCTTGCCGAGCAGCTCGGACTGCTTCTTCTTCGACTTGTGTTCGCGCCAGCGCTTGCGCTTTTCCTTGACCTCGCGCATGCCGACGGTCATCTGGGTCGGACGCAGCGAGAGAATCGGGACTGGCTGAAGGAGCGGTTCGCGCGTGTTCGCCATGACCTGGACCCTCACTTTATGGCTGGCAAAAATCTGGCTAGAAACGCCGTGACTATGCCATGATGGCGCAGGCGATCAAACGCCTTTCCGCCAGGGAGCCGTGCCAGATCTGACGATGTTCAAAAGCCAGAGCGAGCAAGCATCGAAGCCGCGCGTGGTTCGGCTCGGCGGCCGCGAATTCATCACCGAGGGCCTGTATTTAAGCTTCTGGGGCGACATCAGCCATCGCTGCATGACGGCTTCATGGCCTTCGTTCATCGGCGGCGCGGGCCTGGTGTTCGTCGTCTTCAACGCGATCTTCGCCTCGTTCTACTGGATCGGGGATCAGCCGATCTCCAGCGTGCCTGGCGGCGCCTATATCGACTACCTCTATTTCAGCATCGAAACGCTTTCGACCGCCGGCTATGGCGACATGCATCCGCAGACGCATTACGGCCACTTCATCGCGGCGATCGAGCTGTTCACGGGCATCTTTTCGATGTCGTTGATGACCGGGCTGATCTTTGCCCGGTTCTCGCGGCCGAACGCACGGTTGTTGTTCGCCGACAATCCGGTCATTTCGGAGTATGAGGGCCAGCAAACCCTGATGGTTCGTCTTGCCAATGAGCGCCACGACATCATCGCCAATGCCACCGCCAGGCTGTGGGCATTCAAGGACACCGTCAGCAAGGAAGGCCAACCGTTCCGCCGCTTCTACGAGCTGGCGCTGACGCGAAACGAAAGCCCGGCTTTGGCATTGAGCTGGACGCTATTCCACAGCCTCGATGAGCAAAGCCCGATTTACGGGCTCGACGCCGACGGCCTCGCGGCGGCGAATATCTCGCTCGTGGTGGTGGTGTCCGGATATGATATTGTTGCGGCGCAAACCGTTCATGCCCGGAAAACCTACGATCATCCGGAGATTCGCTTTGGCCACCGCTACGCCGAGATTCTCGGCACTACGGAGGATGGCCGGCTCAGAGTCGATTATGGCCGGTTCCACGCCACCGTTCCGGACCAGACTCTCGTATAGGTGCATCAACATTTTCTGGGATGTAGCCTGAGGGCGTGCTAATTAAGTTTCGCATGTCAGGGATCTGGCGACGGTGAAAATCCAGCGGCCCATAGCCTCGGACGACGAGCATCAGGTGCTCCAGTTTCGACCGCGTAACGCGGCGCTTGCGCCGGGTTGGCGGAGGGAGCTGAACCCGCAGCCGCATCCAAACGATGCCCAGCGCGAACCGAACGACCTGTCGCGATATGAACGGCCCCGGGAAGAGCCGGACGATTTCCGTCATCGGATGCTGGCAAACATCGCGGCGTTTGCATTCACCGTGGCGTTGACCGCGATCGGAATATGGCTCGCCATGAGCATCGCCGATCTGCGAAGGACCCAGGATTGCGTTTTGATGGGACGGCGCGACTGCGTGCGCATCTCGACGCCGTCCATTTAGCCGTTTTCGGGGCAAATCGGCCCCAGCCCATCAAGACCGGCCCTGCCCCGGCACAACCGCCCCAGCATGGCCGCCTCCATTGAACTCGGAGCGGGCCTCCGATATACGGGCTGTCGACTCCGGGCGGTGGATCGGGCATGACGGGGCGCAACGCCCGGCCGCTTCGCTACCGCATAAATTACCCTCAATATATCAAAGGCTTAGTGATGTCATCCACATTCGATCAGGTCGCCACGATTATCGCTGAAACCTGCGACATCCCGCGCGACACGATCACGCCGGAGAGCCATGCCATCGACGATCTGGGCATCGACAGCCTCGATTTTCTCGACATCGCGTTCGCGATCGACAAGGCGTTCGGGATCAAGCTGCCGCTGGAAAAATGGACCCAGGAAGTCAACGACGGCAAGGCCACCACCGAGCAGTATTTCGTCCTGAAGAATCTCTGCGCGCGCATTGACGAACTGGTCGCTGCCAAGACCGCCGGCGTCTAATCGCGCGCCATGCGTCTTGAATATTTTCAGCTGATTGACCGGATCGTCGACCTCAATGTCGGCGAAGGCACAATCACGGTCGAAGCCGAGGTGCCCCGGCACAACACCATCTTCGAGGGGCATTTCCCGGGCTACCCGATCATGCCCGGCGTGCTCTTGATCGAAGCCATGGCGCAGAGCGCGGGCTGGCTGCTGATTGCGCTGACGAAATTCGAACGCATGCCGTTTTTGGCCTCGGTCAAGGAAGGCAAGATGCGCAGCTTCGTCAATCCCGGGGATTTATTGACGATCAACGCCCGCCTCGTGCACGAAGGCTCGGGCTACGCGGTCACCGAAGCCAAGATCCGGGTCAAAGGTGAGCTGAGGAGCAACGCGACGATCTCGTTCGGCGTGATCCCGTTCCCGAATCCGGAATTGCGCGGACACATGGACGCGATGGCCAAACGTATCGGCTTTCCGCTGCAGGCCGTCAGCCATGACTGAAACCAAAGCTTCTGAGAACAAACCCTCCAAACCGGCGGCGGAAGTCTGGATCACCGGGATCGGCATTGCCACTTCGCTCGGCGAAGGGCTGGACGCGACCTGGGACGCGCTCAAGGCGCGCCGCATCAATGTCGACGAGAAGAATTTCGCGCCATACATCGTGCATCCCTGGGCGCCGGTGAACTTCGACACCCAGATTCCCAAAAAAGGCGATCAGCGCCAGATGGAAGCCTGGCAGCGCATCGGCACCTACACCGCGGGGCTGGCGCTGGATTCCGCTGGGATCAAGGGCAACAAGGAAATCCTGGCGCGGACGGACATGATCGTCGCCGCTGGCGGCGGCGAGCGCGATCTGGCGGTCGACACCTCGATCATGCAGGCCGAAGCCAGGAGCAACTCCGCGCCCGGCTTTCTCAACGAACGCTTGATGAGCGATTTGCGGCCGACGCTGTTTCTGGCCCAGCTCTCGAACCTGCTGGCCGGCAATATCGCCATCGTCCACGGCGTCACCGGGTCATCCCGCACCTTCATGGGCGAAGAAGGCGCCGGCGTCGATGCGGCCAAGATCGCGCTCGCGCGTATCGCCGCGGGCCAGAGCGACATCGCGTTGATCGGCGGCTCGCACAATGCCGAGCGCAAAGAGATGCTGATGCTCTATGAGTTCGACAACTTCAATCTTCGCGACAAGTTCGTGCCGGTCTGGGCCCGCGCCAACAAGCCGGGCTTCGCGCTCGGTTCGGTCGGCACCTTCCTGGTGATGGAATCCAAGGCGCATGCGCAGGCGCGCGGCGCCAAACCCTTTGCGCGGCTGAGCCATGTGGTGTCCGATCAGGCCCGCCGCAAAGCGCCCGGCGAGGTGACGGCATCGTTGCAGGCGCTGTGGTCGAAACTCGGCAAGCTCGACGACAACGGCGCCATCATTACGGGCGCAACCGGAGCGGAGCCGGTGACGTCGGAGGAACTGGCGTTTCTGCGCCAGCACCCGGATTTCGCGATCCGGGCCGCCGGCACCGCGTTCGGCCACAACATGGAAGCGCAATTCATCCTGGGATTGGCGCTTGCGGCACTTTCGATCTCGCGCGGGGCATTGTTTCCCGCCAACGATACGACCGCGCTGGAGGTTGAAATGGCCAAGCCTCCGACCCAGATTGTGGTGACCGGAGCCGGCCACTGGCGCAGCGAAGGCATGGCCCTGGTCGAGACGGTCAAGTGAGCGCGGCGCGGAACCGGCGGGGAAACTATGCCAGCAACCCACGATAAATTCGGCAGGCCGATCGTCGTCGTCACCGGCATGGGCGTGGTCACCTCGCTCGGCGCCGGCAAGGAAGACAATTGGGCGAAACTCACCGCGGGCGAGTCCGGCATCCGGACCATCTCGCGCTTTTCGACCGAGGGCCTGAAAACCTCGATTGCCGGAACGGTCGACTTCCTCAAGGTCGAGCCGTTTTCCTCCCCCGATCTGTCGCAAAAGCTGGCGGAAACCGCCGCCGAAGAAGCGGTGGCGCAGGCCGCGATCGGCACCAAGGGCGATTTTCCGGGGCCGCTGTTTCTGGCGGTCGCCCCGGTCGAAATCGAATGGCCGAACCGGCTGGAGCTTGGCCGCGACACCGGCAACCCCGACTACACCTATGACGATCTGCTGCGGGTCAGCGGCGGCGGAAAATATACCCGGTTCCACCGGCGCTTCCTGTTCGGTTCGGTGTCGGACTATCTGGCAGATACTTTCGGCACCAAGGGTTCGCCGATTTCGCTTTCGACGGCATGTGCATCCGGCGCCAGCGCGATTCAGCTTGGCGTCGAGGCGATCCGCCGCGGCGAAACCGATGCCGCGCTGTGCGTGGCCACCGACGGCTCGGTCAATCTGGAAAACCTGATCCGGTTCTCGCTACTGTCGGCGCTGTCGATGCGCAACGATGCGCCGCATGCGGCGTCCAAACCGTTCTCCAAGAACCGCGACGGTTTCGTCATGGCGGAGGGCGCCGGCGCGCTGGTGCTGGAAAGCTACGAGAGCGCCGCCGCACGCGGCGCGAAAATTCTCGGCGTGCTGGCCGGCTGCGGCGAACTCGCCGACTCCTTCCACCGCACCCGCTCCAGCCCGGACGGCAAGCCGATCATCGGCTGCGTGCGCAATGCGTTGTCGGACGCCGGCATCGCCCCCGAGCAGATCGACTACATCAACGCGCACGGCACCGGCACGCCGGAAAACGACAAGATGGAGTATCTCGGCATCTCCTCGGTGTTCGGCGAGCAGACCGGTCGCCTGCCAGTCTCCTCCAATAAGTCGATGGTCGGCCATACGCTGTCGGCCGCCGGCGCGGTCGAGGCGATCTTCTCGCTGCTGACGCTCGAGCATCAGCGGATTCCGCCGACCATCAATTACGACGTTCCCGATCCGGCGATTCCGTTCGACGTCGTCCCCAACAAGGCACGCGACGCCCGCGTCACCGCCGTGATGTCGAACTCGTTCGGTTTCGGCGGCCAGAACGCCTCGCTGATCCTGACGCGCGAGCCGCTCTGAGCGGCTCGATGCATCCCCTGCTCCTGCGCAGCCGCGCGCGCCTTCGCGACGCCGGCAAGTCACTCGGAGGAGCCGCGGTCGGCGCGCTGACCATCGCGATGCTGCGCACCACGCGCTATTTCGATCCGGTCAAGACCGCAAACCTGTTCGCCCGCGTCACCCGCCGGATCGGCCCGCTGCTGCGCGAGCAGCGCATCGGCCGCGCCAACCTGACCGCCGCCTTCCCGGAAAAATCGCCCGAGGAAATCGAGACGATTTTGGCCGGCGTGTGGGACAATCTCGGCCGCATCGGCGCCGAGTTTGCCCATATCGATCACATCTGGGATTACGACCCGGCGCACCCCGAGAACAGCCGCATCGAGATCTCGCCGCGCACGCATGAATTGTTCGCGCAGATCCAGAACGACGGCAAGCCCGCGCTGATTTTTGCCAGCCATCTCGGCAACTGGGAATTTCCGGCGTTGGCCGGGCCCGCGCATGGCGTGGATTCGGCGGTGCTGTATCGCCGGCCGAACAGCGCCGGCGCCGACCGCGTCATCAACGAGATGCGACGCGTCAACATGGGCGAACTGATTCCATCCGGGCGCGACGCGCCGTTCCGGCTCGCCGAAGCGCTGCGGCAGGGCAAGCATGTCGGCATGCTGGTCGATCAATATCTCACCGGCGGCGTCGAGGTGACGTTCTTCGGACGAAAGACCCGGGCCAATCCGATGCTGGCGCGGCTGCGGCGGCACATCGATTGCCCGATCCACGGCGCCCGCGTGGTCCGCCTGCCCGGCAACCGATTCCTCGCCGAACTGTCCGAAGAAGTACAACCGGTCCGCGACGCCGCGGGCGAAATCGATGTCCAGGGCACCACGCAGGCGATCACGTCGGTGGTCGAAGGCTGGATCCGCGAATATCCGGATCAGTGGCTGTGGCTGCATCGGCGATGGCGGTAGAGGCACCATACGCACCACCTATTTACGTCGTCGTCCCGGCCTTGAGCCGGGACCCATAACCCCTGGCATGAATGGTGAGAGACGACATCAACGCTCCGCATAAAAGAGACGACACGGCGCGGGTCCCGGCTCAAGGCCGGGACGACGAGATGTGGGTCATCATTCTCGCGACAGTATGCGCGCCCGATCACGGGCTCGATGAAATCTGGGATGAACGGTGCCGGATCGTGAGCCCTACGCCAAATTGAGCCGCAATGTCCTCCAAGTTTCCGCCTAGATTCCCTATGCATTGACTGATTCGGCTGATGGTTTGATCCCCGGAGGTATTGCGGATGGCATTTTTCAAGCGAGAACTTGGCCCGGTCGAGCGATTCGAGACTACGCTCAGAGCCAAGCATGCGGCGCGCCAGAAACTGGCCGAGCGGCTGGGCCTCGCCGAGACGGTCGTTGCGGAAAAACGCGCCGCGGCGGAACGGCTGGCGGTGGCCGGCGCCAGCAATGCCAAGCTTGGCCGGGCCGAGACCGAGCTCCGCGCCGTCGAGGAGCGCGCCAAGGCGCTGCGCGCCGAACTGGCCGATGCCGACGAGCAGATCGCCTCAACCGAGCGCACCTTGGCTGACGCGAGGGCGCAACGCGACCGCGACCTGATGGCCGACCAGATCGAGGCGATGGCCGCGGCCATCGAGCAGGCCGGCCCGGGGTTTGACGCCGGCGCCGCCGCGCTCGTGAATGCCGTTACAAAAAGCGCGGCGTCGGTACCGGAGGCGACCCGGTTCTCGGCCA
>Ga0208589_1001232_pt1 | contig 10867 bp, 6 predicted proteins | sample NGESurshal092012_2_FD_184486 | JGI IMG/M metagenome (GOLD analysis project Ga0208589, IMG submission 184486) | Arctic peat soil microbial communities from Barrow, Alaska - NGEE Surface sample F53-2 shallow-092012 (SPAdes) | ecosystem: Environmental > Terrestrial > Soil > Wetlands > Peat ... | reverse complement strand
ATGAAACGTCTTTTCGCGCACCGACTCCGCTCCTGGTCACTGATCACCATGCTGGTCGGCACCTGTCTGTCGATCGCTCAAGCGGATCCGATGCCTGTTCGCCATGTGCGGGGGACGCTTCACGGCTTTCTCGAACTGCGTTCGGAAAGCGGCCGCGTGGTCGCTTCCGGGGAGGTCACTCAGGTCGTCCATGGGAAGCGCGTCACGTCAGAAACCCGCTTCCGGTTCAAAGATGGCTCTGTTGACGATGAAATCACAGTCTTCTCGCAACACCGCACCTTCCGATTGATCACCGACCACCATATCCAGAAGGGCCCTTCCTTTCCTCATCCGATGGATATGTTGATCGACGTCCATAAGGGGCAGGTCACGGTCCGTTCCACGGGAAAAGATGGGAAGGAGGAGGTCAAGACCGATCATCTTGACCTGCCGGCTGACCTGGCGAACGGGATGGTTCCGCTGGTGATTGAAAATATTCCGTCTGGAGCACCGGAGATGACGGTTTCGATGATTGTGGCCACACCCAAGCCGCGGCTGGTGAAACTTGACATCTCTTCCGCTGGCGAAGACACCTGTTCGGTAGTCGGCGTTCCGATAAAGGCGATCCACTACGAGATCAAGATCAAACTTGGTGGAGTTGCCGGGGTAGTGGCGCCTCTCATCGGTAAGGCGCCTCCCAATATCCAGGTTTGGGCCATTGGCGGGCACGCCCCAACCTTTGTCAAAGAACAAGGCCCAATGTATTCGGAGGGCCCGGTGATGACGATTCAACTGATCAGCCCGGTTTGGCCGGACTCGCCAAAGTCCGATTAGAGAAGGTCTCGAAACAACAGTTCCTCCTCCGTGGAAGCGCCAGATTCGCTACACTTAAGGCAATGGCAAATTTGAAAGCAGTGCGCGGGACACGGGACCTGTTGCCCCCGGAGACGGAGTTGTGGAACCGGGTGGAGGCGACCGCCCGGGCGGTGTTTGCGCGGTATGGGTTTGGGGAGATCCGCACGCCGGTGTTTGAGGTGACGGAGCTGTTTGCGCGGGGCGTGGGCGAGGAGACGGATATCGTCTCCAAGGAGATGTATACGTGGGAGGACCGGGCTCGCGGGGAGAGCGAGAAAGGGCAGAGCTTGACGCTGCGTCCGGAGAATACGGCGGGGGTGGTGCGGGCTTATATCGAGCATAAGCTGGCCGATACGGGGATGCTGCAGAAGCTGTTTTATATTGGGCCGCAGTTTCGGCGGGAGAGGCCGCAGCGTGGGCGGTATCGGCAGTTCTGGCAGATTGGGGCGGAGGTGCTGGGGCCGGCGTGGTCGGGTGCGGATAGCGCGCTGCGCGATGCCGAGGTGCTGGAGATGCTGGCGACCTTCTTGAACGAGCTAGGGGTGAAGGGGTGGCGGCTGGAGATCAACTCGGTTGGTTCGTCGACGGATCGACCACGGTATGTTGCGGCTTTGCGTGAGGCGCTGGAGCCGGTGAAGGCAAGGATGTGCGCGGATAATCAGCGGCGGGCGGAGACGAATCCGCTGCGCGTGCTGGACAGCAAGGAGGCGGCGGACCAGGAGATTATCGATGGGCTGCCGAAGATTGCGGATTATCTCGACGAGGCTTCGCGGGAGCACTTTGCTCAGGTGCGGGAAGCGCTCGATGCTTGCGGGGTGGCGTATACGGTGAATCCGAGGCTGGTGCGCGGGCTGGATTACTACACGCGGACTACGTTTGAATTTACGGTTCCGGATGGGAGCGGGTTGGGGACGCAGAATGCTCTACTGGGCGGTGGGCGATATGACGGTTTGTCGGAGATGCTGGGCGGACCGAAGGCTCCGGGGATTGGGTTTGCGATTGGGGAGGATCGGCTGATCCTGACGCTGCAGGCTCAGACTGAAGCGGTTGAGGCGAAGAAGCTGGATGCGTTTGTGGCTCCGATTGGCGTGGCACAGAATGCTGCTGCTCTGGCTTTGGCGCAGGAGCTGCGTCGTGCTGGACTTTCGGTTGAGGTTGGTGATGGAACGTTTCGGCTGAAGAAGTCGTTTGAGGCGGCGGACAAGCTGGCTCGGCGGATGGTGATTGTCGGCGAGGATGAGGTCGCGTCCGGTATTCTGACTGTAAAGGACTTTAGCGCAGGGGAGCAGACCAAGGTTGCCCGAAGCGAGCTGGCTGATGCGCTGCGTCGCTGAGATGTTTCCGTTTACGCGATCTCCTTTGAAGATTGTTGTGCTGCGTTGTTTAGCGGCGAAGTTCTGATTTGAAAGTGAATGGACAGATGCTTGATTTTTTAGGAAGTTTGCAGCGGACGCAGATGTGTGGAGAGCTTCGCGCGGAGCAGGCGGGGCAGGATGTGGTGTTGATGGGTTGGGTGAACCGTCGGCGTGACCATGGGAACCTGATCTTTCTTGATGTGCGAGACCGCACCGGCCTTACGCAGGTGGTGCTGGATAAAGAGGTGTCGGGCGAGGCGCATGCCAAGGCTGAGGCTGCGCGGTCGGAGTATGTGGTTGCCGTGAAGGGAAAGGTGCGGCGGCGTGCTGCTGGCCTTGAGAATCCGAACATGGCTACTGGCGAGATCGAGGTGGTGGCGAGTGAGCTGCTGCTGCTCAATGAGTCGAAGACTCCTCCTTTCTCTCCTGCGGAAGATGCGATTGCGAATGAAGAGGTGCGGCTGAAGTATCGGTACCTCGACCTGCGGCGGACGGAGATGCAGCATAACTTCGAACTGCGCAGCAAGGTTGCGATGGCGATCCGGAATTACCTTGTGGAGCAGGGATTTCTGGAGATTGAGACTCCGTTTATGACGCGATCTACGCCGGAGGGTGCGCGTGATTACCTGGTTCCCAGCCGGGTTCATGCGGGGAGCTTCTATGCGCTGCCGCAGTCACCGCAGATCTTCAAGCAGATCCTGATGATCTCGGGGTTCGATAAGTACTTTCAGATTGCGCGTTGCTTTCGCGATGAGGACCTGCGCGCGGACCGGCAGCCGGAGTTTACCCAGATCGATCTGGAGATGACTTTTCCTCGACAGGAGACGATCTTTCGCGTGGTCGAGGGCTTTCTGACGGCTGCGTTCAAGGCTGCGGGCATTTCGCTGACGACTCCTTTCGTGAAGATGACTTATGACGATGCGATCAAGAACTATGGGATCGACAAGCCGGATATGCGTTTGCCAGCGATGGCCAGCCTGACGGAAGTCTTCACACCGGAGCTACGAACAAAGCTCAGAATTGAGCAGCACCTTCCAGTATTGGGATTTTTTATTCCTGATGCAGGTAACCTCAGTAGTACGGAACGCAAGAAGATGATGAGCGAGATTCGCAGCGGTTTTGGCGACTGCGGTCTCGACGTCCTCGATCTAGTTCGGCTGCAAACAAGCCAAGAATTCTCTGAACTTTTCGTACATATCGACGATGGGATGACCCCCGGGTATCAACAGTTCTCCGGGAAACAGAATCGCTTGTTTGAAGAAACCATGTCCGGACAGTCGACCGGTCAGGCCTATCCTTTAGTAGTCGTCGTTACTCCTAAGCTTGGGACTCCGGCGAAGTGGAACCATGATCCGCAGTGGATTTATAAGCGGGTTGGAGCGTTGCGGTTGCAGCTTGCGGCGAAGTTTGCCGATAAGCATGGGCGGTTTGCGAAGACCGGTACTGAGGCGGATTACAAGTTTGCGTGGGTGACCGACTTTCCGATGTATGAGTGGGACGAGGAGGCGAAGGTGTGGAATGCGGCACACCATCCGTTTACCTCGCCGCATGAGGACGATATCAAGGCCGGGCGGCTAACGAGCGATAAGGGCGCAGTTCGCGCTCTGGCTTACGACATTGTGCTGAACGGGACCGAACTGGGCTCGGGGTCGATCCGTATTCACCGGCAGGATGTGCAGGCGGAGATCTTCCGTTCGCTGGGGATGTCCGATGCGGAGGCGAAGGAGCGGTTTGGGTTCTTCCTGGATGCGCTGGAGTACGGCACGCCTCCGCATGGAGGGATTGCGTTGGGGTTGGACCGGATTGTGATGATTCTAGCTGGTGCGACGAGCCTGCGTGAGGTGATTGCTTTCCCAAAGACGGCGAAGGCGATCGACCTGATGGTGGATGCGCCTACGCCGGTGAGCGATCAGCAGATGCGGGAGCTGCACTTGCGGACGGTGACGCGGAGTTAAGGCGTAACGGTGATCAAAAGGATAAAGGCTGATAAGAGCCGGGGTGAATGATCCGCTTTGGGTCATTCACTTTTTTATCTTTTTATCCTTTTTATCTTCTCTTTTCTCTTTTTCTTTATGACTTTTCTTATTCGTCTTCGGGGTCGTCGTCTTCGCAGATGCAGGGGTCTTCGTCGCAGACGCAGTCGTAGGTTTCGGTGATCTCGGTGTATGTGTAACTGTCGATGACGTTGATGGTGTGGCCGGGTTCGGCGAGGTCGAGGCCTTCGGGTGTGGGCTCGACGGAGCGGACGATCTCGTGGGAGGCCAGTTGCGTCCGGGGACGGGCGGCGTTGGTGGAGGCGAGCTGGAGGCCGTAGAGCAGGGCCAGGGCGCGTTTGGTTTCGAGGCGTCCGGTGGCGAGGGCGTTGATGACCTGGGAGAGGGCGACCTGGACGGAGTCTCGGTCTTCGAGCGGGGCGAGCTGGATGTGCTGGCCGGGGATGAGGTATCCCTGCGTAGCTGTGGTATGGCGGTAAGGGCTGTGGTGATGGTGAAGGCGGTCGTGGTAATAGCAGCAGTCACGGTCGGTGAGGGCTGGGGACTTGCATTGGCTTCCGTTGGTCCGGATGTGACGGCAGAGCGGGTATTGCATGATGGCCTCCTTGGATGGATACCCCCCGGGGGGTACCTTAGTTAAAAGTCGAATGGTTGCAGCGAGTTAGCGGTTTTGATCCCGCTAAAGTCGTGCAACCATGAGGGTTACGGCTAAAGTCGTCTATCTAAAAGAGATAGCCCCGCGCTCACGGCCGGGACTATCGTTTATTTTCGATGCTACTTCTAGTATAGGGAGTTGAGGAAACTAACCCGCCAAACTTTTGGACAAAACAACGCCTTTATTTTCAAAGATTTGTCTTGAGTTGGGGGCTTTTGGGGGGCTTGACAGCGTATTTTGGGGCGTTTCCATCGCTCTCGATAGAAGGGTGGAGGTGCTATTCAGCCGATGGGGCCATGACATGGGGGTGGGAGGCTCGTAGTCTTTATTTCACAAGTCTCATATGGCCTCTCAGTCCATATGGCCTCCTATCAGGTGCCCTTATCGGGCACCTTTTTTTGGTTGGAAAGGCATAACACCGATCTGCACCGATGACACCGATCAGGAACAGGCAACGGCAACAGCAGGTCCCCCTTCGGAGGATGACAAAGAAGAAAGGCAAGAGCAAAACAATCCGATGCCCGCAGCTTTTTAGACGGATTCTAAGGAACCTGGATGGTGGTGTTGAGTTTGAGGTCGGCGGAGCTGTCGCCGATCATGAGCTTGACGGGTTCGGATTCGACGACGAATTTGGATTCTTTGTCGTTCCAGTAGGCGAGGCTTGCGGCGGGTAGGGGGATGTCTACGGTTTTGGTTTCGTTGGGCTGGAGCGTGACGCGCTGGAAGCCTTCGAGCTCTTCGCGGGGGCGAGAGACTTTGGATTTGAGATGAGTGACGTAGAGCTGGACGACTTCGTCGCCGGTGCGGGTGCCGGTGTTGGTGACATCGACCGCTACCTGAATGCTGCCGTCTTTGGCGAGGTGGGTGGTGCTGGGTTTGAGGTTGGAGAATTTAAAGGTGGTGTAGCTGAGTCCGAAGCCGAAGGGGTAGAGCGGCGTGCCTTTGAAGTACATATAGGTGCGGCCGTCGCGGATGTTGTAGTCCATCATGGCGGGGAGCTGGTCGAGGGATTTGGGCCAGGTGGTGGTGAGGTGGCCGCCGGGGTTGTAGTCGCCGAAGAGGACCTGGGCGAGGGCGGTGCCTTCGTCCTGGGAGGAGTGGGCCATGTGGAGGATGGCGGGGATGTTGGCTTCGGTCCAGTTGATGGCGAAGGGGAAGCTGGAGATGAGGACGACGATGCTGTGGGGGTTGACGGCGTAGACCTGCTTGACGAGCTGCTCCTGCTGGCCGAGGTCGATGGAGTCGCGGTCGCGGCCTTCGCGTCCGTTGCTGGGGACGGTGCAGGGGAGGGTTCCGTTGCCGGTCCAGTCGTGGGGCATGTCGGGGCCGCAGGTGGGATCGTTGCCGACGAAGACGACGGCGACTTCGGCTTTGCGGGCGGCGTCGACGGCGGCGTGGTTGGTCTCGTCTTTCGCGTAGAGGACGGCGGTCTGGGGGGCGACGATTTGCTTGATGCCTTCAAGTGGGGTGACGGTGTAGGGCGGGATGCCGCCGTACCAGTCCCAGTGGACGGAGTCGGCGAGTGGGCCGATGACGGCGATGGATTTGAGGGTTTGTTTGTTGAGGGGGAGGGTTTGGTTTTCGTTCTTGAGGAGGACTACGGATTCGAGTGCAATTTTTTTGGAGACGGAGGTATCGGCTTCGGTGGTCCAGGGATCGGGTGCGTCTTTGACGCTAGTGTAGGGGTTCATGGAGGGTGGGTCGACGAGGCCGAGCTTGAGGGTGATGCGGAGCTTGCGGCCGACGAGCTCGTCGAGATCGGACGGGGTGATGGCGCCGTCTTTGAGGGCTTCGCGGGCCTGGGGCTTGTAGAAGTCGAGGAACTGGTTGATGCCGGCTTTGAGGCAGGCTTCGACGGCGGTTTGCTGGTCGGGATAAGCGTGGGCATCGCGGACGAGTGCGCTAACACCGCCGCCGTCGCTGGAGAGGACGTCTACGCCCCACTGCTTGACGAGGATGCTTTTGAGGACGGGGTTGACGGCCATGTGGGTGCCGTTCCAGGCGTTATAGGAGGCCATGACGGCTTTGGCTCCGCCGTCGAGGAAGCCCATGCGGAAAGGGACGGAGTAGTACTCCCAGAAGAGGCGGTCGTCGAAGTTGGAGGAGGTTTTGGTGCGGTCTTTTTCGTTGCTGTTGGCGAGGAAGTGCTTGAGGAGCGAGGCGGCTTGCCAGTAGCGGGGGTTGTCGCCCTGGAGGCCGTGGACGAAGGCGGTGACCATGGTTCCGTTGAAGAAGGGGTCTTCGCCGTAGACCTCTTCGCTGCGGCCCCAGCGCGGGTCGCGGGCGAGGTCGGATTGCGGGCCCCAGAGCATGAGGATGGGGCGTTCACCATATTTTTCGGTCTGCGAGATGAAGCGGGCTTCGTGGCCTTCGACTCCGGCGGCGGCGCGGACGATGGACGGGTCCCAGGTTTCGCCCATGCCGGGGGGCTGGGGGAACTGCGTGGTGGGGATGGCTTCGGGTCTGTATCCGCCCTGGGATTTTGCGCGCTGGACGACGCCGTGGATGCCCTCGGAACCGCCGAAGCTGGGGATGCCGAGACGCTTGACGGAGGTGTCGGTGGAGAGGAAGTCGATCTTTTCCTCGATGGTCATGAGGGAGAGGATGTTCGCGATGCGCTGGGCGGCAGGGAGGTCGGGGTTCTGGAATGGGTACTTGTATTGCTGCGACTGTTGCGCGAGCGCTGGTGCAAAGGTAAGGGTCATGATGGTGAGGGGCACGGCGGCGAGGGCGAGTTTGAGCAGTTTTTTCGTCATGATGGCCTTTGGTTCCGCCGGGTTTTCTCACGAGCGGGCGCGGTTGGCTGCGGCTGCTCGGGCTGCTTGCGAGAGGTAGCCATGCTATCACTGATCGATTGCTCATTCGATTGAATGGAGGGCACCTGGTGATCTATCTGTGTCGTTCAGTCCGGGACTAGACTTGATGCATGGCACTTGAATTCACGACTTCGTACATTGATGATTCCCATGCGCTGCTCGGGCATTACAAGAAGCTGGCCGAGCGGGCGATCGAGCAGGTGACGGATGAACAGCTCTTTGCGGTGCTGGATGAGGAATCGAATTCGATTGCAGTGATCGTGAAACATATGGCGGGGAATATGCGATCGCGGTGGACGGATTTTCTTACGACCGATGGAGAGAAGGCGAGCCGTAACCGCGATGTGGAGTTTGTTGATCCTCCTTCTACGCGCGCGACTTTGCTGGGTGAGTGGGAGAGTGGCTGGGCGTGTGTGTTTCGAACGCTAGAGGCACTGACGGATTCGGATTTGACGCGGAAGGTGACGATTCGCGGAGAGTCGCACTCGGCGATGCAGGCGATCAATCGACAACTGGCACATTATCCGTATCACGTGGGGCAGATTGTGCTGCTGGCGAAGCATTTTGCTTACGAACGGTGGGTGTCGCTGAGCGTGCCTCGGAATAAGTCGGATGAATTTAATCGGCGGGTTGCCGTGGGTGAGGCTAGCCAGCGATAAAGACTGTGCGCTGGCTTTAGTGGACTTGGAATGATGAGGATGAGATCCGACCTTAATGGAGTTTCGAGGGATGTTGGCAGCGCTGCTTTCAGTCGACGCGGCAGATGAGGCACTTGAGGTAGCTGGTCTCGGGAAGGGTGAGGATGGCGGGGTGGTCTGGTGCGGCACCTCGGGTTTCGAGGAGCTGCGTGCGGCGGCCGGCGTCGGAGGATGCGGCAGCGACGACGGCGGTGAAGTCTTCGAGCGGGACGTGGTGCGAACAGGAGCAGGTGATGAGCGTGCCGCCGGGCCGGAGCATCTTGATGGCGCGGAGGTTCAGCTCCTTGTAGCCGCGCATGGCGCCTTCGGTCGCGCGTTTGGATTTGGCGAAGGCGGGCGGGTCGAGGACGATGGTGTCGTAGCGTTCGCCCTGGGACTCGTACTCGCGGAGCAGCTCGAATGCGTCGGCTTCGATCCACTGGACGGGAGCTTTGAGGGTGGGATTGAGTTCGAGGTTTTGATCGGCCACTTCGAGGGCGGAGCGGCTGGCGTCGACGCCGGTGACCTGGCGGCAGCGTTGGGCGAGATGGAGCGCGAAGCCTCCCTGATAGGTGCAGATGTCGAGCGCGGAGCCGTGCGCATGCTGGGCGGCGGCGGCGTAGTTGAGACGCTGGTCGAGGAAGGCCCCGGTCTTTTGTCCGGCGGCGGCGTTGTAATGGAAGCGCAGGCCGTTGATGGTGAAGAGAGTGGTGAGCTGCGGGGAGTCGCTGGCGGTGGAGTGGAGCGGCTCGGGCGAGGGGGCTTCGAGCTGTTCGATCTCGCGGATCCTGGGGTCGGGGCGCTCGATGATGGTGGCGGGCTGGAAGCGCTCGCGGAAGACTTCAGTGAGGAGGCTGCGGATGTCGTCCTGCGCGGTGCCCTGGGCGAGGAGCTGCAGGATGATGAGGTCGTTGTAGCGGTCGGCGATGATGCCGGGGAGGGCGTCGGCCTCGGAGAAGATGAGGCGGGCGGCGTCGTTCTCCATGGATTCGGGCGCGAGCTCGTCGCGGAGGAGCAGTGCGGCTTCGGTTCGCTGGCGGACTTGTTGGAGATAGGCTGCGCGGGGGAGTGCGGCTTCGGTGGTGACGATGCGGAGGGCGATCTCGGAGGCGGTGCTGTAGAGGCCGGTGCCCAGAGGGATGCCGCGGCTGTCGGTGACGGTGACGAGTGCGCCTGCGGGGATGTCGGCAGCGTCGATGGCGGGGATGAGCGAGTCGATGTCGGAACGGTAGGCCCAAAGATGGCCGGCGCGGAGGCGGTCGGACGCGCGGCGCGTGATGATGGCCGCAGGGCCGTGAGGCTGGGGCGCTGCGATGCGCGGAGGGCGGGGTTCTATTTTGCCGGCAGCTCTTTTGGAAATGTGAGCTGGCTCTTTTTCATTTTGCGTTACCGTTTTTTTCGGCATGAGTTCATGGTCGCACAGATGCGACACTGGAATCAGGCTGGGGAACGCGAGGAGCGGGCTGAGTGCAAGAAGTTGACGTAGTGGTTCTGGGAGCGGGAGCAGCGGGGATGATGTGCGCGCTGGAGGCTGGACGGCGTGGGCGAAGCGTCGTGCTCCTGGACCATGGGGAACGGGTTGGCAAGAAGATTCTAATCTCGGGCGGCGGGCGATGCAACTTCACCAATGTTCATTGCAGGGCGGAGAATTTTCTTTCGGAGAACCCGCATTTTGCGAAGTCGGCGCTGGCGCGGTTTACGCCCGGGGACATCATCGCAATGGTGGAGCGGCATGGGATTCGTTATCACGAGAAGACGCTGGGGCAGTTGTTCTGCGACCGCTCGGCGATGGATGTGGTGACGATGCTGGAGCGGGAGTGTGCGGAGGCCGGGGTTCGCGTGGTGGCGGCCGCGCGGGTGATTTCGGTGGTGAAGGATGGACGGTTTGTGGTCGAGAGTTCGGTAGGAGGGTTTCGCGCGGACGCTCTTGTGATCGCGACGGGAGGATTGTCGATTCCGAAGATGGGTGCTACCGGGTTTGGCTATAGTGTGGCGGAACAGTTCGGCGTGAAGGTGGTGGAGTGCAGAGCGGGACTGGTTCCGCTGGTGTTCAGCGGGGAGGAGCGGGAGCGGTGGTGCGATCTGGCGGGAGTTTCGGCTGAGGTGGTGGCATCGGCGGGGACGCGGAAGGGGCAGGGAAGTTTTCGGGAGAAGATGCTGGTGACGCATCGGGGGTTGAGCGGGCCGGCGATTCTGCAGGTATCGTCGTACTGGCGGCCGGGAGAGAGCGTGACGGTGGACCTTGCGCCGGGACGCGAGGTGATGGCTCCGCTGCTGGAACGGAATGCTCGGCGCGATGCGGGGGCGGCTGTGCTTGCGCTGAAGGCTGTGCTGCCGGCGAGGATGGCGGAGCGATGGATTGCGCTGCATGAACCCGGCGATTGGACGAACGCTTCGCTGGCTGCGATGGAGCGCGAGATTCATGCGTGGAAGATCTCTCCGGCGGGAACCGAAGGCTATGCGAAGGCAGAGGTCACGGCTGGAGGCGTGGATACGGCGGAGCTGGATGCGAAGACGATGCAGAGCCGCAAGGTGC
>Ga0208589_1001231_pt1 | contig 10868 bp, 9 predicted proteins | sample NGESurshal092012_2_FD_184486 | JGI IMG/M metagenome (GOLD analysis project Ga0208589, IMG submission 184486) | Arctic peat soil microbial communities from Barrow, Alaska - NGEE Surface sample F53-2 shallow-092012 (SPAdes) | ecosystem: Environmental > Terrestrial > Soil > Wetlands > Peat ... | reverse complement strand
CAGACGATTCCGTGTGGGAGCATCGCTCGATTGAGGATGTCGTCGGCGAACGTGGGCATCTGTTGAGCGAAGACAATTGCGCCCGACTGGCACGAATCTGGCAAGTGTTTCTCGCCGCGGCCAAGCAGCGCTCGCGCCTCACTACAGCGCAATTGGTCGAACGAACATGGCGATCTCTGGGTGGAGATACTTATTTGCATCCTTCCGAGCTGGCTAATACGAAACGCTATCTTCAACTACTGGACGAAATCGAGCAACAAACCGGCACAGTTGATTCCAGCCAACTATCGCGGCGGCTCGACAAACTATTCGCGCAGCCCACCGCGAGTGAAGATGCGGTAGAACTCATGACCATCCACAAGTCAAAGGGGCTCGAATGGGACTTCGTTGTCGTGCCGGCGCTTCAGAAACATGTCTCCCAGGATCGTGGACATTTGCTCACATGGGGAGAGGTCGATTCTGAGGATGAAGAAGCAGCGCGCATCATCCTTGCTCCGATCAAGAGTAAAGGAGAGGCTTCGAAGGAATTGAATGCATGGCTCAACACAATGCAAAAATCTAGGGAGTCCGCAGAGAGCAAGCGGCTGTTCTACGTGGCATCCACCCGTGCCCGAGAAGAGCTACATCTGTTTGCAACCGCTGAGACGAATGCCAGTGGAGTGCTCTATCCCGTTGCAGGCAGCCTGCTAAAAACAGCGTGGCCTGTGGCGCAAAGGCACTTCGCCCCGGCTCCCGCGCCAGCCAGCCGCGAGGCTGCATCGTTTACCTTCCCCACAATCGGCGACGAGTTCGCTCTCGACCTGGCAGCAGCGAGCGACGTAGCGACAGGACCTCGCTTGCGGCGCCTGCCCCTGGAATTTAATCCTCGAAAGCGCTTCGAAACCTACAAGCCACTCCTACACGAACGCGCAGAGACAGAGGTCAAGTCGCCGACTTTCGAAAGGCCGGAGGGTTCATTCGAGGCGCGTGGGTTTGGCAACACGGTACATGCTTTTCTTGAACTTCTTACGATGCGGCTTGAAAGCGGCATATCAGTCGAGTCATTGCGGGATGAAATAACCCGTTGGCTCCCGCGAATTATAGCGGTATTGCGTGGCAACGGTCTGCCGCCATCGACGCTGGATAAACGTGCACAGCAGGTCCGGACAGCATTACTCAACTCGCTGAATGATCCCGATGGTCTGTGGATATTGTCCGCACACGCTCAGGCTTCTACCGAACATGCCCTCACTTCTTGGTCAGAGCGTCGCACCAGTGTGCGGCTCGATCGGGTCTTCCGAGCGGGGAGCGAAGCTCAATCCACAGGGCACGAATACCTCTGGATCATCGATTACAAAACTACGATTCATGCGCCGGAGGGAATGGAGAAATTTCTGGAGGATGAGCGTGCCAAATATAGCCCGCAGATGGAAACCTACGCTCGGGTCCTTAAAGCAGACACAGCATCTGATCTGATCCGTCTAGGCCTTTACTATCCCATGCTTCAAAAACTGGTCTGGTGGAAGCCTGCGCTGGCCTGAACCAGTCTGAAGCTAGTCTAGGCGGAGACTGGATTGTGACGAACGTCTGCTCCGCGAACCCAGAAGATTACATCTTCGGCAATGTTCGTCGCATGGTCGCCCACGCGCTCCAGGTTACGAGCGATGATGAGGGCGTTGAGCGATTGGGGAGTTAGTTCCGGCTTCTCTTTGATCAACGTGCTCAACGCATAGAAGGCCGCATCGTTCATCGCATCAACCTGATCATCCATGGTCAACACAGTTCTAGCCAGGTCCGCATCGCCCTCGATAAAAGCCTGGAGTGACTTGCGCACCATGGCAGACGCCAGGGAAGCCAGTTTCGGAATGTCTACCGGGAGATCGATATTGGCGAAAGCCCCCATCTCACGAACCCGAATGGCGATGTTGACCGCCTGATCGCCGACGCGCTCCAGATCAGCGTTGATGCGAATCACCGACAGGATGAAACGAAGGTCGACGGCCATTGGCTGCTCCATCGCAAGTAGATCGAGCGCCGTCTGATCGATCTCGCGTTCGAGACGGTTGATCGAAGGCTCAGCGCGAAGCACCAACTCGCAGATGCTGAGATCGCGCGATGTGTATGCCTCGATCGATCGTTGAATGGCCTGCTCTGCCATCCCGGCCATGATGAGCAACCGCTCCTTGAGATCGTCGAGGCTCTGCTGAAATTTGATCCGCATCAGCCAAACCTCCCGGTAATGTAGTCTTCCGTGCGCTTGTCGCGAGGGTTTGTAAAGATCTTGTGGGTCGAATCAAACTCGACCATCTTGCCATTCAGGAAAAATCCGGTGTTCTCAGCGACACGTGCGGCCTGTTGCATGTTGTGCGTCACGATGACGATAGTGTACTGGCTTTTCAATTGAAAGATCAGATCTTCAATCTTGGAAGTGGAGACAGGGTCAAGAGCCGATGCGGGTTCATCCATCAGAAGCACTTCCGGGTCGACCGCAAGCGCGCGCGCGATACACATCCGCTGCTGCTGCCCGCCGGAGAGGCTCGCGCCCGACTTCTTTTTGAGATCGTCTTTGACCTCTTCCCACAGCGCTGCCTGCCGCAGCGAACGCTCGCATGTTTCGTCGAGAATACGCCGGTTGCGAAAGCCATTCAGCTTCAACCCGCTCACGACGTTGTCGTAGATCGACATCGTGGGAAATGGATTTGGCCTTTGAAACACCATCCCGACGCGACGCCGAATCTCGACCGGCGACGCATCTTTGTAAATGTCCATTTCGCCCATCTTCACCACGCCAGTCGCACGAGCAATCGGATTCGTCTCATGCATCCGGTTCAGGCAGCGAACAAACGTGGACTTTCCGCAACCCGAGGGACCAATCAGCGCAGTCGCGTGGTTCGCTGGAATGTGCAGGTTGATATCCTGCAGCGTATGCGTCGATCCATACCACGCGTTCAAATCTTCAACCAGAATGCCTACTCCCACTAGCTTCCTCCCTTGAGTACGCCGCGGTTGGCAAAGATGCGAACGAGCGTGACTGAGACCATAATCAATGCGATTAGAACGAGCGAGGCCGCCCACGCCAACCGATGCCATTCATCATAAGGCGAGAGCGCATACACATAGATCTGCAGCGGCAGCGCGGCGATCGGTTGGTTCAAATTGAAGTTCCAGAACTGGTTGCCGAATGCCGTGAAGAGCAGAGGTGCCGTCTCACCAGCAACCCGCGCAAAGGCGAGCATGCATCCGGTGATAATACCCGGCGAAGCAGTTCTCAGGCTCACCGAAATGATCGTTCGCCATTTGGGTACTCCCAGTCCCAACGCGGCCTCTCGAATCGCATGCGGCACGGTAGCCAGCATCTCTTCGGTCGTACGGGTAATAGTGGGCACCATCATGAAGGCGAGGGCAACACCTCCAGCCAGAGCGGAGTAGTGCTTCTGCGGCATGACTACCAGTGAGAAACCCGCGATGCCCATGACGATCGACGGCACCCCGTTTAGAACGTCGGCGGTAAACCGTATCGCATTGGCCAAAACTTTGCCACGGCCAAACTCCGCAAGATACACACCGGCAGCGATACCAACAGGAATACCCATTAGACTGGCAAGCACCAGAATGATGCCCGACCCGACAATCGAGTTGGCCATTCCCCCTCCCTCTTCGCCTACCGGCGCGGGAATGCGGGTGAAGAAAGCCAGATTCAGCGAGCTTGCGCCTTTATAGACCAGATAAAACAAGATCGCTGCAAGCGGCGCAAGAACCAGAATCGTCGCGAGAACCGAAAGGCTGCCAACAACGTAGTTCATCGCGGAACGGCGCGCTTTGTTCCATCGCATTGATCGCGGCCGAACGTTCATCGGTGAATGGAGAGGTTGCGTACTCATCGACTATCCCACCCTCGCCGGTGTGCCGCGCGTAACCGCCCATACCATCAGTCGCGCAATCGCATTGACCACAATCGTCACCAGGAAGAGCGCCAGCCCAATCTCAAAGAGAGCGCTGTAATAAAGATTGCCCGTTGCTTCCGCAAACTCGTTCGCGATCACACTTGCCAGCGTATAACCAGGAGCAAAGAGCGATTTACTGATAGCTGGATGGTTGCCAATCACCATCGTGACGGCCATCGTTTCGCCCAGCGCGCGCCCCAACCCCAGCATCACCGCACCGGCAATGCCAATGCGTGAGTTGCGCAGCACCCCGATACGGATCATCTCCCAACGGGTTGCGCCCAGCGCCAGCACACCTTCACGCTGGCTATTGGGAACCGACTTCATAATGTCGCGCGTCAACGACGAGATAATCGGGAGCACCATGATCGCCAGAATGATGCTTGCTGTCAGCATGCCAACGCCAAAGTTCGGTCCGTCAAAAAGGCCGGTCCAGCCAAAAAACTTCAACAGAAACGGCCCCAGCACATCGCGCATCAGCGGCACCAGGACAAAAACGCCCCACAGGCCATAGACAACGCTGGGGATTGCCGCGAGCAACTCAGTGAGGAACGAGATCGGTGCGCGCAGCGGCTGAGGGCAAAGCTCCGTCAGGAAGATCGCTACTCCAAGAGCCAGCGGCACCGCTATCAGAAGTGCCAGGAAAGAGGAGAGTAACGTGCCGTAAATAAACGGGAGCGCTCCGAACTGTCCGAAGACCGGGTCCCAGTTCTGCCCGATGAAAAACTTCCAGCCAAACTGCACCAGGCTCAGATGCGACCGCAACACAAGAACGCTGAAGATCAAGCCAACAATGGCAAAGGTGCTCAGCGCGCAGACGAGCACAACTCCTGCGAAGCTGTTATCCGCAAAACCACCATTGCCACGCTGATTCAGATATGCGCGAATCGGCGAAAGCTGGGCGCTATTGCCTGAAGCGGTGTCTGTCGTCGCGCCCGATTTATCGCCCGGCCGCAGGTCAGACACATGCACAGGGCGTCCGGGTTCATTTTCAGTCGTCATTCGGCTGGATGGCACAAATTCTGTTCCTGTAAATTTGGGTTCTACGGCCTGATTGTATCTTGCTCCGAGACAAGGTGAAGACAATGGAAAAGCCGCACGGATCGAAACTGATTTCGTGCTACAGAAGAGGTCATTTGATCCGGGTCAGGATCGTCTTGTGAACCATCGCCTCAACCTGCCGAGGTAGCGGAGCATAGCTCAAACTCGTCGCCTCACTCTCACCGTGATCCAGCATCCAATAGAGAAAGTCAGAGATTGCCTTCGCATTTGCCTGGTTGGCAATATGGGTGGGTATCAGCAACCAGGTAAAACTGGAAATTGGATAGGACTCCGCGCCCGGCGCATTCGCGATCGACACGCGATAGTCCGCTGGCATCGTCTTCGCGGCTGCGGCGGCGGCAGCCGTGACCCCCTCCGTCGACGCTTTGACGTATTTGCCCGCAGCGTTACGCACGGCTCCAAAATCAATCTTGTTCTGCAAGGCATAGATCAGTTCAACATAGCCAAACGAGTAAGGTGACTCGCGAACCATTCCCGCGACCCCGGGGTTGCCCTTCTGGCCGATACCGACGGGCCACCTCACTGAAGTATTCTTACCTACCTTGCCCGCCCATGCAGGGCTGACCTTGGACAGGTAATCGGTAAAGATGTAGGTGGTGCCACTTCCGTCTGAGCGATACACCGGAAGGATCGACTTGTTCGGCAGGTTCACGCCGGGGTTGTCCCTGGCAATGCGGGCGTCGTTCCACTTCGAGATTGTCCCAAGGTAGATATCCGCAATCACATCCCCAGAGAAGTTCAGGCTCTTGTTCACGCCGGGAATGTTGTACAACGGAACCACCGCGCCAAGCACCGTCGGGATGTGCATCACCTTCACCTTGGCCGCAGCCAACTCAGCATCGCTCATCGGTCCATCGGTGGCGCCGAAATCGACGACCCCATCACTCACCTGACGAATGCCACCGCCGGAACCAATCGGCTGGTAGTTGATCCTCACGTTTGGGTGCAATTGGTTATATTCACTGAACCATCTGGAGTAGATCGGATAGGGAAACGTAGCGCCCGCTCCATTTAACTGTTGTGCTCCGGCCACTGTTGCCGTGAATGCCAGCACGCCTGTCGCAAGAATTGCTGATGCAACAACTTTCAGTCTCACCCTTCCCCCTTGAGTTCAAATGCGTCAATCCAATGTCACACTTGCTTTAGAGTGCCTGTCGCGTGTTACGGGAACGTTACAGAAGAATCAAAATGGCAAAAAACAATGCTAGCTGACAGAAGAATTTACCTTTGGCAGCGTAAAAACAAACTTGCTGCCCTCGTTCAGTTCGCTCTCCGCGCGAATCGTCCCGCCCTGACTCTGCACGATGTGACGTGCAATCGCCAGCCCCAGGCCAGTTCCTCCCGACTCGCGCGAACGCGCTTTATCCACACGGTAGAAGCGCTCGAAGATCCGCCCAAGATGCTCTGAGCCAATTCCCTGGCCACAATCCTGGACGCTGAACTCCACCGCATCCACCGGCTCGGAGACATTACGCGCACTGACCACCACCCGGGCATGTTTCTCTCCGCGAGGCCGCCCGTACTTAATTGCGTTTTCGATCAAATTGCTCAAAACCTGAAGTACAGCATCGGTATCGGCAGATACCTCAGAGTCGGTCATCTCGCCAACCTCCAGCACCGCCTCCTCATCCTGCACCAGCCCGCTCATCACCTTCACCGCATCCCGCACAAGCACATCGGCCCGCACTGCGGCAAGATGCAGTTCCTGCGAAGACTCGATCCGCGCCATCACCAGCAGATCTTCGGTCAGCCGGCCCATCCGGTTGGCATTCTTCAATATGGTCGTCAAAAACTCCCGTGCCTGCGCACTTAGCGATGCCTCATGGTCGAGCAAAGTCTCCACATAGCCGCCGATGGACGTAAGCGGCGTGCGCAGTTCATGGGAAACATTCGCGACAAAATCACGGTGAGCATGTTCCACCTCTTCAATCCGGGTGATATCGTGCAGCACGGCCACCGCCCCTCCGCCGGGCATCGGCGAAGCGCTCACCTCAAAGATCCTCCCAGGCACAAGGGAAGTCGAACGCCCCTCGCGCACCACGCGCTCTTCCAGGGCCGTCCGCACACATGCCAGCACCTCAGGATCACGAATCGTCTGCACCAGAGCATGTCCCAAACGCACCGCGTTGCCAATCGAGGTTCCCGGCATTATCCGCTGCATATGCTGGTTCGTCCATTGAATGCGCCCCGTCGCATCCACGGCAACGACAGCATCCTGCATGCTGTCGATCATGGCTTCCAGCTCCCGCCTGCTCTCGGATGCCTCCGCTAAAACCCGGTCCACACGGTCCGAGGCTTCAGAGATAGCCTGTCCCACCTCATCCAAATCGCGGAACGGTTGAGCGCCCCCTTTCACCCGCCGCCCCGGAACAGCTGCCGCAGCAGCAGCCAGAACCGCCACGCTTCTTCGCATTGAACGCCTCAGCACGAGCGCGTTCAGACCTGCCCATAAGACTGCCACCACACAAACAGCAGTCCATCCACCCCAACCGCCGGGTGCAAACAGACGCAAGCCACCTACCAGCGCCAGGCCGATCAGTATCCGGACAAACAGCGAAAAAGACAGACCTCGCATTGAAAACAGCTCCTACACCTGCAGATGACGCTGCCCCTGCGGTTGCTTTGGCATCTCGAACCTGTATCCTGCTCCACGCATCGTCTTCAGATAGCGCGGCTCATCGGCATCGACCTCAATCTTTTCCCGAACCCGTCGCACATAGACATCCACAGATCGCGGCGTTACAAATCGCGCATCACCCCACACTGCATCCAGCAGGTGATCGCGGCTGAACACCCGCCCCGGATGCCGCGCCAGATAATCCAGCAGCCGAAACTCCGTCGCCGTCGTCGTTACGAGTTCTCCCTTGACGCGAAGCTGCATCGCACTCGCATCAATCTCGATGTCCTCGAACCTCAGCACCGAAGGCGAAGCCGGCCGCTCAAACCGTCGCATCACCGCCTTCACGCGAGCGACCAGCTCCCTCGTCGAAAACGGTTTTGTAATATAGTCGTCCGCGCCCATCTCCAGCCCGAGAACGCGATCGTTCTCTGCCGCCCGCGCCGTCAGAAAGACAATCGGCACCGCGCTCAGGGTAGGATTCAGCCGCAACCTGCGGCACAGGTCGAGCCCATCGCCTCCGGGAACCATGATATCCAGCAGAAACAAAGCCGGCGGCTGTCGTTCGGCGTCGCCCAATATTTGGTTGATCGCGACGTACGTTCGTACAACGTAGCCTGCGCTCTCCAGGTGATACTGGATCAGCCGCGAGATATCCGGTTCGTCTTCCAACACAAAGATCGTCTGGCTCAATTCGATCGTCCTCAAAACCACGCATTCTACGAATTAATGACAGGCTAACCTAACCTTGCAGGAAGAATTGCGAATATACAGTAAATCCTGATATCTTCTGCCAAAATATGGGTCCTCGTATACATTAAGGGAAAGTGGGCATGCTCAGGGCCACGACTGCAATGACACAGCAATCCCATCTCGTTCTCTGCGTCGATGATGAACTCGTCGGCCTTCAGGTCCGCAAGATTCTCCTGGAGCGAGCCGGCTACCGGGTTCTCACGGCTCTCAATGGCCATGACGGCCTGGCCATCTTCTCCACCGAGCCCGTGGAAGCGGTCATCCTGGACTATTCCATGCCCGGAATGCACGGCGGCGAAGTCGCAGCGCGTATGCGCCAGACCAAGCCGGACGTCCCCATTCTCCTCCTGTCTGCTTACATTGGACTGCCTGGAGAAGTCACATCTCTGGTCGATCTTTATATGACGAAGGGAGAAGGGCCGCCGGTCCTTCTCGGCAAACTGGACAGCCTGCTTCAGCGGGAAAGGCATCACGCAAAATGAGACGGTCGTGAATCTAAGTCAATTCAATAACATTCTGCGGCAGGTTTTCCTGCTTCCGGTCGTTGCACTTCTCATTCTTGCAGGAGCACTGTATCTCCAGATCGAGGGCGCCAACGCCACCGTCAAGCGCATCCAGGAATCAGACGCGCGCATCACCCAGGCGACCCGCGTCTCCAAGCTCCTCGTCGACGAGGAGTCCGGCCTCCGGGGCTTTGAAACGACCTCCGACGAGCGTTTCCTTGAGCCTTATCTCGCTGCCGACTCTCAGCTCCCGCAAGAGTTTCAAAAGCTTGCAAACGTCGCCGGAACCGATCAGGAACAGAGGAGTTACATCACCGATCTGCGCGACAAGCAACAGGTCTGGCGCGACGGTTTTGCCGTACCCCTCATCGCTACCGTGCGCGCGGGAGGACAAACCAGCGACGTCAATCTCAACCTGCACGGTAAGGAACTCATGGACGAGATCCACCTGGATCTTTCCAAAGTCATCCACACCGCAGAGGAGCATCGCGCCGCCCGAATCGCTGAATGGCATCGCCAGGTCCATCACATGCTGGCCATCCTGCTCGTCCTCGCGCTTGGCATCGGCATCCTCATCGGCCTCTTCACCCGGAACCGTCTCCACGCTGTCTCCGCCGCATACCGTACCTCGCTCGAAGTGCTGGGCGGCAGGGCCGAGCAGCTCTTCAAATCCGAACAGCAACTCCGCACTACTCTCGCTTCCATCGGCGACGGCGTCATCACCTGCGACGCCCAGGGCAAGGTCCAGATCATGAATCCTGTCGCCACCGAACTGACAGGCTGGACGCAAGCGGAGGCGCAAGGCAAGCCCCTCGAACACGTCTTCCGGATCGTCCACGAAACCACCCGTGAGACCGTCGAAAACCCGGTAGCCAAGGTCAAGAGGCTCGACAGCAACGTCGGTGTGGTGAACCACACCGTCCTCATCCGCAAAGACGGAACTGAGCTGAACATAGCCGATAGCGGCGCACCCATTCGCGACCAGGCAGGGACCACATCGGGCATCGTCCTTGTCTTCCGCGACATCACCATGGAGCGTAGAACGCAGGATGCTCTCGTTGCTCACGAAAAGCTCACCGTGGCGGGGCGTCTCGCCGCCACCATTGCCCATGAGATTCACAACCCACTCGACTCTGTCTCCAATCTGCTCTACCTCATGCGCAATGGCAACACACCGGAAGAGACGCAGCGATTTATGGGATTGGCCGAGCAGGAACTCGCCCGTGTCACGCACATCAGCCGCGCCATGCTCGGTTTGTATCGCGAGTCCAAAGCGCCTGTTCTCGTCGATCTCAAAAATATGCTTCAGGAGATTCTCCTCCTCATGGAGCGTCGCTTCATCGAACTCGGCGTCACCGTGACCACCTACCTTGGTCCCGGCATTTCCGTAGGGGCGTTCCCCTCAGAGCTCCGGCAGGTCTTCACCAACCTGATCGCAAACGCCGCCGAGGCCGCGGGTCCCGGCGGTGAAATCAGCGTCAGCCTCTTTCCAAACGCCATCGGCTTCGACCAAACCGTTCACAGGTTTCCCGAGGGCGCCACCGTCGTCGTGGCAGACAATGGCCCAGGCATCTCCGAAGAAGTTCAAAGCCACCTTTTCCAGCCCTTCTTTACCACCAAGGGCGATCAGGGCACTGGCTTGGGACTGTGGGTCAGCAGAGGCATCATCAACAAACACGGTGGCTCCATTGAACTCGTGAGTCAACCCGCCGGATCCGCACGGGGCACTGCCGCCAGAGTCTTTCTCGCAACCACGCCAACCATCGACGCGGGTGCCTAACAGGATGCAACGCGCCGCAGCTCCTCCGACACAATCGAAGCCGCCCGCTCGCAAGCAGATCGATCCACATCGTAGTGCGTAACGAATCGCACCCCATGCGGCCCAATCGCACTCGCAAGAACGCCCTTCTGCTTCAACGCGGCCGTAAACGCCGACGCATCGCCACCATTCCGTAGCGCGAAGATCACAATATTGGTCTGAACAGAATCCATGTCGATAATGGCGGCGGG
>Ga0208589_1001230_pt1 | contig 10871 bp, 8 predicted proteins | sample NGESurshal092012_2_FD_184486 | JGI IMG/M metagenome (GOLD analysis project Ga0208589, IMG submission 184486) | Arctic peat soil microbial communities from Barrow, Alaska - NGEE Surface sample F53-2 shallow-092012 (SPAdes) | ecosystem: Environmental > Terrestrial > Soil > Wetlands > Peat ... | reverse complement strand
CGGCGCGTTCACCGGCTCCGGCTCGCAGATGACCGGCTATGCCGGCCGCATCACCGTCAACCCGGCGCTGGTGACTAATCCCGCGAACTTCACCGTCTACAGCAATTCGCCGGCAACCGCGGCGGGCGATACCACGCGTTCGGATTTCCTCTATTCGCAACTGACGACCGCTTCATTCAGCTATTCGCCGCAGACCGGGCTCGGTTCGACTGCGTCGCCGTTCACCGGCACCATCACCGGCTTCATGCAGCAGTTCCTGAGCCAGCAGGCCAATACGGCCTCCACGGCGGCGGCGCTGCAGCAGGGCCAGGACGTCGTGGTCAGCACCCTGCAGCAGAAATTCAACACGGTGGCCGGCGTCAGCATCGACAACGAAATGTCGAACCTGATCGCCTTGCAGAATTCCTACGCCGCCAATGCTCACGTGATGTCGGTCGTGCAAAGCATGATGAACACGCTGCTGCAGGCGCAAACCTAGGGCGAGTAAATGTCGATTAACAGCATAGGCTATGCCACTTCGCCGCTCGGTCAGGCGATCCAGAGCCTGAACACTCAGATGACCAACCTCTCGACGCAACTCGCCACCGGCGAGAAGTCGACCAATTACGCCGGCATGGGCGTCAACGAGGGTTTTGCCATCGCCGCGCGCTCCCAGCTCGCCGGCATCTCCGCGTTCACCGACACCATCACGAACGTGACCACTTCGATCAACGCCGCCAACAACGCGCTGCAGGCGATCTCCAATCTCGGCGGGCAGGTGCAGAGCGCCGCGGCCGGAACGCCGCAGACGCTCGACAGCAGCGGCAAAACCATCGCCCAGGAAAACGCCTCGGCCGAACTGTCCTCGATGATCGGCATCCTCAATACGCCGTCCGGCAACCGCTATCTGTTTTCCGGCAGCGCGATCAACACGCCGGCCACCGTTCCGGTCGACGAGATGATGAACGGCACCACCACCCAGGCCGGGTTGAAGACGGTGATGGCGGAGCGTGCGACGGCCGACGGTACCGGCATCGGTCAGACAGGCCGTCTCGTGATCTCACAACCGGCGGCGACGCCACCGGCGACACAGACCGCGGTCACGGTTGCGGAAGACGCACCAGGTTCGCCGTTCGGCCTCAAGCTCGATACCGTATCGTTATCGAAGTCAATGACCGACGCCGGGGCCACGGTGACCGGCCCCGCGGGATCTCCGGCGGCAATCTCGATCGACCTGGGCAGCACCAATTCCAGCATCGGCGACCAGGTGAGCTTCACGTTCTTGCAGCCGGATGGGACCACCGCGTCGGTCCAGCTTACGGCAACCACCACATCGCCGGCGCCGACAGGCAGCTTTTTGATCGGCAGCAGTCCGGCCGCGACCGCCGCCAATCTCACCACGGCGCTGACCGGTGCGATCGGCACAGTCGCCAACACATCGCTGGTCGCCGCGTCGGCGGTCGCAGCCGGCGACAATTTCTTCAATACCGCCAGCGTGGCCACCGGAAACAGTGTGGTCGACAATCAGGCGGTGCCGCCGGCGGCGATCACCGGTGCAACGGCGCTGTCGGGTACCGGCCCGGATTCGCTGTCGCCCGGCTTCACCGCCGGCGACACCCTTACGATCAACGGCACCACGCTGCAGTTTGTAACCGGCACGGCCGGCTCCGGGCAGATCAGCACGACCGCCACGCTCGGCGACCTCCTGAGCACGATCGATTCCATCACCGGCACCTCGACACCATCGACCATCGACGGCGGCGTGCTTGAAATTCACACCGACGACGCCGCGAGTCTGTCGATATCGAGTTCGCCCGCGGGCGCGATCGGAAACCTCGGTTTCAGCGGGGCCAGCATAACGGCGCCGGTGCCGCCGCTGCGGGTAAGTGGCACGCCGTTGAGTTCCGCGACGTCGCTGGTCGCGGGCACGCCGGCCAACACGGTGCAGTGGTACACCGGCAATTCAGGACCGGGATCGGCGCGTGCCTCGTCGACGGCCCGCATCGATTCGGCGATCACCGTGCAATACGGCGCGCAGGCCAATGAATCGGCGATCCGTTCGCAATTGCAGTCGATCGCGGTATTCGCCGCGTTTACGGCGAGCGGCACCAATTCAGCCGCGCAGATTTCCGCGCTGAGCCAGAGCATCGCGACCAACCTGACGCCACAGCCCGGTCAACAGACCATCGAGGATATCCAGTCGCAGTTCGCCCAGGCGCAGACCGTGATGCAGGACACCACCGCGCGGCAGGCGCAGAGCCAGACCATGTTGCAGGACATGGTCGACAACACCGAAACCGTTTCCACCCAGCAGGTGGCCAGCGAAATCCTGGCGCTGCAGACCAGCCTGCAGGCGTCCTACCAGACCACCTCGATGATGTCGCAACTGACGCTGACCAAGTACCTGCCGATCGGCGGCTAGTCCAAATCTTCTGTGACAACGCCATCGGTGACGGCGAACTGAATTCAACGGAGGCTTTCCATGGAGATCAAGCGCGCAGACGGCACCGAACTGGTCCGTTATCCCTGCGCCGATCGGATCGGCTTTGCCAGGCTCACGACCATGGCGTTCAACGGCGCCGATCTTCGTCCGATGCGCGACGAGATCATGGCGAAGATCGCGATGGGCACGGTCGGTGCAGGCGAGGGACTCGACCTGTCGCTGATCGCGCAGTTGCTCGGCGACAAGCAGATGGGACTTGCGGTGCAGGACGAAGTGCTGGCGTTTCATCAGCTATTCCGCTCGCCCTGTTCGCTGGAAAAGCCAAAACTCCAGGTGCTGGCGCTGTCGGCGGCGATGGACATGGGCGGCAACACGCCGATCGAGTTCCTGCTGGAGCATTCCGGGATCGAGCTGCAGACGCTTTATGTCGTGGACGGCGTCGAATTGCCAGTGCCGCTGCCGGAGCACGATGTCGCGATCGTGATTGCATCCGACTCCGAAGAGTGCCGCGAGGCGCTGCGCAAGATCGAGCGGGTGGCGTCGCGCTGGCCGCGGCCGCTGCTCAATCCGCCGCATCTTGTCGGCAACCTCGACCGCGATAAGCTGCATCATCTGCTGCACGGCATCGAAGGCCTCGATATTCCCGCGACCGAAGCGGCCAGCCGGGCGCAACTGTCCGGCGTGGCCCAGGCGTCGCGCCCGCTTGCCGATATCGCCGACGGCCTCGCATTTCCGATCATCATCCGGCCGCGCGGCTCGCATGCCGGCACCGGCCTTGCGAAGATCGACGATCGCGGCGCGCTCGCCTTCTATCTGGCGGAGCGGGGCGAAGTGGAATTTTTCGTCTCGCGCTTCGTCGATTACGCCAATGATGACGGCTTGTTCCGCAAATATCGCATCGTCTTCGTCGACGGCCGGCCCTATGCCTGCCACATGGCGATCGCCGATCGCTGGGATATCTGGTACCTCAATGCCGGCATGGCCTTCAGCGACGAGAAGCGCGCCGAGGAAGCGAATTTCATGCGCGGGTTCGACGAGATCTTCGCCGTTCGTCACCGGCATGCGCTCGCCGCGATGGCCGATCGGGTCGGGCTGGACTATTTCACCGTCGATTGCGCGGTCAACAAGAACGGCGAATTTCTGATCTTCGAAGCGGACAATACCGCTGTCGTTCACAACATGGATTCGCCCGAGATGTTTCCGTACAAGTCGCGGCAGATGAACAAAATCTTCGACGCCTTCGCGGCGATGTTGTTGCGTCATGCCAAGGCACGCCGGGAGCAGGCGGCGTGATCTCAGGCTTTACGATGACGGCCCATTTCGGGGATGCCGCTTCTTCATGCGCACGACCCGGGAAATGAGGCCGCTCGGCGTGACGAAATCGTTTCGGGATTCCTCGACATAGCCGTTGGCCTTGTAAAATCCCTCCGCATTCAACGACGCGTCGCAGGCCAGAAACGGAATTGTTGCGAAGGCGCGTTGTTCCAGCGCCGCGAGCAATGCGCGGCCGACCCCGCCGGACCCGTTGGGCCTGGCGTAGAGCGCCTGCAATTCGCAAGTGGGCAAGTCCGCCATCGCAAAGCCGAGCATGTCGCGTCCTGCTTCGGCCACCAGCACGATGCAGCCGGGCTCGACGATCCTTTGCTCGATCTGCCTCACCCGTTCGGCGAAATCCGTAGCATCCGCCCAATCGTTCACGATGGCGTTGTCGTAATGGGTCACGGCCTTCGACAGGATGGCCTCGCGGCGCACCCGCGCCATTCCGGAGGCATCGTCGCGGCCGGCGAAGCGGATGTTCAGACGATCATGGGCGGGCTTCATACCCAAGGGGTTCCGTCCATCAAAACGGTCTAAGGGGCAGTCTCTCGACCGTGATATTCTATCATTTCCCATGCGCCGGTAATTGCTTTTTAGGGGTCATCGACCAGGACGCGGCGCGGCGCCGCATTCGTAGCCGCGGGCGACATGATTGCGGACGAAATGCTAGCTTCGGGCAACATCCGTTGATTCGAAAGTCTTGCTTTGTCGGCGAAGCCAAGAAACAGCTCCGGGCGGTTGCCGAACCTGTCGCGCTTGCAGCGGCGGGCCCTGATCTCGTTTCAACAGGGCGATCTCGACACGGCGGAACGGCTGTGCGCCGACATCCTTGGACATCGGCCGGATGATTTCGATGCCTTGCATCTGCTCGGCATGCTGCATTTGCAGCGCCGCAGCCTGGTCGAGGCGCTGCGACTGCTGTCGGCGGCGCTGAGGAGCAACGCCGGTTCATCCGACGCGATGTCGAATCTGGGGCTCGCGCTGCACGCCACCGGGCGTTTTGACGAAGCGGTTGCAAGCTACCGCAATGCGCTGGCGCTGGCGCCGGATCATCCGGAGATTCTCTGTAATCTCGCCAACGCCTGTCTCGAACTCGGTCGTCTCGGCGAGGCGCTTTCGGCCTATGACGCCGCGCTGGCCGGCCGGCCCGATCACGTCGGCGCGCTGGTCAACCGGGGCAATACGCTGCTGCGGCTGAATCAACCCGTCAACGCGATCGCAAGCTACGACGCGGCGCTGATCGCGATGCCCGGCCACCCGCAGATCCTGACCAATCGCGGCCATGCGCTGCGCCGGCTCGACCAGCCCGAGGAGGCGCTGGTGGATTTCGCCGCCGCGCTGGCAGCAAGCCCCGAATTTGCCGAGGCGCATTTCGAAGCCGCGATGACGCGGCTGACCGTTGGCGATTTCGCCAGGGGCTGGAAGCAATATGAGTGGCGCTGGAAAACCGCAGCCTTTGCCCGGCAACGGCGTTCCTTCTCTGCGCCGCTGTGGCTCGGAAATGAGCCGGTCGCCGGCAAGACCATCCTGTTGCACGCGGAACAGGGGTTCGGCGACACCATCCAGTTCATCCGCTACGCGCCGTTGTTGGCAGGGCAGGGCGCAAGCGTTATCTGCGAGGTTCAGCCGGAGCTGAAGCTGCTATTGTCGCAACTGCGCGGTGTCACGGTGATGGCGGCGGGCGAGGCGCTGCCGGCGTTCGACCTGCATTGTCCGTTGCTCAGCCTTCCGCTGGCGCTCAAGACGCAGCTTTCGACGATCCCGGCCGAGGTGCCGTATCTCGCGGCGCCTGCGGAACGGCTGGCGCATTGGCAAGGGCGTTTGCCGCCCGACCGACCGTGTGCCGGCTTTGTCTGGTCCGGCTCGGCGACCCACAAGAACGATGCCAACCGGTCGGTCGCGCTCGCTCACTTTGCGGCATTATTCGAAAACCCGCCGCTGCGATGTTTCAGCCTTCAGACCGAATTGCGCGCCGCCGACCGCGAGGCGCTGCGCGATCTGCCGAAGCTGATCCATCTCGGCGATGATATCTGTGATTTCGCCGACACCGCCGCGATCGTCTCGCTGCTGGATGTCGTGATTACCGTCGATACCGCGGTGGCGCATCTGGCCGGCGCGCTCGGCAAGTCGGCGATCGTCCTGCTGCCTTATGCGGCGGACTTTCGCTGGATGCGAGAGCGCAAGGACACGCCGTGGTATCCGACTGCAAAACTGATGCGGCAACCGGCGTTCGCAGATTGGGACAGCGTCATCGCGGACCTGCGCGACGAATTGCTGAAGCTGAATCCGACCGCGGGCGGCCACTGATCCGATCCAGCGCGAGACGGCCGGGGATTGCTCATTATATACATGGCGTGATTTCCGCCGATTCCTTGCCCTCCACGGACACCAACCACATGCTCTACCCGGCGATGACTTAGGCCGGCGCGAGACCGGCAAGCAGGAGATCCTGGCCGCCATCGCCGGCCGTTAGGATTTCGTTAACCACGTCTATTTACTGTTTGGTGAGGATTGCGGGCGGGTTGCGCCGCTTTCGGAGCCGATCATGACCGAGCGAATTCACCTTGTGGTGGCCACGCCCTGCTTCGGGGGCCAGGTTTCCAGCATCTATGCCAGTTCGATCTTCAAGCTGCAGAGTGCGATACGCTCGAAATCCAACGTCGAATTCAAGGTGCAGTTGCGCGACGGCGATGCGCTGATCACGCGCGCGCGCGCCAATTTGATGACGCAGTTTCTCGACGATCCGGCCGCGACCCATTTTCTGTTTATCGATGCCGATATCGGCTTCACGCCGAAGCAGGTGTTCCGGCTTATCGAGTCCGGTCACGACGTATCCGCCGCGCTCTATCCGATCAAGCGCGTCAACTGGGACAAGGCGCGGCGCGCGATCGCGAGCAACAAGCCGAACGTGCCGGCGTGTTCGCTCGACTATGTGCTGGAGATCAACGACCCCGATCATGTCGAGGTGGTCGACGGCTTTACCCGCGTGCGCTACGCCGGCACCGGGTTCCTGATGATCCGGCGTCACGTCTTCGAGAAGATGTGCGCGGCCTATCCTGCGCTGCAATTCTTCCGCGAGCATTCGCTCGACGCGATGGCCGGCAGCCCGAACCGGTTTGCGTTGTTCGAATGCATGATCGATCCCAAGACCGGAACCTATCTGAGCGAGGATTTCGCGTTCTGCAAGCGCTGGACCGATATCGGCGGCGAAATCTGGGCCGACCTCGAGAGCAAGCTCGATCATGTCGGTCCGTCCGTGTTCAATGGCGACATCTCGGCGCAGTTTGCCGCGCCCGTGCTGGCGACCGATGCGGCGTGAGATGCCGCCCGTCTGTTCGGATCGCCTGGGCGTCGCCGCGCTGACCCGAATGCATGTCGGCGGTGTCGACCTTCGTCCGCTGTGGCACAGCCTGATTACAAAACTGATCGACGGCACCGTGGCGGCAGGCGAGGGGCTTGACCTCAGCCTGATTGCGCAATTGCTCGGCGACAAGCAGGCCGGTCTGGCGATCCAGCAGCAGATTCTCTCGTCGCATCAATTGTTCCGCTTGAAGGATTCTCCGGCGCAGCCGCGATTGCGCGTGCTCGCGCTTGCCGCGGCGAGCGACATCGGCGGCAACACGCCGATCGAATTTCTGCTGACGGGATCCGGAATCGAGCTGACGACCCTCTATGTCATGCCGGAGATCGAGCTTCCGGCATCGCTGCCCGATCACGACGTTGCCATCGTGATCGCATCCGACTCGGAAGACAGCCGCGATGCGCTGTGCAAGATCGAGCGCGCCGCCGCGCGCTGGCCGCGGCCGCTGCTCAATCCGCCGCATCGTGTCGGCCGTCTCGATCGCGACAAATTGCATCGCGTGATCGGCGATATCGAAGGCCTGGAAATTCCTGTAACCGCAGCCGTCTCGCGCGCGCAGTTGCTGGCAATGTCGTGCGCGGCGCGTGCGCCGGCGGAGTTTTCGGACGAACTTGCTTTCCCGATGATTGTCCGGCCGCGCGGCTCGCATGCCGGCGTCGGCCTTGCGAAAGTCGACGATGTCGTCGCATTGGCGCGCTATCTTCGCGAACGGCAGGAACAGGAGTTTTTCGTTTCGCGCTTCGTCGACTATGCGAGTGACGACGGCTTGTTTCGCAAATATCGGCTCGTCCTCGTCGATGGCCGGCCTTACGCCTGCCATCTCGCGATCGCCGATCGCTGGGATATCTGGTACCTCAATGCGGGCATGTCGCTGAGCGCGAGCAAGCGTCTCGAAGAAGAGCGTTTCATGCATGCGTTCGACGACGGATTTGCACGGCGTCACGAAATCGCGCTCTCTGGAATCGCCGCGCGTATCGGCCTCGATTACTTCACGGTCGATTGCGCCGAAACAAGATCCGGATCGCTTTTGGTGTTCGAAGCGGACAATACCGCTGTTGTCCACGACATGGATCCGGTCGAACTTTATCCGTACAAGCAACCGCAGATGCGCAAGGTGTTCGATGCATTCATCGCGATGCTCGATCGCCGCGCGGCGGAACAGCAAGAGCGTGCCGCATGACCATCGTCCAGCGCCAGCAGACCCTGCAGTCGGAATCGAGCGAGACGCTCGATCCGCAGAACTGGGACGAGATCCGCGCCCAGGGTCACCGCATGCTCGATGACATGTTCGATTACGCGGCGAATATTCGCGAGCGTCCGGTGTGGTCGCCGATTCCGGACGACGTGCGCGCGCGATTTCGCGCCGGAATCCCGGCAGCTCCTACCGCGCTCGACGAGGTCTACCGCGAGTTCGCCGATTTCGTCGTGCCTTATGCGACCGGCAATGTTCATCCCGGCTTCATGGGATGGGTGCATGGCGGTGGCACCGCGGTCGGCATGCTGGCGGAGATGCTCGCTGCCGGCCTCAACGCCAATCTCGGCGGCCGCGATCACATGCCGATCGAGGTCGAACGCCAGATCGTCGAATGGATGCGTTCAATGTTCGGTCTGCCGGACGGGGCGAGCGGCATTTTCGTCACCGGCACCTCGACGGCGAATCTGATGGCGGTGCTGGTGGCGCGAACGGCGGCGCTGGGCTCGCAAGTCAGGCATCAAGGTATCGGTCGTCAGGGCGCGCTGCTGGCGGCCTACACGTCGAAGGCGGCGCATGGCTGCATCACCAAGGCGATGGATATCGCGGGTTTCGGTAGCGACGCGCTACGCACCATCGCGGTCGATCCATTCCACCGCATCGACGTCGCCGTGTTGCGCAGGCAGATCGCCGCGGACCGCGAGGCTGGCCTCGAGCCGTTCCTCGTCGTCGGCTCCGCCGGCACCGTGGACATCGGCGCGATCGACGATCTCGCCGCGCTGAGCGAGCTCTGCCGCGAGGAAAAACTCTGGTTTCATGTCGACGGCGCCTACGGCGCGCTCGGAATCCTCGCGCCGTCGCTGGCGCCGCGGCTTGCCGGAATCGAAAATGCCGATTCCATCGCGCTCGATTTTCACAAATGGGGCCAGGTGCCTTACGACGCGGGCTTCCTGCTGGTGCGCGACGGCCGCCAGCACCGCGATGCTTTCGCGGCGCCGGCCGCCTATCTGCGCCGGGAAACCAGGGGGCTTGCCGCCGGCTCGTCCTGGCCCTGCGATTTCGGTCCGGATCTGTCGCGCGGTTTCCGCGCGCTGAAGACCTGGTTCACGCTGAAAACCTATGGCACCGAAAAACTCGGCGCGGTGATCGCGCGCACCTGTGCGCTGGCCGGATATCTGGAAGCCCGCATCCTGGCCGAGCCGCGGCTCGAATTGATGGCGCCGGTCCAGCTCAACATCGTCTGCTTCCGCTATCGCGCCACTGAATCCTGCAAGGTCAATCGCGATATCGTCGCCGACATTCACGAGTCCGGAATCGCGGCGCCGTCGACCACGGTGCTGGATGGCCGGCTCGCGATCCGGGCTGCGATTGTCAATCACCGCACCGACGTCTGCGATATCGATGCGCTGATCGCGGCGGTGCTGGAATTCGGTGCGCAGCGTACAAGGTCAGAAGGCGGCGTACTCGATGTCGAGCCATCGCCGCCGCTGGCGATGTAGCAAGCGGCCCGCCAGATTTTGGTTTGACGCGTTTTCTTCACGCGAACCGGCATCTCCACCCACGGATCAAGTCCGAGGGCATGCTTTGCTCGAAAACGCTTTTAAGCCGCGCTTTGACTGTTCTGGACGGCCTGGTTGTGGTCCAGCAGCTTTCTCTCGTAGGCGACGAGCTTCCTGGCTTCCTTCAGCGCGTGATAGAGATCGCCGCTCAGGATGCTGTTGTTGATGCCTTCGATGATCGGCCACGCGCTGGGCGCGGCGGTGACGATATCGCGCACCAGATTGAAGTAGGTGCCGTGATTGACCTGCGGGTTCGGCGAAATATACATCAGCTGCACTGCCAGATAGACCAGCTTGGCCGGGGTGTCGGCGGTAGCCGGGGTCAGGATGTCTTTTTCGCGCAGGATCGGAATCTTGTCGCCGTCGATCAGGAGCCGCGCACGCTGATCCGTGTTGGTGATGACGCAACTGCCGATGATGATGCGTTCGTTCGGCTTGAGTTCGACTTTTAGAGCCATGCCTGTTCTCCGTTGCCGCTTGTTGTGCGGACCATATTTGCAGCGAATGCGACTAACTGTCGGCGGTGGCCGGGCCGTGGACGCGCTGTTGCCTTTTTTGCCTGATCTGGCCGCAATCCTTTCCGATTATGGTTAATGCCGGGTAAACGCCGGAGGCGGCCGTATTTCCGGGCGCATTCGGAATGTGGAGCGATATCAGCGCGATCGCCGCAATATCGGCATTGCGGAAGCTGCCGCTCGACGGCTTCGCCCTCGTTAAAACGGCGTTTTTCGCCGCCTCGATTCATATTTTTTTAGAAGCTTGCTCTCAGGGTGGGGTGTCTCCCGACTTGAATGGTCGGGACCACACGCACGCACTCTTGTTTCACACCAGAAAGGTGACAAAATGACCGGCATTGTTCTTTCGGCATCGGTTCGCCAGAACCTGCTCTCGCTGCAGTCTACGGCGGCGCTGCTCGCCACCACACAGAACGACCTCGCCACCGGCAACAAGGTCAACTCCGCGCTGGACAACCCGACCAGCTACTTCACCGCGGCCGCGCTCAATAACCGCGCCAGCGAC
>Ga0208589_1001229_pt1 | contig 10881 bp, 9 predicted proteins | sample NGESurshal092012_2_FD_184486 | JGI IMG/M metagenome (GOLD analysis project Ga0208589, IMG submission 184486) | Arctic peat soil microbial communities from Barrow, Alaska - NGEE Surface sample F53-2 shallow-092012 (SPAdes) | ecosystem: Environmental > Terrestrial > Soil > Wetlands > Peat ... | reverse complement strand
TCGCCCGTCAGCAGCCCGGTTTCGCGAGCCTGAGGAGCATAGTGGCCAAAGCTCCAGAGGTACATACTGGCTGGCAGCAGCCCGAGTGCGACGACGCCCCCATTCGACAGTTGGCTGGCTCGATGTTGCCCTGACGCATCCACATGTACGAGAGAGGTCATCGTATGCTGATCGCTGCCAAGCAGGAGTCCGGTCGTGACAGACAAGGGGAGCAGCCATGAAGCGTCGTGCGGGCGGATGTAAAGCGGGCTTAGCCAGATGGTCTTCTGATCGCTCAAGAGCCGTCGGGGAGTACCTGCAAAAGTGATGTCTTGCGAGGTAGCGCCGGGTGAGGACGACGTTGAAACGGATCGGGCGGTCTCAGCGGAGTTTTGTGGCTGGGGAGCATCTGGCAGAGCAAGTGCGTCGACCGTGCTCGTTGATGAGGAGCTCGCTGCGGCATTTTGCGCATGGCAGATACTGCCCGCTGAAAAAAGGATCAGCGCCGTCAGGCAGAAAACCGCGCTACGATTTTTGTGGGCCATAGGGCATGAAGAAAGATTCGGAATAGTGGGTCTCTGAGTGTTGCCACGACAAGCAAGCGTTTGCTTAAGCCTACAGACTCCGGCTTTTAGGGTCTAGTGCGGTGTATACAGGGTTGGTTCCGCGATGCGACGGGATGGGCGAAACGTGAACCGGGTGGTGACAGCGTTGTTGTGCGTGTAGGATTCGAATGTTGAAAAGGCTGACCCTGAGGAGAGTGTGAATGCGGATTCGAAGAGCGCTGGCTTTCATTTTGAGTGTGGGAGCGGCAGTTTGCTGGGGACAAGCGTCAAGCAATATTCCTCCTCATCCCTCGATTTCCGTGAAGGTGGCGGCGAAAGGGTTCGTCGCTTCAGTCGACGAGGAGACGTTGCGGGTGACGGTCTGCGGGGACAGCCTGATTCATGTGGTCGCGGCGCCGGGCGATGGCTCGGTGAAGAGCGCAACGCCTGAGCAGCCCTGGATGGTCAGTGCGGACTCCGCGTGCCCGGCTGGAACAAAATTCACTTTCGTCCAGGATGCTAAGAGCGCAACGTTAACGACGGCGAAGCTGCGGGTGCAGCTATCCAAGTGGGGCGGAAATCTCACTTATTTCACGGCGGACGGAACGGAGCTGCTACGGGAGAATCGATCCCTACCCCGGACCTACGAACCGGTAGAGCTGAACGGCGACAAGACCTTCAAGGTTACAGACCGCTTTTCGCCCGACGAGACGGAGGGTTTCTACGGTCTGGGCCAGCATCAGAGCGGTATGTTCAACTATCGCGGCTCGACGGTCGAGCTTGGGCAGAACAACACCGACATTGCCGTGCCGCTAATGGTTTCTAGCAAGGGGTACGGCCTTTTGTGGAATACGGCCTCGCTTACATATGCGGACAATCGGTTCCCGCTGGAGTTCAGCTTTAGCTCGATTGCGGGAAACGCGGTGGACTACTACTTCCTCTATGGCCCGCAGATGGACACGATCATCCATCAGTATCGCGATATGACGGGGCACGCTCCGCTCTTTCCCAAATGGGCCTACGGATTCTTCCAATCGAAGGACAGGTATAAGACCCAGGCGGAGGTTCTGGGGATTGCGAAGCGTTATCGCGATGAACATATCCCCATCGATGGGATCGTTCAGGATTGGTTCTGGTGGAAGACGGAGGGTGACCCGGTCTTCAACAAAAACTATCCTGATGTTCCGGCGGAGTTGAGAGAGCTTCACGCAGAACATTTCCATGCGATGCTCTCCGTGTGGGGATTGTTTGACGCGAACTCCAAGAATTTCCAGACGCTGCATGCGCACGGATGGGATGTTCCTGGAGCGCATGTGTACGACGCGACGAACCCGGCGGCGCGGGATTTTTACTGGAAGAATCTTGCAGGCCCGCTGTTCGCGCAGGGTTGGGATGCCTTCTGGCTCGATAGCGCAGAGCCGGAGGAGTGGTATCCGCACATGGGCGATGCCATCCTGCGGAACAAGCAACTGGCGATTGGCAATGGGGCGATGTACACGAATATTTTTCCGCTGATGCATACCGGCGGCGTGTCAGACCATTGGAAGAAGACCACCGATGAGAAGCGCGTGTTCTTGCTGACACGATCTGCTTTCCTGGGAGAACAAAGGAACGGGGCGACTGCCTGGAGCGGCGATGTCTACAGCACAAACTGGGGCTTCCATCATCAGATTGCCGCAGGTCTTAACTATGCGCTGAGCGGGCTGCCTTATTGGACGACGGATATCGGTGGCTACTGGCCATTGAACTACGATGCAATCACCTCGCCTGAGTATCAGACGTTGTATGCGCGGTGGTTTGAGTTTGGCGCGTTTTGCCCGATCTTCCGCTCGCATGGTCACAGGCCGAACAATGAGATGTGGACGTATAACCGTGTGGAACCGATTCTGCTGACCTATGACAAGCTGCGCTATCGAATGATGCCGTATATCTACTCGATGGCCGACATGGTGACCAATGAGGACTACACCATCATGCGGCCGCTTGTGATGGATTTTCGGACGGACCACAAGGTCTGGAACCTGGGCGACGAGTATATGTTTGGTCCCGCATTTCTGGTAGCTCCGGTGTGGCAGGAAGACGCGGCGAGCAGAGATGTCTATCTTCCGGCAGGAGGGTGGTACGACTTCTGGACAGGAGAGAAGACTCAGGGCGGTAAGCAAATTCATGTTGAGGCTCCGCTCGAAACAATGCCGCTGTATATGCGCGCTGGGGCCATCCTCCCACTGGGCCCGGAGATCGAGTGGGCCAATGAGAATCCCGATGGCCCAATTGAACTGCGCGTCTATCGCGGAGCCGACGGAACGTTCAACCTCTATAACGACCAGGGCGATAACTATAGCTACGTGAAAGGTGCTCGTTCGGTTATTCCAATCCATTGGGATGAAAGGACGCAGACGCTGAGTTTTGGTGCTCGCGAAGGAAGCTACCCGGGTATGCCTGAAAAGCGCATCTTCCACGTTGTCTGGGTAGGGGCTGGGCATGGGATCGGCGAGGGCGTTTCCACACACACCGATGCGACGGTCGACTATACGGGAGAGGCTGTCTCGGTGCAGGCGAAGTAGCGCCAACGAGGCTTGGATGGGAGCGCATGGGCATGGCCCGTACTGCAGCGGCTACTAGATGCGCTAAAACGCGTGGCGATGATGATGTTCGCAGGGCCGGCGCGGAGGTCTTTGCCGGTCTTGCCGGTTGCTAGTCGTCAGTGAGGGGCTGATAATAGCGGGCTGCAGGCGAGGCGCAGCCGCGGCAGAGAATTTCATCGGCGGGGCTGTGAGCCTGGCGATCATAGTTGATCCCTTCACCGCATCGTGCACAAGCGATCCGCGCGGATTTGTAGCCAGGCATCTCGCGTGGATGTAAGTGTACTTTCACCCACTGCTCGCTGAACAGATCGGCGTCAGAGAGTTCCCGATATGCCAGCATTTGCTGCTGGTTTTTGTCCTCGATCTGCGGGTAAAGTTCGCGGGCACGCTGCTTGGAGGATTCAAGGGCGGCGATGCGCAGGGCTTTGTAGGTCGGCGTCTCTCCGTCTGAGGGTAACGAGGTGCCGAGATCGACAAAGGTTGCGGCCATTTTGCCCCAGTCAAGAAACTTGATGGCGCGTTTGCCGAGACGGCAACCCGTGACGACAGCAATCGCATCGGTTGCACAACGGTCGATCTCGATAAATGTAACCAGCCGCTTGCGATCTGCTCCCTTGGGGTGGTTTATTCCAAGCCGCTTGCAGCCGAGCATCGCCATCCTGACGCCGAGAATCTGCCCGGCGCACAGATGGCCGTGTGCAACTTCTGCTTCGCGAAGAAGGGCCTCAAAGGTCTGCATAGCCTCATGATACTGCTACAGATCGGCGACGGGGACGGTGGGCAATTGACGGTGCTATATCGCATCTGTCATATTCAATGGCCGAGGTGAGTATGAGTGAACTGGCAACAACTATCGGCATGCTGCTGCAGCGGAAATCGGGATCGGGAGAGGTCTGGTCCGCTTCACCAAACGCTTCTGTGTATCAGGCCATCGAAATCATGGCGGACAAGAAGATTGGTGCGCTGCCGGTGATGCAAGATGGCGCGCTGTTAGGAGTGATCTCTGAGCGCGATTATGCGCGCAAGGTGATTTTGCAAGGCCGCTCGTCGAAAGACACTCGTGTCATCGAGATTATGACCAGCCCAGTCATCTTCATCTCGCCCAAGCATACTGTTGGCGAATGCATGCGCATCATGTCGAAGAACCGTATTCGTCATCTTCCGGTGCTGGATAATGGCAGGGTCATGGGGATCATCACGATAGGCGATCTCGTGAACTGGATCATCACGGAGCAGGAGAAGACGATTCAGCACCTGGAGTCTTACATCTCGGGCACGCCTGCATAAAAGGCGTCATCTTCCTATTACAGTCTCGAAGAGTCCCTAGTTGTCGTCGGAATTATCCCCTTCTTCAATGATCGAAGTAGAACCGAGGACGCTGTACGTAGTGGCTTGGCCACCCGTTGGTTTCAGGATGACGCGGACGGGCAATCGCTGCCATACAGCAGGTTGGCAGACGGGAATGAAGTGGTCAGTCTGGGGCCAGTCCCCAATTTTCTTTTGAACGACCGCTCTCCGCGCGCCGACCTGCGCAACAACGGCGTAAAGGCCGCTGCCTCGTGCCGTGTTGGAGACACCACAGTACGCTGCATAATCGCGATACCAGACAGCATCAGAGACGACAGGATCGAAGTCCGGCAGGTGCAGAGCTGTGATGTGTCCGGTAATGCGATCGACGGTGAGCCACGGTCCCGGCTCCCACTGCCACCGCAGCGCTTTATCCGTTGGCAGCGCGTCATTGACGCGTAACGCTCGGCGAACAGCAAAGGTACGGTCGGTAATATCGTGAACTTCACCCATGGTCCACTCCTTCTGGCGGTTGTCCACGAACAGCGCCCGGATCCTGAGCGTCGAGGTCTCGTCGCTCTTGCTGTCGGGCGTAGCGTCCGGTTCCGTGTAGGCGACCCGGCGGGAAGGTCCGAGCGTGACGCTGTGAATCTTCGTACCGGAAGCCAGGGCCAACCGCGGCGAGAACTGAACGAGAAGGAGAAAGAGGCTGGCGAAGAGAAATTGCTTACGAGTGAACAGGGGGCCGGTGAAGAGTAGGGGCAAGGATGTGCTCGCAAGAGTGAGAGACCGTCCCCGGCATCAGCCAGGGACAGTCTTTTTTGATAGCTTACCAAAACCCCAGGCGATTGCGTTTTTAGTTAGATGCGGTCTCGAGGGGCTTCTGCGCAGCCTTCAACGCATCACGCTGCTTAGCGAGGTCTGAATTCTCGCCTTCAACCTTCTGCTTCTCCGCGGCGAGCCGCTTGTTTTCAGCATCGAGCTTCTGAGCTTCCTTCAGCAGTTCCTGGTTCTTTTTGAGGATGCTGCGCTGGACATTGAGCTGATCCTGAAGCACCTTGTTCTGCTGGGAAAGCTGCTCACGCAGTGCGGTGTAGTCGATCGAAGGATTCGATGCATCGGCAGGCAGTGACGAAGCGGCCGTCGCAGGATTGGGATTTGCATTAGGGCCGCTCTGGCAGAACGCCGGAATTGCCAGGGAAGAAGCCAACAGTAAAGTACAGGTGGGGAGGAAACGCATTTTTACACCTCAGGGGTTTAGAAAATTTGTAATTCGCAAAACCGTCGTGGAGAGGAATTCTCTACCGTCGGGCTTCTAATTGATGTCATCCTACGTCGACAACCGTGTATTTGAAGCAAAAACTATCGTTTCCATCCTGCCACTTTTGGGTTAGGTAGAAGAAAAGGAAGGGGATCGGGAAGAAACGATGGAGCACAGGGAAAGTCTTTCCTGAGGGTGTTGAGAAAGGTACAAAACTGTGGAATAGATTGTGAATACAGGGGAATGCGTATCTCTGCACAGAGTAGTATCGTGGAAAGAGCGTGTGCTGCCGCAGTGGTGGCGCGTCCGATAGCTAGCGGCGGGAATATTTGAGCAGCAACGAAAGGATACGAACTAACATGTGGAAACCGAATCAGCCTGGAAGCAATGCGCCCTCAACTCCCGAACCGGTACGTCCCACGACTCCGGCTGCGGGCTTTGAGTCTAGCCCCTCACGCCCGACCGTTGGTAGTGCAACCCCGGCGTCTGGGGTCCCAACCGGTGAGCAGGCGACGATTGGCAAGTCCCTGATCGTCAAGGGTGAATTGTCAGGCTCAGAATCTCTCTATATCGACGGCAAGGTAGAAGGTGCAATCAACCTGCCGGGCAACCGCGTGACCGTAGGCCGCAATGGACAGGTCGCAGCGAACATCGTCGCGCGCGAGATTGTCGTGCTGGGCAAAGTGCGCGGTAACTGCCAGGCGAGCGATCGCGTGGATATTCGCAGTGAGGGTTCGCTCACGGGCGATGTCATCGCAGCCCGCATCTCGATCGAGGACGGCGCCTTCTTCAAGGGCGGAATCGACATTCGCAAGCCCGGTGGCACGGACCTGAAGGGCGGCCCAGCAACCCCCGCGGCTGAGCCCGTCACGGCCGACGCATAAATCATTGCCACTCTAACGTGAACGGCCTCGGTTTGCACCGAGGCCGTTTTGCGTCTTGCTATAACAAGTGGACCGGCAGATTGCGGAAGATCATAAACAAGATTGCAGCCGCCAGCGTGGCGTAGATACTCGCGGATGGGATTTGCGGCCAGCGAAACGATGCGGTGCCGATGTAGCGGCGATAGCAGACGGCTGCATATAGAAATCCGGGAACCAGCATCATCGTGGTGAGAGCGTTGAGACGCAGAGCTTCCATGATGTGGCCGTGCAGAAGTGCAGCGAGTGCCCGCGTTGTTCCACAGCCGGGACACTCCAGATGCAGAAGACGATAGACCGGGCACTGAGGGTAGAAGCTGCACTCTGTCGGCGGAAAGCGCAAGAGAACGCCGGCAATGAATGCAACTGCAACCAGGGGAGTCGCCGCTCGCAGCACCTGCGCGAGACGACTTCTGCCGGAGATCATCGAATTACGTTCCCGTAGCGAATGCCTTGCTTGATCCGGCTAATCTCGTTCAGCTTGTATTGGAAGTAAATGCCGCCGAAGAAGAAGGTCATTACGGCGCTGAGCCGGAGGCCGAGACGTTCAGGCCCGTTGAAGTGCCGCTCCAGTGTGTCGCGCAACGTGAAGCGGGCAATCAGGCGCATGACCCACGTGGCGATCCCAATTAAGCCCGCTACGACGCTCCGGTGGGGATGCTCATGATGCATCATAGCGATGAAATTACCGTAGGAACCGCCAAAGTTCAGCACGATCAGCGCCGTGGCGATGATATAGAAAGTCAGGGCATTGCTGGCCGGTTGCAGTCGCTTGCCCCAGGCTGCGAGCACGAGATTCCAGACCACAACAAACAATCCGCAGGTGAAGAAACCCAGCAACAGTTCCAGCGCCCAGTTCAGATTTGGCGGGTCGGGATAGTTGTCTGGCGTAGCGGTGTAGGCGGGCGCAACGGGATAACTCGGTGCGGCCGCATAGCCCGGCGCTGGCAGGCCAGCAATATTCAGAATCTGCGCCACGGGCACCCACTCCGGCATCTCATCGCTCTTCGCGAGGTCGCTGGTCAGAATGTGGCCAGAGGCGACGTATCGCTGCAAATCCTCAAAGGTATACGGGCCATACATCTGGCCATTGCGCGTCACGTGGTACTGCATTGTGTGCTCCTGTCGCCGTCGTAAGTGGGAGCCAATTCGCGTCGATTCGCGGATCGGTTCGAGGTCTGTTCGTAGACCGATGAAAACACACACGACCATTCTGCACAAACTTTTTTGGGACGGATCCGCGGGGCAAATCGAATCGGCATTGTTCTTAGAGAACGATTCGGCAAACGGTTCGATGACGTATTTCTGTTCCTCCTATCTGCAACCCCTTCCTGTAAATATCGACTCTTTCCGGGGTACCCCCCCGGGGGGTACCCCAGGGCTAACGTACTTATATTCAATAACTTGCTACTTTTCTTCTTCGCAAAATCGTCATTGCAAAGGGGTTAATGGCAGAATATTCATTCCAAAGGAGTTGCGGGACGTTCGCGGGAGACACGAACGCCCGGCGGTGGACCCGACGCCTTGCTTCGTACCCTGTCCTGAAACTGAGGGCATAACCCGATTTGTATCAATGACACCAATCAGGAACAGGCCACAGAAGAGCTACAGCAAATCCCCTTCCGGGATGACAAATAAGAATGCAAGAGCAAAGAAGAAAGCAAGAGCAAAAACAATCAGACGCCCAAGGTTCGAGACTGATTCTTAGCTCTACTTCTATTGTAGCCAGGAGGACGGAACTAAACCGCCAACTCCGGGAGAGCAAATGCTCTTTTGTTATGTGGCAGTTGCGAAGTTATCCGCGAGTTGGGGGCTAGACAGGTTTTCTTTGCGCGACGGGAAACCTGGCGACGGTTGCTCCCGGCGGGTTTCTGGACGGTTCCCCTAAGGCTGTGGTCGGGTGCGTCCGGAAGCGGAATGCAGATTCCCTTCGGGAATGACAACAACTTCCGAATCCGGAGAATGAGGTCGCGAGGACGATATCTTCAGTGGAGATGCTCTACAAGGTCTTGCCGTCGGCGCTCTGTAGTATGGTGTCCTTTGCCGCGCGACTGAGCAGGATGCGTAGGTCGGTCACCTTATTCAGATGGAAGGCTGGAGCCTGCGGAGTGTTGGGTGCGGTTACGGCGATAAAGTCGGCGCGATCTACACCCTGGAGATAGAACGACGGTCGCGGGTCGGGCTTCATGGGTGCGACCTCGACATGGCTTACCTCCAGGTTCTCGAGATGGCGGAAGAAGAATCCCTGCGCTGGCATGGGCCCGAACATGCCGGGGTCGGGATACTTCGCCACTTCCTCCGGCGGCACCACCTTCACCAGATCTTCGGGCGCTCCGCCCTGGTGTTGAATGTAAATGCCTGAGAGCTTGATGTCCTTGATGTTGTAGCCGGGAATACCGCTGAGGATCGAGCATACGCGGGAGGCGTTGTTATAGCTGACGAAGTTATTGACAAGGATGCGCTGGAGTGTTCCCACGGCAGTACCATTCGGGCCGCGAAGACGCGCACCGAGACGGAAGAAGAGAGGCGAGTCGATCACGTCGCGCTGGGTGATGTTAGTGATGGCGATGTCCTCGCAGAGCGCGCCGTCCTCGGACTCCAGTGCGAGGCCGTGGCAGCCATCGAAGACGCAATTCGAGATGGCGATGTTCTTGAAGCCGCCGTTCGACTCGGTGCCGCACTTAATCCGTCCGGTGCGGTAGACGTGGGCGTCGTCAGGAAACTTCTTCCATGTTCCATCGAGCATCGTGCCCAGTTCGTAGCATCCCGTGACGTAGCAGCTGGTGATGATGACGTTTTCAGTCGCGCGGCTGTAACCTAGTGCGAAACTCGACTTGGGGCAGATCCCGTCATCCCACGGCGAGTTGACCGCGCAGTTCGAGACGCGGACATTTTTGCAACAGTCGATGTCCATGCCATCACGATCGGTATCGATCTTCAGGTTGTCGATGGTGAGGTTATCGACGCCTGTCAGCAGCATGCCGAAGTGGCCACCTTTCAAAATGGAGAAGTCACGAAAGATTATGTTGCGGCAGTTTTTGAGCGCGATGGACTTGTTCCCGACTCCCGGTTGCTCGGCAATATAAATCGGATAATCCCCGCGTGCTCCCCGCCGTGCGCCAAAGCTGAGCCCCTTGCCCCAGATCAAGCCAGGTCCGGTAATACTCACATCGTGAATGTTCTCGCCCCAGATCAGCGAGTTGTGCCAGTGGTTATGGCCGTAGTCCTGGTACGCCTCCCACGGAGCATTCGATTCGGCCGCGTCGTAGGAGCTCCCGTTGTAGCCGGTGGTCTCGTTCGGCAGAGGCGAAGCAGCGGCGATGATCGTAGCTCCCTGCGAAAGGTAGATGTCGATGTTGCTCTTCAGGCGAATGGAAAAAGAGAGCCAGGCCCCCGCAGGAAAGAAAACCATGCCGCCTCCCGCCGCGGCCGCCGCTTCAATTGCCTTGTTGATAGCCGGCGAGTCCACTGTCTTGCCATCACCTACCGCGCCGTAAGTGCGGATATCAAAGGTGGCGGGCGTTCCCGGCGCGCCCGAAGGCTTTCCGGCAGCGAAGGCGGGTAAAGTGGCAGCAGAGGCAGCCAGACCAATACCGCCAAGTTTGAGCAGTTCCCGACGTGCAGAGTTGAAGGATTCCATAGACAGGCGATGCTATCAGGAAAGAGGGTCCGACCAACAAAGGGATTGCTAAAAAATATCCAGTCCGAACAAAACAGTCCCGGATCGTGGAGGGAAGGAAGGATTGCGCGCAATTATGTCCTTACAGTTTCGGTAATTTACTCACGGTCCACCCACCACCGAGCGCCTTGATCAGCAGAACGCTCGCATCCATCTGCCTGCGCATGATGTCGATGTCATTGCGTTCGTTGGTTAGCGCGGTCGTCTGCGCGGTGACCACCTCAAGGTACGTATCGATTCCGCCGACGTATCGGTTATTGAAGATCCGTTCGGCTGCTTGCGCAGCCTGAGTGGCCTGTCGCTGGTGCGCGGATTCCTCCTGCAATACTCGCAGAGCAGCAAGGTCATCTTCGACCTGCTGGAACGCGGTCAGCGTCGTCTGTCGATAGTTCGCAACAGACTCGTCATAGCTGGCGCCTGCCCCTTCAGCCACAGCACGTCGCCGTCCCGCGTCGAAGACGGTCTCGGACAGGGTCGGGCCAATCGCCCACATATAGCTGGAAGCATGAAACAGATTCAGCAGACTGGTCCCTTCAAAGCCAGCGACAGCGCCCAGGGACAGTGTGGGGAAGAACGCAGCGCGTGCAATTCCTACACGATCATTCGCCTCGGCAACCCGCCGTTC